>Ga0210077_1000009_pt1 | contig 170617 bp, 156 predicted proteins | sample RushMan_CattailN_5_FD_185556 | JGI IMG/M metagenome (GOLD analysis project Ga0210077, IMG submission 185556) | Wetland microbial communities from San Francisco Bay, California, USA, that impact long-term carbon sequestration -... | ecosystem: Environmental > Aquatic > Marine > Wetlands ...
AATCAACGCACCCGGCGTAAGCATCGGGATCAACGTACCCGCGTACCCGCGCTTCGTGCGCGTGCCAGGCTACCCGGTGTACTACGCGCCGGCCCTGAACGCGAACTTCTTCTTCTACGACGGCGCTTACTGGGTGTTCCAGGGCGACAGCTGGTACGTGAGCACGTGGTTCAACGGTCCGTGGACGCTGGTCGACCCGTACGCGGTGCCGCTCTACATCCTGCGCGTTCCCGTGCGCTACTACCGCCGCCCGCCGGCATACTTCCACGGCTGGCACTTGGACGCCCCGCCGCGCTGGGGCGATCACTGGGGCCGCGAGTGGCGCGAACGCCGCAGCGGCTGGGACCACTGGGATCGGAAAGCCGCGCCGCGTCCCGCGCCGCTGCCGCGCTACCAGCGCAATTATTCGGGCGAGCGCTATCCAAAAGCGGAGCAACGGCGGCGCGAGATCGAAACTCGCGACTACCGCTACCAGCCGCGCGACCCCGTGGTGCGTCGGCACTACGAAGAACGCGGCCGCGGAGGCGGGCAGGGCAACGACCGCCGGCGCGACAGATAGGCCGCGGCGAGGCCCGCTCGACGCGCCTCTGCGTGTCGTGTCTATGGGCCGCTCTCCCGTAGCCGGCGACCCGTTCAACCTGAACCGCTTCCTCGAGGCCCAGTCCGGGGACTACAAGCAGGCACTGAGCGAGCTCCGGGGCGGTCGGAAGCGCGGCCACTGGATCTGGTACATCCTGCCGCAAATGCGTGGCCTGGGGATGAGCTCGACGTCCGCCCGCTACGGCATCGGCTCACTCGACGAAGCCAAAGCGTATCTCGCTCACTCGATCCTCGGTCCGCGTTTGCGTGAATGCGTCGAAGCCGTTGCCATGCACAAGGGCCTGAGCGCCGGGCAAATCTTCGGTTCGCTGGACGCCATGAAGTTCAGGTCATGTCTTACACTCTTCGCGGAAGCGGATGGCCAGTCTTCCGTCTTCAATCTGGCGCTGGGCCAGTTCTTCGGCAATCAGCGGGACCAGCGAACCCTTGAGTTGCTGGCCAATAGAACAGGAGGAAGCGCGAGATGACCGCCTACTTGCTCGTTGACCTGGATATCTTCGACCGGGCTGGATATGCGGAGTACCCGCCGAAGGTTTGGCCGCTGATCGAGAAACATGGGGGAAAGATTACGCATCGAATCTCCGAGTTCGAGGCGACGGAAGGCGAATGGGCCCCAAAACGCATGGTCATCATAGAGTTCCCGAGCAAGGCTCTCGCGCGTGCGTTCCTGGATGATCCGGACTATGAGCCGGTCAAGGCTATCCGCCTGCGCACAGCCAATACGCTGATCGCAATGGGTGAGTCGGAACAATGACACCACCCGTCGCCGCCTGGCATGAGCTCGTACGCAGCCGGAATTTCGCCGGCCTGGAGACCTTGCTGGACGAGGACGCCGTGTTCGTATCGCCCGTCGTGCACAGCCCGCAGCGCGGGAAGAAGCTCGCGGTCGCGTATCTCACGGCCGCTTTTCACGTCTTCTTCAATCCGACGTTCCGCTACGTGCGCGAGATCGTCGGGCCCAGCGACGCGATGCTGGAGTTCGAGACCGCGATCGACGGGGTCATGGTGAACGGGGTGGACATCATCAAGTGGAACGAAAGCGGCCGCATCGTCGAGTTCAAGGTGATGATCCGCCCTCTGAAGGCGATCAACCTCGTTCACCAGCGCATGGCCACCATGCTCCAGGCAAACCAGTAGTACGTGACCGTCAGCTTGGCCGTCGCATTGGCGATCCCCTGGGTCTTCTGGGGCTCACTCATCCTGCATCTCTTCTTCCTCGTCTTCTTTGGCGGCTCGTATGCCGCCTTTGTGCTCAGGGAGAGGAAGAACGGGAAGTGACGGTCGGTCCCATGCTGATGGGAGCACGCATCTCTGGTAGCGTGTGAATCGGGCGAGTCTTGATGCAGAGGAGAAACCTGATGCCGAAGGGATACTGGATCGCGCATATCGACGTCGCCGATCTGGAGCAGTACAAGAAGTACGTGGCGGCGAACGCCAAGCCGTTAGCCAGGTTCGGCGCCAGGTTCCTGGTGCGCGCGGGCACCTTCGAGGCGGCCGAAGGAACGGCGCGAAGCCGCAATGTCGTCATCGAGTTCCCGAGCTACCGGGCCGCGCTCGACTGCTATCGCTCTCCTGAGTACCAGGACGCGATCCAGCTCCGGCTGCCGGTCTCCATCGGCGACCTCGTGATAGCCGAGGGGTACGACGGTCCCCAGCCATCCTAAGGATCCTTCCTCCGAGGGCACGATGGCCAACACGATCTTCATGATTCACGGTATGTGGGGCGGGCCGTGGTACTGGGAGAAGTACCAGGGCGTGTTCGAGTCGCGGGGCTACCGCTGCGTCGCCGCCGCCTTGCCGTACCACGACATGGACCCGCGCAGCGCGCCAGACCCGCGCCTCGGCACGACCAGCCTGTTGGACTACGCCGCCGCGCTGGAGCAGGAGGTGAGACGGCTCGGCGCGAAGCCGATCCTGATGGGCCATTCGATGGGCGGCTTGCTGGCGCAGATGCTGGCGGCGCGCGGGCTCGCCAAGGCCGCCATCCTGCTTTCGCCTGCGCCGCCGGCCGGTGTTTTCGCGCTCAGGCCGTCGACGATGAGAAGCTTCTGGTCGGTGCAGTCGAAGTGGGGCTTCTGGCGCAAGCCGATGCGGCAGACCTTCGGCGAGGCGGTGTATTCGATGCTGCACCTGATGCCGGAGAACGAGCAGACTGCAGCCTACGACAGCTTCGTCTACGAGTCGGGCAGGGCGGCGAGCGAGATCGGTTATTGGTTCCTGGATCCAAGGTCCGCGGCGAAAGTGGACGAGTCGGCGGTGACCTGCCCCGTGCTGGTAGTCGCCGGGGCGGAGGACCGTATCGTTCCCGCGTCGGTCGTCCGCCGGATAGCAAAAAAATACGAGGCAGTGTCGACCTACAGGGAGTTCCAGAACCACGCTCACTGGCTCGTCGCCGAGCCGGGTTGGCAGGATGTGGCCGAATACGTCGACGGCTGGCTCAGCTCCGTATCGTTGCAGAAGCCTTGAGCTCGGCGATCGCGGCGTCGTCGAGCCCGAGCTCGCGCAGGATCTCTTCGCCGTTCTCGCCCGCGTGCGGCGCGGGCCGCAGCGCCCAGGAGTGGTCGGCGCCCGGCATGCGGGGCACCGGAAGCTCGCCGTAGGGCGGCTGCGCAAGCGAGGCGAAGACGCCGAGATGCTTCGCCTGAGCGGAGTCCACATAGGCCGGATAGTCGGCGATCTCGGCGAACAGGGCGTCGGCCGCGCCGAGCTTTTCGACCCAGTGGGCGGTGGTCTGCTCGGCCAGCCGCCGGCCGACTTCCTCGTTGACGAAGGCGGCGTGCTTCTTGCGCTCGGCGGGCGTGGCGAAGCGGGGGTCGTCGATCCAGGCCTCGAGCCCGAGCACGCGCATCGCGGCGCGGAAGTGGCCTTCGGTGACCGCGGACAGCGAAAGGTGGCCGTCGCGGGTGCGGAACACGCCGGCGGGAACGGTGTTCGGCGGCGGGGCGGCGCCGGCGAAGATGCGGTTCTCGACGATCTGCGCGGCCTGAAAGGCCGCCGCGCTCTCGAACAGAGACAGCTTCAGGTGGCGCCCCTTGCCGTCGCGGCCGCGAGCGTAGAGCGCGGCGCCGACGGCCTGCGCCGCGTATACCGCGGTGACCGTGTCAGGAATCAGCAGCGGCATGCGGCGCGGGGTGCCGTCGGGGTCGCGGTTGCGGTGGGCCATGCCGGTGAGCGACTGCAGGATCGAGTCGGTGCCGGCCTTCTGCGCGTCGGGGCCGTCGGGCCCGAACCCGGTGATCGAGACGTAGATGACCGCGGGATTGGACGCTGCGACCGCGCCGTACCCCAGCCCCAGACGCTCGATCACGCCGGGACGGTTGTTCTCGATGACGACCTCCGCGCGCGCGGCCATGCGCAGGATGAGGTCTCGTCCTGCGGGTTTCTGCGCGTCGACGACGATCGAGCGCTTGCCGAGGTTGCCGGCGATCGCGAGCGGGGTCATGCCCTCGTGCCCGCCGCCCGCGTTCCGGATCCAGTCGCCGCCCGGCGGCTCGACCTTGATCACGTCCGCGCCCTGCTGCGCGAGCAGCGCCGCGCAATACGGGCCGGCGATGCCCTGCGACAGGTCGAGAACTTTCAGGCCTGCGTAGGGCGGGGCGGCGCTCATGCCGGCTGGGGTGAGTCCTCGGCGAGGCCGCTATATTCGCGCAGGGTGTGGAACGCGATCTTCGGCCAGCGCTCCTGTGCGACGTCGATCTCGGCCCGCATCGAGGCGAGGAAGGCCGGCACGCCGCCAGCGTCGTAGGCGACTCGGTGCGCGTTGGCCTCGACGAAGCGCTTCAGCTCGACCGCGTCGTCGGAGGAGACCCAGCGCGCGGCGACGTAATTCGCCGGCAGCAGCCGCACCTCGGCGCCGTACTCGTGCGCCAGGCGGTGCGCAGCGACCTCGAACTGCAGCGTGCCGACCGCGCCAAGCACCGGCGCACCGCCGGCGACGGGATGGTAGACCTGGATCGCGCCTTCCTCGCCGAGCTGAGCCAGCCCCGCGCGCAGCTGCTTGGTCTTCATCGGCGTCACCAGCTCGGCGCGGCGGAACTGCTCGGGGGCGAAGAACGGCAGTCCGGTGAACTGCAGCCGCACGCCCTCGGTCAGCGTGTCGCCGAGGCGGATCGTGCCGTGGTTCGGCAGGCCGATGATGTCGCCCGCGTAGGCCTCGTCGACGATCTCGCGCTGCTGCGACAGGAACGACACCGCGTTGTTGGTGCGGATCTCGCGCTCGGTGCGGCAGTTCGACAGCCGCATGCCGCGCGAGAAGCGCCCCGAGCACACCCGCACGAAGGCGACCCGGTCGCGGTGCGCGGGGTCCATGTTGGCCTGGATCTTGAACACCACGCCGGAGAAGCCCGGTTCGTCGGGCGCGACGGTGCGCTCGCGCTCGGGCCGGGCGCCGGGCGCGGGCGCCAGGTCGACCAGCGCGTCGAGCACCTCGCCGACGCCGAAGTTGTTGATCGCCGAGCCGAAGAACACGGGCGTCTGGCGCGCGGCGAGGAACTCCTTGCGCTCGAAGGCGGCGCCCGCTTCGCGCACCAGCTCGGCTTCCGCCAGCGCGGCCTCCCAGCCCGCACCCAGCCGCTCGCGGCATGCGGGGTCGTTCTCGTCCAGCTCGACCGCGTCCTCGCGTCCGAGGCGGTCGAGGCCGGGGGTGAACAGGCGCACGCGCCCGGCGCGCAGGTCGAGCACGCCGCCGAAGTCGCGCCCCATGCCGACCGGCCAGGTGAAGGGCACCGCCGACATGCCGAGCACCGACTCGATCTCGTCGAGCAGCTCGAGCGCAGGGCGCCCCTCGCGGTCGAGCTTGTTGACGAAGGTGACGATCGGCGTGTTGCGCGCGCGGCAGACCTGCAGCAGGCGCAGCGTCTGCGGCTCGATGCCCTTGCCGCCGTCGATCACCATCAGCGCGGCGTCGACCGCGGTCAGCACGCGGTAGGTGTCCTCCGAGAAATCCTGGTGGCCGGGCGTGTCGAGCAGGTTGATGACGCAGCCTCTGTACTCGGCCTGCATCACCGACGAGGCGACCGAGATGCCGCGCTGCTTCTCGATCTCCATCCAGTCCGAGGTGGCGTGGCGGGTCGCCTTGCGCGCCTTGACGCTGCCGGCGATGTGGATCGCGCCGGCGAACAGCAGCAGCTTCTCGGTCAGCGTAGTCTTGCCGGCGTCCGGGTGGGAGATGATGGCGAACGTGCGCCGCCGCGCGACCTCGCGCGCGAGCGGGCTCATGCGGGTGTTTCCGTTGCGAAAGCTTCGTTCATGGCCTCAAGGCGCCGTCGGGGCTGCCGGGGTGCGCGATTCTATGTGAAATGGGGTCAGACTCCAATTTCACAACCTATTTCGCCATAGCGAGCACGTCCTTGTTGACCACCACCGCGGGGTCGAGCCTGCCGTCGAGGCAGTCGAGCACGTTCTGTGCGGTCTGTGTCGACATGCGGATGGTCGACTCGACGGTGACGCCGGCGATGTGCGGCGACACGATCACGTTGTCGAGCCGGAAGAGCGGATTATCGGCCGGGCTGGGCTCGGTCTCGAACACGTCGAGCCCGGCACCGCGCAGGCCGCCCCCGGTCAGCGCGGCGTACAGCGCCTGCTCGTCGACGATCCCGCCGCGGGCGCAGTTGACGACCACCGCGGAAGGCTTCATGGCGGCGAATTCGGCGCGCGAGAACATGTGCCGCGTCTCCTCGCTCAGGGGGCAGTTGACGCTCACCGCGTCCATCGCCGGCAGCGCGGCGCGAAAGTCGGCCACCGGCACGCAGCTTGCCTGGCGGATCAGCGCCTGGTCGATGTAGGGGTCGCAGACATGCACTTTCATGTCGAAGGCGAGCGCGCGCCTGGCCACGCGCGAGCCGGTGCGGCCGAAGCCGACGATCAGCAGGTCCTTGCCGGCCAGGTCGTTCGCCTTGACGTTCCAGCGGCTGCCCCAGTCCGCGCCGCGGGTGAGGGCATCGTAGTGCGCGGCTTCCTTGAACAGCACCAGCAGCATGAACATCACGTGCTCGGCGACCGGAACCATGTTGGCGTGGATCGCGATCGCCAGCGGGATGCCGCGCTCGGTCAGCGCAGCCACGTCGACTGCGTCGTAGCCAACCCCGTGGCGCGCGACCACCCGCAGCCTCGGCGCCGCTTCGATGATGCCGCGCGTGATGCGCGCACTGCGCACCGTGATCGCGTCGGCGTCGCGCGCCGCGGCCGCGATCTCGGTTTCGACGTCCGACATCAGCGCCACCGGCTCGATGTCGGTCCGCGCCGCGAGCAGCTTGACCCCTTCGGGGTGCAGGCCCTGCACCATCAGCACCTTCTTCTGGGCGGCCATGGCGCTAGTGGATCTCCGCCGAATCGGACATCGCCTTGGCGAGGATGGCGGCGTTGAACCCGGGCGTGCGCGCCGCCGCGAGAATGACGGCCTCGCGTCGCGTCAGCACATCGATCGCGGCCGGCAGCTTCTTCACGTACTGCGCCGGCACCACCACCGCGCCGTGCCGGTCGGCGTGCACGATGTCGTTCGGCCGCACCGCCATGCCGAACACGTTTACCTCGCAGGCGATCTCGGCGAGGTGCACCCAGGCATGGCTGGGTCCGATCTTGCCGCCGAGCAGCTGAAAGCCCGGCGCGCAGGCGTCCAGGTCGCGGAACGAGCCGTTGGTGACCGTGCCCAGGCAGCCGAGCCCCTTGTGGATCGCGGTGTTGACTTCGCCCCAGAAGGCGCCGTAGCCCGGCTCGGGATCGATGTCCTGCAGCACCGCGATCGACGGTATCGGCTCGGCCGCGACGTGCTCGTAGTAGCGCGCGCGCATGGCGCGCACCGCGGCGGCGTCGCCGGCGGGCGGCGTCGAGGCTCGGATCAGCGCGGTGCGGGCGTAGCCGACAATCGGCTTCAGGCCCGGGTCGAAACAGACCATGCTGCCGGTCGTAAATCCGCTGGTGCGATGCCGGGCGTCGAGGAGCTCGAGCCCGTTGCAGATGGTCGGGGTGTCCCACTGCGCGAGCGCTTCCAGGTCGGCGCGGCTGAGTTCGATCATGTCGGTTCGTCCCTCAGATGGGGTCCCAGGAGAATACGTCCTGCGAGCGCTCCAGCGGGTAGAACTGCGCGCGCATGGCAGGAACCGCCTGCTCGGCGATCGCCTGCGCGGTCCAGCCGCCGGCGCGGTGCACGCTGCGCACGGGCCGGTTCTGCGAGAAGAGGAAGATCTCGTTCGCGCGCACGCCGAAGATCTGGCCGCTAACGTCGGCTGCGGCGTCGCTCGCGAGGTAGACCGCAAGCGGCGCGATCTTCGAGGTTTCCATGCTTTTCAGCTTCTCGACCCGCGCCTTCTGCTCCGGCGTTTCGGCGGGGATGGTGCCGATCATGCGGCTCCAGGCGAACGGCGCGATGCAGTTCGAGCGCACCTTGTACTTCGCCATGTCGAGCGCCATCGATTTCGACAGGCCGACGATGCCGAGCTTGGCGGCGGAGTAGTTGGCCTGGCCGAAGTTGCCGACCAGACCCGAGGTTGAGGTCATGTTGACGTAGCTGCCCGAGCTCTGGCTCTTGAAGTAGGGGGCGGCCGCGCGCGCCACAAAGAACGAGCCGTTCAGGTGCACGTCGATCACCGCCTTCCATTCCTCGACCGACATGTTGAAGAAGAAGCGGTCGCGCAGGATGCCGGCGTTGTTGACCACGCAGTCGATGCGGCCGAAGGCGTCGATCGCCGCCTTGACGATGCGGTTGGCCGAGTCCCACTCGGCGACGCTGTCGGTGTTCGCCACCGCCTTGCCGCCCTTCGCCTTGATCTCGTCGGCGACCTTCTGGGCCGGGCCAGCGTCCTTGCCTTCGCCGGAGACCGAGGCGCCGACATCGTTGACTACCACGCTGGCGCCTTCGGCGGCCATCGCGAGCGCGAAGTCGCGTCCGATCCCGCCGCCCGCGCCGGTGACCACCACGACCTTGTTTTCGAGCATTTTCATTGTGTGATTTCCAGTAATACCGCTTCCTGGTCTTCGGCTACGTCCTCGCCCTCGGCGACCAGGATCGACTTGACCACCCCCGCCGCGGGCGCGAACAGCGGAATCTCCATCTTCATCGACTCGACGATCAGGATCGCGTCGTCCTGCGCCACGCTCGCGCCGGCGGCCGCCTCGATGCGCACCACCTTGCCGGCCACCTCGCACTTGATCCTGAGCAGCGCCATTTCGTTTTTTCCCTGGAGCGCATTGTAGACGTCTGCGAGAATCCGGTCTCTATGAGCTGGCAGGACGAAATCGACGAGCTGCGCCGGCGCGAGGAGCTGGCGCGGCGCATGGGCGGCCCGGACAAGGTCAAGCGCCAGCACGACGGCGGCAAGCTCACGGTGCGCGAGAGGATCGAGCGCCTGCTCGACACCGGCTCGTTCCACGAGATCGGCGCGTTGACGGGCGTGGCGCGCTACGGCGACGACGGCGCCACGATCGAGGACTTCACTCCGGCCAACCTGGTGACCGGGCGCGGGCGCCTCGACGGCCGGCCCGTGGTGGTCGCGGGCGACGACTTCACGGTGCGCGGCGGCGCCAACGACGCCGGCATCAAGGGCAAGCTGCTTCAGTGCGAGCGAATGGCGCGCGATCTGCGCCTGCCGATGGTGCGCCTGGTCGACGGCACGGGCGGCGGCGGCTCGGTGAAGAACCTCGAGATGCTCGGCTACTCGCCGATGCCCAAGGCCTTCCTGTGGGACACCTGGACCGACAACCTGGGCGAGGTGCCGGTGGTTTCGCTCGCGCTCGGCTCGGTGGCGGGACTGGGCTCGGCGCGGGTGGTGGCGAGCCACTACTCGGTGATGGTGAAGGACAGCTCGCAGCTGTTCGTCGCCGGGCCGCCGGTGGTAGCGCGCACCCACCGCCAGTTCGACAAGAACGAGCTCGGCGGCAGCCAGATCCACACCCGCAACGGCGCGGTCGACGACGAGGCGCCGAGCGAGGACGAGGCCTTCGCGCGCGCGCGGCGCTTCCTGTCCTACCTGCCGAGCTCGGTCTACGAGCTGCCCGCGCGTGCGCCGTGCGACGACGACCCGGCGCGGCGCGACCCCTGGCTGATCGAGGCGGTTCCGCGCGATCCGAAGAAGGTCTATCCCATGCGCCGCATCATCGACGCGCTGGTCGACAAGGGCTCGTTCTTCGAGATGGGCCGCAACTGGGGCCGGCCGATCATTACCGGTCTCGCGCGCCTTGCCGGCTGGCCGGTGGCACTGATGGCGGGCGACCCGATGCACTACGGCGGCGCCTGGACCGCGAAGGCCTCGGAGAAGATCACTCGCTTCGTCGACCTGGCGCAGGTGTTCCACCTGCCGGTGATCCACTTGGTCGACGTGCCGGGCTTCCTGATCGGCCCCGATGCCGAGCGCGACGCGACGATCCGCTTCGGCATGCGCGCGGCGAGCGCGGTGCTGCAGTCGACCGTGCCCTGGTGCTCGGTCCTGGTGAGGAAGGTGTTCGGTGTCGCCGGCGCGGTGCACCAGAACTCGACTCGCTACTGCATGCGCATGGCCTGGCCTTCGGCCGAGTGGGGATCGCTGCCGATTGCCGGCGGGCTGGAGGCGGCCTATCGCGCCGAGATAGAAGCCGCGCCCGATCACGAGGCAAAGCGCGCCGAGATCGAGGCCCGCATCCGGCGTTTCGGCTCGCCGATGCGCAGCGCCGAGAAGTTCGACGTCGAGGAAATCATCGACCCGCGCGACACGCGGCCTCTGCTGTGCGAGTTCGCCGAGATCGCGGCGCCCTTGCGCACGGCCGGACCGGTGCGCTTCGGCGTGCGGCCCTGAGCCGCGCTGCGCATGAACCGCTGCGCCCTGACGCTTGCGGCGATCGCCGGCACGCTCGGGCTGACCTACGGGGTGTGGTATTCGTATAGCGTGTACCTGGTCGCGCTGCTGCGCGAGTTCGGCTGGAGCCGCTCGGTGCTGGCGGGCGCGTTCTCGGTCTTCACCCTGGTGCACGGCGCCGCGAACCCGCTCGTCGGCATGCTGTGCGACCGCATCGGCCCGCGCCGGCTGGTGGTGTTCGGCGGCGTCGCGCTCGGGCTTGCGCTGTACGGCAACAGCTTCATCGACTCGCCGGGGCACCTGTACCTCGGCTTCGGCCTGTTCACCGCACTCGCGGTGGCGTGCTCGGGCTGGGTACCGGCGGTGGTGATGGTGCAGCGCCAGTTCATGGACCGGCTCGGCCTCTCGCTGGGCATCGTCAGCTCCGGCATCGGCCTGGGGATGCTCATCGTGGTGCCGCTGTGCCAGGCGCTGATCGAGTCGCTCGGCTGGCGCGCCGCGTGGCAGATCCAGGGCGCGATCTGCGCCGCCTGGATCGTGCCGGCGGCCCTGTTCCTGATGCGCGACGACGTGGTGCGCGCAGCACCCGCGCCGCGCGAAGGCAAGGCGCCGGCGAACACCGCGCACGAGGCGACGCTGGGCGAGGCGGTGCGCACGCAGCCCTTCTGGCTGATGATCGCGGCGTACTTGTTCGGCAACGTCTGCTCGCAGACCCTGCACGTACACCAGGTGGCGTTCTTGGTCGACCACGGTATGGCGGCGATGGCGGCAGCGACGGTGGTCGGGGTGGTGGGGGTGGCGAGCGTGTTCGGCAAGACCGGCGGCGGCTGGCTCGCGGACCGCTTCGAGCGCGAGCGGATCTACGTCATCGGCATCGCGATCCTCGTCGCTGCGGTGGGCGCGCTCGCGCTGGTTGGCGCGATGCCGACGCGCTGGGGCGCCTATGGCTACGCGGTGATGCTGGGGGTAGGGTACTCGGCGACCGCGTCGCTCACCCCGGCGATGGTCAGCGACCGCTTCCGCGGCCGGAGCTTTGGCCTGATCCTGGGCATGTGCCTGTTCGGCAGCGCGTTCGGCAGCGCGCTCGGGCCGTGGATGGCGGGGCGGCTGTTCGACGTCACCGGCAGCTACGCGATCGCTTTCGTTCTCGCCGCAGCCTGCGGCCTGCTCGCAGGTGGGGCCGGCTGGCGCGCGCGAACGCTTCGGTTACGGGTGACGGCAAGCTAGGGCCATAGAGAACGGTTCTCAAGTCGCCTGCCTGACGAAAACCTGTTGTCAGGCGTACGCCGCGGCATATAATTTTTTCGCAAGTACTGACATAACGCCGAGGGCAGGGGTCTTGCCGGAGAAGAAGCGCACAGCTGCCCGCCGGACGCCGGTCCTCGCCAAGTTCCAGCCGCCTCGCGTCGCGGCAGCGATCTCTCGGCCCGGCCTCCTGCGGCGGCTCGAGGCCGAGCAGCGGAGGGGACGCATCGTCTGGCTCGGAGCCCCGGCCGGCTCGGGCAAGACGATGCTCGCGGCCGCTTATGCCGCTGCCCGCGGCGGGCGGCCGCTGTGGTTGAGGGTCGATTCACGTGACGCCGATTCGGCGACGTTCTTCCACCACCTAGGAGAGGCGGCCGCCGGCCGCTACCCGCTGCGGCGCCGGTCGTTGCCGCCGCTCACGCCCGACTATGCGCTCGGCCTGCGCACTTACACCCGGAACTTCTTCGAGCAGCTCGCGGCGCTTGCCGGTTCGCGCGCGCTGCTCGTCCTCGACGACTGCCACGAGCTTCCCGACGATGGCGCGGTTCCGGCGCTGCTCGCCGAGGGCCTGCGCGCGCTGCCGCAATCGACAGCGGTGCTCCTGCTCAGCCGCAACGAGCCGCCGCCGGCCTTCGCGCGGCTGCGGGCCGCGCGAAGGCTGGCTGTCCTGGATGCCGAAGCGCTGGCGCTGAGCGTCACCGAGACGCGCGCGCTGGCGACCCGGTACCGCTTCGAGCGGCTGACGGCCGAGGCAATCGCCAACCTGCGCGAGCACTCGCGCGGTTGGGCGGCGGGCACCGTCCTGATGCTGGAAGAGGCCGCTCGCCGGCGCGAGGCGAGCCCGCGCTTCGATCGCCCGGCGGCACGGGTGGTCTCCGACTACTTCGCCGTCGAGGTGCTGCAGCACGCGCCGGCGGCGCACGAGAAAGTGCTGCTGCAAAGCGCGCTCCTTCCCGAAATCAGTGCCGATGCGGCGCGCCGGCTCACCGGCGAAGACCAGGCCGCGCGTATTCTGGGCGAGCTCGCGGCCAAGGGGTACTTCGTGCACGTCCTCGCCGGCCGCGAACCGACCTACCAGTACCATCCGCTGTTCCGGGATTTCCTGCTGGCGCGGCTGCGCGAGGTGTGCTCGCCGCATGAGCTCGTCGCGCTCTACCGGCGGGCCGCCGGCCAGGCGGAGACCGACGGCGATCCGGAAGAGGCGCTGCGGCTGTGGGGCGAGGCGGGCGCCTGGGGCGAGATGTCGCGCCTGCTCGTGAAGATGACGCCGATGATGCTCGAGCAAGGCCGTGGCGCGGCGCTGGCGGCGTGGATCGAGCGCGTTCCCGCCGGCGTGCGCGAGCACGATCCCTGGATGCAATTGTCGCTGGGTCAGGCACGGTTGTCGGCCGACCTGGCGCAGGCGCGCGCCTCGTTCGAGGCGGCGTATGCGCTGTTCGATGCCGCCGCGGATCGGGCCGATGTGCTGCTCGCGGCCGCGGCCGTCGTCGACAGCATCGTGCTGGAGTTCGGCGATCTCAAGCGCCTCGATCCCTGGATCGAACGGCTGGAGAAGATATTGGGCCCGAATCCGGAGTTCCCGAGCCCGGCGATTGGTCTGCGCGTCACTTCCAGCATGGCGGTGGCGCTGCTGTTTCGGCGCAACCGACGCAAGGCGATGCTTCCCTGGATCGACCGCGCCGCGCATCTGCTGCCGCTCATGCCGCAGCTGGCGGCACGCTGCCGCCTGGCGGTGTACCTCAGCCTGGACGCCACCTGGACCGGCGATCTCCCGCGCCTGGAGCGCCTCGCGCGCGATGTGGCCGGCTGGAACCGCGCGCTGCACGGCGCGCAGGCCAACCGCCTGGAAATGCACTACGCGAAGTACGTGCAGACCCTGTACGAGTGGATCGCGGGCGCGCCGGACTATGGCAAGACGGCAGCGCTGGAAGCGCTGGCGCTCGTCGAAAGCAGCGGCATCCGGGTGATGGAGCACCATCTGGTGGCGCGTGCCGTTTTCGGGGCGCTGTGCGCAGGCGAGCTTCGGCTCGCGGCGGAGCTGCTCGATCGCCTGCGCGAGCTCGCGCTCCGCTCGTCCTCCGCGCGGCTGCACATGTACCAGTACCACTACCTGCCGGGCTGGCTCGCGCTGCTTTCTGGCGACTTCGCGGCGGCCTTGCGCCATGCCGAGGAGTCGCTGCGTACGAGCCGCGAGGCGGCGACGCCCGTGTTCCATCAGGCGTTCAGTGCCTGTGTGGCCGCCCATGCCCTGCTGGCCCTCGGGCGCGCGGCGGCGGCCGCGCCGCATGTCGAGATGTTTCAGCGAGTCGCCGGGCAACTCGACAGCCCGATCATGGCGTTTAGCGGCCTGCTGCTGCAGGCGGACATCGAGCTGGCGGGCGATGGCGCCGGGGCTCGGGAGCGGGGCCTGAAGACGCTCGCCGAGGCCCTCTCGCTCGGCAGGGCCAACGGGTACCGCAACACGATCGTGTGGTATCCGGCGGCCATGGCACGCTGCTGCGCGCATGCGCTGGCGCACGACATCGAAACCGAATACGCGAAATTCCTCGTGCGCGAACGCGGGCTGCGACCGCCCGCCAATGCGAACCTCGAGGCCTGGCCGTGGGCGTTGCGCATCCATACCTTTGGACGATTTGGACTGGTGCGCGAAGGCAAGGAGGTCCGGTTCGAGGGCCGCACCCAGAAGCGCGCGCTCGACCTGTTGCGGGCGCTCGTGGCCTTCGGCGGGCGAGGCGTGAGCGAGCAGCGGCTCTGCGACGCGCTCTGGCCGGGGGCCGAGGCAGACGATGCGCGCGTTAGCCTGAAGACGACGCTGCACCGGCTGCGGGCCCTGGTCGGCCATGAAAGTATCGTGGTGCGCGAGTCGAAGTTGTCGCTCGATCCCGAGGCCTGCGGCGTCGACGTCTGGGACTTCGAGCGCATCGCCAACCGGCTGCTCGAAGCGAAGGTCGAGCTGCCTGCGGCCGAGCGCGCCCGGCTCGGCGAGCGCCTGTATGGCCTCTATCGGGGGCCGTTTCTCGGCGACGACGGAGAAGCCTATGCGCTGCCGATGCGCGAGCGGCTGCGCAGCGCCTGGATGCGTGCCATCGCCTTCGTCGCCGAGGGGCTGTGGCGCGAAGGCGCCAACGACGAGGCGCTCGCCTGGTACGAGCGGGGTGTCGCGGTCGAGCCTCTGGCCGAGCCCTTTTATCAGGGCGCCATGCGCGTGCTGCTCGCCCAGCAGCGCTCGGCCGAAGGTCTGGCGGTGTACCGGCGCCTGCGCGCGACCCTCGCCTCGCAGCTGCAGATCGCGCCTTCGCCGGAAAGCGAAGCGCTCGCGACCGCCCTGCGCGCCCCCCGTCCGGCCCGCCTCGCGTAACCCAGCCGTAACCTGCCCGGCGGTAGAAGGACGCCAGGGCATGAGCTTCGACGACAGCTACGTGGTGAGGATCTACCGGCGCACGCGCGACCGCATGGCGCTCACCGGTACCGTCGAGCATGCCGAGAGCGGCGCGCGCTCGACGTTCCACGACTTCGAGGAGCTCTGGGCCGCGCTCGTGCGAATTCAAGGGGGGACGTTCGATGAAAGCAAACACTTGGCGGGGAATGGCGGCGACGGTGCTCGGCGCGGCGGGAATCGCCGTCGCCGCAGGCGCGCCTGAGGTCGGATACGCCGGCACGTGGCAGCCGCCGAAAGTCCAGTACTCGGCGGATTCCCATATGGAGACTTCCGAGGCGGTGATGGACGGTATGGTGTACTACGCGCCGGGCAAGGAGCGGCGCGAGTTCGTCCAGGACGGCGACAAGACGGTGATGATCCTGCGCCGCGACAAGAAGAAGATGTGGATGCTGATGCCCGAGGAGAAGATGTACATGGAGACGCCGATGGCCAAGGCGCGCATGGACGACCTCTCCGCGTACAAGATCACGCAGACGCGCGTGGGTACGGAAACGGTGAACGGCATCAAGACCACCAAGTACAAAGTCATCATGATCGGCTCCAACGGCCACAAGATGGGCGGCTTCTTCTGGGTCACGAATGACGACATCGTGGTCAGGATGGACACCATCTCGGTCGACAAGCAGGGCAAGGAACGGATCAAGATCGACCTCAAGAACCTGAAGGTCGGCGCGCAGGACCCCGCGCTGTTTGAGGTGCCGGCGGACTACTCGTCCGGCATGCCCGACCTGGGCTCGATGATGGGCGGCCGTGACGGGAAGGAGGCGAAACAGCCGCAAGGCAAGGAAGAGAAGAAGAGCGGGGGCTTCGGCATCGGCGACGCACTGAAGCTGCTGCGATAGGGGGGCATATGAAGACCGGTATCGTGGTGGCGGCTGCGCTCGCCTTCATCGCGCTGCGCGCGGCGCCCGTGCACGCGGAAGAGGTGTGCCCGGCGGCCGACAAGCTGCGCGCGGAAAGCGAGCTGCGCAAGGCGGAGCAGGCGGAAAAAGCCGGCAGGCTGAAGCAGGCGTTCGACGGCGCGCGGGGAATGGGCGGGCTGACCGAGTGCGCGTCCAACGGCTACGGGCGCCTCGTCGCGATCGAAGAGCGCACCGGCAAGAAGCTCGGCGCCGCGGCCGAGAAGGCCGGACGCTACCGCGAGGCGTTCGACTACTACACGGCACCCCTCCAGAGGCGCGTCGACTACGACGTCACGGACGGCGACCGCGTGCTGCTGAAGGACGTCAAGGCCCGCGGCGGAAATTACAAGGCGGTCTCCTTCGCCGCGGACTGGTTCAAGGGGCGCGGCAACCAGGGCGGTCTCAAGGCGATTCGCGCAGCGGGGATGAAGAGCGGCGAGAGCACGCTCGCCGCGGAGGCGAAGGCCTTCGCCGCAGGGCGGAACACTCTGCCGGATCTGGAGCAGGCGCGCAGGTGGTTCGAGCTCGCCGGCGAGCACAAGCACGTCAACGCGCGGGCCGACCAGCGCGGCGACCAGCTGCTCGCGCGCGGCACTTTCAGCGCGGTCGAGCGAGGCTTCCAGTACTACGAATTTTCCGGCAACAAGCAGAAGCTCAAGGCCGCGGCCACGCGGGCGCACAAGCTCGGCGATGAGTTCGCGAAGCAGGGGCAGACCAAGACCGCGGCGAAGTTCTACGAGCTCGCGGGCGACAGCGCCAAGGCCGAGGCGCTGGAGAAGAACAGGGAGGCGCACGACGAGAAGGCCGAGGCGAAGCGCCAGGGCGATTTCAAGAAGGGACAAAAATCCCTGGAAAAGGAGCTCGGGTTCTAGGGAATCATTGGAAGGAGCAGCAACAAGTCGTCGACCGCCCGCGTCAGCTGGCCGGGCTGGCCGGAAACGGGGGGGAACCATGGGACCATTGCGATGGGGCGTGATCGTAGCCGGATGCTTGTACATTTCGTGCGCGCTGGCCGGCGAAACGGGGATGTCGGAGACCGGTGCGATCAATCCTGCTCCGCCGCCTCCTGACGCGACACGGGGCGGCGGAACGATGCCGCCGCCTCTGAAGACGAACACGACCCCGGCGGTCGGTGTCGCCCCTCAGACGAGCGGCATCCCGTCGCACGAGCTGCAGCCGGGGGTAGAGACGCCGCAGGTCGAAAATCCGTCGGGCCAGGGTCTGGGCGGGCGGCCGCACGCAGGCACCCGGAGCTCCGGCGATGAAGACGACATCGACGACCTCGAGATCGAGCGGCATACGGTCAAGGATGCGGACATGCCCGGACCGCCTTCCAAGGGGCCGTCCGGAACACAGCGAACCGGCGGAGACGGGACGCAGACCGAAGACGATCTGTACGTTGGCAGAAAGGCTACGGATACGCCGCTCAACGACCTCAATCCTTCTTCAATTCCCGCACCGCCGAATTCATCGGGAGTGCAGCGCAGCGGCGGAGACGGAACCCAGACCGAGGACGATCTGTACGTCGGCAGAAAGGCGACGGACGGCCCGCTCGACGCTGCCAAACCGTCCTCAGCCGCCGCGCTTCCCGCCTCATCGCCCCAACTGCCGCAGCGAAATAACTCGCTGGCGACTCCGCCTCGGCCGGCGTTGCCGGGGGCGGCGGTCGTCGTTGCACGCCAGAGCTGCGGGACGTACTGGACGGGTTGGTTGAAGGACCCCAACGCGGACGCCAACCCATGCCCGACGGGCTGCCAGCGCGGCAAGCAGCTGCAGCTGAACCAGCACAAGAACGGCGACTCGACCGAGTACGAGGCGAACTACGAGTGCTACCTGCCCGAGCTGTCGGTGTCGCAGCCGGCGTCATCGGCGCGTGCGTCCGGAGCCGTGGCGCGCAAGAACTGCGGAACGATGTGGACGGGCTGGCAGAGCGATCCGAACTCGGCGGTAAATCCGTGCCCGGCTAACTGCGAGCGAGGGGAGCTCAGGCGAGTGAACCGAGGCTTGTCGAACGGCAAGCCGATCTACGACATGAACTATCGCTGCTACGTCAAGGAAGCCGAAGCGGCGAAGTGAAGACATTCGCGACAGCCCGGGGGCGCCAAAGCTGATCAAACATGAACGCCATGCATGGAACGGCGGCACGTCGGCAGCGCTGCGTGCCGCGTTCGGAGCGTGTATCGCGGCGACTCTGCTTGCGTACGCGGTGCGGCCGGTGCTCGCGGCGAGTTCCGCGCCGGCCAAGGAACCTCTGGCGGCGAGCCGCGCGCCGCATGCGGCCGCGCCTTCCGCAATCGTGGTGCCGCGCAGCAGCTGCGGCACCTCCTGGACGGCATGGGTGAGGGACCCGAACGCGGACCTCAACCCGTGCCCGAAAGGGTGCGAGCGGGGCGAGCGGCTGCAGCTCAACGCGCACAAGAGCGGCGACACGACGGAATACCAGGCGAACTACGAGTGCTACCTGCCGCAGCTGGCGGTGCCGCAGCCGGCGCTCAAAGCGCGGGCGGCGGGCGCGCCGCCGCGGCGGAACTGCGGGACGATGTGGACGGGCTGGCAGAGCGACCCGAGCTCGCCGGCGAATCCGTGCCCGGCGAACTGCGAGCGCGGCGAGCTGCGGGCAGTGAATCGCAGCCTGTCGAACGGCAAGCTGGTGTACGACATGAATTACCAGTGTTACGGGAAGAATCGCGAGATCAAGAAGGGTCCACGCGCAGCGTTCAAGCCACAGGTGGTAACAACCGCTGCGATCCACCTGACGGGGACACGGCGTGCGCCGTTTGTTCCAGCGATCGTTACGACCGGGTCAATTCAGTTGACGGGAACGCGCCGTCCGCCGTTTGTGCCCGTGGTCGTCACGACCGGCTCGATTCAATTGACGGGAACGCGCCGTCCGCCGTTTGTTCCTGTGGTCGTTATGACCGACTCGATCCAGTTGACGGGAACCCGGCGTCCCAGGATTCCGCGCAAGTTCGAGGGAGACGTCATCTTGCGGCCGGGAACCGTACAGCCACTTACGCCACGATGATCGACGTGTGCTCGACAACGTCAATTCAAGAACGGGAGACATCGATGAAACGGGTGACAGCCATCGGGGTTTGGGTGCTCTTGAACGCGTTCGCGATCAATCCGGTTGCAGCGGCAGATTTCACCCTGAAGGTGCCGGTACACATCCAAAACCTGGAAGAGCACATATTTCACGTCAAAGTCTGGTGCCGGATATATGGGAAGTACCTCGACGGACACTACGACCAGGTTGGTTTTGGCTTGCGTGAGGCGACGCTGGATTCGAACACCGGAAATGCCGACGCCGAACTGGAATTCCCAATCGACATAAGTCGCAACATTGCTGATCCGCGTGATGTGGACAAATACGATTGCTACCTTGCCGTCTACAGCAATGTTTCTGGGATTCCACTAGGGGGTTTGGAAGTCAAGAGTTGCGGTGACAAGGTGCCGGTGCATGTCGGCGGTGCCGGCGGCTCGCAGATAAGGATTTCAGTGGCTGACCAGACAAAGCCCTGCCAGGTTCGTGTGCAGGGGTCGTTCACGGGCCAATAGAGATCCGCACATGCGTTCGAACAGAAGACGACTGTACGAAGGGGCGCCATTGGCTTTCGCATGGATCGTCCTGCTCTGGATAGGCGGCGTCGCGACGACATTCGCCCAACAGGGAAACGCAAGTCAGCTTGCGCCGTGGCTCGACGTTCCCGCCGCCTGGTCGCGCACGGTGCAGCAGGGCGTAGTCGCCGTGTCGCCGAACGATCTCGCGCCCGGTGCGCAATTGATCCTGATGGTCGAGCCGGCGAAGAAATCGCACGAGCCGCTCACTGCGGCATATGAGCAGGCGCTGCGCGACCTCGGGCCGTGGCGCCCGGTCGGCAGCCCGGTGGAGCAGCGCTTCGACAACGGCTGGGTGTTCCGGCTCGGCGTGGGCGTGGCGACGCTCGAGGGGAGGACCTACACCGCGGAGACGGCGGTGGCGCGTCGCGGCGATCTGCAGGTGCGCTTCTGGGTGCTCGCCGATTCAGACGCGACCTTCAACCGCTACAAAACCGCGACCAGCAACGCGATCACGAGCGCGCAGGACATCACGCATCCGCCGGCACAGGCGGCGGCGCCCGCCGCGCCGGTGCAGAGCGCGAAGCTCGATGCGAGGTTCGGCAAGGGGATCTCGGGGGTATACGTGGGGCTCGAGCGCGGGCTGAGCCTGGGCGCGGGCTCGGGTCCGGGAATGCGGCAGACCTACAACGCGTCGACCGGCCGCTACGAGAACTCGCCGGGTGCGGTGTCGCAGCTGCAGACGCATATCAGCGACTACACCGAAATCGACGTTCTTTTTCCGGACGGCAAGTACAGGCGAAGGCTCCCGGCGCGCGGGCTGCCCTGGGAACTGAGCTTCGAGCGGCAAGAGGGCACCTGGCAGCGGCAGGGCAACAAGATTGTCGTCCGGCGAGGGACTTACACCACGTCGTACACGGTGAAGGACGATCACACGCTGATTTCGGACCGCGGGCGTCCCTGGACCAAGGTCGCCTCGCCGCACGGGCGGATCGAGGGCGTCTACGCGCATCACAACCGTCGCGAGGCCGGCGCGCCGCGGCTGGTGCTGCGCGCGGACGGCAGCTACGAGGACCGAGGCGGATTCCTGCACATGGTCGGCACGGGCTGGAACCTGGTGGTGCCGGACGGCAACGAGATGCTCAAGCGCTCGAGCGAGGCGCATGCAAACCGCACCCTCGGCCCCGGCAGCGGCACCTACACGGTCGAGGACTTCACCCTGACGCTGCGCGATCGCGACGGGCGGGTGTGGCAGTTCGGCATCTATCTGCCGCCGGGCGAGGGCGGGACCCGGCCGTGCCATCTCGTGATCAACGAGCGCGAGGTCGTCCGTGAATAGGCTCGGCGCCCGCGTCCTGTTCGTCCTCGCCCTCGTGCTGGCGTTTCCCGCGCCCTTCGCGGCGGCGCAACAGGGAGCGACGGTGCGCTTCTCGAACTGGGAGTTCACGCCCCCGCCAATGATGGAGAAGGCGGAGCAGACCGCCGACAGGCTCGTGTTCAAGCTCGACAAGTCGGTTCCCGGTCCCGGCGGCACCCTTACGTTGCAGGCGGGCCGGCCCTTGCAGGGCACGCTCGCCGCGAGGCTCGACGCCGAGTGGAAGCGCCTCACCAAAGGACGCAAGCTCCTGGAGGTGAAGCCCGACAACCGAACCGAGCTGATGGACGGCACCGAGGGGCTGGCCCGCGAGGCGACCACGGCAAACGGCGGCTTCTTCTCGATTACCGTCTTCGCGGCGCCGAACAACGGCGTCGATCTCTTGCAGATGGACGCCGCCGACGACATGGCGACCCAGATGCTGGGCGGCACGACCGTCGGCTTCTTCATGTCGATCAAGCTGCATCCGGTGGGCGGGGAGGCGGCGGCCGCGGCGCCGGCGGCGTCCCCGGCCGAGACGCCGCAGCAGGAGCTGGCGCGGCTGCAGAAGGAAATGCGCGAGGCGCCGCCGTCGTCGTTCGACATGCCCGAGCTGAGCGCGCCCGCGCCCGCCGCGGCCGAGCCGCGCGACGTCGATCCGATCCCGGTGCCGAAGCGAGACGACGCACGCATCGCGAGCATTCCGTCGCGCGTTTTGCATGACGAGGAAATACCGAATTACGTGCGCAAGACGGCGGCGCTGGTCGAGGCGAAGCTGGGGCCGGAAATACGTTCCGCGGGTGAGAGCGTGCTACGGGAAATCCGGAAGAAGTCGCGCGAACCTGTCGCCGTCGAGAACGGCGCAATCGGCATGTACGCAGTCGGAAATCTCAGGATGGCCCTCTATCTCATGGGTAAGGCCGCGCTCGCCAGTCCTTCGGATCCCAACACGCTCAACAACTACGCGGCGCTCCTGTCCATGGGGCGCGCCGAGCAGCGGGCAATCGTGATCTTGCGGAACCTCGAGAGCAAGTTCCCGAACGATCCGACGGTCCTGAACAACGTCGGCCAGGCGTGGTTCGGTTTGGGGGACATCGACCGGGCGGATCAGTACTTGAGCCGGGTGATCAGGCTCAGGCCGGGTCATTCGCAGGCCAACTTCACCAAGTCAGTGATCGAGGAAAAGAAGGGCAATAAGAATGCTGCGAAGGAGTCGATGAAGCGCTCCCTGAAGAGCGGATACGGCGACGACAAGGTGGGGCAACTCGAGCGACTCGGATACGAACCGAATGCGGCAGACATCGGCTGGGATGTGCCGCCAAAGGAGGATCCGCTCAAGTTGCACCAGTTTCTCTACCTGATCCCTCCATACACGCAGGATGCGAAGGAACAGTGGCGCGCGTTCCGGGAGGCGATGGGCGAGGCGCGCAGATCCATGGACGAGACGCAGGAGGCGCTCGATCCGGCGCAGCAGGAGGAGGCGCGGCGGATCAGGCTGGAGATGATGGCGGGCAAGAAGAGAGCGTCTCCGGTGGCGATCCGGCACACGCTCAAGTTCATTACCTACGGCAGGCACGAAGAGCTGCTGGCCGAAATGAAGCGCCGGGATCAGGAAGACAGGCACGACTATGAAAAGGTCGATGCGATGCGCCTAAGGCTCAAGGCCATCCTCGACAATCCCAATATCGAATGCGAGACCATGCACAAGGCGGTGAAACGGTTCGTGGAGGACGCCAACGCGATCTGGTCGAATATGCAGAGCGAGGCGCGCCTGTATCAGCGCATACGCTGGCTCGAGGAATACGCAAATTACTTCCGCTACCTGCCGGGAGGCGGAGAGGCGCAGTATCAGTACGCGATCGCGGGCCTCAAGGCGAGGTTTCTCGGCATGCTGGAGGGGCTCCGCTACGAGGACGAAACGAGTACGCCTCAGGTGGAATTGTGCAGCCCCGGCCAGGCGGCGCAGAAGAAGCGCATCGAGCTTCCGCACTTCGAAGATCTGCACTGCGAAAGCAAGTTCAGCCTCTGGTTCCCGGGCATCGGCACGATCCGAGGAGACTGCCATTACCTTGAGACCGAGTTCAGCGCCTTCTTTCTCGGCGGATCGACGAAGGAGAACTTGCTTACGGGGGAGTTCGAGCGCGGGACGGTGGAGGTCAACGTGGATATCGGCAAGTCGGAGGGCAACCCTTCTGCCAATTTCAAGGCCGGCATGGGCGCCAAGGCCGGGGCCTTTCTGGAGTTCAACGAGAACGGCATCACCGATGCCGGCATAACGGCAATGGCAGAAGCGGGTCTCGGGCTCGATACAGACGACGTCAGCAACCCGCTTGGCGTATCGGCCGGCGCAACGGCGCGCATGGGCATCAATTCGGGCGTTTCGATCACCGGCGAGGGCGTGCTGGACGGAATGTCGGTGCAGTAGGTACCGGCAGAAAAGGAGGAGCGATCATGAGCGGACAGGACACCGTGATTGCCGTGGCGGTTTCTCTATGTGCGGCGCTCTTGTCGGGCGGCGCCGCAGCGCAAGGCGTGACGCGCGCAAGCTGCGGCACGGCCTGGACCGGCTGGGTGAAGGAGGCGAACCCTTCCAAGAATCCCTGCTCGAAGAACTGCGTGCGCGGCGAGCGGCTGGGGGCGCGTACCTACGGCAAGGGCGACAAGACGCAGTACGACGTGCAGTACCAGTGCTACTCGGGTGAGGCGATCGAGACCGGCTACCCGCTGATCAAGGGCTCGCCCGCCGAGCGCGGGGCGCCGCAGGGCGCCTGGATCGGCTGGGACGAGATGTTCGGCGGCCCGGACCGCGTGGCGGTCGACGACCGCTGGAAGCCGGCGCTGCTCGCGCTGGCGACGATCGTGCGCGAAAGCCCGGCGCTGAAGGACCTCGGCGGGTTCTATCCGCAGATGTTCGCCAGCGCCGACGCTTCGGCGCAGCCGGTCGCCTCGGGCGAGCTGCGCGTGGATCCGTGGTGGCCGTACGCGGTCGAGCCCGATCCCAGGGCCAAGCCGGGCGAGAAGCGCTTTCGCGTCAAGCCGAATTATGTGATGAACGGGCCCGGCGGGTTCTCTCTGTACATCAACTGGCTGCCGAATGGCCCGCATGGCCGCGCCGACGGTCTCGACAAGGCCGAGTGGATGCGCGACGCCGAAGGCGAGTTTTTCCTGCTGCCGCCGTCGAAACGGCAGATCGACGGCTTTCCGGTGATCGCCGGCTACCTGTTCGTAACGGCCGCCGGCAAGCCGCCGCTGTTCGTTCCGGTGAGCCAGGAGCGCGCCTACAAAGCGGCGATCCGGTGGGCCCAGGGCATGATCAAGGAGGCGGGCGTGACCCAGAATTCGAACAACGAGGTGCTCGCCAATTTCAACTCGCCGCAGATGAAGAAGCTGCGGCGGCAGGTGATCGAGGAGGCCGCGGCGCGCTACAAGGATCCGGCCAAGTCGGCCGCCGCGCGCGCAAAAGCAGAAGCCGACGACCGCGAGCAGGAACGGGAAATACGCGAGATCGCCGGCCGCCAGGCGGCCAGCTCGCCGATCACAAAGGCGGCAAGGGAGACGATCGCGAGGCTGGAGGCGAAGCTCGGCACGCTGTCCGCCGCCGAGCGGCGCGCGCCGGCGCACGTCAAGCTCGTACCGGGCGCTTTCTTCGACCGCGAGTTCGTGGCTGCCGGCGCGCCGGGCGCGGTGCCGCTCATGCAATACAACAAGCGGTTCTTCGACCCCGGGCAGCGAAACTCTCCCCAGCTGCTGGTCATGAGCACCGACTCGAGGGAGGACTTTCCCCGTCCCGAGAAGCAGAGCCTGGTGAGGCGGGTCGAGATCGCGATCACCGAGCAGACCGATTGGCGCAAGGCCGCGCAGCTGCTCAAGTAACGAAGCGGGCTACTTGCGGGTGATGAGGACGAGCCCGGTGGCGACCAGCACGAGCCCGCCGATCAGTCCCGCGGTGACAGCCTCGCCGAGGATCGCGGCGCCGAGCAGCACGCCCACCACCGGCGCGACGAAATTGAAGCTCATGATCACGCTCGGCGTGTAGCGGCGGATGAGCCGGAAGTTGACCGTGAAGGCGAGCCCGGCGACGAGCACGCCCTGGTAGAGGATCCCCGCGAGCGGCGCAGGCCCGATCGCCGCGGTGTGGATCGTCTCGGTCGCGAGCGCCCCGGCGGCGAACAGCGGCAGCGAGACGACGCCCTGCCAGAAGGCGAGCCGGACTTCGTTGACGCGCCTGAGCAGGCGGCCCGAGAGGGCGAGGCGAAAGCCGAGCAGGCAGGCGCTCGCGAGCACGATCCAGTCGCCGTAGCCGTGCACGCCCGGCGGCTCGCCCCGCGCGAGCACCACCGCCACGCCCGCGAAGGCGACGAGCGCGCCGAGCACGCGCCGCGGGCGCAGCCGGTCGCCGGGCACCAGCAGGTGCGCGAACAGCATGCCGAACAGCGGGTTGCTCGAGATCAGTACCGCGCCGTTGACCGCAGCCGTCCCGTCGAAGCCAAAGTTCATCAGCGCGATCTGCAGCGTGAAAAGGATGCCGATGCCGAGCAGGGCGGGCCATTCCCCCGGCGCGGGACGCAGCGGAATCCGCGCCGCCAGCGCCCAGGCCGCGATGCAGGCGCTGCCGAGCGCGAAGCGCAGCAAGCCGCTCCACAGCGGCGGGAACGCCTCCAGGCCGAGCTTCACCGCGACCGGGTTGCCGCCCCAGAGGGTGTGGATCGCGAGCGCGGCGAGCACCGCGCGAATTGGAATCGACCAGCTCATGATCCCGATTATGATTGTTGTTATGAAAAAGAAGACCGCTGACGGCCTGCGGGCCGCACTCGACCCCGCCTCGATCGCCATCGTCGGCGCTTCCGACAATCCGCACAAGGTCGGCGGACGGCCGATCCTGTACATGAGGCGCTACGGCTACCGCGGGGAGATCTATCCCATCAATCCGGCGCGCGCGGAAGTGCAGGGCCTCAAGGCCTACCCGGACGTGTCGTCGCTGCCGCGGGCGCCGGAGCTGGCGATCGTCGCCGTCTCGGGCGAGGAAGCCGTGGGCGCGGTCGCCGCCTGCGCCGCGCGCGGGGTGAAGGTGTGCGTGGTGATGTCCTCGGGCTTCGGCGAAATCGGCGCCGCCGGGCGCGCGATGCAGGACCGCATGCTTGCCGCTGCGCGCGCCGCCGGGATGCGGCTGGTGGGGCCGAACTGCCAGGGCCTGGCGAACTTCGCCACCGGCGCGGTGGCCAACTTTTCGACCGTGTTCAACGAGATGGAAGGGCGCGACGGCCCGGTCGCGATCGTGAGCCAGAGCGGCGCTTGCTCCCAGGCGATCTACGCGCTCGCCCGGCAGCGCGGGCTCGACGTGCGCCACGTGCACGCCACCGGCAACGAAGCCGACGTCACCGTGGCCGACCTGGCGGCCGAGATCGTCGCGGAGGACGGCGTGCGCCTGCTGCTCCTTTACATGGAGGCGATCTCCGACCCCGAACGGCTGGCGGCGGCGGCCGAGATCGCGCGCGCGCGCGACCTGCCGATCATTGCGGTCAAGGCCGGCCGCACCGAGAGCGGACGGCGCGCGGCGAGCTCGCATACCGGCGCGCTGGCGAGCGAGGACCGGGTGGTCGACGCCTTCCTCGCGCGGCACGCGATCTGGCGCGTCGACGACCCCTACGCTCTGGTCGCCGCGGGCCGGCTCTACCTCGAGGGCTGGCGCCCGCGCGGCAAGCGCTTCGTCGCGCTCAGCAACTCCGGCGCGAGCTGCGTGATGGCGGCCGACGCGGCCGACGAGCTGGGCCTGCCGCTGGCGGAGTTCCCGCCCGCGGCGCGCGAGAAGCTCGCCGCGGTGCTGCCCGGCTTCGCCACCGCGTCGAACCCGCTCGACGTCACCGGCGCGCTGCTCGGCAACGCGCTGCTGTTCGCCAACGCGCTGCCCGTGCTCGCCGCTGAGGTCGAGAGCGACCTGACGCTGGTCGCGCTGCCGGTCGCCGGCGCGGGCTACGACGTCGCCGGTTTCGCGCGCGACTTTGCCGCCTACGCGCGCGAGACCGGCCGCGCGGTCGCGCTCGCCGCGCCGCAGGAAGAAGTGCGCGGGGAGTTCGAAAAGGCCGGGCTGCCGGCTTTCGTGCGCGAGCGCGAGGCGATGCTCGCGCTAAAGCAGCTCGGCGAGCACGCGGAGCTGATGAGGCGGAAGCACCGGAAATCTGCTGCGGCGGAAGTTCCGAAACTGGAGAAGGGAACCTCAGGATTTCTTGACGAGGCTCGAAGCCTAGGCTTGCTCGCGGTGGCCGGTCTGCCGGTGGTCGAGCACCAGCTTTGCCAGGACGAGAACGAGGTGCGCGAGGCGTTCGCCGCGCTGGGTCCCAAAGTGGTGGTCAAGGCCTGCTCGACGAGCGTGCCGCACAAGACCGAGCTCGGTCTGGTGCGAGTCGGCCTGACGAGCGTAGAGGAAGTGATCCAGGCGTTTCGCGACTTCAAGCCGAAGATCCCGGTCGCCGATGGCGTGCTGGTGGCGCGCCACGCCGCGGGCCTGAGGGAGCTCGTGCTTGGCGCGCGGGTCGATCCGTCGTTCGGGCCCTTGGTGCTGATCGGCGACGGCGGCATTTACCTCGAGGCGCTGAAGGACTTCCGGCTCCTGCTGCCGCCCTTCGGCGAGGACGAGGTTCGCGAAGCGCTCTCCAGGCTGCGCATCGCGCCGCTGTTTGCCGGCGTGCGCGGCGAGCCGCCGCTCGACGTGGCGGCTTACGCGAAAATGGCTGTGCGCCTGGGCGACGCCATGCTCGCCTGGCGCGGCGCTATCGCGTCCGTGGACCTCAATCCGGTGATGCTGTTCAAGGATGGCGAGGGTGCGCTCGCGGTCGACGCGCTGATCGAGCGCGCTTGACACCGAACGCCGGCGGTATGCGTCGGGTTCAATAACGCTCCGGCTCCGGCAGGCTAAGGCGGAATGGCGCATCGAGGCCTTTCAGTACCAACGCGTCACGTCCGTAGAGATCGGCGTGAAACTCGACCACGCCGTCCTCATCGGCAATCGCGGTCCAGTAAAGCAGCATCACCGGCACCTGCTGCCTGACGAACACGCTGCGCGTTTCTCCGCTCGCGATCGCTTCGCCCAATGTCTGTTCGCTCCAGCGCGCGGGGTCATCAAGCAGCGCCAGCGCAAGCGCGAGGGGATGTTCAACCCGGATACAGCCGGAACTGAAAGCGCGCTCGGACTTGAGAAACAACCCGTGTGCCGGCGTGTCGTGCAGGTAAACATCGTGCTCATTGGGGAACATGAACTTGATCCGCCCCAGCGGGTTGTCGTCGCCCGGCGCCTGCACGATCTGGTAGGGCAGGGCGCCGCCAACGTACTGCTTCCAATCGACCGTCGCCGGATCCATTTCGCGCCCGTCGAGGCTGAGCACGCGCATGTGGTGCCGCGCCAGGAATTCAGGGTCTTGCGCGATCTTTGGAACGACGTCCTCCTCCAGGATCGTCGGCGGCACGTTCCAGGTCGGATTGAGCACGATGTACTTCATCGCGGCGCGGAACACCGGTGTGCTGCGGAACGGGCGCCCGACCACTACGCGCGAGGCCCATACGGTCTTGCCATCGAGCACGAGTCGTGCGCGGAAGCCTGCGATGTCGACGAGCAGGTAGTCGCCCTTCAGGTTCTGCGCCACCCAGCGCAGTCTTTCCAGATTCACCCGGATCTGGTCGATGCGCGCCTGTACGCCAACGTCGAGCTCGGCGCGCGTGCGGCGCCCCACCAGACCGTCTGGATCCAGGCCGTGACGTCGCTGGAAGCGCATCACCCCTTCCTCCAGCGCCGCGTCGAATAGGTCCGGTTCGGGTGCCGAGGTGGATGACAAGTCGCCGGTGAGCGCGAGCCGAGCGTGCAGTATCGCGACCTGTCTTCCGCGCGATCCGGGCCGCAACGTCGGCCCTGGCGGGAGCGGCTGCCAGCCGCCGGCGGCGCGCAGCGCGCGGTAGCGGGCCAGCGCGCGGCGCAGAGCGCCGTATTCCGGCATCTGCGGTGCGTAGGCGTACAGGGCATCGCCCAGTGAAGGCGCGGCGATCATCGACTCGAGCGCGCGAGGCGGGTCGATGCCGTCAAGCGTGCGTGCGAAGTTCCACTGCGGATCGAGGCGGCGCGGGTCGAGCTTGCCGAAATACAGGCTGTAGGCGAGCCGGATCAGGCTGTCCGTGCAAAGCAGCTCCCGGTCGGCAGCGTCTTCCCCACCTGCGCGCAGTGCATCGAGGTGGTAGTCGGACGGGTCGAGTCCATCTGCCCGGCTGCCCTCGACCAGCGCCAGGAGTTCCCTTTCGCGCGCGCGCGTCCACGCGGGCCGGAAATCTCTTCGCTCGTAGAAAGCAGCGACCAGCTCGGGTGCGGCGACGCTGTCGCCGTCCACCCGAACGTCGCGGCCGGCGCGCAATTGCTCGATCCTTTCGCGCAGTGCTTCGCGTGGCACTTCGGCGCGCGCCGGAAAGGCAAATGACAGCGCGAGGAGGGCGAACGTGAAATATCTTGCAGAGCTCATCAAAACTTTCGTGCAAAAACCATCGCGGCTACGTAACATCGAGGCGACTCACGACCCGCCCGACGGGAGCACGTATGACTGAAGATCACCGCGCCCGCCGCCGGGCGCTCGTGCAGGGCCTCGCCATACTGCCGCTTGCGCTGGCGGCGCCCGTGGCGCGCGCGGCGAGTGGCCAGCCACGCACGCTCCATTTCTACCACACCCATACCTCGGAGCGACTGAACGTCACGTACTTTGATGACGGCCGTTACGTTCCGGCCGCGCTGGGAGCGGTTAACCATCTGCTGCGCGACTTTCGGACCGAGAAGGTGCACGCAATCGACCCGAGGCTGCTCGATCAGCTCTTCGCGCTGACCCAATGCTGCGACGGCCGCACGTTCGAGGTTATCTCGGGCTACCGCTCGCCCAAGACCAACGCCATGCTGCGGCATACGACTCGGGGCGTTGCGGCGCATAGCCTGCATATTGAGGGGCGAGCGATCGACGTGCGACTGGAAGGATGCGACATCGCGCGCCTGCATCGCGCGGCGCTGGGCATGGCTCGCGGCGGCGTAGGCTTCTATCCCAGCTCGGACTTCGTGCACCTCGACACCGGCCGCTTCCGCACTTGGGGTGCGGCCTGATCCGCTGCCGCTAGGGACAGGGCTCGATCGCCATGCCCGGGCGGATGACGCCGCCCGTCTCGATACGGCAGTTGAGGCCCGAGCGGTTGAGCAGGGGCTTGAATACCTGTTTGCCTAGCAGATCCTCCAGGTAGCGGCAGGGGACGTTAAGGCGCTCCCCGCGCAGCACGGATCCGCCGATCCTGAAACGGCGTCCCACCAGGTGATTGAGCGGCACCCCGCGGGTGGTGAGGTTGCGACGGTGCTCGTGCGGGGCGAGCGCGATGCCGTGGTCGCGTGCCAATGCCTCGAGCGTTTCAAACTCGATCAGTGTGACCTCGCGGACGACGTTATGGCGGTCCGAGTAGGTGCCGGTGCGCGTGGCATATCGGTCGCCCTCGATCCCGACGCCCGGCACGAGACGGGCCTGCGTCAGCGCGCGCATCGGCTGCGAGCCCGCGTCGGCAATGTGTACGTGCAGCAGTTCACCCTTCCAGCTCATGACCGATATAATTGCATACTCCCCTCAAGACACAAATCCAGCCCATGAAAGTCCTGGTCAGCGTCAAGCGCGTGGTCGATTACAACGTCAAGGTGCGGGTCAAGTCCGACGGAAGCGGCGTCGAGACCACGAACGTCAAGATGTCGATGAACCCCTTCGACGAAATCGCGGTCGAGGAAGCGATGCGCCTGAAGGAGGCCGGCGTGGCGACCGAGGTGGTGGTGGCATCCTGCGGCCCACTGGCCTGCCAGGAAACGCTGCGCACCGCGCTCGCGATCGGCGCCGACCGCGCGATCCTGGTTGAGGCCGACGCCGAGCTGCAGCCACTCGCGGTTGCCAAGCTGCTGAAGGCAGTGTGCGAGAAAGAAAAGCCGGGCCTCGTGATCATGGGCAAGCAGGCGATCGACGACGACTCGAACCAGACCGGGCAGATGCTCGCCGCGCTGATGTCCTGGCCGCAGGCCACCTTCGCCTCCAAGGTCAAGATCGAGGGCGACAAGGCGCAGGTGACGCGCGAAGTCGACGGTGGCCTCGACACCATCTCGATCAAGCTGCCGGCGGTGGTCACCACCGACCTGCGCCTGAACGAGCCGCGCTACGTGACCCTGCCGAACATCATGAAGGCGAAGAAGAAGCCGCTCGAGAACCTCAAACCGGACGCGCTCGGGGTCGACGTCGCGCCGCGCCTGAAGACGCTCAAGGTCGCCGAGCCGCCCAAGCGCAAGGGCGGGGTCAAGGTTGCGGACGCCAAGGCGCTGGTCGAAAAACTGAGAAATGAAGCAAAGGTGATCTGATGGCCATCCTCGTTTTCGCCGAACACGACAACAAGGCGCTCAAAAAGGCGTCGCTCAGCACTGTCGCCGCCGCGCAGAAGATCGGCGGCGAGATCCACCTCCTGGTGGCCGGGCACGACTGCGCCGAGGCCGCCCAGGCCGCCTCGCAGGTCGCGGGCGTGGCGAAGGTGCTGCATGCGGATGCGCCGCAGCTCGACGACGAGATCGCCGAGAACGTCGCCGCGCTGATGGCGGGCCTCGCCAAGGACTATTCGCACCTGCTCGCACCGGCCACCTCGAACGGCAAGAACGTCATGCCGCGCGTGGCGGCGCTGCTCGACGTGCAGCAGATCTCCGAAATCATCGCGGTCGATTCGGTCGACACCTTCCAGCGCCCGATCTACGCCGGCAACGCGATCGCCACGGTGCAGTCGGCCGACCCCATCAAGGTGATCACCGTGCGTGCCACCGGCTTCGACGCGGTGGCCGCGAGCGGCGGCTCGGCAGCGGTGGAGAAGGTCGAGGCGCCGGCGGACAGCGGGCTTTCGTCGTTTGTCGGGCGCGAAGTTTCCAAGTCGGAGCGACCCGAGCTCACCTCGGCGCGGGTGGTGGTCTCCGGCGGGCGCGGCATGGGCTCGGGCGAGAACTTCAAGCTGCTCGAGCCGCTGGCGGACAAGCTCGGCGCGGCCATGGGCGCCTCGCGCGCCGCGGTCGACGCCGGCTTCGTGCCGAACGACTGGCAGGTCGGCCAGACCGGCAAGATCGTCGCCCCCGAGCTCTACGTCGCGGTCGGCATCTCGGGCGCAATCCAGCACCTGGCGGGGATGAAGGACAGCCGGGTCATCGTCGCCGTCAACAAGGACGAGGAGGCGCCGATCTTCTCCGTCGCAGACTACGGTATCGTCGGCGACCTGTTCCAGGTCGTTCCGCAGCTGGTGGAGGAGCTGAACAAATGAGCGCCTACGTCGCGCCCCTTAAGGACATGCGGTTCGCATTGAACGAACTGGCGGAGCTCGGCGAGGTGGCGAAGCTTCCGGGCTGCGATGAAGCGAGCCCGGAAACGGTCGACGCAATCCTCGAGGAAGCCTCGAAGTTCTCAACACAAGCCCTTGATCCATTGAATTATTCAGGAGATCAGGAAGGCTCGAAATGGCACGACGGCGAGGTCACCACGCCGAAGGGCTTCAAGGACGCCTACCGGCAGTTCGTCGAGGGCGGCTGGGCGGGCTTGCCGCTCGAGGGCGAATGGGGCGGGCAGGGCCTGCCCAAGCTGGTGTCGACGCCGGTCACCGAGATGATCACCTCGGCCAACATGTCGTTCTCGCTCTGCCCGATGCTCACCCAGGGGGCGATCGAGGCGCTGCTTACCGCGGGCTCCGACCAGCTTAAGCAGACCTTCCTGCCCAAGATGGTCGAGGGCACGTGGACCGGCACCATGAACCTGACCGAGCCGCAGGCCGGCTCTGACCTCGCGCTGGTGCGCACTAAAGCCGTGCGCGAAGGCGACCACTACCGCATTTCCGGTCAGAAGATCTTCATCACCTACGGCGAGCACGACTTCACCGAGAACATCGTGCACCTGGTGCTCGCACGCACCCCGGACGCCCCCGAGGGGGTGAAGGGCATCTCGCTCTTTATCGTGCCGAAGTTCCTAGTCAATCCAGACGGCTCGCTCGGCGAGCGCAACGGCGCGAGCTGCGCCTCGATCGAGCACAAGCTCGGCATCCACGCCAGCCCCACCGCGGTGATGGTGTTCGACAACGCGGTTGGCTACCTGGTGGGCGAGGAGAACAAAGGGCTCGCCTACATGTTCATCATGATGAACGCCGCGCGCTTCGCGGTCGGCCTCGAAGGCGTGGCGATCGCCGAACGAGCGTTCCAGCGCGCGCTCGCCTACGCCAGGGAGCGCATGCAGGGCAGGGACCTGGTCGACGGCGGCGGGACCGTGCCGATCATCCGCCACCCCGACGTGCGCCGCATGCTGATGCTGATGAAGTCGCAGACCGAGGCCATGCGCGGCCTGGCCTACGTCGTCGCGGCGGCGACGGATTTCTCGCTCAGGGCGCCTTCCGCGGAAGAGCGGAAGAAACACCAGGCCTTCGTCGACCTGATGATCCCGGTGGTCAAGGGCTGGTCGACCGAGACCGGCATCGAGGTCGCCTCGCTCGGCGTGCAGGTGCACGGCGGCATGGGCTTCATCGAGGAGACGGGCGCCGCGCAGCACCTGCGCGACGCTCGCATCACCACCATCTACGAGGGCACCACCGGCATCCAGGCCAACGACCTGATCGGGCGCAAGATCGCGCGCGAGGGCGGCGCCACGGCCAAGGCCTGGCTGAAGACCTTGGCGCAGCTGGATGCCGAGCTGGCGAAATCGGCCAACCCCGACATTGCTCGCCTGCGCAGCACCCTCGCCGCCGGCGGCGCGGCGGTGGGCGAGGCGGTCGACTGGCTGCTCGCCACCTTCGGCAAGGACGTGCGCGCAGCGTCGGCCGGCGCGGTGCCTTTCCTCAAGCTGATGGGCGTTGTCGCCGGCGGCTGGCAGATGGCGCGCGCCGCGCTCGCGGCGGAGAAGAGGCTCGCCGCGGGCGAGGGCGACCAGGCGTTCTACAAGGCGAAGATCGTCACCGCGCGCTTCTACGCCGACCACGTTCTGGTGCAGGCCCCGGCGCTGCGCGACACGGTGCTCAACGGCGGCGCGGGCGCGATGGCGCTCGACGAGGATCAGTTCCTCGCCGCCTGACGCCCCGACGCTCAGGGAGTGGGTGTCGCCATGTTTTTCTTGTTGGTGATGAGCGAGACCCTCGCCCCCTCGGGCACCCCCGGCACCGTCTTTTCCCACTCGGCGTAGCGCGCGCGCAGCGCGGCGAGGCGCTCGGGCTCGCGCCGCGCGCGGTTCGCCCGCTCGCGCGCGTCCGCCTCGAGGTCGTAGAGGAACTCGCCGTCCTCGGTCGAGAGGTATTTCCAGCGCCCGGCGCGCAGCGCGCGCTGGCTGCGGTGGTTCGTGCGCCAGAATAGCTCGCGCTCGAACGTGGCGGCCGGATCGTCGAGCACCTTCAGCAGGCTCTCGCCGTCGAGCGGGTAGTCCGGATGCGGCGCGACGCCCGCCGCCTCGAGCAGGGTCGCGACCCAGTCCATGGTGATGGCGAGCTGAGCCGTCTCGCCGCCGGCCTTGACCCGCGCCGGCCAGCGCACGATGTACGGCACGCGGATGCCGCCCTCGAGCAGGTCCATCTTCTTGCCGGTGAGCGGCCAGACGTCGGAGAACCTCTCGCCGCCGTTGTCGCTGGTAAAGACAACCAGCGTGTCGCGGTCGGCGCCGATCGCTTTCAGCGCGGCAAGCAGGCGGCCGATGCCCTCGTCCATGTGGTGGATCATTTGGAGATAGGTGTCGACCGAGCCGCCCGAGAGATGGCCGATGTGCTCGCGGTTGGCCGCGAGCAGGCGCGCCTCGGCCTCGTCGGCGCGCGTTTCCCAGGGCCAGTGCGGCGCGGTGTAGTGCAACGAGAGCAGGAATGGCTTGGCTTCCCCGCGCCGGCGCTCGACGTAATCGACCGCGCGCTCGCTGATCAGGTCGGTGAGGTAGCCGATTCGATGCACCTCGTCCTCGCCTTCCCACAGGTCGTGCACGCCGGCGGTGTCGCAGTGCGTGAAGTAGTCGAGGCCCCCGCTCATCGCGCCGAAGAACTCCTGGTAGCCGCTTTTCAGCGGTCCGAAGTGCGGCGCGTAGCCGAGGTGCCACTTGCCGACCAGCGCGGTGGCGTAGCCGGCGTCGCACAACAGCGATGCCAGGGTGGGGTGCTCGGGCAGCAGGCCGAGCACCGGGCCGAGCCCGGGGTCGACGCGCGCATTGCCGGCGATCGGCTCGTCCCAGCCGCCGCGCAGGCGGTATTGGTAGCGCCCTGTGGCGAGCGCGAAGCGCGTCGGCGAGCACACCGGTGAGTTGGAGTAGCCCTGGCTGAAGCGCAACCCTTCGGCCGCCATGCGGTCCAAATGCGGCGAGCACGAGCCGCCCGGCGCGACCAGCGAGCGTCCGCCGTAGCAGCCGAGGTCGGCGTAGCCGAGGTCGTCGGCGAGGATGAAGACGAAATTCGGTTTGTTCACCATTTGATCGACGGTAGCCAGGTGGCGATTGCGGGAAACGCGAACAGCAGAGCGAGCGCGACGAGGTCGGCCACGACGAACGGCATCACGCCGCGAAAGATGCGCGACAGGCGGATGTCCGGCATCATCGCGCGCACCGTGAACACGTTCATGCCGATCGGCGGCGTCACCAGGCCCAGCTCGACCACGATCACCATCACGATGCCGAACCAGATCAGGTTGACGTCCTGGAACACGAGGATTGGCAGGAACACGGGCACGATCAGCAGCAGGATGCCGATCGCCTCGAAGATCATTCCCATGACGATGCAGATGACGCACACGGCGAACACCGTGCCCGCCGGCGAGAGGTGCATGCCGTCGACCATGTCGACGAGCGCGCCGGGCAGGCCCGAGAGGTTGATGAAGTTGGAGAAGACCTGCGCGCCGAAGATGACGATGAACAGCGCGGCGCTGATACGGCAGGCTTCGAGCAGCATCTCGTAGAGCTGCGCGAACGTGCGTAGCCGCCCGCGCCACCAGGCGAACGCGGCAGCGCCGGTGGCGCCGATGCCGGAGGCTTCGGTCGGCGTGAAGACGCCGAAATAGATGCCGCCGAGAACGAGCACGAACAGCACCAGCACCGGCCACACGTTGAGGTAGGTGCGGAAGCGCTCGGCGCGCGGCACCGCGGCGCCGGCCGGACCGAGCGCGGGGTGCACGTGGACCACCGCGAATACCGCCGCCATGTAGAGCGCGACCAGCAGCAGGCCGGGCACGAAGCCGGCGATGAACAGCCGGCCGATGTCCTGCTCGGCCACCAGGCCATAGATCACCAGCGGAACGGAAGGCGGAATCATGATCCCGAGGGTTCCTCCGGCGGCGATTACGCCGGCGGACAGCGTGTCGTCGTAGCCGTAGCGCCGCATGTGCGGCATCGCGACCTTGGTCATGGTCGCGGCGGTCGCCAGCGACGAGCCCGACACGGCCGCGAATCCGGCGCAGGCGAGCACGGTGGACTGCGCCAGCCCGCCGCGGAAGCGGCCCACCAGGGCGTTGGAGGCGTCGAACAGGTCCTGCGAGATGTTCGCGCGGTGGATGAAAACGCCCATCAGCAGGAACAGCGGGATCACCGACAGGCCGTAGTTCGCACCGGTATCGACGATCTGCTGCGCCATCATGGTTACCGCGGCGTGCCAGTCCCAGCTGCGCATGCCCGCGAAGCCGACCAGCCCGGTCAGCAGCGTGGAGAAGCCGAGCGGGAAGCCAAGAAAGCAGAGCAGCAGCAGGCAGGCGAATCCGACCAGCGCGACGGTCATCGTCGCCGCTCAGTCGAGATGCTGCGCGGTGGCGCCGAGCCGGCCGCGGCTGCGCGCCAGCGCGAGCAGCAGCAGGACGAACCCGACCAGGGCGAGCGCCGCCGCCGACATCGGCTCGATCCACTGCGGCAGGTCGAGCACCGCCGTGCGCTTGCCGCTGTGGAGCAGGTCCATCGCGTGCCTGAACATCTGCCAGCAGATCAGCAGCGTGCAGCCGACCGACATGGCGATCGACATCCAGCGCTGAGTCCCGGGCATCACGCGCGAGATCAGCGGTTCCATCAGCGTCACGGTGATGTGCTCGTTCTTCGCTGTGATGAAGGCGAGCCCGGCGAACACCGCGACGATCATCAGCGCCTCGATGATCTCGGCGGCGCCGAAGATCGAGTGGTGGAAGCCGTAGCGGCCGATGACGTCGACGAAGGTGAGCGCCATCATCGCGAACAGCGCGGTCGCGGCGATCACGCCCAGCGTGCGCGACGCGATCGCCTCGAAGCGCTGCAGCACCGGCCGCGCCGTCCTACTTACGCTTAGCATCCTCCGCGGCCAGAACGCTGCGGTAGTAGGCGATCGCCGCCTTGCCGTCGACGCCCATCGCCGCGACCTTCTTCAGCCAAGCGTCGGTGATCGGCTGGCCGATCGCCTTCAGCTGCGCCAGCATCTTCGGATCGCCCTTGATCGCCTTGAGCCCGCCCTTTAGAAGCTTGGCGCGGCTCCTGTCGTTTACCCCGTCCTGCACCTGCCCGAAATGGCGCGCGGTCTTGTCGCCGCTCACGGCGCGGATCGCCTTGCGGTCGGCCGGCGAGATCGTGTTCCACTTCTTGTTGCTGATGAAGAAGGAGAACGTGGGGGTGAAGATCTTGTCCGGGAACACGGTCACCGCCTTGGTGTAGTCGGCCAGCTTGAACGCGGTGATCGACGAGAACGACACGCCGACGAACCCGTCGACGACGCCCTTGGAGATGATCTGGAGCATCTGCACCGCGGGGCCGGCGACCACCGCGGAGCCGGTGGCCTTGATGATGTTGGCGGTCACGCCCGGCAGCGCCCACATCTTGCGCCGCTTCAAATCCGCGATGCTGTCGATCGGCTTGTCGGTCATCGACCAGAACTCGGCGCCGCTGGATACGTAGTCGGTGAGCAGTACGACGGGCCCGTACTCGTGCTTGTCGGCGAAGAACTTCTGGTAGGTGCGCCAGAGGGCGACGCTGCCGGACTCGGCGCTCTCGGTGCCGATGAACGGCAGCTGGCCGATCTGAATCCCGGTGACCTTGTTCGAGATGAACTGGTTGAACTGGATCGCGCCGTCCATTACGCCGTTCACCACGCCGTCGTACTGGTCCGGTGGCGCGGCGAGGCTCTTGGGTGGAATGCTGAACTTGACCCTCCCGTCGGTCGCCTTCGCGATGTCTTTGGACCAGTCGCGCAGCATCACGCGGCAGGTGTAGTGCTGCGGCGGAAAAAAGCAGTTGAACAGGATGGTCTGGGCGCTCGCGCGCTGTGGCGTCAGGCCCGAGGCGGCCAGCAGCGCGCAGAGCAACGCCGCCCGTCCTCCGGCGTATCGGTTCTTCATCGTTGTCTCCTCCTCGAGACACAGACTACCTTCGCTTTGCGAAAACCGGAAGGAGTACGATCTCGCATAGCGATAACCAGGGATTATCAATGCGGCTCAACCAGATCCGGGATTTCCTCGCCGTGGTCGACGCGGGGAGCATGCGCGCTGCTGCACGCAGCCTCGGCCTCAGCCAGCCCGCGCTCACGAAGAGCATTCGGCAGCTGGAGGAGGACCTGGGCGGAGTGCTGGTCACGCGCAGCGTGCGCGGCGCCCAGCTGACCGAGACCGGGCGGGCGTTTCTCGCCCGTGCGCGCTCGGTCACCGCCGACCTGCGCCGCGCGCGCGAGGAAGTCGCCCAGCTGCGCGGGGCCCGCGCCGGCAGCCTCACGGTCGGTGCCGCGCCCGCCCCGGCGCTCGGGCTGCTGCCGAACGCCCTCGCGCGGCTGCGGCGCCGCTGGCACGAGGCGAAGATCTGCGTCACCGACGTCTCGCCATCGGAAGTCATGCCGGCGTTGCGCGAGGGGTGGCTCGACCTCGCGTTGAGCGTGCGAATCGGGCCCCTCGCCGCGCCCGGACCGGAATGCCTGGTCGAGCCGCTGTATCTCAACGAGGCCCGGATCGTCGCCAGGCGCGGTCATCCGCTCGCCGCGGCGCGCTCGCTCGTCGAGCTCGCGGACGCCGAGTGGGTGCGCACCGGGGGCACCGACAACACGTCCAGCCTGCCCGCCGCGTTCCAGGCTGCCGGATTGGAGCCGCCGCGCTACCGCATCGAATGCAGGTCATTCTTTGCGCTCGCCGAAATCGTCGCGCACAGCGACTTGCTGGCGGTGGTGCCGTGGCAACTCGCCGCGCGCGAGGCGGGGGGCGGGCGCATCGTTCAGCTCCCTCTGAAGGACGCGCTGCCGGCGCGAGAGATATGCCTGTTCACCCGCGCCGACGTTCCGCTGACGCCGGTGGCGCGTGAATTCGTCGACGTCCTGCGCGCGGCCATCAATTCGCGGCCGTCGAAAGGAGCTCGCGGGCCGCGCGCGTGACGGTCGCGTCTTGCGGGTGGCGCTCGAGCCGGTAGCCGAGCTTGCGCATCATGGCGAGCATGCGCGCGTTCGTCGAGAGGATCTCGCCGTGCATGCGCCGGATGCCGCGCTGTGCGGCGACCCGCTCGAGCTTCTCCAGCATACGCCGGCCGATGCCGCGTCCCTGCCAGGCGTCGGCCAGCACCAACGCGAACTCGCAGTCCTCGCCGCTTTCGTCGGCGACGTAGCGCGCCACGCCGATGATCGATTCGCGGTCCCCGAGCATGGTGATCGCGGCGAAGGCGGCCTCGCGCGACCAGTCGAGCTGCGTCAGGCGCCGGATGTACTCGTCTGAGACCTTGATCGCGCCGCCGAGCAGACGGTTGTAGCGCGTCTCGTCCGACAGGCCGGTGACGAACTCTCGCTCGATGGCGGCGTCGTCCGGCCGCAGCGGCCGGATCGTTACCGGCGCGCCGATGATCGGCTGGAACGACTCGTCGTATTCCTCCGGGATCAGAACCTGATCTTCCCGCGCAGGATCTGCGACCACATCACCCAGTCGCCGGCGAAGCTGTAGAACGGATAGCTGAACGTGGCGGGTCGGTTGTGCTCGAAGAAGAAATGCCCGACCCAGGCGAAGGCGTAGCCGCACACGAGGCCGGCGAGCAGCCACCGGAAATCGAGCGTTACGAGCGCCGCGGCGAGGAACACCAACCCGAGCGAGGTACCGGCGAAGTGCAGCCGCCGGCATGTGCGGTCGGCGTGCTCCGAGAGGTAGAACGGGTAGAACTCGCGGAACGACGAGTATTTCACAGCAGCTTGTGCTGGCATACCAGGAATCCGTCGCGGTCGGCGTAGAGCCACTCGCCGGGGTTGAACTTGATCCAGGCGAACGTTACCGGAATGCCGCGCTCGCCGGGGCTCTTCTGCTGCGGCCGGGTCGGGTTCGCCGCCAGCGCGAGCAGGCCGATGTCCATCGCCGCGCACTCCGCAGTGTCGCGCACGCAGCCGTTGACCACGAAGCCGGCGTAGCCCTGCTCGAGCGCGCGCCGGGCGACGTTGTCGCCCACCAGCGCCGCGCGCAGGCTGCCGCCGCCATCGACCACGATCACGCGCCCTTCGCCCGGCTCCTCGATCTGGTCCTTGACCGCCTGGTTGTCCTCGAAGCACTTGATGGTGCAGATGGAGCCGGCGAAGCGCCGCCGGCCGCCGAAATGGCGCAGGCCCGGCGCGGCCACCCGCACCTGGCCGGCGTGGGCGTCGTACAAGTCGGCGGTCTTGAATTCCATTGCGCGGGTCGCTCTCACATGTTGGGGTAGTTCGGTCCGCCGCCGCCCTCGGGGGCGACCCAGACGATGTTCTGGGTCGGGTCCTTGATGTCGCAGGTCTTGCAGTGCACGCAGTTCTGGGCGTTGATCTGCAGGCGCGGGTCGGAGCCGTCGTCGTTGCGCACGATCTCGTACACCCCCGCCGGGCAGTAGCGCTGCTCGGGCGCGTCGTACAGCTCGAGGTTCACCTTCACCGGCACCGACGGATCCTTGAGGGTGAGGTGCACCGGCTGGTCTTCGCCGTGATTGGTGTTGGAGAACGAGACCGAAGTGAGGCGGTCGAAGGTCAGCACGCCGTCGGGCTTGGGGTAGGCGATCGGCGCAGCCTCGGTTTTCTTCTTCAGCGTCTCGTTGTCGGCGTGCTTGTGGCGCAGCGTCCACGGTGCCTTGCCGCCGAACACCATCTGGTCGATGCCGAACATCAGCGAGCCGGTGTAGAGGCCCTTGGCCATCCACGGCTTGAAGTTGCGCGCGCGGTAGAGCTCGTCGAACAGCCACGACTGCCGGAACGAGTCGGTGTAGGCGGCGAGCTCGTCGCGCGCGCGGCCCGCGCCGAGGGCGTCGAACGCCGCCTCGGCGGCGAGCATGCCGGTCTTGATCGCGGCGTGGCTGCCCTTGATGCGCGAGGCGTTGAGAAAGCCGGCGTCATCGCCGATCAGGCAGCCGCCGGGAAAGGTCAGCTTCGGTAGCGACTGCAGGCCACCCGCGGTGATCGCGCGCGCGCCGTAGGCGACGCGCTTGCCGCCTTCGAAGAAGCCGCGGATCGCGGGGTGGGTCTTGTAGCGCTGGAATTCCTCGTAGGGGGAGAGATATGGGTTCTCGTAGCCGAGCCCGACCACGAAGCCGACCGCGACCTGGTTGTTCTCCAGGTGGTAGAGGAACGAGCCGCCGTAGGTGGCCGAGTCGAGTGGCCAGCCCGCGGTGTGAACGACCAGGCCAGTCTGGTGCCTGGGCGGATCGATGTCCCACAATTCCTTCAGCCCGATCGCGTAGAGCTGCGGGTCGGTGCCTGCGCGCAGGCTGAACTTCTGCTCGAGCTGCTTGCCGAGCTGCCCGCGGCAGCCCTCGGCGAAGAAGGTGTATTTCGCGTGCAGCTCCATGCCGGGCTGCCAGGCGTCGGTCTTGCTGCCGTCACGGCCGATGCCCACGTCGCCGGTCGCGACGCCCTTCACCTTGCCCGCTTCGTCGAACAGCACCTCGGCCGCGGCGAAGCCGGGGAAGATTTCGACCCCCAGAGCCTCGGCTTGCTGGCCGAGCCAGCGGCAGAGGTTGCCGAGGCTGATCACGTAGTTGCCGTGGTTCCTGAAGCAGGCCGGCAGGAGGAAGTTCGGCGTGGCGAACGAGGAGGATTCGGTCAGGAACAGGAAGCGGTCCTCGCTCACCGGCGCGTTGAGCGGCGCGCCCTTGTCCTTCCAGTCGGGAACCAGCTCGTTCAGCGCGCGGGGGTCCATCACCGCGCCCGAGAGGATGTGCGCGCCGATCTCGGAGCCCTTTTCCAGCACGCAGACGGAAACCTCGCGGCCTTTCTCGGCGGCGAGCTGCTTGAGCCGGATCGCGCAGGCGAGCCCCGCGGGGCCGCCGCCGACGATCACGGCATCGTATTGCATCGATTCGCGGGTCATGCGAGCAATTATAATCGCCGTCCCATGGACCAAGATCATCGCAGGCTGGGCTATATCGAGCGCATCCCGATCCGCTGGGGCGACATGGACTCGATGGGGCACGTCAACAATACCGTCTATTTCCGCTATATGGAGCAGACGCGGATCAGCTGGTTCGATTCGCTGCTGCCGCGCGGCAAGGCCTGGGGCTCGACCGGGATCGTGATCGCGAGCGCAACCTGCAATTACAGGCGCGCGATGACCTACCCGGGCACGGTCGAAGTGAAGCTGTTCGTCGGCACGCCCGGCGGCTCGAGCATCCCCACTTACTACGAAATGCGGGTCGACGACGACCCGAAACCCTACGCCGACGGCAGCGCCGTGGTGGTGTGCATCGACACCGTGCGCAACAAGGCGGTGCGCATTCCGGAGGCGCTGCGGGCGAGACTGATGGCGGCGGAGGCGGTCTCGTGAGCGACAAACCGCTTTGGACCCCGGACCCGGCGCGCGCCGCGCGTACCGGGATGGCGCAATTCATGGCGCGCGCGGGCGGCTTCGCCGACTACGCTGCGCTGCACCGCTGGTCGATCGAGCACAGCGCGGAGTTCTGGAGCCTGCTGTGGGACTTCTGCGGCGTGCGGGGCGAGAAGGGCGGCCGCGCGCTGGTGGACGGCAACCGCATGCCCGGGGCGAAGTGGTTTCCCGACGCGAAGCTCAACTTCGCGGGAAACCTGCTGCGCGAGCCCGACGACAGCGACGCGATCGTGTTCTGGGGCGAGGACCGGGTCAAGCGGCGCTATTCGCGCAGGCAGCTGCACGAGCTGGTCTCGCGCCTGCAGCAGGCGCTCGCCGCGGCCGGGGTGGGCAAGGGCGACCGCGTCGCCGGCTATCTGCCCAACCTGCCCGAGGCGACCGCGGCGATGCTCGCCACCACCAGCCTGGGCGCGATATGGTCCTCCTGCTCGCCCGATTTCGGCGTGCGGGGCGTGCTCGACCGCTTCGGCCAGATCGAGCCCAAGCTGCTGTTCTGCGCGGACGGTTACCTGTACGGCGGCAAGGAATTCGACTCGCAGGCCAAGGTGCGCGAGATCCTGGCCGGGCTGCCGACGGTGCGCGAGTGCGTGGTGCTGGACTACCTTGGCGCGAAGGCGACGGCGGGCACGCCGTTAGTCGACTTCATCGCCCCGTTCGCGGCGAAAGCGGTCGGGTTCGAGCAGGTGGCGTTCAACGACCCGCTCTACATCCTCTATTCGTCCGGCACCACAGGGGTGCCCAAGTGCATCGTGCACGGCGCAGGGGGCACCCTGCTGCAGCACCTGAAGGAGCACCGCCTGCACTCGGACGTGAGTCCGGGCGACCGAGTCTTCTACTTCACCACGCTCGGCTGGATGATGTGGAACTGGCTGGTCTCGGGCTTGGCGGCGGGCGCGACGCTGCTGCTGTACGACGGCTCGCCATTCGTTTCCCGCGGACGCATCCTGTTCGATTTCGCCGACGCCGAAAGCATGACTCACTTCGGCACCTCGGCCAAGTTCATCGACGCGATCGCCAAGGTCGGCCTCAATCCCGCACGCACGCACAAGCTCGAGTCGCTGCGCGCCATGCTCTCGACCGGCTCGCCGCTGCTGCCCGAGAGCTTCGACTACGTGTATCACCAGATCAAGTCCGACCTGTGCCTGTCGTCGATCTCGGGCGGGACCGACATCGTGTCGTGCTTCGTGCTCGGCAACCCGGTGTTGCCGGTCTGGCGCGGCGAGATCCAGTGCAAGGGCCTGGGCCTGGCGGTCGAGGTGTTCGACGACGAGGGCCGCTCCCTGGCGGGAGAGAAGGGCGAGCTGGTGTGCACGCGGCCGTTTCCGGCCATGCCGCTCGGGTTCTGGAACGATCCGGACGGCGCGCGCTACCGCGCGGCCTATTTCGAGAAATACCCCAATGTCTGGCGTCACGGCGACTGGTGCGAGATCACCTCGCACGGTGGCATGATCATCTACGGTCGTTCCGACGCGGTGCTCAACCCGGGCGGGGTGAGGATCGGCACGGCCGAAATCTACCGCCAGGTCGAGAGTCTGGACGAGGTGGTCGAGTCGATCGTGATCGGCCAGGACTGGGAGGGCGACGTCCGCGTGGTGCTGTTTGTCAAGCTGCGGGAAGGCGAAGTCCTGGACGAGGATCTGATCAACAGGATCAAGAAGCGGGTTCGCGACAACGCGACGCCGCGGCACGTGCCGGACAAGGTGCTGCAGGTGGCGGACATCCCGCGCACCAAGAGCGGCAAAATCGTCGAGCTGGCGGTGCGGGAGGTGGTGCACGGCCGCCCGATCAAGAACATCGAGGCGCTCGCCAACCCCGAGGCACTCGATGACTTCCGCGATCGCGCCGAGCTGGCGAGCGCTTAGGCGCCGCTGAAGCGCGGCGTGCGCCGCTCGGCGCTCGCTTTCACGCCTTCCTTGAAGTCGTCAGTCTTGCGCAGCCGCGTTTGCTCGGCGAGTTCGTGCTCGGTGGCCGCGCGCACGCGCTCGGCGAGCCCTGCGCGCAACGTGGCGCGCGTCGCGGCCACCGCGAGCGGCGCGCTCTCGGCGATCTCGCGCGCCAACGCGTGCGCCGCGGCGCGCACCTCGTCCTGCGGCACGAGCACGTCGGCCAGGCCCAGCGCGTGGGCTTCCTCGCCCTTCACGCGTCGCCCGGTGTAGAACATCAGCGCCGCCTTGCTCGGCCCGATAAGCTCGGTCAGCGTCACCGTGAGGCCGAAACCGGGATGAAAGCCCAGGCGCGTGAAATTGGCGCAGAAACGCGCCTCGGGGCAGGCGACCCGCAGGTCGGGCACCAGCGCCAGGCCGAGACCGCCGCCCACGGCGGGGCCCTGGATCGCGCCCACCACCGGCTTACGGCAGGCGAACAGCCTGACCGCTTCGACGTACAGATGCGCAGTGTTGGGTGTACCGACGCTGGTCGGCTGGCTGCCGTCGCCCAGCCTGGCACCCGCGCAGAAAGACTTTCCCTGCGCGGCGAGCACGATCGCGCGGCACGCGGGCTCGGCGTCGAGCGCCTCAAAGGCGTCGGCGAGCTGGTGGATGAGCGCGAGGTCGAAGAAGTTGTGCGGCGGGCGCCGGATCTCGACCGTGGCGACTGCGCCCGCGAGCTCGACGCCGAGCTCCGGAAAGGCGTTGCTGTCGAACATGCGGCGCTCCTCGTTCAGCATCAGCGCAGGCCCAGCCCGCGCGCGATAACGCCGCGCAGCACCTCGCTGGTGCCGCCCTGGATAGTGAGCTTCGGCGCGATGTCGGTTGCGTAGGCCAGGCGCTCTTCAAAAAGTGAGTCTCTTTCTGCAAACGCAGCGAGATCGCGCGCCCGGGAAGGCAGCGCCTGCTCCCACACCGTGCCGAGGTCCTTGACGATCGAGGCTTCCAGCACGGGCTCCCTGCCCTGCTCGAGCATGCCCGCGACCGACACCGACATGCGCCGCAGGACGTGCAGTTGCGCAGCCAGCCGGCCGAGTCCCTCCGCGCCGCGCAGGTCGGGCTGCGGGCCGAGCACGCGCATGAGATCGAACAGCACGTACGCGGTCTCGAGGAAGCGCTCCGGGCCGCTCCTTTCGTAGGCGAGTTCGCTGGTGGCCTGGCGCCAGGCGAGATCGATCTCGCCGAGGCGGTACTCGTCCGGCACGACGACGTCGTCGAACACCACCTCGTTGAAGTCGTGCCGGCCGCTCATGTCGACGATCGGGTTCACCTTGATGCCGGACCACTTCATGTCGACCAGGAACTGCGTCAGGCCGTGGCGGCGGTCGTCCTTCGCCGGCGGCGAGGTGCGGAACAAGCCGATCATGTAGTCGGCGTGGTGCGCCTCGGTGGTCCAGATCTTGGTGCCGTTCACGCGCCAGCCGGCGTCCGAGCTGACCGCGCGCGTGCGCGCCGCGAACAGGTCCGAGCCCGAGCCCGGTTCGCTCATTCCGATGCAGAAGCAGCACTCGCCGCGCGCGATCTTCGGCAGCACTTCGGCCTTGATGCGCTCGGACGCGTACTTGAGCAGGATCGGGCCGCTTTGCCGGTCGGCGACGAAGTGCGCGCGCACCGGCGCGCTGGCGGCCGACATCTCCTCGGTGACGACGTAGCGCTCGAGATAGCTCTTCTCGCCGCCGGCGTACTTCTTCGGCCAGGTCATGCCGATCCAGCCGCGCGCTCCGACCTTGCGGCTGAACTCGAGGTTGTAGCCGCGCGCCGTGCCGGCGGCGCCGGGGTCGAAGCTACCGGCGGCGATCTCCGCCGCGAGGAAGCCGCGCACCTCGGCCCGCAGCGCCTGCAGCGCGGGTGGCAGGCGGATCGGGTCGAAGCGGATCGGGGTCGTCACGGCCGTCTCAGCGCGAGGCGATGAGCGGCCAGAGTGCATCGGCGCCGCGCGCGGCCAGCATGCGGCCGAGGCGCGCGGCCCATTCGGCTTCGCCGCCGAAATCATCGCGCCAGGCCCACAGCCGCTGCGTATAGCGGTGCAGCGGGTGCTCGGCGGAGAAGCCGATCGCGCCGTGCACCTGGTGTGCGATCCCGGCGCCGGCGCCGGCCGCCTCGCCGGCGCGGATCTTGGCGCTCGCCACTTCGAGCAGAAGCGATTCGGCGGGGGCCTCGCCGCCGTCCAGCGCGTCGGCGGCCGAGCCCGCGGCCGCGAGCGCGGCGGCGGTCTCGCTCGCAAGTCGCGCGAGGGCGTGCTGCACGGCCTGGAATTTTGCGATCGGGCGCCCGAAGGCCACGCGCTCGGCGGCGTAGGTCGCCGAGCGCTCGAGGATCGCCTCCAGCGCGCCGCTCATCTGCGCGGCGCGCACCGCGGCGCCCATCGCGAGCAGGCGGTCCTCGTCCAGCCCAGGCCGCGCCTCGGCCACCGCGAGCGCGGGCACGGCCTCCAAGGTCAGTGTGTCGCGAGGTTCGCCCGCCTGGCTTTCGCCCGGGTTCAGCCCGCACTGCGCGAGCTCGACGAGCGCCACGACCGAGTGCCCGTCGCGCCGCACCACGAGCGCCACGTGCGCGGCTTCGCGGGCGAAGGGCACCGCGCGGGCCCGGCCCGACACGCGTCCTTCGCCGTCCAGCGCGAGACGCTCTCCGGCGCGTGCGGGTGCCGCCGTGAGCGCGCCCCCGGGCACATCGAGCCCGGCTTGCGCGAGCAGCCAGCCGGCGAGCAGGGTTTCGGCGAGCGGCACCGCGACCGCGAAGCTTCCGGCCACGCGCAGCACCTCGAAGCCGTCGGCGAGCGATGCACCCGCGCCGCCGAGCGCCTCGGGCACCCAGGCGCGCGTCAGTCCCGCTTCCTCGAGCGCGGCCCACAAGGGCGCGCGCCGGTCTTCGTTTCCCGCCGAATTCAGCGCCTGCGGATCGCCGAGATCGCGGAAGATCCGGCTCGTGGTGTCGGCGGCGAGATTGGAGATCTCTGACATGCGGATTGCCAGTCTACTCGGCTGCGGCGGCGTTGAGAGGCCAGCCGAAGTCCTGTAGACTTCCATATCCTTGCTCGCCGTTGATTGATGACCAAATATGTCTTCGTAACCGGCGGAGTTGTCTCCTCTCTGGGGAAGGGCATCGCCGCCGCGTCCCTCGCCGCGATTCTCGAATCGCGCGGCATCCGAGTCACCAACATCAAGCTGGACCCCTACATCAACGTCGATCCCGGGACGATGTCGCCGTTTCAGCACGGCGAAGTGTTCGTGACCGAGGACGGCGCCGAGACCGATCTCGACCTTGGGCACTACGAGCGTTTCCAGAGCTCGAAGATGCGGCGCAGCAACAACTTCACCACCGGCCAGATCTACGAATCGGTGATCAAGAAGGAGCGCCGCGGCGACTACCTGGGCGGCACGGTGCAGGTGATCCCGCACATCACCGACGAGATCAAGAACTTCATCAAGCGCGGCGCCGGCGAGGCGGAGGTGGCGATCGTCGAGATCGGCGGCACCGTGGGCGACATCGAGTCGCTGCCGTTCCTCGAGGCGATCAGGCAGATGGGCCTCGAGATGGGGCGCAACAACGTCTGCTACATCCACCTCACGCTGGTGCCCTACATCGCCAGCGCGGGCGAGATCAAGACCAAGCCGACCCAGCACTCGGTCAAGGAGCTGCGCGAGATCGGCATCCAGGCCGACGTCGTGCTGTGCCGCACCGACCGGCCGCTGCCCGAGGACGAGAAGCGCAAGATCGCCCTCTTCTGCAACGTGCAGAAGGAGGCGGTGATCTCGGCCTGGGACGTCGACTCGATCTACAAGATCCCGCGCATGCTGCACGAGCAGATGCTCGACGAGATCGTGTGCCACAAGCTCGGCATCCTGGCCCATGCCGCCGACCTGTCGGGCTGGAACAGGCTGGTCGACGCGCTCGAGCACCCCGAGCACGAGGTCGACATCGCGTTCGTTGGCAAGTACATCGACCTGCAGGACTCGTACAAGTCGCTCAACGAGGCGCTGATCCACGCCGGTATCCACACCCGCAGCCGGGTCAGGATCCACTACGTCGACTCCGAGGAGATCGAGAAGTCGGGCATCGCGCCGCTGGAGACGATGGACGGCATCCTGGTGCCGGGTGGCTTCGGAAAGCGCGGCACCGAGGGAAAGATCAGCGCGATCCGCTACGCGCGCGAGAACGGCGTGCCCTACCTCGGCATCTGCCTCGGCATGCAGCTGGCGACGATCGAGTTCGCGCGCAACGTCTGCGGCCTGGCGGGGGCGAATAGCACCGAATTCGATCCGGACACGCCGCACCCGGTGGTGGCGCTGATCACCGAATGGCTCGACCGCACCGGCCGCATCGAGCGGCGCAGCGAGCAGTCCGACCTCGGCGGCAGCATGCGCCTGGGCGCGCAGCGCTGCCCGATCGAGGGCGGCACCCTGGCGGAGAAGATCTACGGCGCAGAGGTGAATGAGCGGCACCGCCACCGCTACGAGGTGAATAACGTCTATGTTCCGCAGCTCGAGGCGAAGGGCTACAAGGTTTCGTCCCGCACGCCCAGCGAGGACCTGCCGGAGATGATGGAGCTGCCCGGGCATCCGTGGTTCGTCGGCTGCCAGTTTCACCCCGAGTTCACCTCGACGCCGCGGGCCGGCCATCCCCTGTTCAAGTCCTTCGTCGCCGCGGCGCTCAAGAACCGCCTGCGGGCAAAGCGGTCCTCGCCCGGCGGTTCCTTGTCCGTCGTGGCGGCATGAAGCTCTGTGGTCATGAAGTCGGGGTCGATCGGCCGCTGTTCCTGATCGCCGGTCCCGACACCCTGGAAAGCGAGCAGCTGTGCCTCGACGTGGCCGGTGCGCTGAAGGAGCACACCGCCCGGCTGGGCATGCCGTACGTCTTCAAGGGGTCCTTCGACAAGGCCAACCGCAGCTCGGGCGCGAGCTACCGCGGCCCGGGCATCGAGGAGGGCCTTCGCATCCTCGAGGCGGTGAAGACACGCGTCGGAGTGCCGGTTCTGACCGACGTGCACGAAGACACCCCGCTCGCCGAGGTGGCCGCGGTGGTGGACGTGATCCAGACCCCGGCCTTCCTGTGCCGGCAGACCAACTTCATCCGCAATGCCGCGAGCCAGGGCAAGCCGGTCAACATCAAGAAGGGGCAGTTCCTGTCGCCGTGGGAAATGAAGAACGTCGTCGACAAGGCGATGTCCACGGGCAACCGGCAGATCATGGTGTGCGAGCGCGGCTTCAGCTTCGGCTACAACAACCTGGTGGTGGACATGCGGGGCCTCGCCGTCATGCGCGACACCGGCTGCCCGGTCGTGTTCGACGCGACGCACTCGGTACAGCTTCCCGGCGGACAGGGCAGCTCGAGCGGCGGACAGCGCGAGTTCATCCCGGTGCTGGCGCGGGCCGCGGCGGCCGCCGGCGTGGCCGGCGTGTTCATGGAGACGCACCCCCGGCCGGACGAGGCGCTTTGCGACGGACCGAATTCCTGGCCGCTTGGGCTGATGGGCGAGCTGCTCGAAACGCTCGTCGAGATCGACCGATTGGTGAAGAATAAAGGCTTTGCCGAAAACAAATTGAAAGGGAGCCAGCCATGAGCTCGATAGTCGACGTCGTCGCGAGGGAGATCCTCGATTCGCGCGGCAACCCTACGGTCGAGGCCGACGTGCTGCTCGAATCCGGCGTGATGGGGCGCGCGGCCGTGCCGTCGGGCGCTTCGACCGGAAGCCGCGAGGCGCTCGAGTTGCGCGACGGCGACCCGCAGCGCTACGGCGGCAAGGGCGTTCTGAGGGCGGTCGAGAACATCAACACCGAGATCTCGGAGGCGATCGTCAGCCTCGACGCCTCGGAGCAGTCCTTCATCGACCAGACCCTGATCGATCTCGACGGCACCGACAACAAGGGGCGCCTGGGCGCCAACGCAATGCTCGCGGTGTCGATGGCGGTCGCGCGCGCGGCGGCGGAAGAGTCCGGCCTGCCGCTGTACCGCTACTTCGGTGGCTCGGGACCGATGCAGATGCCGGTGCCGCAGATGAACGTGATCAACGGCGGCGCGCACGCCAACAACCGCCTCGACATCCAGGAATTCATGATCGTGCCGGTCGGCGCACAATCCTTCCGCGAGGCTCTGCGCTGCGGCGCGGAGGTGTTCCAGGCGCTGAAGAAGCTGATCGACGGCAAAGGCATGTCGACCGCGGTCGGCGACGAGGGCGGCTTCGCCCCCGACCTGCCCACTCACGCGGCGGCGATCGAGCTGATCCTCGAGGCGGTCGACAAGGCGGGCTATACCGCGAGGCAGGACGTGGCGCTCGCGCTCGACTGCGCGAGCTCGGAGTTCTACCGCGACGGCGTCTATACGCTCGAGTCGGAGGGGCTGAGCCTGAACGCGTCGGAGTTCTGCGACTACCTGGAAAGCCTCGCCGACCGCTACCCGATCGTGTCCATAGAGGACGGCATGGCCGAAGGCGACTGGGAAGGCTGGAGGCTGCATACCGAGCGGCTCGGGCGCAAGCTGCAGCTGGTGGGCGACGACGTGTTTGTCACCAACACGCGCATCATCCAGCAGGGCATCCGGCAGGGCGTCGCCAACTCGGTGCTGATCAAGGTCAACCAGATCGGCACCCTGTCGGAGACCTTCGCTGCGATCGAGCTCGCCAAGCGCTCGGGTTACACGTCAGTGATCTCGCACCGCTCTGGCGAGACGGAAGACACCACGATCGCCGACATCGCAGTCGGCTGCAACGCGTTGCAGATCAAGACCGGGTCGCTGTCGCGCTCGGACCGGATGGCGAAGTACAACCAACTGCTTCGCATCGAAGAGGACCTGGGAGACTCGGTCGGCTACCCCGGGCGCGAAGCCTTCTACCAGCTCACGTGACGTGAAGATCCTGGCCGGCATCCTCGCCGCCCTCATCGTGCTGATCCAGTACCCGCTCTGGCTCGGCAAGGGCGGCTGGGTGCATGCCTGGCAGGCCGAGGGCACGCTCGCCGCGCAACTCGACAAGAACAGCCAGCTCGAGCAGCGCAACTCGGCGCTCGCGGCCGAGGTGACCGACCTCAAGCAGGGCACCGACGCGATCGAGGAGCGAGCGCGCTACGAGCTGGGGCTGGTGAAGAAAGACGAGGTGTTCTACCAGATCGTGGAGGAGAAGAAATGAAGCTGAGCCAGGCCCAGCTCGAGCAGTTCGACCGGGAAGGTTACCTGTTCTTCCCCGGACTTTTCTCCGCGCGCGAGATCGCCGCGCTCACCGACGAGGTTCCTGCGCTATACGGCCAGCGCCGGCCCGAGAACGTGCGCGAAAAGACCGGCGACGCGGTACGAACCAATTTCGCCGCGCACATGTACAGCGCGCCTTTCGCGCGCCTGGCGCGCCATCCGCGCATGGTCGGGCCGGTCGAGCAAGTGTTCGCCGAGAAGCTGTACATGCACCAGTTCAAGATCAACGGCAAGATGGCCTTCGACGGCGATGTCTGGCAGTGGCACCAGGACTACGGCACCTGGAGGAACGATGACCAGATGCCCGAGGCGCGCGCCATGAACGTGGCCATCTTCCTCGACGAGGTGAACGAGTTTAACGGGCCGCTGATGTTCATTCCCGGCAGCCACAAGCTGGGCGTGATCGACGCCGCGCACGACACCACCACGACCAGCTACCCGCTGTGGACGATCGACCAGGACACCATTTCGAAGCTCGTCGCGCGCGGCGGGATCGTGGCACCGAAGGGCCCGGCCGGGTCGATGATTATGTTCCATTCCTGCCTGGTTCACGCCTCGACCTCGAACCTGTCGCCGTGGAACCGGGTCAGCGTCTACCTGTCTCTGTGCGCCGTCTCGAACCACATTCGCCGCTTCAAGCGCCCGGGCTACATCGCGCACCGCGACTTCACGCCCATCGAGTGCCTGCCCGACGACTGCCTGCTCAAGCCCTACGACGTGCCGCTGCCGTGGAAAGACGGTACCCCTGCGGAGGAATTGGCGGGAAAACTTAAAGCGGCCTGACCCCAAATCGAAATCGGGGTCAGAGTCGATTTACGGGATAATTCGACTCTGACCCCGATTTCCTCAATTTCGGATCGAATATGAATCTCTACTCGAAGCTGCTGCAGCGAAAGGACAATCCGATTCGCGTCGGGGTGATCGGCGCGGGCAAGTTTGGGGCGATGTACATCGCGCAGGTGCCCAATACCCCCGGTGTCCACCTTGCCGGCATCGCGGACCTGTCGCCTGACAACGCCAAGGCGAATCTGAAGCGAGTGGGCTGGAACCTGGAAAACACGCTCGCTTCGTCGCTGGATGAAGCGCTAAAACGCTCCCTCACGCATGTTTCGGACGACTGGCAGGCGCTGGTGTCGCATCCGGCGATCGACATCGTGGTCGAGGCCACCGGCAACCCGATGGCTGCGGTCGAGCACGCGCTGGCGGCGTTCGCCAACGGCAAGCACGTGGTGATGGTGACGGTCGAGGCGGACGCCTACTGCGGACCGCTGCTGGCGAAGAAGGCCGCCGAGGCGGGCGTGGTGTACAGCCTGGCCTACGGCGATCAGCCGGCGATCATCTGCGACCTGGTGGACTGGGCGCGCGCGGCCGGCTTTGCGGTGGTGGCTGCCGGGCGCGGCCACAAGTGGCTTTCGCATTACTCGCAGTCGACCCCGGACACGGTCTGGCAGCACTGGGGGCTCACCGCCGAGCAGGCTCGCGTCGGCGGGCTCAACCCGAAGATGTTCAATTCCTTCCTGGACGGCTCCAAGCCGGCAATCGAGAGCACCGCGGTGTGCAACGCGACCGGCCTGACGCCGGCGCCGGACGGCCTCGCTTACCCACCCGCGGCGGTTGACGACATCCCGTTCGTCATGCGGCCGCGCGCGGAGGGCGGACATCTGCACCATAAGGGGCAGGTCGAGGTGATCTCCTCGCTCGAGGCCGACGGCCGCGTTATTCCCTACGACATCCGCATGGGCGTCTGGGTGGTGTTCGAGGGCGAGACCGAGTACGTGCGGCGCTGCTTCGAGGAGTACAAGGTGCGCACCGACCCGTCGGGCCGCTACGCCTGCATGTACAAGCGCTGGCACCTGATCGGGCTCGAGGTCGGCATCTCGGTCGCGTCGATCGGCCTGCGCGGCGAGCCGACCGGTTGCGCAACGGGCTGGCGCGCCGACGCGGCGGCCACCGCCAAGCGCGACCTGAAGCCGGGCGAGCTGCTCGATGGCGAGGGGGGCTACACGGTGGTCGGCAGGCTGATGCCGGCGGCGGACTCGCTCGCACAGGGTTGCCTGCCGCTCGGCCTCGCCCACGGCTGGAAGCTGCTCAAGCCGGTCGCCGCCGGTCAGGTAGTGAAATGGAGCGACGTCGCGGTCGATGCCAATGCTCCCGCGGTACGTTTCCGGCGCGAGATGGAGGCGCTGTTCCGGGCCCCGGCGCGCAACGCGGCCTGACATGTTCAAGCGTATATGCCGAATCGCGCTGTTCGCCGCCGCAGCGGCGTTCTGCCTTCCCGCGCTCGCCGGCGGAGCGACGGTGTCCGAGGCCTGGCTGCGCTACGTCCCGGGTGGCGCGCCGTCGGCCGGCTATTTCACGCTGACAAACGAGGGCGACCGGCCGCTCACGCTGGTCGGCGCCGAGTGCGGCGACTTCGGCAGGGTGATGATGCATCGCACGATCGAGCGCGGCGGGATTTCTACCATGCGGCCGGTGCACGAGATGACGGTGGCGCCGGGCAAGTCCGTGTCCTTCGCGCCCGGGGGTTATCACCTGATGCTGATGCGGCCCAAGCACCCGCTGCGTCCGGGCGGACGGCTGCCGGTCAAGCTGCGCTTCAGCGACGGATCGACCCTGTCGGCCGAATTCCTCGTGAAATCGCCTGGCGCGCGCTGAAGCGGTGAGCGGTTGGCTCGCGTTCCTGCTGCCGTGGGAGTTTTCCCCGCTGGCGGCCGCGCTGGCGCTTGGCGCGGCGGCGGCCTTCGTGCGCGGCGCGCGCCGCGCGCCGCCGGGACAGGCGGTCGGCATTGCGCGGCGAATCGGTTTCTTCAGCGGTCTCGCGCTGCTGTATTTCGTGATGCAGACCCATTTCGACTATCTCTCGCAGCACATGTTCTTCATTCACCGGCTGCAGCACCTGGTGCTGCACCATGCCGGTCCGTTTCTGATCGCGATGTCGCAGCCGCAGGCGGTGATTGCACGCGGCCTGCCGGAGCGTCTGCACGATCGCGTGCTGTCGCCCGCCTGGCGCAACCCCGTGATGCAGGGCGCGTATCGCCTGCTGCAAAACTGGTTCGTCGCGCCGGTCCTGTTCGTCGGCCTGATCTTTTTCTGGCTCACGCCCGAGATTCACTTCTACGCAATGCTGAGCGGGATGCTCTACCACGTCATGAACTGGAGCATGCTGCTAGACGGGCTGCTGTTCTGGTTCCTGATGCTCGACCCCCGCACGAAGGAGCGGGGCGCGCTGCTCAGCCTCGGGCCGCGCATCGGGCTGCTGCTCGCCGCCGCGGTGCCGCAGATCGCGCTCGGCGCGCACATCGGGCTCGCCACCAATGACCTGTACACGGTCTACGGCATCTGCGGGCGGGCGTGGCCGATCAGCGCGATCGAGGACCAGCAGCTCGGCGGGCTGGTGACCTGGATCCCCGCGGCGATGATGCATGCGGTCGGCACCCTGGTCGTGCTGTCCTACTGGATGCGCAGCAAATGAAGCCGCACCGTGCCTGGCTGCTCGCGCTCGCGCTGCTGCTCGCCGCCTGCGGCGGGGGCAAGGGCTGGCATCTCAAGAACGTCACCGGCGTGGTGCCGGACCTCGAATTCCGGCTCACCGACGATTCCGGCCGCAAAGTGAGCGCCGCCGATTACCGCGCGCAAGTAGTGATGCTGTTCTTCGGCTATACCAACTGCCCTGACGTCTGCCCGACGACGCTGGCCAATCTCGCCGCGGCGATGAAACAGATGGGCGAGGCCGCGCAGCACGTGCGCGTGCTGTTCGTTACGGTCGATCCCAAGCGCGATACGCTCGAGGTCCTGCGCCGCTACGTGCGCGCTTTCGGTCCCGGCATCACCGGCCTGCGCGGCAGCCAGGCCGAGCTGCAGGCGCTCGGCAAGCGCTACCGCATCACCTACAGCTACGGCAAGCCGGACGCAAAGGGCGACTACGAGGTGACCCACAGCAGCGCGGTGTTCGTGTTCGACCCCGAGGGCAAGGCCAGGCTGATGATCTTGCCGGGCGACGGTGCGAAGGCAATTGCAGACGACCTGAGGCGCTTGGTCGGCGGATGAGCGCGGCCGGAGACGGCAAGCTCGGATTTTGGGCCGTTGTCGCGATCGGCGTCGGTGGGATGGTCGGGGGCGGGATCTTTGCGGTGCTGGGTCTGGCGGTGCAGCTCGCCAACGGCGGCACGCCGCTCGCCTTTGCGCTGGCCGGAGCGGTGGCCCTGCTCACCGCGTATTCGTACGCCAGGCTCTCCGTGGCCTATCCGAGCCGGGGCGGAACGGTCACCTTCCTCGACCGCGCTTTCGGCTCCGGAATGGTGACCGGCAGCCTGAACGTGCTGCTGTGGCTGAGCTACGTCGTGATGCTGTCGCTCTACGCATACGCATTCGGCAGTTACGGCGCGACCTTCCTGCCGCAGGCGTGGCAGGCGCCGGGCAAGCACGTCCTGATCAGCCTCGGGGTGGTGGCGATTACGGGCCTCAACCTGCTCAGCGCCCGGCTGATCGGCGAGGCGGAGAACTGGATCGTCGGCCTGAAGCTGGCGATCCTGCTGCTGTTCATCGGCGCCGGATTCGGCGGCATCGAGGCTTCCCGGATTGCGCCGGCCGCCTGGTCGCCGCCGCTCCAGCTGGCGGCGGGCGGAATGATCATCTTCCTCGCCTACGAGGGCTTCGAGCTGATCGCCAACACCGCGCGCGACGTGCGCGACATCGGGCGCACGCTGCCGCGCGCCTATTACACCGCCGTCGGGTTCGTGATCGCGCTTTACGTGCTGGTCGCGCTCGTCACCGTCGGCAACCTTCCGCTCGACAGGATCGTGCAGGCGAAGGACTACGCGCTGGCCGAGGCGGCGCGCCCGTTTCTCGGCCGGGCCGGGTTCGCCCTGATCGCGGTCGCCGCGATGCTTTCGACCGCCTCGGCGATCAACGCCACGCTCTACGGCGCGGCGCGCCTGAGCTATAGCATCGCGCGCGACGGCGAGCTGCCGGCGGCGCTCGAGCGCAAAGTCTGGGGCGAGCCGGTAGAAGGCCTGTTGATCACGGCCGGATTGACGCTGTTCGCGGCCAATGCGTTCGACCTGGGCAGCATCGCGACGCTGGGCAGCGCGGGGTTTCTGCTGATCTTCGCCGCGGTGAACGCCGCCAACGCGCTGAGGGCGAAGGATACCGGGAGCCGGGCCTGGGTATCGGCCGCGGGCGGCGTGGCCTGCCTGATCGCGTTGGCGGCCCTGTTGTGGCAAACGACGGCGAGCGCGCCGGCCAAGCTCTGGGTCCTGGCGGCGATGCTCGGCGCGGCGGTTGCGATCGAGGGCGCCTACCGGCTGGTGGCGCGGCGGGAGATCCGGCTCCGCGAGACCGCACCCGAGCGCAAGGGATAGAATCGCCTACATGGTCGAGCACGCACTGATGTTCAAGTACGGCTTCCGGATCCGCACCCGCAGCGGAACACCGGTGGAAAACCTCGTGCTGCAGGCGCGCGACCAGGCCGAGGCCGAGCGCAAGCTCAACCAGATCTACCCGCACTGCGAGATTACCGAGTGCCGGGTGATCCACAGTACGATCGGCGACGACGCCGCCAACCTAGAGACCATTATTTCGCTCATCGTGCGCCAAACTGACGACGACGCCGGTAGAGGCAATTAGCCCGGCTGTTGCCGTAGATCAAAACGCCGGCGCCCCGGCCGGCGGTACAGTCCGCAGACGCAATCCGGCGGGAGGCAGGGCGTGCTGCAGATCATCATTCAGGGGCGTGGCGGGCAGGGCGCGCAGACCGCCGGGAATCTGCTGGCGATGGCCTTCTTCGCCCAGGGGCGGCAGGTGCAGAGCTTCGCCAGCTACGGCGGGGCGCGCCGCGGCACTCCGGTCAGCTCCTACATCCGCATCGACGAGCGGCCGATCCGTGTGCGCTGCGACATCGAGCAGGCCGACGCGATCCTGTGCTTCGACGTCAGCCTGCTCGAGGCACGCCTGCTCGGCGCGGCGCGTCCCGACACCTTGATCGTGGTCAATTCGGCGCGCGACGCGCGCCAATTCGCGGGCGCGCTGCCCGACTACCGGGTGATCCCGGTCGACGGCCTCGCGCTGGCGCGGCGCCACGGCCTCGGACGAATCGTCAACTCGGTGCTGCTCGGCGCGTTCGCCCGCGCGATCGGGTCCCCGCCGCTCGAGGTCCTGGGACGCACCATCGTCGAACAGGCGCCCAAACAGCCGCAGCAGAACCTCGCCGCCTGCGAGGACGGCTACCGCTGGGCAGACGCCCAATTGCAGCGGAGCGCGGCATGAACCCCTCGAGCCAGATTCCGACCACCTGGACCACCGGCACTACCGAGGTGTTCAAGACCGGTACCTGGCGCGCGTCGCTGCCGCGCTACATCAGCGCGCCTTCGCCGTGTCACGCCGCCTGCCCCGTCGGCGGCGAGATTGCGCAGTGGATTGGCCGCGCGCGCGAGGGCGACCTGCGCGGCGCGTGGGAGATTCTGGTGCGCAATAATCCCTTCCCGGGCGTGGCCGGGCGGGTCTGCCATCATCCCTGCGAAGCGGCCTGCAACCGGGCCGGCTTCGACGAGCCGCTCGCGATCTGCCGGCTCGAGCGCCACGTCGCCGACGCCGCGCTCGAGGCAGGCTGGCCGCTGCCCGGTCCGCAGAAAGAGCGCGCGGAACGCATCGCGGTGGTCGGCGGCGGTCCCTCCGGGCTCGCGGCCGCGTACCAGCTGCGCCGGCGCGGCTACGCGGTGACCCTGATCGAGGCGGGCAGACGGCTCGGCGGGCTGATGCGCGACGGCATCCCGGCCTACCGCCTGCCGCGCGCGGTGCTCGACGGAGAGATCGCGCGCGTCCTCGCGCTCGGAATCGAGCTTCGCCTGGGGCAGCCGCTCGACTCGCCGCAGGCGTTCGCTCGGCTGCGGGAGGAGTTCGACGCGGTCTATCTCGCGACCGGCGCGCGGCGCCAGAAGCGCATGGCGCAGCTCGACTACGGCAAGCCTTGGGCGATGGACGGCGCGGACTGGCTCGCGCGCGCCAATGCCGGGGCGCCGCCCGCGCTCGGCAGGGCGCTGGTCGTCGTCGGGGGCGGCAGCGCGGCGATCGACGTGGCGCGCAGCGCGCGCAGGATCGGACACGACGTGACGCTGCTTGCGCTCGAGCGCGAGGCCGAGATGCCGGCCCAGCGCGAGGAAGTCGAGGAAGCGCTCGAGGAAGGCGTGCAGCTGGTCGGCGGCGCGATGCTCGAACGCGTGCGCGAAGCCGCCGACGGCGGGCTCGTGCTCGAATGCACGAAGGTGGACTTCGCCGCCGGCTGCAAGCGGATTCCCGGCAGCGGGTTCCGCCTCGAAGCGGATGCGATCGTGTCTTCGATCGGACAGGATCCGGAGCTTTCCGCGCTCGCGGGGACGCTGCGCACGGACGGCGCGCTGCTGCACGCCGACGCGCGGCAGGCGACGAGCCTGGACGGCGTGTATGCCGGTGGCGACCTCACCAGCACGGCGCGCTTCATCACCGAGGCGATCGGCATGGGCAAGCGCGCTGCGATGGCGATGGAAGGCACGCTCGGCGGCGAAGCACGTCAGCCGGTGGCGCTCGACGCGATCGCCACCTTCTACTATCCGCACCGGGCCCGGCCGGCGGCGCGCCGGCTGGAGGCCGCACAGCGCCAGGAGGGCGAGGCGGAGGTGCAGCTCGGCTTCGACGCCACGCAGGCGCTGGCCGAGAGCGAGCGCTGCTTCTCCTGCGGCCAGTGCGTCTTCTGCGACAACTGCTTCCATTACTGCCCGGACCTCGCGGTCAGCCGCGTCGCGGGCGGCTACGCGGTGAACGGCGACTACTGCAAGGGCTGCGGCATCTGCGTGCGCGAATGCCCGACCGGCTCGATGGAGATGGTGGAGGAGCTGCGATGAGCGGGACGCGCCATGAGACGATGCTGCTGACCGGCAACCACGCCGTGGCCTGGGCCGCGCGCCTGTCGCGGCCGAAGGTTGCGCCGGGCTACCCGATTACGCCGCAGACGCCGATCCTGGAAAAGCTGACCGAGTTCCAGGCCGCGGGCGAGTTCGATGCCGAGATCATCACCCCCGAGTCCGAGCACTCGGTGATGGCAGCCTGCATTCCGGCCTCGCTTGCCGGGGTGCGCGTGTTCACCGCAACCGCCTCGCAGGGCCTGCTGCTGATGCACGAGCTGCTGCATTACGCGAGCGGGGCGCGGGCGCCGATCGTGCTGGCCAACGTCAACCGCACGGTCGCTTCGCCGTGGGCGTTCTGGCCCGACCAGACCGACAGCCTGGCCCAGCGCGACACCGGCTGGATCCAGTTCTACAGCGAGAGTGCGCAGGAGTCGCTCGACACGGTGATCCAGCTGTTCCGCATCGCCGAGAGCGTGCTGGTGCCGGCGATGGTCAGCCACGACGCGTTCTACGTCTCGCACGCGCTCGAGCCGGTGCAGGTGCCGCACCAGGAACTGGTCGACGAGTACCTGCCGCCATACGCGCCGCCGCACCGCATCGACCCCGAGCACCCCGAGTCCTGGGGCAACGTGGTCTCGCAGGAAATGTTCAACCGGCACCGGCGCGGCCTCGCGCAGGCGATGGAGCGCGTGCCGGCGGTAGCGCTGGAGGCCGACCGCGAATGGGGCCGGCTGACCGGCCGCAGCTGGGGGGTGGTCGAGCGCTACCGCTGCGACGGCGCGCGCACGGTCGTCGTCACCATGGGCAGCATGTGCGGCACCGCGCGCGATGCGGTCGACGCGATGCGCGAGGCCGGCCAGGCGGTGGGCCTGCTCAAGGTGCGGCTGTTCCGCCCGCTGCCGGTCGAGGCGCTGCGCGCCGCACTCGCGGGCGTCGCAGAAGTGATCGTGCTTGACCGCAATTACTCGCCCGGCCACGGCGGCGTGCTGCACCAGGAGCTGCGCGCCGCGCTGTACGGCATGGACGGCGCGCCGCGCATCCACGGCCTGCTGGCGGGCGTGGGCGGCGTCAACGTGTCGCCGCAGCGCATCGCCGAGCTGGTCGCGGAGCAGTCCGCCGGCGGCGCGAGCGCCGAATCGGTGTGGGTGAGGTGAGCGCCATGAGAAGGCTCGAGATCAGCGAAGACCCGGTGTTCTGCGCCGGCCACGCCGCCTGCCCGGGCTGCATCGACGCGCTGTCGGTGCGCCACGTGCTTTCCGCGATCGGCAGTAACGCGGTCGCGGTGGTGCCGCCGTCGTGCATGGCGATCATCGCCGGCCCGCAGCCTTTCTCGTCGCTGCGCATCCCCGTCTATCAGCCTTCGCTCGAATCGAGCGCGGCCGCTGCCTCGGGGCTGCGGCGGGCGCTCGATGCGCAGGGCAAGCGCGACACCCAGGTGCTGGTGTTCGCCGGCGACGGCGGCACCTACGACATCGGCTTCCAGTGCCTGTCCTCGGCCGCGGAGCGCAACGAGGACTTCATCTACTTCTGCCTCGACAACGAGGGCTACATGAACACCGGGGCACAGAAGTCCTCGTCCACCCCCCGCTTCGCCAGCACCGGCTCGACGCCCGCGGGCAAGACCTCGCGCAAGAAGAACCTGATCGAGATCATGGCCGCCCACGAGGTGCCGTACGCGGCGACCGCTTGCGCCGGCTATCTGCCCGATCTGATGCGCAAGGTGGAAAAGGCAAAACAGATGCGCGGCACGCGCATCATCTCACTGCTGATTCCCTGCCTCGACGGCTGGGGCCTGCCGGACGATGGCGGCCTGCAGGCGGCGCGCTACGCGGTGGAGTCGGGCGTTTTTCCGCTCTACGAGGTCGAGGACGGCTACCGCTACACGTTGAATCAGGAGGCGAGGGCGCGCCCGGTCGGCGATTACCTTGCGCTGCAGCGGCGCTACCGGCACCTCGGTCCCGAGCAGATCGCCGCGCTCCAGGCCGACGTCGATGCGGGCTGGGCGCGGCTGGCGCAGCGAGCGGGCATGCCGCGGTAAATCCGTTTTCGTGCCGGCCGGAGGATAATTCCGGCGCTGGGTTGTCGAATGCATAACGGGCACGAGAGACGGATTCGAAATGGACAAGACCAAGGTCGGCACGCCTCGCTCCGATGCGCTGGTGCTGTTCGGCGTAACGGGCGATCTCGCCCACAAGATGATTTTTCCGGCGCTTTATGCGATGGCGAAGCGCGGCGCCCTCAATGTTCCGGTGGTGGGCGTCGCGTCCTCGAAGTGGAGCCTGGCGCAGCTGCGAGAGCGGGCCACCGACAGCATCGGGAACGCCGGCAGGATCGACGACCGGGGCGCGCTGCGGCGCCTGCTTTCCCTGCTGCGCTACGTCGACGGCGACTACAACGACCCGGAAACCTTTCAGTCGCTGAAGAAGGCGCTGGGGCATGCGCGGCGCCCGGCGCACTACCTCGCCATCCCGCCTGCGCTGTTCGCCACCGTCATCAAGGGGCTCGGCGCCGCCGGCCTGGCCAAGCATGCGCGTGTGATCGTCGAAAAGCCGTTCGGGCGCGACCTGGCGTCGGCACGGGAGCTCAACCGCGTTGCGCGTTCGGTCTTTCCGGAAGACTCGATTTTCCGCATCGATCACTACCTGGCGAAGGAGGCGATCATGAACATACTGTATTTCCGCTTCGCCAACTCTTTTCTCGAACCTCTCTGGAACCGTAACTACGTTGCCAGTGTCCAGGTCACGCTGTCCGAGGATTTCGGCGTCGGCAGCCGGGGCGCGTTTTACGAAACCGCCGGCTGCCTGCGCGACGTGATCCAGAACCACCTGTTCCAGATCGTCGCCCTGCTTGCCATGGAGCCGCCGACCTACAGGGGGTTCGGCGCCGTGCACGGCGAAACGGCCGACGTGTTCCAGGCCATGCGCCCGCTACAGCCCGCCGACCTGGTGCGCGGCCAGTACGCCGGCTACCGCAAGGAGCGCGGCGTGGCGAAGCAATCCGACGTGGAGACGTTCTGCGCCCTGCGGCTCTGGATCGACTCGTGGCGCTGGCAGGGCGTGCCTTGGTACCTGCGCTCCGGAAAGTACCTTGCCGCAACGGCGGCCGAGGTGCTGGTCGAGCTCAAGCCGCCGCCGCAGCGACTGTTCGCCGATTCGGCGCCCTCGAAGGGCCTGGCCAACTATCTGCGTTTCCGGCTTTCCCCCAGTTCCGCCGTCGCACTCGCGGCCCGGGTCAAGCGTGCGGGCAAGGAATTCGTCGGTGTTCAGCGCGAGCTCTATCTGCTCGACGAACGGCCGGGAGAGGAGGCGCCGTACGAGCGGCTGCTGAGCGACGCCATGGCGGGCAACGGCGCGCTTTTCACGCGCGAGGACGCGGTCGAGGCCGCCTGGGCGGTGGTCGACCCGGTGCTCCGCAATCACCATCGGGTCCACCCTTACCGGCGCCGCAGCTGGGGTCCCGAGGCGTCCGACGCGCTGATCGCCCCCAACGGGCGCTGGCACAACCCCAAGCTGGCAACCAAAGGCGGTTGAGCGGACATGGACTCTCGGACGAGATTCAGCGTCGCGCGAGAAGGCGCTGCAAGCGCTTGAAGGCGAGAATTTTTCCGCCTTCGGTTTGATTCAGGGCAAGAACCGGGCCGCGAACCGGAGATAGCTTGTCTGGCAGCGCCGAGCCATGGCGGGCCGCTCAGCGCCACTTAAGACTTCGTGCATAAGCTGCAGGTTCTCCGACGCCGCGGAACGGAAGTTTCATGAAGCCAAGTCCCCTCGCAGGTGAGCTGGTTCCCTTGGCAATGCTGGTCGACGTGCCCAGGCTGGTCACCGCCTACTACACCGGCGTGCCCGACGCTTCGGTGCCGGCGCAGCGGGTTGCGTTCGGCACCTCGGGGCACCGCGGCTCGGCGTTCGAGCATTCCTTCAACGAGTGGCACGTGCTGGCCATCAGCCAGGCGATCTGCGATTACCGCAGGCGTCAGGGGATCAGCGGACCGCTGTTCCTCGGCATCGACACGCACGCGCTGTCGGTACCGGCTTGCTCCAGCGCGCTCGAAGTGCTGGCGGCCAACGGCGTCGAAGTCATGCTCGCGGACAAGGACGAATACACGCCGACCCCCGTCATTTCCCACGCGATCCTCACCTACAACCGCGCTCGCAGCGCGGGCTTTGCCGACGGCGTCGTCATCACGCCGTCCCACAACCCGCCCGACAATGGCGGCTTCAAGTACAACCCACCCAATGGCGGGCCGGCGGATAACGATGTCACGCAATGGATCGAAGTCAGAGCCAATACGCTTCTGGAGCGCAACCTGCAGGGCGTGAAGCGAATTCCTCACGCGAAGGCGTTGCGCGCCGCCACCACTCACCGGCACGACTTTCTCGGCGCCTACGTGAGCGACCTCGGCAATGTGCTCGATATGGATGCGATCCGCGGTGCGAACATCCGCATGGGCGTGGATCCGCTGGGGGGCGCCGGAGTTCACTACTGGGGCCCGATCGCCGAGCGCTATGGCCTGAACCTCACGGTCGTGAATGAAGCGGTCGATCCAACTTTCCGCTTCATGACGCTCGATTGGGACGGGCGCATCCGCATGGATCCGTCCTCGTCCTACGCCATGCAGAGCCTGATCGGCCTCAAGGATCGCTTCGACATCGCCTTTGCCTGCGACACCGACCACGACCGGCACGGGATCGTCACCCGAAACGCCGGCCTGCTACCGCCCAACCATTACCTTTCTGTCGCCATCTTCTATCTCTTCCAGCACCGGCCGAAGTGGAGCAAGACTGCGGCAGTCGGCAAAACGCTGGTCAGCAGCCAGATGATCGACCGCGTGGCGGCGAAGCTCGGGCGCAGGCTGTATGAAGTGCCGGTCGGCTTCAAGTGGTTCGTCGATGGCCTGCTCGACGGCTCACTCGGCTTCGGCGGGGAGGAGAGTGCGGGCGCGGCGTTCGTGCGCCTGGACGGCAGCGTGTGGACCACGGACAAGGACGGTATCGTCCCGGGCCTGCTCTCGGCCGAGATCACCGCGCGCATAGGTCGCGATCCGGGCGAAATCTACCGGGGGCTGGCGCGCGAGTTCGGCGAACCCGTTTCCGACCGCGTCGAGGCGCCGGCGACCCCGGAGCAAAAAAAGATGCTGGCGCAACTCTCGCCGCAGCAGATACGGTCTGCGGAGCTGGCCGGCGAAAGAATCCAGACCATCCTCACCCGCGCGCCCGGCAACGACGCGCCGATCGGCGGCTTGAAGGTAGTGGCCGAGAACGGATGGTTTGCAGCACGCCCCTCGGGAACCGAAGACATCTACAAGATCTATGCGGAGAGCTTCCGCGGAACGGATCATCTGCGCCACCTCCTCGCGGAAGCCCAGAAGATTGTCGATGTAGCGCTGGCCGCGCCCGAGACGGACTCGAAGGAAACCTCATGAGCAGCCAGAAGCGTGTCAGCCACCCGCTGTACGGCCTACTTCCGGCGGACGTCGAGGGATTCGACGCCCTGTCCGAGCTTGCTCTGGATATGCGTTCGTCGTGGAATCATGCCACCGACCAGGTGTGGCAGCAGCTGGATCCCGTGTTATGGGAGCTTACCCACAACCCATGGGGCATCCTGCAGACGGTCTCGCGCGATCGGATTGAGCGCGTCTCAGCGGATCCTGTTTTTCGCAAGAGCGTGGACGACCTGGTGCGAGCGAGGCGCGAGGCGGCAGAGGCGCCTGCGTGGTTTCAGCATAGCCACCCGCAATCTCCGCTGAGCTGCATCGCCTATTTCAGCATGGAATTCATGTTGAGCGAAGCCTTGCCCATCTACTCGGGCGGGCTCGGCAACGTGGCCGGCGATCAGCTCAAGGGCGCCAGCGATCTGGGTGTGCCGGTCATCGGCGTGGGACTGCTGTACCAGCAGGGCTATTTTCGCCAGCAGATCGACAAAGACGGGGCGCAACAGGCGCTCTACCCTTACAACGATCCCGGACAGCTGCCGATTACGCCTTTGCGCCAAGCAAACGGCGAGTGGCTACGGCTGGAGATCGCTCTGCCCGGCTACTCGGTCTGGTTGCGTGCCTGGCAGGTCCAGGTTGGTCGCGTGAAGCTGTACCTGCTGGACAGCAACGACCCAGCGAACATCCCTGCTCATCGCGGGATTACCAGCGAGCTGTATGGCGGCGGGCCGGAGTTGCGTCTTAAGCAGGAACTGCTGCTCGGGATCGGCGGCTGGCGAATGCTCGCCTCGCTCGACATTCAGCCAGAGGTCTGCCACTTGAATGAGGGGCACGCGGCCTTTGCGGTGCTGGAACGCGCGCACAGTTTCATGCAAGAGAACGCGCAGCCTTTCGAGGTCGCGCTGGCCGCCACCCGGGCAGGAAATGTCTTTACGACGCATACCGCAGTGCCCGCCGGCTTCGATCGTTTCGCTCCGGATCTCATCGGGCAATACCTTGGTGGCTATGCCGAGCAGCAGCTCGACATGAATCCCCACGATTTGCTGGCCCTGGGCCGCAGCAACCCGAACGATTCGTCGGAACCCTTCAATATGGCGTATCTGGCGGTCCGCGGAAGCGGAGCGGTGAACGGCGTGAGCCGCTTGCACGGGCAGGTGAGCCGGCACATCTTTCTGCCGCTCTTTCCGCACTGGCCGCAGGACGAAGTGCCGGTCGGACACGTGACCAACGGCATCCACGTGCCGACCTGGGACTCGGCCCCGGCCGATGATCTCTGGACGCAAGCTTGCGGAAAAGGGCGCTGGCGGGGAACGACGGCAACCCTAGAGCAGGACATACGCTGCGTCTCCGACGCCAGTCTTTGGCAATTCCGCACCGCCGCCAGCACGGCGCTCGTCGAATACGCTCGCGAGCGATTGTCCCGCCAGCTTGCCGCGTCAGGCGCGCCGCCCGAGGCGGTCGACGGCGCGAAGCATCTGTTCGATCCCAACACATTGACGCTTGGCTTTGCGCGCCGCTTCGCGACCTACAAGCGGCCGAACCTGCTGCTGCACGATCCGGAGCGGTTGCTGCGCCTGTTGAGCGATCCGCAGCGCCCGGTGCAGCTCATCATGGCTGGCAAGGCTCATCCAGCAGACCAGGCGGGCCAGGCCCTGATCCAGCAATGGACGCAGTTCGTCCGGCGGCCCGAGGTGCGCCCGCACGCGATCTTCCTCAGCGACTACGACATGCTGCTGACCGAGCACTTGGTGCAGGGCGTCGACGTCTGGCTCAACACGCCGCGGCGCCCCTGGGAAGCCTGCGGAACCAGCGGCATGAAGGTGCTCGTCAACGGCGGCATCAATCTGTCGGAACTGGACGGCTGGTGGGCGGAGGCCTACGCGCCTGAAGTTGGCTGGGCGTTGGGGGACGGCCGGGAACATGGCGATGATCCGGCGTGGGACGCGGCCGAAGCCGGGGCGTTCTACGACATGCTCGAGCGGGAGGTGATCCCCGAGTTCTATACCCGCGACGATCAGGGCATCCCCGCAGCCTGGGTGGCGCGGATGCGCGAAAGCATGGCGCGCCTGACGCCGCGCTTTTCCACCAACCGCGCGGTGCGCGAATACACCGAGCAATACTACTTGCCGGCCGCCTCAGCCTACCGTGAGCGGGCTGCCGACAAAGGCGCGATCGCCGCACGAGTCGTTGATTGGCGGCACGCGCTGGAGCAAAAATGGGCTGCGCTGCGCTTCGGCGAAGTGAAGCTGGGGACCGACGGCGAGCAGCACGTATTCGAGGTTCAGGCTTATCTCGATGACCTCGACCCGGAAGCCGTGCGGGTCGAGCTTTATGCCGATGGCGTCAACGGCGGCGCACCGGAGCGAGTGGAGATGGAGCGCGTGCGGCAACTGGTGGGTGCAGCAAACGGCTACGCCTATCGCGCAGGCGTGTCCGCGGCCCGCCCGGCAACGGACTATACGGTGCGGCTGATACCGCACCGCGAGGGCGTTGCCGTCCCGATCGAGATTGCCCGGATTCTCTGGCAACGCTGAAGCCTATTCAAGGAGGCCATGAGCATGAAAGCAAAGGTTCTTTCCCCGGATCTGCTGCAGAAGATCGACGCCTACTGGCGCGCCGCCAACTACCTGTCGGTCGGGCAGATCTATCTCTATGACAACCCGCTGCTGAAGCGGCCGTTGAAGATCGAAGACGTGAAGCACATGCTGCTCGGCCACTGGGGCACGACCCCCGGGCAGAACTTCATCTACGCGCACCTCAACCGGGTGATCAAGAAGTACGACCTCGACATGATCTACGTTTCCGGCCCCGGACACGGCGGCCCGGCGGTCGTGGGCAACACATATCTCGAAGGCACCTACAGCGAGGTCTATCCCAACATCAGCCAGGACGAGGAGGGGCTGCGCCGGCTGTTCATCCAGTTCTCGTTTCCCGGAGGAATCCCCAGCCACGCCTCGCCCGAGTGCCCCGGCTCGATCCACGAGGGCGGCGAGCTGGGCTATTCGCTCAGCCATTCGTTCGGGGCGGTGTTCGACAATCCCGGTCTGATCGTCGCCTGCGTGGTCGGCGACGGCGAGGCGGAGACGGGGCCGCTCGCCACGGCCTGGCATTCCAACAAGTTCCTCGATCCGGCTACCGACGGCGCGGTGCTGCCGATCCTGCATCTCAACGGCTACAAGATCTCCAACCCGACCGTCCTCGCCCGCATCGAGCCCGAGGAACTGGAGCAGCTGCTGCGCGGCTACGGCTGGACGCCCTATTTCGTCGAAGGGCACGAGCCCGAGCTGATGCACGAGGCCATGGCCGCGGCGCTCGACACGGCGGTGGATCGGATCAGGGAAATCCAGCACGACGCCCGCGCCAACGGCAACCTCACGCGCCCGCGCTGGCCAATGATCGTGCTCAAATCGCCCAAGGGCTGGACCGGCCCGAAGCTGGTCGACGGCTTGGCGATCGAAGGCACGTTCCGTGCGCATCAGGTGCCGCTTGCCGATCCCGGAAGCCATCCCGGCCACCTCAAGCTACTGGAAGACTGGCTCAGGAGCTACCGGCCGCAGGAGCTGTTCGACGAGCAGGGCCGCCTGAAGCCCGAACTGGCCGGGCTCGCACCCAAAGGTGAGCGGCGCATGGGCGCGAATCCTCACGCCAACGGCGGCATGCTGTTGCGCGAGCTGCGCATGCCCGATTTCCGCGACTACGCGGAGAAAGTGCCCGCGCCGGGTGCGCCAGGTGTGGGCGACACGCTCGTGCTTGGGCGCTTCCTGCGCGACGTGGCGAAGCTGAACAGCGAGCAGCGCAATTTCCGCCTCTTCGGCCCGGACGAGACGCTCTCCAACCGCCTGGGGGCGGTGTTCGAGGTGACCCATCGTCAATGGGACGCCAGGACCGTGCCGAACGACGAATTTCTCGCTCCCAGCGGCCGCGTGCTGGACTCCATGCTCAGCGAGCATCAGTGCGAGGGCTGGCTCGAGGGCTATCTGCTCACCGGGCGACACGGACTGTTCAACTGCTACGAAGCGTTCATCCACATCATCGATTCGATGTTCAACCAGCACGCCAAGTGGCTCAAGGTCACGGCGCACTTGCCGTGGCGGCGCAAGATCGCGTCGTTGAATTACCTGCTCGCATCGCACGTCTGGCGCCAGGATCACAACGGCTTCACCCACCAGGACCCCGGTTTCATCGACAACGTAGTGAACAAGAAGGCCGAGGTGGTGCGGGTCTATTTCCCGCCTGACGCGAACTGCCTGCTCTCGGTGATGGATCATTGCTTGCGCAGCCGGCATTACGTCAACGTGGTGGTCGCGGGCAAGCACCCGGCGCCGCAGTGGCTGAGCATGGACGCCGCGGTCAAGCACTGCAGCGAGGGCATCGGCATCTGGCAGTGGGCGAGCAACGACCAGGCGGTTGCGCCCGACGTGGTCATGGCCTGCTGCGGCGACGTGCCCACGCTGGAGACTCTGGCCGCGGTTTCCATCCTGCGCGAGCACCTGCCCGAGCTAAAGATCCGCGTGGTCAACGTCGTCGACCTGATGAAGCTGCAGCCGCCGAGCGAGCACCCGCACGGCCTGAGCGACACGGATTTCGACGAGCTCTTCACCAAGGACAAGCCGGTGATGTTCGCCTACCACGCCTACCCCTGGCTGATCCACCGCCTGACCTACCGCCGCACCAACCACCGCAACATCCACGTGCGCGGCTACAAGGAGGAGGGCACCATCACCACCCCCTTCGACATGACGGTACTGAACGACCTGGACCGCTTCCACCTCGCGATGGACGTGATCGATCGTCTGCCACAGACCGGCGACAAGGGCATCTACCTCAAGCAGCAGCTCAAAGACAAGCTGATCGAGCACCGGCAATACATCACCATGCACGGCCGGGACATGCCCGAAGTTCGCAACTGGAAATGGAGCGTGTCGAAGTGAATTCACAGCCCGATCTGAAGACACTGCCGCTGGAGGAAGTTGAGCACAAGCTCGGCTCGTCGCCGGACGGCCTCAGCCAGGCCGAGGCGCAGAAGCGGTTGGCCGAATACGGGCCCAACGAGCTCGAAGAGAAGAAGACCAATCCTTTCCTGAAATTCCTAGGCTATTTCTGGGGCCCCATCCCGTGGATGATCGAAGTGGCGGTAATCCTGTCGGCGGTGGATCGGCACTGGCCGGATTTCTTCATCATCCTGGTGCTGTTAGTGGCCAACGCTGTAGTCGGGTTCTGGGAGGAGCACCAGGCGGGCAACGCGATCGCCGCGCTGAAAGCCAAGCTGGCAATCAAGGCCCGGGTCAAGCGCGACCGCAAGTGGGTCACCCCGCCGTCACGCGAGCTGGTGCCCGGCGATGTCATCCGCCTGCGCCTGGGCGACATCGTGCCGGCCGATGCGCGCCTGCTGCAGGGCGACGAGATCGAGGTGGACCAGTCGGCGCTCACGGGGGAATCGCTGCCGGCCACGCGCAAGTCCGGCGAGGCGGTGTTCTCGGGATCGGTCGTGCGGCAGGGCGAGATCGACGCCATGGTGTACGGCACGGGCACGAACACCTACTTCGGCAAGACTGCCCAGCTGGTGCAGGAAGCGCACACCGTCAGCCATTTCCAGCGCGCGGTACTGAAGATCGGCAATTACCTGATCTTCCTCGCAGTGGCCCTGGTCGCGGTCATCATCACCGTTGCGCTGTTCCGCGGCGACCCTATCCTCACCACGCTGCAGTTCGCCCTGGTGCTGACCGTGGCCGCGATTCCGGTCGCGATGCCCACCGTGCTGTCGGTGACGATGGCGGTCGGCGCGCGCCTGCTGGCCAGGAAGGAAGCGATCGTAACCCGCCTCGCGGCGATTGAGGAACTGGCGGGCGTGGACGTGCTGTGCTCGGACAAGACCGGCACCTTGACCCAGAACAAGCTGACCCTCGGCGACCCGTTCGCCGTGAGCGGCGTTGCGCCCGACGAGGTCATCCTCAACGGCGCCCTCGCCTCGCGCGCCGAGAACAAGGACACCATCGACCAGGCGGTGCTCGGCGGCGTCAAGGACGAGCAGGCCCTGAAGAGCTACCAGGTCACGCATTTCCTGCCTTTCGACCCGGTGCACAAGCGCACCGAAGCGACCGTCAAAGGCAGGGTCGGGAAGGAATTCAAGATCACCAAGGGCGCACCGCAGGTGATCCTGGCGCTGGCGGCCAATGCGGCGCAGGTCAAGTCCGCGGTCGACAAGGCGGTCGACGAGTTCGCGGCGCGCGGCTTCCGCTCTCTGGGCGTGGCGCGGGCGGACCAGGAGAACAATTGGCAGTTCCTGGGCGTGCTGCCGCTGTTCGATCCGCCCAGGGAAGAGGCCAAGCCGACCATCGCGACCGCGCGGCAGATGGGCGTGAACGTCAAGATGGTGACTGGCGACGCGATCGCAATCGCCCGGGAAACCGCCATCAAGCTGGGGCTGGGGACCAATCTCCTCGATGCCAGCGGATTCGCCGGCGCCAAGCAGCACGAGACGGGGCAGTTGGCCGAATCGATCGAGAGGGCGGACGGCTTCGCCCAAGTGTTCCCCGAGCACAAGTTCCACATCGTGGACGTGTTGCAGCAGCGCGGGCACATCGTAGGTATGACGGGCGACGGGGTGAACGACGCCCCCGCGCTGAAAAAGGCCGACTGCGGCATCGCCGTGTCCGGCGCGACCGACGCCGCACGTGCGGCGGCGTCGATCGTGCTGCTGACGCCGGGCCTGTCGGTGATCGTCGACGCGATCAAGGAGAGCCGCAAGATCTTTCAACGCATGAACAGCTACGCCATCTACCGCATCGCCGAGACGCTGCGCGTGCTGCTGTTCATGACGCTGGCGATCCTGATCTTCAATTTCTATCCGTTGACCGCGGTGATGATCGTAATGCTGGCGCTGCTCAACGATGGGGCGATCCTGTCGATCGCCTACGACAACGTTCACTACAAGGACAAGCCCGAGGCCTGGAACATGCACATGGTGCTCGGCATCGCCACGGTGCTGGGCGTCATCGGACCGCTGGCCGCTTTCGGCTTGTTCTACATCGGCGACCGCATCTATCACCTCGACCACGCGCATCTGCAGCCGATGATGTACCTGATGCTGTCCGTGGCCGGACACATGACGATCTTCCTCACCCGCACCCGCGGCCCGTTCTGGTCGATCCGCCCGGCGCCGATCCTGTGGCTGGCGGTGCTGGGGACGCAGATTCTGGCGACCCTGATCGCGGTTTACGGGGTGTTCATGCCGCCTCTGGGTTGGGGCTGGGCGCTATTCGTCTGGGGCTATGCCTTGGCCTGGTTCCTGGTCTCCGACCGCGCGAAACTGCTCGCCTACCGCGTGTTCGATCCGACGGCCACGCCGTTACTGATCAGGGAATCGAGCGATTAGGTAGGGCGGCTTTCGATGAACCCGGTCCGCACCAGCTCGTCAACCAGCTCGTCGTAGGCACGCGCGCCCGCGCTCTCCGGCGCATGCGCGAAGACGTCCTTCTGCTCCGCCGGGCTTTCCGCCAGGGCGACGTTCTCCGAGATGCGGGTGCGGCAGATCTCTTCGCCGTAGCGCTCGAGCAGGTCGCGGTAGATCCGGTGCGAGAGCTTGCGGCGGGCGTCGAAGCGCGTCACGACGTAGCGTCGCGCGACGCGTTTCTTCAGCACGTGCTCGAGCGCCCTGAGCGTCCTCTCGCTCTGCTGCACGCCCTTCAGCGCGAGGTAGTCGGCTGACACCGGGATCAGCACCCTGTCGGCGGCGAAAATTGCTGACAGCGACAGCACGCCCAGCATCGGGCAGCAGTCGATCAGGATCGGTCGCCCGGTGTTCAGGTTCTCCCTCACGATGCCGTGGTTCAGGCGGTTAAGCACGTTCGCGCCCTTGCCGAACTGGGTGTCGACCTTCGACAGCTCGACGTGGGCGGGAATCACGAGCCAGCCGCAGGTCGAAGCGCGGATCAGCTGCGCGAGCGGCTTGGATTGCTGGTAGAAGCCGAACATCGATTCGTCGGCGCGCTCGACCGTCGCGCCGCAGACGTACGACAGGTGCGCCTGGGGATCCATGTCGATCGACAACGGGTTGTAGCCCCGGCGCGCAAGCGCCGCGGTGACGTTCAGTGACGTGGTGGTCTTGCCGACTCCGCCCTTCTGATTGAACACCGCGATTTTGGCCATGGCGTAAGGCCCGTCCTCCTACGCTGCTGCAGGGAAGAATCTAGCATACGCCCGCCTGCAGTTTGCCAGATCCGGCGGGCACAAGGTACTCTTGCGCGGGGCCGCCTGGAGGAGGAGGAACTAATGCTCGTTTCTTGCCGTTCATCGTGAGCGCGGCGGACAGCATTCTGGAGGTGCGCGACGTCGCCGTTCACTTCGGCGGCATCGTCGCGCTCGACGGCATCAGTTTCAACGTGCCGCGCAACTCCATTCTCGGGCTGATCGGGCCCAACGGGGCCGGCAAGACGACCCTGTTCAACTGCCTGAGCTGCCTTTACGTCCCCAGCAGCGGCGACATCCTGTTCGACCGCCGCTCGATTCTTGGCACCGCCTCGCACCGCATGGCCTCGATCGGCATCGGTCGCACGTTTCAGAACCTGGCCCTGTTCCACCGCATGTCGGTGCTCGAGAACGTGCTTGTCGGCGCGCAAACGCGCGGCCGCAGCGACTTCGTCTCCAACGCCCTTCGCCTGCCGTGGATGCGGCGCGAGGAGAAGATGCTGGAAGAAAAAGCCTGGGACCTGCTCGAATACCTCAACCTGACGCCGGTCGCGCACCTGCCCACCGGGGCGCTGCCGTTCGGCACCCAGAAGCGCGTCGAGCTGGCACGCGCGCTGGCGAGCGAGCCGAAGCTGCTGTTGCTGGACGAGCCGGCGGGCGGGCTGAACCACGAGGAGGTCGAGGAGCTGGGTCAGTTGTTCAAACGGATCCGCGGCGAAAAGCACCTGACGGTGCTGCTGGTGGAGCACCACATGAGCCTGGTGATGGCGATCTCGGACCACGTCGTGGTGCTGAACTTCGGCCGCAAGATTTTCGAGGGACAGCCGGCCGAGGTGCGCCGCCATCCCGAGGTGATCGAGGCCTACCTGGGGTCTGGACACTGATGGCGCTGCTCGAAGTCTCCAAGCTCGAGGCGTTCTACGGCCAGACCCAAGTGCTGCGGGGCCTGAGCTTCAAGCTCGAGGAAGGCAGCGTGACCACGATCCTGGGCGCGAACGGCGCGGGCAAGACGACCACGCTGCGCGCGATCTGCGGCATGGTTCGCACCAGCGGCGACGTACTGTTCGGCGGCCGCGCCGTCGGCGGCAAGGCGACCGAAACGATCGTGCGGCACGGAATCGCCCACGTGCCGGAAGGGCGCGGCACCTTCGTGCGCCTGAGCGCCGAGCAGAACCTCAGGCTCGGTGCCTACGCGCGGCGGGACGCCGCCGGCGTCGAGGAGGACCTCGAGCGCGTCTACGGCTACTTCCCGCGCCTGAAAGAGCGCAAGGGGCAGCAGGCGGGAACGCTCTCCGGCGGCGAGCAGCAGATGCTAGCCGTGGGCCGCGCGCTGATGATGCGGCCGCGCCTGATGCTGCTCGACGAGCCGTCCTTCGGCCTCGCGCCGCTGCTGACCGAGGAGCTGTTCCACATCCTCGGCACGATCAGCCGCGAGCGGCAGGTCAGCATGCTGGTGGTGGAGCAGAACGCCTCGCTCGCGCTCGGCATCGCGGACCATGCCTATCTGCTGGAGACCGGGCGGATCGTGATGAGCGGCAGCGCGGAGCAGATCGGCAAGGACGAATCGGTGCGCAAGGCGTACCTCGGCTACTAGGAGACGCGCGGTGGACCTCTTCCTGCAGCAGACTTTCGCCGGCCTGGCCTTCGGCGGGATCTATGCCTTGGTCGCGCTTGCGGTGGTGATGATCTACCAGGCCACCGATCACCTGAACTTCGCCCAGGGCGAGATGGCGATGTTCTCGACCTACATCGCCTACACGCTGCTGCATCATGGAATTCCATACTGGTGGGTGTTCCTGCTCGCGATGGCGATCTCGTTCGTCGGCGGGGTGCTGGTCGAGCGCATCGTGGTGCGGCCGGTGGAGGGAACCGGGGTACTCAACGAGGTGATCGTGTTCATCGGCCTGCTGGTGATCTTCAACTCCATGGCGGGCTGGATCTGGGACTACACGATCAAGCCCTTCCCGAGCCCGTTCCCGAAACACGTGCCATTCGGCATCACCTTCATCGGCCCGCACGACTTCGGCGTGATCGGCGTCACGCTGGTGGTGCTGGCGGCGGTGTTCCTGTTCTTCCGCTTCACGCCGGTGGGCCTGGCGATGCGCGCGGCGGCGCAGAACCCGGCTTCGGCGCGGCTGGTCGGGATCCGGGTCGGCTGGATGCTGGCGCTCGGCTGGGGCCTCGCGGCCGCAATCGGCGCGGTCGCCGGCATGATGGTCGCGCCGATCGTGTTTCTCGAGCCGAACATGATGGGCGGCATTCTTCTCTATGGCTTCGCCGGCGCGCTGCTGGGGGGAATCAGCAACCCGGTCGGCGCGGTGATCGGCGGCTTCATAGTCGGCGTGCTGGAGAACCTGGTCGGCACCTACGTCCCGTTCATCGGCAGCGAGCTCAAGCTCTCGGTCGCGCTGGTGCTGATCGTCGCGGTCCTGGTATTCCGGCCGAGCGGGCTGTTCGGCTACGTCGTGGTGAAGAGGGTCTAGGCGATGGCGGCAGACGCGAAGACGGTTACGCGAGAGCTGGCGGCGCTCGCCAGCGGGGCCAAGCTATCGAGGCTGCAACTCGCCGGCCTGGCGGTGGCGCTCCTGGGCGCGATCGCGCTGCCGTGGTTAATTACCGACTACCGCACGTTTCAGTTCACCCTGGCGATCAGCTACGCCATCGCGGTGCTGGGCCTGAATATCCTGACCGGCTACAACGGCCAGTTCTCGCTCGGCCACGGCGCTTTCTACGCGATTGGCGCCTACACCGCGGCGATCATGATGGAGCAGTGGGGCATCGCCTATTACTGGACCATCCCGGCAGCCGGGGCGGTGTGCCTGGTGGCCGGGTTCCTGTTCGGCCTGCCGGCGCTGCGCCTGGAGGGCCTGTACCTTGCGCTCGCGACCTTCGCCCTGGCGGTGGCGACCCCGCAGCTGCTCAAGTACGACCCGATCTCGCCCTGGACCGGCGGGGTGCAGGGCGTAACGATCATCAAGCCCGACGCGCCGTTCGGGCTGCCGATCTCACAGGACGCCTGGCTGTATTACTTTTCGCTAATGGTGATGGTGGTGGTGTTCGTCTGTGCCTGGAACCTGCTGCGCGGGCGTACCGGGCGGGCACTGAAGGCGATTCGCGACAACCCGATCGCCGCCAGCGCGATGGGGGTGAATACCTCACTCTACAAGTCGCTCACCTTCGGCGTGAGCGCGCTCTACACGGGCGTGGCCGGCGCCCTGGGGGCGATCGCGATCCAGTTCGTCGCGCCCGATACCTTCAATTTCTTTCTTTCGGTAACTTTCCTGGTCGGGGTGGTGATCGGGGGCCTGGCCTCGATCCCGGGCGCGGTCTTCGGCGGCCTGGTGATCGTCTTCATCCCCAACGTCGCCGAGCAGGTGTCCAAGGCTGCCCCCTGGGCCATCTACGGCGTGTTCCTGATTCTTTTCATGTATTTCATGCCGACCGGGATTTGGGGATTTATCCGATTGTTGTATGCTAGGTTCACAAGAAGGCGCCGGGCGGGCTGAAAGGGCCCGCGCGCTTAGTAGCCCGAGACAGACATCACCATCGAACAAGGAGGAGGTGCAACATGATCCAGAAGAAACTTCTAGTCGCGGCCGCCGCCGCGGCCTTCACGCTCGGCATGGGGACCGCGAGTGCCGCCAAGATGTACGGCCCAGGGGTGAGCGACACCGAGATCAAGATTGGCGGCATCCACCCCTACAGCGGCCCGGCATCGGCCTACGGCACCATCGGCAAGGCGGCCGCCGCCTATTTCAAGATGGTCAACGACAACGGCGGCGTCAACGGGCGCAAGATCAACTACATCGACCTGGACGACGGCTACAGCCCGCCCAAAACGGTCGAGCAGGCGAGGAAGCTGGTCGAGCAGGAGCAGGTGCTGCTGATATTCAATTCGCTCGGCACGCCGACCAACACCGCGATCCACAAGTACATGAACGCGAAGAAGACCCCCCAGCTGTTCGTGGCGACCGGGGCGGGCAAGTGGAACGATCCGAAGCACTTCCCCTGGACCATGGGCTGGCAGCCTTCCTACCCCGGCGAGGCGGAAATCTATGCGGCCTGGCTGCTGAAAAACAAGCCGAACGCGAAGGTCGGCATCCTCTACCAGAACGACGACTACGGTAAGGACTACCTGAACGGCTTCCTCAAGGGCCTGGGCAAGCACGCGAAGAAGATGGTGGTCGACAAGGAGTCGTACGAGGTCACCGACCCGACAGTCGACTCGCAGATCATCAAGCTGAAGAACTCGGGCGCCGACACCTTCTTCAACATCACCACGCCGAAGTTCGCCGCCCAGGCGATCCGCGCGGCCTACGACACCGGCTGGAAGCCGCTGCAGTTCCTCAACAACGTCTCGACTTCCGTGGGCAGCGTGCTCAAGCCCGCCGGCCTGGACAAGTCGGTGGGGTTGATCACCACTGCCTACCTCAAGGACGCGACCGACCCGCAATTCGCGAACGACGCCGACATGAAGGCCTGGGACGCGTGGATGGACAAGTACAACCCGGGCGCAAACAAGGCCAACGGCTTCTACGTCTACGGCTACGCGGCGGCCTACACGATGGAGCAGGTGCTCAAGCGCGCGGGCGACAACCTGACCCGCAAGCACATCATGTACGTGGCCTCGCACCTGAAGCACCTCAAGGTGCCGCTGCTGCTGCCGGGGATCGATGTCGACACGTCGCCGACCGACTTCGCGCCGATCCAGTGCGAGCAGCTGCGCAAGTTCGACGGCACGACGTGGGTGACCTTCGGCGAAGTGGTCTGCCCGAAGTAAGTCTCGCGGCCCTCGGCTGAAGAAAAGGCCCGCCGGAATCCGGCGGGCCTTTTTATTTAGGCGCCGCCGCCGCGCGGCGGCGCTGGAGCAGGAAGATTGCGCCGAGCACCAGCAGGGCCGGGATGAACAGCCATTCCTTGGCCGGGCGCGGGCGCTCGGTTTCGATCCCGGTTACGCTGAAGCCCTGCTCGAAGCCGGCCTTGTCGGCGCGGCTATTCAGGCCCACTGCCATGACCTGCGCTCCGGTGGGCGTGACCAGCACGCTCATGCCCGCCTTGGTGATCCGTTGCAACCCGCTGCCCGGGGCGCCCAGCGGCAGCAGCACGGTCTTCTTGACGTCCCGGCCCTCGATCGTGGTGCCGGCAATCTGCACCCGCAGCCCGCTGCCCGTCGGCGCGTCACGGGCGAGCCGGATCAGCTCCTGGGGCGGTTGCACGTCGTAGCGCGGCAGAGCGAGGTCGAGCCAGAAGCCGGGGCGCAGCAGGGTGAAGGTGACCAGCAGCAGCACGGCCGACTCGTACCAGCGGCTGCGGGTGATGAACCAGCCCTGGGTCGCGGCGGCGAACACGAGCATACCGGTCACCGCGCCCGCGATGACGACGGCGAGCTGCAGGTAGGAGCCGACGCCGATCATCAAAAGCTGCGGATTGAAGATGAACATGAACGGCAGGATCGCGGTCCTGCTGCTGTACCAGAACGCGGTGGCGCCGGTCTTGATCGGGTCGGCGCGCGAGATCGCTGCGGCCGCGAACGAAGCCAGGCCGACCGGCGGGGTGACGTCCGCCATCAGGCCGAAATAGAACACGAACATGTGCACTGCCACCAGCGGCACCACCAGCCCCGACTGGGCGCCGAGCTCGACCACCACCGGCGCCATCAGGGTCGAGACCACGATGTAGCTCGCGGTGGTCGGCATCCCCATGCCAAGCACCAGGCAGATGAACGCCACCAGCATCAGCATCAGGATGATGTTGCCGGACGAAACGGCTTCGACGAACTCGGTCATCACCAGGCCCAGGCCGGTGAGCGAAACTGTGCCGACGATGATCCCGGCGGCGGCGGTGGCGAGCGCGATACCGATCATATTGCGCGCGCCGCGCTCGAGCCCGTCGATCAGGTCGTCCCAGCCGGCGCGGAACACCGCCCACGGCAGAGGCTGGTGGCGCATCAGGGCGATGAGCGGCTTCTGGGTGAGCAGGATCACGATCAGCAGCAGCGTGGCGTAGAACGCGGAGAGGCCCGGCGAGAGCTCCTCGACCATCAGAGCCCAGATCAGCAGCGCCACTGGCAGCAGGTAGTGCAGGCCGGCGAGCATCGTTTCCTTCAGCGGCGGGAGCGTAAGCACCGGCGCGTTCGGATCGTCGATGGTGAGGTCTGGCTCGGCCGCTACCACGCGCAGGATCAGCACATAGGCTGCGGCGAGCATCGCCAGGATTGCCCACAGGGCGCCGCCGCCGAGCACGGGCTTGAGCCAGCCCAGGCCGAAGTACACCACGTTCGCCAGCACCACGATGCCGGCGAAGGTCATCAGGATGCCGAGCAGGCGGCCCATGCGCGAGAAGTCCTTGCCGCGTGGAATCCCGGCGATGCCGGCCTTGCAGGCTTCGAGGTGGACGATGTAGAACAGCGCGATGTAGGAAATGATCGCCGGCAGGAACGCATTCTTGATGATCTGCGTGTACGGCACGCCGACGTATTCCGCCATCAGGAACGCCGCGGCGCCCATCACCGGAGGCATGATCTGCCCGTCGACGCCGGCGGCGACCTCGATCGCACCGGCCTTCTCGGGCGTGTAGCCGACGCGCTTCATGAGCGGGATGGTGAAGGTGCCGCAAGTGACGACGTTGGCGACCGACGACCCCGAGATCATCCCCATCAGGCCGGACGAGACGACCGCCGCCTTGGCCGGCCCGCCGCGCATGTGGCCGAGCAGGGCGAAGGCCGCCTTGATGAAATAGTTGCCCGCGCCGGCCTTTTCGAGCAGCGAGCCGAACAGCACGAACAGGAAGATGTAGCTCGCCGAGACGCCCAGCGCGACGCCGAACACGCCTTCGGTAGTGAGCCAGTAATGTGAAACCGCCTTGGACAGCGAGACGTCCTTGTGCGCGATGACGTCCGGCATGTGGGTGCCGGCGAAGGCGTAGCCCAGCATCAGCAGCGCGATGATGGCGAGCGGCGGGCCGAGTACGCGTCGGGTCGCTTCCAGCAGCAGCAGGACGCCGGCCACTGCGGTCGCCATATCGAGCCAGGTCGGCTCGCCCGGCCGGGTCGAGATTTCGCGGTAGAACAGGAACAGGTAGGCGCCGCAGAACGCCGCCACCACCGCCAGCACCCAGTCCGGCGCCGGAATCCAGGCGCGCGGCGAGCGTCTGGCGAACGGAAAAGCGAGGTAGGCGAGAAACAGCCCCAGGCCGAGATGCAGCGAGCGCATCTCGGTGGAATTGAGGACGAAGACGCCGAAGGTGTACGGCAGGGGCGATGCATACCACAACTGCAGCATCGACCAGCCGATGCAGGTCCAGGCCAGTATCCGCTTGGCGAGCCCGGAGGGCTTGCGCCCTCCGAGGTCGGATTCCTGGACCAGCACTTCGGCGTCGACGTCGCGGCTCACTTAATAAGCCCTTTCTCTCGGAAGTAGCGTGCCGCGCCTTCATGCATCGGCGCCGAGAGGCCGTCTTTCACCATGTGGTGCGGGTCGAGGTGCGCGAACGCGGGATGCAGCTTCTTGAACTCGTCCAGGTTGTCGAACACCGCCTTCGTGATCGTGTAGACGATATCGGCCGGGACCTTGCTCGAGGTGACCAGCGTCGCCAGCACGCCATAGGTGTGGGTCGGCTGGGGGTTGTTGGCGTACATGCCGCCCGGGATAGTCGCGTAGGCGTAGTAGGGATGCTCCTTCACCAGCTTGTCGATCGCCGGGCCCGTCAGGGAGACGAGCTTCGCGCCGCAGGTCGTGGTCGGGTCCTGGATGTTGGCCGAGGGGTGGCCGACGCCGTAGAAGAAGCCGTCGATCTTGTTGTCGCACAGCGCGGGGCCATGCTCGTCGGCCTTGAGCTCCGAGGCGAGCGAGAAGTCCGACATCTTCATGTGCAGCGCCTTGAGCAGTTCCTCCATTGCGGCGCGCGTGCCCGAGCCGGGGTTGCCGACGTTGAAGCGCTTGCCCTTGAAGTCGGTGAACTTCGTGATGTGGGCGTCCGCTCGCGCGACCACGGTGAACGGTTCTGGATGCACCGAGAAGACGGAGCGCAGATCCTTGTAGGGCTGGGTGAACTTGCCCGTCGCGTGATAGGCCTGGTACTGGACGTCCGACTGGGCCATGCCGAAGTCGAGCTCGCCGGCCTTGATCGTGTTCACGTTGTACACCGAGCCGCCGGTCGACTCGACCGAGCAACGGATGCCGGTCTTGGCGCGGTCCTTGTTGACCAGGCGGCAGATCGAGCCGCCGACGGCGTAGTACACGCCGGTAATGCCACCGGTACCGATGGTGACGAATCGCTGTCCGGCGGCTTGCGCAAACGGCGAGGCGAGCAGGCAAGCCGCGGCGAGGCCTGCCGCCGCGGTGGCGCGAAGCGCGCGCATTTCAGGATTGATGGTTCGCATTGCGGTGATCCTCCACTTTGAAATTAAATTATTCCCGGGATCGGAGCGAGGCGTCCCGGATGCGCCACAGTTTAAGAGATATTGCTTCGTAGGCCTATACTTGCCCGCATGGCGGCCCCATTACTCGAGGACTTCACCCGCCTTTACTACGCGGGCACCGACCCGGTCGAGCTGGCCGAGCGCGACCCCGACGATCTGGCAGGCGCCGCCGCGGCGCACTTCGAGCTTGGCCGGCGCTTTGCCGGCGGCTCGCCCAAGCTGCGCGTGTACAACCCGCGCCTGGATGCGCACGGCTGGCAGAGCACGCACACGGTGGTCGAGATCGTGAGCGAAGACATGCCTTTCCTGGTCGACTCCGCCACCATGGAGATCAACCGCCAGGGACTCGCGCTGCATCTCGTGGTCCACCCGGTGATAAGGGCGGTGCGCGATGCGAAGGGCGTGCTGAAGGCGGTCGGGGAGCCCGTGCCGGCGGGCGAAGGGCGCCTCGAATCCTGCATGCATCTCGAGGTCGACCGGCAGACGGACTCCGGGCGCCTGCGCGAGATCGAGCAGGGACTTGCGCGCGTGCTCGGCGAGGTGCGCGCCGCTGTCGAAGACTGGCGGCCGATGCAGGCGCGGCTGCGCGACCTGACCGGCGAGATGGACGCGAGGCGACTGCCGCTTGCGGCCGGGGAGATCGGCGAGGCGCGCGCCTTTCTCGAGTGGCTGCTCGACAACCACATGACCCTGCTGGGATACCGGGATTATGACCTCGTGAACGAGAACGGCGAGGACGTGCTGCGCGTCGTCAGGGGATCGGGGCTGGGCATCCTGCGCGAGGGCGAGAACACGACCGTTTCCACCAGCTTCGCGACCCTGCCGCCCGAAACCAAGGCGCGCGCGCGCCTGCCCGAGCTGTTGGTGCTGTCCAAGGCGAACGCCCGAGCGACGGTGCATCGCCCGGGCTATCTCGACTACGTCGGGGTCAAGCGCTTCGACGCGCAAGGCCGCGTGAGCGGGGAGCGGCGCCTGCTCGGGCTCTACACCCACACGGTCTACACCGCCAACCCGGGCGACATTCCGGTGCTGCGAAGGAAGGTCGCCGAGGTGCTGGCGCGCGCCGGTTTCCTGCCGGCGAGCCACGACGGCAAGGCGCTCGCCTCGATTCTCGAGGACTATCCGCGCGACGAGCTGATGCAGATCGAGCCCGGCGAGCTCTACGCGCACGCAATCGCGATCCTGCAGCTCGGCCAGCGACAGAGGGCGCGCCTGCTGGTGCGGCGAGACGCCTACGGGCGCTTCGTCACCTGTCTGCTGTACGTGCCGCGCGACAAGTACAACACCGAGCAGCGCCAGCGCTTCCAGCGCATCCTCGCCGAGGCGTTCAACGGCGCCGCGGGCGAGTTCAGCGTCAGCCTGTCGGAGTCTCCGCTGGCGCGGATCTTCATGGTGGTGCGCACGCGTCCCGGTGCGGTGCCCGAGGTCGACGTGCGCGAGTTGGAGCGTCGCATTGTCGCCGCGACGCGCCGCTGGGAGGATGAGCTGCAGGCGCTGCTGCTTGAGCGCGAGGGCGAGGAGCGCGGCAACCTGCTGTTCGCGCGCTACGGCCAGGCTTTTCCCGCAGGTTACCGGGAGGACCATCCGCCGCGCAGCGCGCTGCTCGACCTTGAGACGATGGAGGCGCTGGGCGAGCCGCCCGCGCTGGCGATGAACCTGCACCGGCCGCTCGGCGCCGAGCCCGGCCTGCTGCGCTTCAGGCTGTTCCGCGCCGGCGCGCCGATCGCGCTCTCGGACGCGCTGCCGATCCTCGAGAACCTCGGCGTGCGGGTCCTCGACGACCGCCCTTACCACGTGCAGCGCGCCGACGGTCGCATGGTCTGGATCGTCGACTTCGGGCTCGCGCTGCCGGAAGAGTCGGAAGTAGCGCTGGACAGGGTGCGTCCGCTGTTCCACGAGGCCTTCGAGGCGATGTGGACGAGCCGCGTCGAGCCCGACAACCTGAACCGGCTCGTGCTCGCGGCCGAGCTTTCGGCGCGCGAAATCGCGATCCTGCGCGCCTACACGCGTTACCTGCGGCAGGCGGGCAGTCCCTTCAGTCTGGCCTACATGGAGCAGGCGCTGGTCGCGCACGCTGCGCTGGCACGGCGGCTGGTGGCGCTGTTCGAAGCGCGCTTCGGGCCCGGGCGCGCCTCCCAGGAGACCGAGCAGCGGCTGGGGGGCGAGATCGAAGCCGGGCTCGAACAGGTACGGAGCCTGGACGACGACCGCATTCTGCGCCGCCTGCTCGAGACGATGCGCGCCACCACGCGCACGAACACCTTTCAGCGCGACGCCGACGGCGGGCTCAAGCCCTACATCGCACTCAAGCTCGACCCGGCCAGGGTGCCCGGCCTGCCCGAGCCACGGCCAATGTTCGAGATCTTCGTCTATTCGCCGCGCGTCGAAGGGGTGCACCTGCGCGGCGGGCCGGTCGCGCGGGGAGGCTTGCGCTGGTCGGACCGGCGCGAGGACTTCCGCACCGAGGTGCTGGGCCTGATGAAGGCGCAGATGGTGAAGAACGCGGTCATCGTGCCGGTCGGCTCGAAGGGCGGCTTCGTGGTGAAGCGCCCGCCGCACGGCGGCGAGCGCGAGGCGCTGCTGAAGGAAGGCATCGCGTGCTACCAGACTTTCCTGCGCGGCCTGCTCGACCTGACCGACAACCTCGCCGAGGGCAGGATCGTCCCGCCGCCCGACGTGGTTCGGCACGACGGCGACGACGCCTACCTGGTGGTGGCGGCGGACAAGGGCACCGCGAGCTTTTCCGACATCGCCAACGGCGTGGCGGCCGAATACGGCTTCTGGCTCGGCGACGCCTTCGCCTCCGGCGGCTCTGCCGGCTACGACCACAAGAAGATGGGCATCACCGCGCGCGGGGCCTGGGAATCGGTCAGGCGCCACTTCCGCGAGCTGGGCATCGATACCCAGTCGCAGCCTTTCACCGCGGCCGGGATCGGCGACATGTCAGGCGACGTGTTCGGCAACGGGATGCTGCTGTCGCGCCACATCAGACTGGTCGCCGCGTTCGACCACCGCCACGTCTTCATCGACCCCGACCCGGACGCCGAGGCGAACTTCCGCGAGCGCGAGCGCCTGTTCGCTCTGCCGCGCTCGTCGTGGGCCGACTACGACGCGAAGCTCATCTCGAAGGGCGGCGGGGTCTGGCCGCGTGACGCCAAGTCGATCACGCTCTCGCCCGAGGCGCGCCGCGCGCTCGGGATCGAGCAGGCCGCGCTGGCGCCGAACGAGCTGGTGAGCGCGATCCTGAGGGCGCCGGTCGACCTGCTCTACAACGGGGGCATCGGCACCTACGTCAAGTCGAGCCGAGAAACTCACGCCCAGGTCGGCGACCGCGCCAACGACGCGCTGCGCGTCGACGGCGGTGAGCTGCGCTGCAAGGTCGTCGCCGAGGGCGGCAACCTGGGGTTGACTCAGCTCGGGCGCATCGAATACGCGCTCGCGGGCGGCCGGGTCAACACCGACGCGATCGACAACTCGGCCGGAGTGGACTGCTCGGATCACGAGGTCAACATCAAGATTCTGCTCGATGCCGCGGTGCGCGAGGGCGAGCTCACGCTCAAGCAGAGGAACCGCCTGCTCGCCGGGATGACCGACGAGGTCGCGGCGCTGGTGCTGCGCGACAACACTTTCCAGACCCAGAGCCTGTCGGTGGCGGGGCTGGTGGCGCCGCAGCTGCTCGACCAGCAGGCGCGCTTCATCCAGGCGCTCGAGCGGGACGGACGCCTGAAGCGCGCGATCGAGTTCCTGCCGTCGGACGCCGAGATCGCCGAGCGCAGGGCCGGGCGCATCGGCCTGGTGGCCCCCGAGCGAGCGGTGCTGCTCGCCTACGCGAAGATGGCGCTCTATCACGAGCTGCTCGAATCGGACCTGCCGCAAGAGCCGACCATCGCCGGCGCGCTCGAACGCTACTTTCCGAAGCCTCTGCGCGAGCGCTTTGCGCGCCACATCCGGGCGCATCCCCTGCGGCGCGAGATCATCGCAACCTACGTCACCAACAGCATGGTCAACCGCGTCGGCAGCACCTTCGTGCACCGCATGCGCGAGGAAACGGGCGCCGGCGGCGCCGAGGTGGTGCGCGCCTACATGGTGGCGCGTGAGGCCTATGGCATGGTTGCGTACTGGCAGGCCACCGAGGCCCTTGACCACAAGGTGCCGGACCGCAAGCAGGGCGAGTTGCTGCTCGAATCGGGCCACCTCATCGTGCGCGCCACGCTCTGGCTGCTGCGCAACCGCAGGCACCTGGCGGACGTCGCGGCGGGGATCGCGTACTTCCGTTCCGGCATCCAGGCCCTCGCCGCGCTGCTGCCGGCCGTGCTTTCGGAACCCGAGCGCGAGGCCTACGAGAAGACCCGGGCGGGCTTCGCCCAGTCCGGCGTGCCTGCGCCGCTCGCGGCCCAGGTGGCGGGCTTCGACGCGCTCGCGGCGGCGCCCGACCTGGTCGCGGTAGGCGAGGCGTTTGGCCGCAGCATCGAGGAGGTGGCGACGGTCTATTTCGCCATCGGCGGGCGGCTCGAGTTTCCTTGGCTGCGCGCGCGCGTTGGGGGCATCGCCGCCGACAGCCACTGGCAGGCTCTCGCGAAGGCCGCGCTGCGCGACGACCTCGCAAGCATGCAGCGCCACCTGACCGCGGACGCCCTGCGCGGCGCGGCGGGCAAGGGCGATGCCGCGCAGGCGACAGGTGAGTGGGAGCGCGGCAACCGCGCGCTGCTCGAGCGTTTCCGTCAGGTGCTCGCCGACCTGCGGCCGCAAGGCACGATCGATCTGGCAATGGCCTCGGTCGCCATGCGCGAGCTGCGCAACATTTCCGCGCGCACCTAGGGGAAGCGGCGCCGAGCTGGTACACGGTCTCGTCGATCCCGCACGGTTCGCGCAGCGCATTCCACTGCCTTGTATGCGGTCGCGATGGCGACGCCGGCGCCGCAGCGTTGCCGGATCCAGTCCTGGTGCGCAAGCAGGCTACCGGCGGCGAACAACCGTGGATGGGCAAGCTTGCCCGCGGCGTCCAGTGGCCGCCACTGTTCGTCGACAGTCACGCCAGAGCGGTTGATGGCATGACCGCGCGGATCGAAGTAGTCCGAGCGGTACCAAGCTGTGCGCCCCTCGGGTTGGAGCACAGCGAGGTTTGCCAGGGTCTCTCGGATCCCGTTTGGGCTGGCACTCAACCCGCCGGAGGTGAACCGCCCGGTCGCGAGCACGGCGGCCGCGGCCTCGATCGTGACCTCCCCATAAGCGTCCTCCAGCTGCGCGGTCACCCCCTGTGAGAGAAGCTCAAGACGCTTGACCCTGTGCTGAGGCTCAAGGGCGACGCCGCGCTGCGGCAGCTGGGTCTCGAACAGTTCGCGCAGACGCACGCCAGGCACTGCAGGCGGCATGGTCGGGATCTCGAAGACGGGCACACCCAGCAGGGATTGCAGCTCGCGATGCACCTGATCCGGCCGGTGCACGCCGAGGATCGCCGGCAGGCCCAGCGCCTGCGCGCTTCCGAGCAGGGGTCCGATGCGTTCGGCCAGGCGTTGCCGCGTGGCAGGCACTTCCAGCGCGCGAGCCAGCACCTCCGCGTACACCTCGGCGCCACTATCCATATCCGGAAAGCCGATGCGTCGGGCGCGAAGACCCGGCCACCGGGGTGCCAGGTTCGCGACCAGCTCCCGCGCGCTGAAACCGTTGAGGCCGATGAAGTCGACGACGAGGGTATCGAGGCCGCGAGCCATCGCCGCGATCGCGGGCTGCATCGTGAAAGGCAGCGAGAGCGTGGGCTTCAGGGTGCCCGCCGGCGTCAGCGCAAGCACGTTGTGCTGTCCGGGTGCGGTATATCCCAGCCCCATCTCGGTGAGGGTGTGCGTGAAGCTGGTGAATGCGGCGCGGATGTCGTCTTCGGCGACGTTCGCCAGAGGGTGACGGGGCTCGTCCTCGCGCAGCCGGATCAGGGCCCGCCACGGTTCGTCCACAAAGCCCCTGCCGTCGTAGCCCAGCAGATCCAGGTAACCGGTGGTGAACGCAATCACGCCGGTGTTGCCTACTAGCGCCACCTCGACACCGCGCTCGAGCGCGAACAGGCTTGCCGCCATGCCGGCAAGCCCGGAGCCGATCACCAGCAGCTCGGCCTGGTGGCGACGCGGCTGCTTGATCATGGGTCCTGCACAGCAGTCGGAGGGAATTGCCCGCCGTCGTCAGCCAGCCGGTCAAGACCGAGCAGCCCACAGTGCAGCGCCTCGGCCAGTTCCAGCTGCGGCAGGTGTTCGCCCCAAGCCACCGGCGCAACGCCCTTGAAGCGCTGGGCCACGAAGTCGCGCGTGTGGCGAAGCCCCACGGGCGAGTCGTACACCTGCCGGTCGTACAGGTGCGACGTCACCCGCAGGCTGCAGAACGCACCTTGACAGGTGCCTTTGCCCACGCGGCTGCGAACGGCGATTGCATTGAGGCTCACCTGCAATTGCGCACCCGGTGCGTTCTCGACGATCGAGTCGATCGCCGACGCGGGCACCATTTCGCATTCGCACAGAATCAGGTCCCCCGGCTGGCGTCGCGCGACCCAGTAGCGGGGTGCGAACCCTGGCTCGGTCCAGCGAACGGCGTCTCCGGAGGGCAGAGGCGTGGTTTCGGTCCTGCATGGCTGGCTGTTGCCCAGTCGCCGCGCGACCAGATCCCCGGTCTTCTCAGCCATCAGGCGGAAGGTAGTGAGCTTGCCGCCGGCCACGGTGGCGAAGTTGGCGAGGCCCTCGGACTCGTGGTCGAACAAACTGAATCCGCGGCTGGCCTTGCGCCCGTCGGCGTCGGCACCGGCGGCCATCAGCAGGGGTCGCACGCCCGAGAACGCGCGGATGAATCGCGTGTGTGCGACCTGCGGCACCATTGCAATGCCTTCGGCGACGAGATCATCCACCTCGGCAACGGTGGGATGGATGTCGTCCAGGTTCTGCACCGTCTGCGAGGTGGTGCCGAGCAGCGATACCGTGCCTCCGGGCACCAGAATGTCTCCGTCGCCAGGCCGGCGCAGGCGGTTGATCACGCGCTGGCCGATGCGCGCGTTGCTGATGATCAGGGTTCCCTTGGAATAGAGCAGGTTGACGCCGGAGCAGCCGGCCAGACGCGCGACCCGCATCGCCCAGGCGCCAGCAGCATTGACCACCTGGCGCGCGTGTATGGTCGTCGTCTCACCGGTTCGTGTATCCCGGCATACCGCGCTGCGGATGGTGCCGCCATCGACGATGAAGCGCTCGAGCTCCGTGTGCGCAAGAAAGATGCTTTGCGTCAATTGCTGCGCATGGTTGACGTTCTCGAGCGTGATGCGAAACGGATCGATGGTCGCATCGGGCACCGTGTATGCGGCGAACAGCTTTTCGCTGAGGCAGGGCTCGAGTTCTCGGGCTTCGGCGGGTGTTATGGCGGTGCATTCGATGCCGGCCGAGCGGCAGTGTTCCAGAAAGCGTGCGGCGTACTCCGGGTCATCGCCCTGCACCGCGACGAACAGACCGCCGCACGCATCGATGCATTCCGGCGCGACCGCCTTGAGAATGTCGCCCTCGCGTCGGCATTCGGCGGCAGTGTCCGGGTCGCCCACCGCGTACCTGCCGCCGCTGTGCAACAGGCCGTGGTTGCCGCCGGAGGCCCCGGCGTTGAGGTCGCGCCGGTCGATGAGCACGCAATGGATACCGCGTAGCGCCAGATCGCGCATCACGCCGGTGCCGGTCACGCCACCGCCGATGATCAGCGCTTCGGTTTCGAACACCGCGCCGTGCCGTGTCGGTCGCGCGTCCACCCTCAGAGCCCCAGCCGTGCCAGATCGGGGCCCAGGTACTTGCGTTCGTCCGCACCCAGGATGCCGAGCGAAAGGCAGATCAAGGTCCAGAAATGCACGACGCGGTATCCACCGTGGAAATGCTGACCGAGGTCTTCGATCTGCGAATGGCAGTTATGGCACGGCGTGAGCACGTAGTCGGCCTGCGTGGTCGCGATCTGATCGAACTTGCGCTTGCCGTAGGCGTAGCGCAGCTCCTTCATGCCGGCCTGCAAGAAGCCGCCGCCGCCGCCGCAGCAGTAGTTGGCGCTGCGACTGGGGGCCATGTCAACGAAGTTCGAATCGCCCACGAGCGTGCGCGCGACGAAGCGTATGTCGTCTGCCATCGTATCGCCCAGGGACTTGCGCACGAGCTGGCAGGGGTCCTGCACGGTGAATTTGATGCCTTGCGTGTTCCACTCGGCGTTGACGGGCAGGCGCCCTTCGCGGATCCAGCGCGCGTAGTAGCTTACGAGGCTGCCCGCCTCGAAGTCGGCCTTGAGGCCGAAGCGCTCGACACCCTTCCACAGCGTATAGAAGGAATGGCCGCACTCGGTGTTGAGCCATACCTTGCAGCCCAGCCGGTTGACGGCGTCGACGCGCTGCTCGACCATCTTGCGCCAGGCCTGATCGTCACCCGCGAACATGCAGAAGTTCTCGGCCGCCCACCCCGTCGATGAATAGGTCCAGTCCGCGCCCACATAGTCGAAGATCTTCCACAGGGGCCCCATCTCCTCGGGCTCGGTGGCCGGCTCGCGCGAGTTCTGGTTGACGAAGAAGTACGCCCCCTGTTTGTCGATCGGCGCCTCGAGGCGGGCAAAGCGATCGTTCTGCCCGCGCACCGATGCCACCCCTTCCTCGACGGCGTCGACGAAATCCTGCTCTTGCAGCCCCATCGCGCTGGTTCCCGGAAACCGCAACTGCGCCTCGCAGGAGCGCACGATTCCCCTGGGCTTTTTCTCGGTTGGCCAGGCGCTTCGGGCCAGGCCCACCAGCACTGAAACGTCGATGCTCATCGGGCAGATGTACTTGCAGCGCTGGCATTGGGTGCATGTCCAGATCCACGGCGTGGTGGACAACTCCTCGTTCATGTCCAGCATGGCCATGCGGATGAAGCGCCGCGGATCCATGCCTTCAAGGCCGGAGGCGGGGCAGCCTGCGGAGCAAAGGCCGCAGCTTAGACAAGCGTCGTAGCTGGCGCCGGGGGGCAGCAGATCGCGCGCGGCGGCCTTGAAGTCGATCGTCCGGGTGGCGGCCTGGGACGTGGTTTCCATGGCAGGAGAGTACTGCGGCGTTCAACCTTCGGTGAGCGCAGCGTCGACCGAGGCGTCGAGCCGATGCACGATCTCGTCGATCTCGGCCGGGGTGCAGATGAAGGGGGGCGCGAGCAGCACGTGGTCGCCGGCACGCCCGTCGATCGTGCCGCCCATCGGGTAGACCATCAGGCCGCGCGCCATCGCCTGCGCCTTGATCTTCGCGTGCAGCCGCAGGGCCGGATCGAAGGGCTTCTTGCTCGCTCGGTCCTCCACCAGCTCGACCGCCACGAACAGGCCGCGGCCGCGGATGTCGCCCACGTTCGGATTCTCGTCGAACGCGACCTGCAGCCGCTCACGCAGGCGCAGGCCCAGCGAGCGAACCGCGTCGAGAAGGTGATCGCGCTCGATCACCTTCTGCACCGCGAGCGCCGCCGCGCAGGCCACCGGGTGGCCGATGTAGGTATGGCCGTGCTGGAAAAAGCCGCTGCCCTTGGACAGCGCATCGATGATCTTTCCCTGCACCAGCACTGCCCCGACCGGCTGGTAGCCGCCGCCCAAGCCCTTGGCGATCGCCTGCAGGTCGGGCACGACGCCGTCCTGCTCGAGGGCGTGCAGAGTGCCCGTACGTCCCATGCCGCACATCACCTCGTCGGCGATGAACAGAACGCCGTGGCGGTCGCAGATCTCGCGCACGCGGCGGAAATAGCCCGGCACGGGCGGCAGCGCGCCGGAGGTCGCGCCGCCGACGGGTTCGACAACGAAGCCGATCACATTGCGCGAACCCAGGCGCTCGATGGTGTCCTCGAGCTCCTGCGCCAGGCGCTCGCCGTAGGCTTCGGGGGTCTCCTCAGGCCGGCGGTCGCGGTATTCGTAGCACGGTGACACGTGCGCGACGTCGATCAGCAGCGGCGCGAACTGGCGCCGGCGCCATTCGTTGCCGCCGACCGCGAGCGCGCCGAGGGTGTTGCCATGGTAGCTCTGGCGCCGTGCGATGAAGTGGCGCCGCTCGGTCTCGCCGATCTCGACGAAGTACTGGCGCGCAAGCTTGAGCGAGGCCTCGACCGCCTCGGAGCCGCCCGAAACGAGATAGACGTGCGACATGCCCTGCGGCGCGCGCGCGATCAGGTGGTCAGCCAGCGCCTCGGCGATCTCGGTGGTGAAGAAGCTGGTGTGCGCATAGGCGATGCGGTCGATCTGCTCGTGCATCGCGCGCAGGATGTCGGGGTGGCCGTGGCCGAGGCAGGACACCGCGGCGCCGCCCGAGGCGTCGAGGTATTCCCTGCCTTCGCGGTCGATGACTGCGATGCCGCGGCCGCCGACCGCGACCGGCAGCGTCCCGCGCAGCTGGCGGTGCAGGATATGGGTCAGGCCTTGCTCCGTTTTCCGACGAAGTCGTAGATCGCGGTATGGTCGGCGCCTGGCTCGAGCGCCGCCGCCGCCTCGCGCCAGATTTCGGTGCAGTGGTTTGCCAGCTCGGCGCTCGCGCCGACCGCTTCGGCCAGGTGGGCGGCGGTGGCGACGTCCTTGACCATCAGCGCGGCCGAGAAGCCCGACGCAAAGTTTCCCGGGAGCATGAACTGCTTGACTTTCACTTCGGTGGTGTTGTTGCGCCCGCTCGAGGCGTTGAGGATATCGGTCATGACCGCCGGATCGAGGCCGAAGCGTGCGCCGGCCGCCAGCGCCTCCGAGGTGGCGATCATGCCCGCGGCAGAGACGTAGTTGTTGAGCGCCTTCATCGCGTGGCCCGAGCCGAGCGGTCCGGTGAGGAAGATCTTGCTCCCCATCTTTTCAAGCAGCGGCCGCACGCGCTCGATCAGCGCCGCATCCCCTCCGGCCATGATCGCAAGCGTGCCATCGACCGCCTTCTTCACGCCGCCCGACACGGGCGCGTCGACGAGGCCAATTCCCCGGGCGGCGAGTCCCTCGCCGAGCGCCCGCGTGCCCACCGGGTCCGAGGAGCTCATGTCGAGCACCAGCATGCCCTTCGGCAGCTCCGCGCCGAGCACGCATTCGCGCACCGCCTTGCCGTCCGGCAGCATGGTGAGGAATACGTCGGCGCCACGCGCCGCGTCGGCGGCGGAGGCGCAGTTGCCGGCGCCGTTCAGGTCGTAGCTGCGCAGGGTGAAGCCGGCCTTCTCCAGGTTGGCGGCCATCGGCCGCCCCATCTGACCCAGTCCGACAAAGGCGACGCTGCGGATCGCGCTCACACGCCGCGGTCCTTGAAGACTTCCTTGGCGCAGCGGAACGCCACCACCGCGGCGGGCACGCCGCAGTAGATCGCCACCTGCAGCAGCACCTCGCGGATCTGCTCCTTGGTGAGGCCGTTGTTGAGCGCGCCGTTCAGGTGCAGCTTGAGCTCGTGCTCCTTGCCGAGCGCGGACAGCATCGCCAGGTTCAGCATCGAGCGCGTCTTGCGATCCAGTCCGGGGCGGTTCCAGACGTCGTTCCAGCAATAGGTGTTGAGCAGCTCGACGAACGGGGCGCTGAAATCGTCGGTGCCGGCCATGGCCTTGTCGACGTACTGCGCGCCGAGCACCTCGCGCCGGGTCTTGAGGCCTGCGTCGAAGCGTTCCTTGTGGGGGCGTTTGTCCATGCTTTCTCCTTGTAGGTGGGTCAGACGAGATCTTCGTAGCGGATGCCAGCGCGGCGCAGCAGGGCGTCGAACTCGAGCCCGCCCGGGCGCGGTCCGTCGACGACCGCCGCATTGCGCGCCGGGTTGGTTTCGAGCACCGCCTGCGCGACCGGCAGGTTTTCGCCCTGCATGGCGTCGGTCGCCGCCTGGATCTCGCAGGCGCGCTGCAACGCCCAGTAGGTGCGGAAGGCGAGGGGGACGCTCGGGCAGGCGACCAGCAGGCCGTGGTTGCGCAGGATCAGGATCGGCTTCGCGCCCAGGCTCCTCACCAGGCGCGGTTGTTCGGCGACGTCGGTGGTGACGCCCTCGAAGTCGTGGTACGCGACCTGCCCGTAGAGCAGCGCGCTGTAGAAGTTGTCGTAGCGCAGGCCGTCCTTCTTGCAGGCCACCGCGCTGCCGGCGGTGGTGTGAGTATGGATGATGCAGTGAGCGTCGTCGCGCGCGGCGTGGATCGCGCTGTGGATGACGAAGCCGGCCTTGTTGACCGGCGCCTTCGTGCCGTCGATCGTGTCGCCCTTGGCGTCTACCTTGACGAGGTTGGTCGCGGTGACCTCGCTGTACCAGAGGCCGTAGGGATTGATGAGGTAATGGTGGTCCGAGCCCGGCACGCGGGCGGTGATATGGTTGAAGATGAGCTCGGTCCAGCCGAACCAGTCGAAGGCACGGTAAAGCGCGGCGAGCTCGAGTCGGGTATGCCATTCCTCGGCACTCATGCCTTCGGGCTTGAGGCGCAACAGCTGCTCGCTGAGATCCATGGGCGGGTTCCTCCGGAGGGGGAGCCCGAAGTTTACCGCTCTGCGGCGCGCCGCAGCGTTCCGGTTCGCAGCGGCGCTAGCGGTCTTGCGCGGAAAGCTTGGGCCGGACCGACAGCGAATTGACCACTGCGTACACGCCCTCGACGTCCCAAGCGACGCGTTCGGCGGCCTTGGCATCGTCGCTGCTTTGGACCACGCCCTTGAGCCGGACCTGGCCTTTGCGGGTGGTGACCCGCATATCCGAGATAGTGAGCGCACGGTCCATGAGCAGCGCCGCGGTCACCTTGGCGCTGACCCAGGCATCGCCCGCGGTCTCGGCCGCCTTGAGGCGCGCGTCGCGCGCTTCGGCCCGCTCGAGCTCGTCGCTGCGAAGGCGCCCGTCGCGGTCGGCGTCGGAGGCGCGGAACGCGCTCGGCTCACCGCCCATGTTGCGCCATTCGTCGAACGACACGAAGCCGTCGCGGTTGGCGTCGTAGCGCTGGGCGCCGTCGACCGGGTCGGCGCGCGCGGCGGCACCCGCAAGCGCGAGCAAAACCGCCAGGACAATCGGGATAATCTTCGCGAGCATGGTCTATTCGTAGCGAAGTTCGTGCCAGGCGCGAAAACTGGCGTCACACTGGGAAATAGCCCGCCTCCGGGGCGCGCGGGTGACGGGTATCAACACGCGTAAGTGACATAATTCGGCGCCGCCGGCCCGGCTGTCGCATGGTGGCGACAGTGCGCAATAATCGGCGCATGCCGGTCCACAACGCCGATATTGCACGCGTCTTCGAGGAGATCGCCGAGTTGCTCGAGCTTGAAAGCGGCAATCCGTTTCGCGTTCGCGCCTATCGCAACGCGGCGCGCCTGGTCGGCGGGCTGAGGCTCGACATCGCGGCGCAGCTGGCGGAGGGCAAGACGCTGCCCAAGCTGTCGGGCATCGGCGACGACTTGTCAGCCAAGCTGCGCGAGATAGCCTCCACCGGCACCTGCAAGCTGCGCGAGCAGCTGCGCCGCCGCGCCCCGGCCGGCATCACCGAGCTACTGCGCGTTCCCGGGCTCGGACCGAAAAAGGTTCAGGCGCTCTACCGCGAGCTCGACGTGCATACGCCGCAGCAGCTGCACCGCGCGGCGCTCGACGGACGCCTGCGCGCTCTGCATGGTTTCGGCGTCAAGACGGAGAAGAAGCTGCTCGAAGCGGTTCAGGCGCAGCTCGGCAAGGAGCGGCGCTACAAGCTCGCGCTCGCGGCGCAATACGCCGAGCCGCTCGCGGCACAGCTGCGCACGGCGCGCGGCGTCGAACGGGTCGTGGTGGCGGGGAGCTTCCGCCGCATGCGGGAGACCGTCGGCGACCTCGACATCCTGGTCACCGCGGAAGACGCCGCGGACGCGCTGCGGCGCTTCACCGGCTACGGCGAGGTGAAGCGGATCCTCGCCAGCGGCGGCACGCGCGCGAGCGTGATTCTCGCCTCCGGTATCCAGGTCGACCTGCGGGTGGTGTCGCGGGAAAGCTTCGGCGCCGCGCTGCATTACTTCACCGGCTCGAAGGCCCACAACATCGCGATCCGCAAGCTGGGCCAGGCACGGGGTCTGAAGATCAACGAGTACGGCGTGTTCAGGGGCAGGCGCCGCATCGCCGGCGAGACCGAGGCATCGGTCTACGCCGCGGTCAGTCTGCCCGAAATCCCCCCCGAACTGCGTGAGGACCAGGGCGAGATCGAAGCCGCGCGTCGCGGCGAGCTGCCACGGCTGATCGAGCGCTCCGACCTGCAGGGCGACCTGCACGCGCACACCAGGGCCACCGACGGGCGCAACTCGCTGCGCGAGATGGCGGAGGCGGCGCGTGCGCACGGCCTGCGCTATCTCGCGATCACCGAGCACTCACGCCGCGTGACGATAGCCCACGGCCTCGATCCGCAGCGGCTGGCGCGCCAGATCGACGAGATCGACAGGCTGAACGCCGGGCTGCAAGGCGTCACGCTGCTGAAGGGGATCGAGGTGGACATCCTGGAGGACGGCGCGCTCGACCTGCCGGATTCGATCCTGTCTCGGCTCGACCTCGTGATCGGCGCCGTGCACAGCAAATTCGACCTGTCGCGCGCGCGGCAAACCGAGCGCATTCTGGCGGCGATGGAGCAACCCCACCTGTCGATCCTCGCGCACCCGACCGGGCGCCTGATCGGCGCGCGCGAAGCCTACGACGTCGACATGCTGGCGGTGATCCGCAAGGCGCGCGACAAGGGCGTCTTCCTCGAGCTCAACGCGCACCCCGAGCGGCTAGACCTGACCGACGTGCATTGCCGCATGGCGAGAGACGAAGGCGTTCTGGTGTCGATCGACTCCGACGCGCACGACACGGACGGTTTCGACAACCTCGCCTACGGCGTGGGCCAGGCGCGACGCGGCTGGCTGGAGAAGAAGGACGTCCTCAATTGCCGGCCGCTGGCCGAGCTGAGGAAGCTGCTCGGCGCGCGGCGTGAACGTTCGGTCCGATCGCGCGTCCAATGATCGGCTCGAACAACAACATGCAGGGTGGAGATACGTTCAGGTTCACGCTTCCAGGCGCCGTGCTTGACCCCTTGTTCAGGCTGTCGCGCACTCGCGCCAACTACTGGCTCGAATCGGCGCTCGATACGCTGCTGGCGGTCGCGTTCTTGAGCGCAGGCCTGCGGCGGCATGTTCCGCTGCCCGGGGCCGTCTCGCTCGTCCTGCTGGGGCTGTTCCTGTTCAGTTTCATGGAGTACGTCTTTCACCGCTGGGTGTTTCACGGCCCGCTGCAGCCCATGGCGCGCGGGCACGCCTCGCATCACGCCGATCCACGCGGCTACGATTCGCTGCCGTTTTTCCTGCCCGCGCTCGTGCTTCTCTGCATGGTGGCGATGTGCGCGCTGCTCGCGCCCGCGGCGGACGTGTGGCTGCTCGCGAGCGGCATCGCATTCGGCTACGTCGCCTACGGTCTGGCCCACTTCATGATCCATCGCCGCCGCTTCCGCAACGCAACGCTGCGGCGCTGGGCCGCGCGCCATCACATTCACCATCACCATCCGGGGAGCAACTTCGGCGTCACCACCGCGGTGTGGGATGCGCTGCTGTCGACGCGCTACGTGCCGCGCCGATCGACTTCGGCGGCGAGCGCGCGCAGAGCGGCCGATATCTCGACCCGGTAGCCGGGCTCGGCCGGTGTCAGCCGGCGCAGGCCCGCGGGCAGCGCTGCGAGCTGCTCGCGGGCGCGGGCGCGGACCGCCTCCAGCGCGGCTGGGGGGCCAACCCGCTTTCCGCCTCGCATCGCCGGCACGAGCAGCGGGGTGCCGGGGGCGCGCTCGGATTCGAGTCCGAGCAGGTCGCCGGCGCTGGAACGAAACACCTGCTTGCGACCGGGCCAGTTGGCCTTGCCCTCGGAACGCTTGCGCCGCGGGACGCCCGCGTACTCGACGAGCTTGTAGGCGCAATCGAGCCCCGGCGCGTCGGACGAGGTGACCAGGCTGGTGCCCACGCCGAAGCCGTCGATCGGCGCCGCCGAGAGCTTCTCGAGCTCGTATTCGTCCAGCCCGCCGCTGGCGAAGATGCGGACTTCGCCGCAGCCAGCCTCGTCGAGGATGCGGCGCACCTCGCGCGCGTGCGCGGCGAGGTCGCCGGAGTCGAGCCGCACTGCCTTGACGTGGATTCCCTCGCTTCGCAGCTGCGGCACCAGCTCGACGACTTTGCGCGCGCCGGCCTCGGTGTCGTAGGTATCGATCAGCAGCGTGGTGTTGTCGGGATGAGCGCGGGCGAAATCGAGGAATGCGTCGCCCTCGCGCTCGTGCGCCTGGACGTAGGAATGGGCCATGGTGCCGTAGAGAGGGATCCCGAAGCGCTTGCCCGCGAGCACGGTGGCGGTGCCGCCGAAGCCCGCCAGGTAGGCTGCGCGCGCGGCGAGCAACCCCGCTTCGGCACCGTGCGCGCGGCGCAGCCCGAAGTCGACCAGCAGCTTGCCCGGAGCGACGAGGACGCAGCGCGCGGCCTTGCTGGCGATGAGCGAAGAAAAATGCATCAGCGCAACGAGCCTCGTCTCGACCAGCTGGGCCTGCGGCAGTGACGCCGCAACGCGAAGGATCGGCTCGTCGCGATAGAACAGCGTGCCTTCGGGGATCGCGTCGACGTCTCCCGTGAAGCGCAGCTTCGCGAGCCAGTCGAGGAAGCCGGCGTCGAATCCCGGCCGGCCGGCGAGCCATTCCAGCTCTTGCGCGCTGAAGCTCAGGTTCTCGAGGTACTCGAGCGCCTGCTCGAGCCCGGCGGCGACGAAGAAGTTGCGCTGGGCGGGAAGCTTGCGCACGAAAAACTCGAACACGGCGGTCTCGTGCATGCCGCGCTCGAAATACGACTTCAGCATCGTAAGCTGATAAAGATCCGTGAGCAGCGCGCTCGCGCCCGGATCCTGGGCGCGGCCGCTCACGGCGCTTGCAGGCGCGCCCCGGCCTGCTCCATCTTCGCGAGCGCCCGCTCGCCGTCGCCGGGGGAGACTTCGACCGCCCGCACAGCGTCGCCGAGAACCACCACCTCGAACCCCGCCGCGCGCGCGTCGAGCACCGTGTTGAGCACGCAGTAGTCGGTCGCCAGTCCGCCGACGAAAACGCGCTTGACGCCCCTGCGCTCGAGCTGCTGCGCGAGATCGGTGCCGCCGAAGGCGGAGTAGGAATCGGCATCGGGCAACTCGGCCTTCGACACCACGGTCGCCGATCCGGGAAGCCGCAGGCCGTCGGCAAACTGTGCTCCCGGCGTGCCGGCGACGCAGTGCGGCGGCCAGGGGCCGCCGCGCGCCTTGAACGAGCAGTGATCGGGGGTGTGCCAGTCGCGCGAGGCGAACACCGGTCGCCCGGCGCGCTCGAAGGCGCGCATCGCCTCGTTGAGCGGCGCCACCACCTCGTCGCCGCGCGCTACGCCGAGCGCGCCGCCGGGGAGGAAGTCGCGCTGCACGTCGACCACGATCAGGGCGTCGCTCGGACCCGGAACGATTTTCGCCATGCCGGCATCTTCGCGAACCGCGGCAGACGCGGTCTTGATCCCGGTCAAGCGGCGCGCATCGGGGCACGCTAGGCTTTCCGAATCGTACTTCAGGAGCCCATCATGCCTGCCAAAGAGCTGATGTTCGGTGGCGCGGCGCACGCCAAGATCGTCAAAGGCATGAACATCCTGGCCGACGCGGTACGTATCACGCTCGGCCCGAAGGCGCGTACCGTGGTGCTCGAGAAATCCTACGGCCCGCCGGTGGTAATCAACTCGGGAGTAATCGTCGCCAGGGAGATCGAGCTCAAGGAACGCTTTGAAAACATGGGCGCGCAGATGATGCGCGAGGTCGCAACCAGGACCTCCGAGGTCGCCGGCGACGGCACCACAACCGCCATCGTTCTCGCCGCCGGCATCGTGACCGAAGGCATGAAGTACGTGGCCGCAGGTATGAACCCGATGGATCTCAAGCGCGGCATCGACTCCGCGGTCGAGGCGCTGGTCATCGAGCTCAAGCGGCTGGCGAAGCCGTGCTCAACGCGCACCGAGATCGCGCAGGTGGCTTCGATCTCGGCCAACAACGACAGAGCGATCGGTAAGATGGTCGCCGACGCGATGGAAAAGGTCGGCAAGGAAGGCGTGATCACGGTCGAGGATGGCAAGGGGCTTGCCAACGAGCTGGATCTGGTGGAAGGGATGCAGTTCGATCGGGGATTCCTTTCGCCCTACTTCATCAACAGCCGCGAAAAACAGCAGGTGGTGCTGGAAGACGCGTGCCTGCTGCTCCATGACCAGAAAATTTCCGCAGCGCGCGACCTGATCCCGGCGCTCGAGCACGTGGCCAAGAGCGGCAAGCCTCTCCTGGTGGTAGCCGAGGAGATCGAGGGCGAGGCGCTCGCGACGCTGGTGGTTAACGCATTGCGCGGTGTGATCAAGGCCTGCGCGGTCAAGGCGCCCGGATTCGGCGACCGGCGCAAGGCGATGCTCGAGGACATCGCGATCGTCACCGGCGGCGCGGTGATTGCCGAGGAGGCGGGGCGGACGCTGGAGAAGTTCTCGCCCGAGGACCTCGGCCACGCCAAGCGGATCGAGATCGGCAAGGACGACACCACCATCATCGGCGGCGCGGGCGACGCGCAGGCGATCGAGGCGCGCGTGGCGATGCTCAAGCGGCAGGTCGAGGATGCGACCAGCGACTACGACCGTGAGAAGCTGCAGGAGCGCGCCGCCAAGCTGGGCGGCGGCGTGGCCGTGATCCGCGTCGGTGCGGCGACCGAGACCGAGATGAAGGAGAACAAGAGCCGCACCGAGGACGCGCTTCACGCGACGCGCGCCGCGGTCGAGGAGGGCGTCCTGCCGGGCGGCGGCGTGGCGCTGCTGCGCGCGCGGTCGGCGCTCAGGGACCTGCGCGGCGCCAATGCGGACCAGGAATCCGGCGTGCAAATCGTGCGCCGCGCGCTCGAGGAGCCGCTGCGCCAGATCGTCGCCAACGCTGGCGAGGAGGCGTCGGTGGTGATGCAGAAAGTGCTCGACGGCGAGGGCAGCTTCGGCTTCAATGCCGCCAGCAACGAATATGGCGACTTGGTGAAGATGGGCGTGCTCGACCCGTGCAAGGTGACGCGCAGCGCGCTGCAGAACGCGGCGTCGATCGCCGGCCTGGTGCTGACCACCGACTGCATGGTGGCCCAGCTCGAGGAGCCGTCCGAGCCGGCGGGTGGAGCTTAGCCGCGGCCGAGCGCGCGCCGGTAGACTTCGAGATAGGCCCGCGCGGATACGCGCCAGCTGAAGTCGCGCCGCATGCCGTTTTCCTGCAGCGCGCGCCACGCGCTCGGCTTGCGCCAGACCTCGAGCGCGCGCACGAGCGTCCGGCGCAGCGCCTGCGGCGTGGGATCGTCGAACAGGAATCCGGTCTCCTCGCTCACCGAATCGGCCAGACCCCCGGTACGGCGCACCACGGGCGGTGTTCCGTACCGCATGCTGTAGAGCTGGTTCAGGCCGCAGGGCTCGAACCGCGAGGGCATGAGAAAGAGGTCGGCGCCGGCCTCGATCAGGTGCGCGAGCGGCTCGTCGAATGCGATGCGCGCGGCGACGTGCCTCGGGTGCCGCTGCGCGAGCGCGTGCAGTGCACGCTCGAGCTCGGGCTCGCCGGTGCCAAGAATGGCCAGCTGCATACCATCGCGCACCAGGTCGTCGGCCACCTCGAGCACGAGGTCCGCACCCTTCTGCGGTACCAGCCGGCTCGCCATGCCGGCGAGCGGCGCGGCGGCAGACTCGGGAAGCCCGAAGCTGCGCTGCAGTGCGGCCTTGTCGACGGCCTTGTCTTCGAGCCGCCCGACGTCGTAACGCTGCGCGATCAGCTCGTCGCGCGCCGGGTCCCAGACGACCGTGTCGATGCCGTTCAGGATCCCGACCAGGTCCGCCGCGCGCGCCCGCAGGACACCGTCCAGGCCGAATCCCAGCTCGGGGGCCTGGATCTCGCGCGCATAGGTGGGGCTCACCGTCGTGAGCATGTCGGCGTAGGACAGCCCGGCCTTGAGGAATGAAAGCTTGCCGTAGAACGCTAGTCCCTCCTCGACGAAGGCGTCGGCAGGCAGCGCGAGCGCCTCGAGCGCGCGGCGCGGAAACAGTCCCTGGTAGGCAAGATTGTGGACCGTCATCACCGTCGCAGCATGCGCGCCGGGCTCGTGCGCGAGGTAGGCGGGTGCCAGCCCGCTCTGCCAGTCGTTGCAGTGCACGACGTCGGGCCGCCAGGCGAGCGGCGAGGCGGCGGCGCCCAGCAGCGCGGCTACTCGCGACAGCAGGCCGAAGCGCAAGTCGTTGTCGGGCCAGTCCTGCCGCTCGGGCGTCTGATAGGGATTGCCCGGGCGCTGGAAGAGCAGTGGGCAGTCGAGCAGCCACAGCGGTGGTTCGCCCATTGCCTCGAGCAGCCGCGCGGGCGGCAGCGCGCCGCCGGGCGAGGGCAATTCGGCGATTGTTCGAGCCCGCGGGAAGGCGGCGCGCAGGTCCGGGTAGGCCGGCACCAGGATCCGCAGCTCGGCGCCCTCCACGGCGAGCGCCCGCGGCAGGCTCTGCGCGACATCGCCCAGCCCGCCGGTCTTGGCCCAGGGGGCAATCTCCGGCGTGACGTACAGAACCCGCGCTACAGCCACACCATCATTCCCATCTCGAAGGGATGCGTGAGCAGCTCGTTGACGGGATAGGCGCGCACCCGGTACTCGATCCGCCCAGCGATCGACGGCGCGTATTCGAGCGAATAAAGGTGCTCGCCGGTATGCGGCAGCGGGCGCACGGACGCCAGGCGCTCGCGCCCCGCGCTCTGCGAGGCGCGCTCGTCGCCCGGGCGCCCGAGCAGCACCTCGACCGCGAGATCCTCAGGCGCGAGCCCGTTCAGCCGCGCGGCGACCGAGATGCGCAGCTTGCCGCCGTAGTCGATGCGGCGAGCCGGTTCGTCGACCCGCCTCAGGCCGACCCCGCTCCAGGCGGCGCGCAGCTTGGCTTTCCATACCGCGAGGCGTTTGGCGGCGAGAAAATCCTGCTCGGCGTAGCGGCGCCACTGGCGCGTGGCCGGACCGTAGACGCCCTCGACGTACTCCTCCAGCATGCGCATCGAAGAGAAGTGCGGCATGATCGACGCGATCGACTCCTTGGCCATCGCCACCCAGCCCGGCGAGTAGCCCGCGGGGGAGGTCGCGTAGTAAAGAGGGATCACCTGGTCCTGCAGCAGCTCGTACAGGGTGCGCGCCTCTTCCTCGTCGCGGCGCGCGGCGTCGAGCGTGTCGGAGGCGGGCTTGATCGCCCAGCCGTTGCCGCCGTTGTAGCCTTCGCCCCACCAGCCGTCGAGCACCGAGAGGTTCGGCACGCCGTTGATGCCGGCCTTGATGCCCGAGGTGCCGCAGGCTTCCAGCGGGTAGACCGGGTTGTTGAGCCAGACGTCGACGCCGGACACCATGCGCCGCGCCAGGCGCAGATCGTATCCTTCCACCAGCAGGATCTTCGACTCGAACTCCGGCATCCGCGACACTTCGGAGATGCGCCGGATCAGCTCCTGGCCGGGCTGGTCGGCCGGGTGCGCCTTGCCGGCGAACACGAACACCACCGGACGCGCGGGGTCGCTCACGATCTCACGCAGCCAGTCGAGCCGGTTGAACAGCAGGGTGGCGCGCTTGTAGGTCGCGAAGCGGCGCGCGAAGCCGATCGTCAGCACAGTCGGGTTGGCCGGATCGGTGTGCTTGAGCATCCGGTCCAGGTGCGCTTCGGAGCCCTGGTTGCGCGCGTGCTGCGTTCGGATGCGGTGGCACACGAGATGCAGCATCTCGCTCTTAAGGTGCTGGTGCACGCTCCAGAACTGCGAATCCGGTATGTCGTGCACGCCCTTCCAGCACTCGTGATCGCGCAGCCGCTGCGCCCAGCCCGGACCGAGATAGTCGTCGAACGCGCGGTGCCAGGCGTCGGCGAGGAAGGTCGGCACGTGCACGCCGTTGGTGATGTAGCGCAGCGGATTCTCGTCCGGGTCGATCTGCGGCCACAGCTCGGAGCATGCTTTGGCCGAGACACGGCCGTGAATCCGCGACACGCCGTTCTGGTAGCGCGAGGTGCGGACCGCGAGCGCGGTCATGTTGAAATCGCGCGTCGACGGCGAGTGACCCAGCGCGAGCGCGGCGTCGAGGTTGCCGTTGAGCTCCGGACAGGCGGTCTCGAGGTACTTGCGCACCATCGCTTCGGGAAAATGATCGTGTCCGGCCGCGACCGGGGTGTGGGTGGTGAAAACCGTGTTGGCGGCGACCGCCTCAAGCGCCGAATCGAAGTCGAGGCCGCCGATCATCAGCGTGCGCATGCGCTCGTAGGCAACAAGTGCCGGATGCCCCTCGTTCAGGTGCCAGCAGTCGGGCTTGACGCCAAGCGCCGCGAGCGCGCGAGCGCCGCCCACGCCGAGCATCAGCTCCTGCTCGAGGCGCGTCTGCGGATTGCCGATGTAGAGCTGGTGCGCGATGCCGCGGTCCTGCGGGGCATTCTCGGGCAGATCGGTGTCGAGCAGGCAGAGCGTGACGTGGCCGACCCGCGCGCGCCAGATCTTGAGCTGCACCTTTCGCCCCGGCAGGTCGATCGCCACGTGCAGCTCGCTGCCGTCGTTGCGCAGCGCCGGCTCGACCGGCAGGAGGTCGAACTCGGTGTCGGCGTAGAGCGCCTGCTGGCGTCCTTCGCCGTCGATCGTCTGCTGGAAGTACCCCTGACGGTACAGCAATCCGACGCCGATGAACGGCGCCCGCAGGTCGCTCGCCGTCTTGGTGTGATCGCCGGCGAGAATGCCCAGGCCGCCGGAGTAGGTCGGCAAGCTCTCGTGCAGCCCGAATTCGGCGCAGAAGTAGGCCAGAACGTCGTCGCGCTGCAGGTGCGCGGTCTGGTCGCCCCTGGTGGCCGGCTCGTGGTAGCTGTCGTAGGCGGACAGCACCCGGTGGAAGCTGTTGAGAAACACCGGATCCTCGGCCGCTTCGTCCAGCCTCTGCTGGTCGACGTTGCGCAGGAACGCCCTGGGGCTGTGGCCGATGATCTGCCACAGTGACCGGTCCAGCCGCGCGAACAGGGTGCGGGTGGGCCGGTCCCAGCTGTACCAGAGATTGTTTGCAAGCTCATCCAGCCGCTGCAGGCGCTGCGGCAGCTTTGGTCGGACGTCGAGGCGATAGGGGGTGCCGCGCAAGATGGCCGCGATTTTAGCACCGCGCCCGGGCCGTGCTCAGCGCACGTGGGTCACCTTCTGCCCGAGCATGTCGGGGGTGACCAGGGTGAGGCCGTGCTCGGTCACGGTGAAGCGCTTGCGGTCCTCGTCGTGGTCGAGCCCGATCACCATGCCTTCCTCGATGCGGCAGCCGCGGTCCAGGATCGCGCGCTTGACCACCGCGCGCGGCCGAATCTCGACGTCCGGCAGTACGACCGAGTCTTCGACCCGGGCGTGGTTCTCGACCCGCACATTTGAGAAAAGCACCGAGCGGCGCACGGTAGCGCCGCTGACGATGCAGCCGCCGGAGACCATCGAGTCGACCGCCATGCCGCGGCGGTCGTCCTGGTCGAACACGAACTTGGCCGGCGGCAGCTGCTCCTGGTAGGTCCAGATCGGCCACTCGGTGTCGTACATGTTGAGCTCGGGAGTGACCCTGAGCAACTCCATGTTCGCCGCGTAGTAGGCATCCAGGGTGCCGACGTCGCGCCAGTACGGCGTATCGCCGCGCATGCCGACGCAGCTCTCGGCGAAGCGGTGGGCGTGAACGCGATAGCGCGGCAGGACGTAGGGGATGACGTCCTTGCCGAAGTCGTGGCTGGACGTCTTTTCGTCCGCGTCTCGCATCACCTGCTCAATCAGGAAACCGGCGTTGAACAGATACACGCCCATGTTGGCGAGGAAATGGTCGGTTGAACCCGGCATCGGGTCAGCGCGCTCGGGCTTTTCGACGAAGCCGGTCACCCGCCCGTCGGCGTCGATGTTCATCACGCCGAAGCTCTTCGAGTCACGCAACGGAACCTCGACGCAGGCAGCGGTCATGTCGGCGCCGCTCGATGCATGCTGGGCGAGCAGCTTGCCGTAGTCCATCTTGTAAACGTGGTCGCCGGAAAGCACCAGCACGTAGGTGCAGCCGTCCGAGCGCAGGATGTCGAGGTTCTGGAACACCGCGTCTGCCGTGCCGCGGTACCAGCGTTCCTCGATCTGCTGCTGGGCCGGAAGAATGTCGATCGATTCCCGGATGCGGCCGTCGAGGAAACTCCAGCCGCGCTGCAGGTGGCGGATCAGGCTCTGCGCCTTGTACTGCGTGGCGACGCCGATGCGGCGCACGCCGGAATTGACGCAATTGGAAAGCGTGAAATCGATGATGCGGAACTTGCCGCCGAAGGGAACCGCCGGCTTCGCGCGCCAGTCGGTGAGCGCCTGCAGCCGCGAGCCGCGCCCGCCCGCCAGAATCAGTGCGTAGGTTTCTTTGGTGAGGTGGCTGACGTAGCGCGAGCCCGACTGCAGCTTCGATTCCAAGCGATCCCTCCCGTTTCGCGGTTGTACGGATGACGCAGGCAGCGTCCCTCCATTCTCGCTGCCACCGTAGCGCCGCGCTTGACTCAGGTCAAAGGCGGCTGCCGGTGAGAGTCTCTTCGTAATGCTCGACCGCAGGCGCGCCATCGAAGAACGGGCCGATCACGGCTCGCCACTGCTGGAACAGCGGCGAGCCGCGGAAACCCTCGGTGTGCGCCTCGAGGGTCTCCCAGCGCACCAGCAGCAGGTAGCGGCCGGGCGTTTCAATGCAGCGCCGCAGCTCGTGCGACAAATGACCCTTGGCTTGGACGAGCACCTTTTCTGCCTGAGGGAATGACCGCTCGAACTTGGCTCCTTCACCCGCCTTGATCTGCAACACGGCAACTTCGAGAATCATCGTTCATTCCTCCTTCGCTTCGCCCTAGCTTACACCGCCCGCCACTCGAGCTCCGCGCGCAGCGGCAGGTGATCCGACGCGATGCACGCGAGCGGGCTTGCATGCACCTTCAGCTCGCGCAGCATCCGGTGCGGCGACACCCATATCCTGTCGAGCGCGAATATGGGCCATGCCGACGGATAGCTGGCGGGCGCCGGCGTCGCCCCGTAGCGTGAACGGAGCCAGCGCAGCGGACGCCCCCACAGAAACCACTCGTTGAGGTCGCCCAGCAGCACCGTGACGGCGTCGTTCGGCTGCGCGAGCAGCCGGCGCATCTGCAGGCGCCGCTCGTAAGGGCGAAGCCCGAGGTGGGTCGCGATCAGGCGCAGCGGGCCCGCGGAGGTTTCGAGCAGAGCGTTCAGCGCGCCGCGCGGCTCGCGGCCCGGGACGCTCAAATCGACGCTGGAGGTATCGCGCACCGGAAGCCGCGTCAGCACCGCGTTGCCGTAGTGACCATCGGCCCGCAGCAGGGTCGGTCCGGCGAGGGCGGCGTAGCCGAGCTCGAGCGCAAGCTCCTGCAGCAGGTGCATCGCGTCGGCGGGCTGCCACTGCAGCTCCTGCAGCGCGATGGCGTCGGCGTCGAGCTCGCGCAACACGGCGAGCGTGCGCCCGGGATCGTATCTGCCGTCGCGGCCGATACAGCGATGCACGTTGTAGGTGGCGACGACGACCAGCATTGGGGTCACCGCCCGCGGCGCGCGAGCCAGCGGTAGATGGCAAAGGCTCCGGCTGCGATCAACGTCGCCGCGGCGGCGAGCAGGGCCAGCGTGGCGGCCGACGGATGCCACAGCGCGTCCGCGAGCCGGTCGGAGAACACCGTGACGGCGAGTATTCCGGGGGTCATCCCGAGCGCGGTACCGAGCAGGAAGTCGCGCGCGCGCAGGTGGGTGGCGCCGGAGACGAGGTTGACCAGAGTGAACGGCGCGACCGGCACCAGGCGCAGCACCAGCACGGCCAGAACGCCACCGTTGCCGAGCCGCCTGCTGAGTTCGTTCAGGCGTGCGCCGGCAAGACGGCGCACGGTGTCGCGTCCGAGTCGGCGGCCGAGCGCGAAGCTGACCGCGCTCGCCAGCAGCGAGCCGCCGAGCGCGTAGCCGAAGCCGGCCCCGGGGCCGAACACCAGCGCGGTGACGACGATCAGCACCGTGATCGGCATTGCTGCCAGGCTTGCCAGCACATACATCCCCAGCACCCACAGCGGAGTCGACGGCTCCCCTTTAAGTGCGGCGACCGCGGCGGTGACCGTGTCGATGTCGAGCCATTCATGCAGCGGGCCCCAGCGCCAGGCAGCCGCCAGGCCGGCGACCGCGAGCACCAGAGCCGCGACCCAAGCGACGCGCAGTCCGGCGCGCGGGCGCTCCTCGCGCGGGACGATTGCGTCGACCAGCTCGTCCGGGTCGACCGGCCGCTCGGGATCGATCAGTGCGCCCGCTGGAACCGCGGCATCGATTTCTGGATCGATCTCGTGCGAAATCGGCGTCAGCGTGCGCGCGTTGCCGCGCAGCGCCTCGATCGCCGCCGCGAGCGAGGCGCTGCGCTCGAGCGCGGCGGCGACCTCGCCGCTGCCGGTGCCGAGGTGCTCGGCGAGCAGCCGGGCGCGCAGCGCGGCGAAGGTCTCTCCGGTGCGGGGCCCGGTCGCCTCGATCGCGAGGTCGCATTCGCTGTCCAGGCCGAACGAGCGGTTGTTTAGGTTGGCCGAGCCGACGCGCAGCAGCCGCTCGTCGACCAGCATCAGCTTGCTGTGCAGGTCGATGCACTCGTCGTCAAGCCCGGCCTGGTCCGGGAAATACGCGTGCAGGCGGCCATTGTCGTCGCGCTCGCGCAGTCGGCGCAGTAAGCGCGCGCGCTGCACATACATCGTGTTCTGTTCCAGCCAGCCGCTCGCGTTGCGGCGCGACACGACCACGACCTCCGGCCCGTCGCGCTCGCGCAGCCGGTCGGCGATCGCGTCCCCGACCACGGGCGAAGTGAAGTACTGGTTTTCGAGGTAGATCGAACGGCGCGCCGCGGCGATGGCGTCGAGGTAGAGCCGCTTGACCTCCTGCACCGCGGCCTCGCCCTTGTAGGCGGGCACGGTCCGCGCGATTCCGACGTCGACATCGGTGAAGTCGGGCTCAAGGTCGGCGGGCCACAATCCTTCCCCCGGCGGGTGCGACGCCGGCGCGCGGCCAGTGGCGCGTCGCCAGCGATCGCGGGCCAGCTCGCCGAGCGCCGCCGCGGCCTCGCCCTCGACCGCCATCTGCACGTCGTGGAAAGGCGCGTAGGCCTTGCCGTCCGGTGCGCGCCGCAGCGGCTCGACGGGGCGGTGCTCGGGCCGGTCCCAGCGGCCGCGCGTCAGGTCGATGCCGCCGACAAAAGCAAGGGCATCGTCGAGGACGACGATCTTCTGGTGGTGCGACGCGCCCGGAGGATGCCTGCCGTCGAGGTGGAAATGCAGGCGGCGATGAGTGCGCCAACCGAAGCTGTAGATCGGCAGAACCTCGCGATCCAGCGCGTAGAGCATGGCAAAGTCCCAGTCGAGCACGTGCACCTCGAGCTGACTGCGTCGTCTGACGAGCGCATCGAGGAAGGCGCCGAGGGGTTCGGGGAAGCCGTCGTCTGCGCCCTGCGGCGCGAGCGACACGCGGCTGTCGACGTCCCAGCCGATCACGAAGATGGAACGCTGCGCACGGATCGCGGCGGCACGCAGCGCCGCGAAGTAGGCCGCGCCGTCGATCAGTAGAGCGGCGCGACGGGCGTGCGCGAGGCGCCAGCAATTGCGTCCTGGCTGGAGAATCACCCGATGTAAGCTAACAGACAAGCACGCGGATTGCGAACCTGCGGGAACATGCAGCGTAAAGCCGCTGTCGATATCGACTATGTCCCAATCGCCGCCCATCGAAGACTACGCCCTGCTGGGCGACACCAACACCGCCGCGCTCGTCAGCCGTGGCGGATCGCTCGACTGGCTGTGCGCGCCGCGCTTCGATTCCGGGGCCTGCTTCGCGGCGCTGCTGGGCGATGCCGAGCACGGCCGCTGGCTGATCGCGCCGGCGGTGGCGCCGCGTGCCACGCATCGGCGCTACCGCGACGGCACGCTGGTGCTCGAAACCGAATACGAGACCGACGAGGGCGCGGTGCGGTTGATCGACTTCATGCCCTGTCCGCCCGGCGAGGAGAGGGTCGACGTGCTGCGGGTGGTGCGAGGCGTGCGCGGCAGCGTGGCGATGCAGATGGAGCTCGTCATGCGCTTCGATTACGGACGCGTCGTACCGTGGGTGAGGCGCGAGAAGGACGGCTTGCGCGCGGTCGCCGGGCCCGAAGCGCTGAGGTTGCGCTCGCCGGTCACGCTCGAGAACGAGGGCTTCGTGACCCGCTCGCGGTTCAGCGTCTCGGTGGGCGAGAGCGTCGCCTTTGCGCTCACCTGGTCGCCCTCGCACCGGCCGATGCCGGAGGCGCCGGACGTCGAGCACGCGCTTCGGGCCACCGACGCCTGGTGGCGCAAATGGAGCGGGCGCTACAACGGTCGGGGACCGTGGCGCGATGCGGTCGAGCGCTCGCTGCTCACGCTCAAGGCGCTGACCTACGCGCCCACCGGCGGCATCGTCGCCGCGCCGACGACCTCGCTGCCGGAGAGTCTCGGCGGCGCACGCAACTGGGACTACCGCTTCTGCTGGCTGCGCGACGCGGCGTTCACGCTCTACGTCCTGCTCACTTCGGGCTACGTCGAGGAGGCGCGCGCATGGCGCGACTGGCTGCTGCGCGCGGTCGCCGGCCGGCCCGAGCAGCTACAGGTGCTCTATGGAATCGCCGGCGAGCGGCGCCTGCCGGAGATGGAACTCGGCTGGCTGCCGGGCTATGCGGGCAGCGCGCCCGTGCGCAGCGGCAATGGCGCGCACGGCCAGGTTCAGCTCGACGCCTACGGCTCGATCCTGGACATGATGCACACGGCGCGCATTCACAAGGTCGATTACGACCATGAGGCCTGGCGCGTCGAGCGCGTGCTGCTTGACGCGCTCGAGTCGCGCTGGCGCGAGCCCGACGCGAGCATTTGGGAGGTGCGCGGCGAGCCTCGCCAGTTCACCTACTCGAAGGTGCTCGCGTGGGTCGCGTTCGACCGCGCGGTGAAGGCGGTCGAGCGGCACGGACTCGATGGCCCCGTCGAGCGCTGGCGCAAGCTGCGCGACGCGGTGCACCGCGACGTGTGCGAGAAGGGCTACGACACCGGGCGCGGGGCATTCGTGCAGTACTACGGCGCAAGTGCGCTCGACGCCTCGCTGCTGATGATCCCCAAGATAGGCTTCCTTCCCGCGAACGATCCGCGCGTGGCCAGTACAGTGGAGGCGGTGCAGCGCGAGCTGACGGTCGACGGATTCGTGCTGCGCTACCTTCAGCACGACGACGGCGTCGACGGGCTGGCGCCGGGGGAGGGCGCCTTCCTTCCGTGCAGCTTCTGGCTCGCGGACAACCTTGCGATGATGGGGCGCCGCGAGGAGGCGCGCGAGCTGTTCGAGCGCCTGCTTGCGCTGCGCAACGACGTCGGCTTGCTGGCCGAGGAGTACGACCCCAAGGCGGGCCGCCAGCTGGGCAACTTTCCGCAGGCCCTGTCGCACATAGCGCTGATCAACACCGCCGAGAATTTGGCCCGCGGCTGAGCCGCGCGGCTTGCTAGAATCGTCGGCGTGTCAGAGTTGCGCCAAGATCCGATCACGCGCGACTGGGTGATCATCAACCCGGCGCGGGCGCTGCGTCCGCATGACGGCGGCGGCGCCGTGCCGTGCCCTTTCTGCCCCGGGCACGAGCGCCACGCCACCGAAGCGGTCGACTCCATCGAGGGCCCGGACGGCCGCTGGCTGGTGCGCTCGCTGCCGAACAAGTATCCGGTGCTCTCGACGCCGCCGCAGGAGGCCGCCGGAGGCGCGCCCGCGGGCTCGGCGCGCCGGCTCGCGGGGCGCGGCTATCACGAGGTGATCGTCGAATCGCCTGAGCACGCGACCACGCTCGGGGCGATGCCGGTCGAGCAGGCGCGCAGGGTGCTGGAGATGTACGCACGGCGCTACCGCGCGCTCGCCGCCCGCGACGGCAGCGTGCGGCAGGTGGTGCTGTTCCGCAACCAGGGCACGCTGGCCGGCACCAGCCTGACGCACCCGCACTCGCAGATCGTCGCCACGCCCGCGGTGTCGCCCGAGACGCGGCGCCGGGTGAACGACGAGATCGCGTTTTTCGACGAGCACGGGCGCTGCGGCCTTTGCCAGGTGCTGGAGGACGAACGCGACGCCGGGGAGCGAGTGGTCCTGGAGACCTCCTGCTTCCTCACCAAGGCGCCCTATGCCTCGCGCAATCCTTACCAGCTGCACGTCGTTCCGCTGCGTCATTGTCCGAGCTTCGACGAGGTCGAGCCCGGCGAGCTGGACGACCTCGCGCAGCATCTCACGCGCGTGGTCGCGGCGCTGCGCGCCTGCCTCGGTGAGCCGCACTACAACTTGGTGGTGTCCAGTCCGCCGCTCGACGTGGTGCATCGTTCGGCGAGCCACTGGTACATCGAGATTCTGCCGCGCATCACCACCCCGGCCGGCTTCGAGCTCGGTTCGCGGATCGTGGTCAACGTGAAGGCGCCGGAGCAGGCGGCGAGCGAGCTGCGCGCTGCGGTGCGCGAAACGCCAGCAACGGCCTGAGGGGCACGCATGGAGAAATTCTTTTATCCGCTGCGCATCGAGCAATACGAAGAGCTGATCGGCGTGCAGTCCGTGGAGCGCATCATGCTCAAGGCCAAGCGCTTGCACGACTTGCGCGTGGTCAACGTCAGCTCGACTTTCTACGGCGGCGGCGTGGCAGAGATCCTCTCTTCGCTCACGCTCGCACAATCCGCCATCGGCATTCGCGCCGACTGGCGGTTGATACAGGGCAGCCCCGATTTCTTCAGCGTCACCAAGAAGCTGCACAACGCGCTGCAGGGCGCCGACATCGACCTGACCGATCTCAAGAAGCACCACTACGAGCAGATCGTGTTCCACAACTCCCTGCGCATGAACATCGACGCGGACATGGTGGTGGTGCACGATCCGCAGCCGCTGCCGCTGGTGACCCATTTCCGCCACACCTGTCCCTGGATATGGCGCTGTCATATCGACCTGTCGCGGCCGAATCAGGAGGCCTGGGATTATCTGCGCGGGTTCGTCGAGCAGTATGACGCGGTGGTGATGTCGCTGCCGGAGTATCAGCAGAAGCTCGAGATCCCGCAGCTGTTCTTCATGCCGGCGATCGACCCGTTCTCGATCAAGAACCGGGAGTTGGACGACTCGGAGATCAAGGACCGGCTCGAGCACTACGGCATCCCGGACGACCTGCCGATCGTGGCCCAGATCTCGCGTTTCGACCGTTGGAAGGATCCCAAGGGCGTGATCGAGGCGTTCAGGCTGGCGCGCAAGGAGGTCGACGCGACGCTGGTGCTGCTCGGCAACGTGGCGACTGACGATCCCGAAGGCCAGCAGGTGTTCGAGTCGCTGCTCGAGTGCAAGGAAGAGCGCATCCTGATCCTTACCGCGGAGGACAGCGCGCTGGTCAATGCGCTGCAGCGCCGGGCAGCGGTGGTGCTGCAGAAGTCCCTGCGCGAGGGTTTCGGGCTGACCGTTACCGAGGCAATGTGGAAGGGGGCGGCGGTGATCGGCGGCGACTGCGGGGGCATTCGCGAGCAGATCGAGGACGGGGTGAGCGGCTTCCGCGTGTCCACCGTCGAGCAGGCCGCCGAGCGAATGGTGCAACTGCTCAAGGACGCCGACCTTCGGCGCCGGATGGGCGGCGCGGCGCGCGAATCGGTGCGCCGGAACTTCCTCATGAGCCGGCTGCTGGAGCAGTATCTCGATCTGTTCAGCGCGTTCGAGCCGCGCTTCTCGCTAAGGCCTCAGAACAACCTGCCCGGCAACCATATCGAGAGCTGAGGCACGTAGGTCACGATCACCAGGAACAGCAGCAGCACGGAGAGCCAGGGCAGCGCAGCGCGCACCACCTGCACGATCGACATGCCAGTGATGCCCGAGGTGACGAACAGGTTGAGGCCGACCGGCGGCGTGACCATCCCGATCTCCAGGTTCACCACCATGATGATGCCGAGGTGGATCGGGTCGATGCCGAGGTGGGTGGCGATCGGGAACAGGATGGGCGCCAGGATCAGGATGATCCCGGTCGGCTCCATGAAGTTGCCGGCCACCAGCAGCAGAATGTTGACCACGATCAGGAACTGCCACGGCGCCATGCCCATGGCGACGATCTGCTCGGCGATCGCCTGCGGGATGCGCTCGGTGGTCAGCACGTGGGCGAACAGCAGCGCGTTGGCGATGATGAACATCAGCATCACGGTGACGCGGGCCGCATCGATCAGAACCTGCGGCACCTGCTTCAGGCCGATGTCGCGGTAGACGAACACCGCGACGAAGAAGGCGTAGACCGCCGACACGCCGGCGGCCTCGGTGGGAGTGAATACCCCGCCGTAGATGCCGCCCAGGATGATGACCAGCAGCAGCAGGCCCCACAGCGAGTCGCGCCCGGCGACCAGCACCTCGCGCAGCGTGGCGCGCGGCTGGCGCGGCAGGTCGAGCACGCGGGCGCGCACGTAGATCGCGACCATCAGCATCAGGCCGAGGACGATGCCGGGGATCACGCCGGCCATGAACAGCTTGCCGACCGAGGTCTCCGTCGCCGCGGCGTAGACCACCATCACGATCGAAGGCGGAATCAGGATGCCGAGCGTGCCCGCGTTGCAGATCACCCCGGCGGCGAACGACTGCGTGTAGCCGGCGCGCACCATGCCGGCGATCACGATGCTGCCGACGGCGACCACGGTGGCGGGCGAGGACCCCGATACGGCGGCGAACAGCATGCAGGCGAGCACCGAGGCCATCGCCAGCCCGCCGCGCAGGTGGCCGATGCAGGCGATGGCGAAGCGGATCATGCGCCGCGCCACGCCGCCGGTGGTCATGAACGCGCCGGCCAAGATGAAGTAGGGGATCGCCAGCAGCGTGAAGTGCTCCGAGGTCTCGAACAGCTTGAGCGACAGCGAGGCGAGCGAGTCATGGCCGAAGAACAGGATTGTCAGCACCGACGACAGCCCGAGCGCCACCGCGATCGGGATGCCGAGCAGCATGAACGCGAAAAGCATGACGAACAGTGCAACGGTGGTCATGCCTTGAACTCGTCCTTGTGCTTGAGCGCATCGGCGGCCTCGTCGGCGACCTGCAGGCGCGTCTCGCGGCCGGTCACGATGCGGAAGAAGGCCTCGCTGAAGCGGATGGCCAGCAGCCCGAAGCCGATCAGCAGCGACAGCCGGGGCACCCACTGCGGGATCGGCAGGTCTTCGGCCATGATGCCGATCTCGTACATCTTGGCGACGTAGGTCCATGCGCCGATGAAGATGATCACCGAGTAGGCGACGCACAGCAGCGCGGCGGCGGCGCCGGCGACGCGCGCCGCCTTCGGCTTGAGCGACTTGACCAGCGCGTCGACGCCGATATGGGTGCCGACGCGCACGCCGTAGGACATGCCGAGGAAGATCAGGAAGCCGAACAGGTAGGTGACCAGCTCGAGCGCCCAGACGAAGCTGAAGTTGAACACGTAGCGCGCCACCACCTGGGAGAAGGTGATGAGCGTCATGACGGCGAGGAGGAAGGCGATCAGGCCTTCCTCCAGCCGGTGGAACCAGTCCCAGCGCATCGCTTGCGCCTGCGCCTGCCTTTCGGCCGGATCAGCGGTTCGCTTTCTGCGCCGCGTCGATCAGGTCCTTGCCGATGTCGCCCTCGAATTTCTTCCACACCGGCGCCATCGCCTTGCGCCAGGCCGCGACGTCGTCCTTGCTCAGGGTCTGGATCTTCGCCTTGCCCGCCTCGGCGATCTGCCGCTTGTCCCGCTCATTGATGTCGCTGGCGAGCTTGTTGCCGTAGGCGGTGGCTTGCGCCATGGCCTCGGACAGGCCCTTGCGCACGTCGGGCGGCAGCCCGTCCCACCACTTGGCGTTGGTGACCACCATGTAGTCGATCACGCCGTGATTCGTCTCGGCGATGGTCTTCTGCACCTCGTAGAACTTCTGGGTGTAGATGTTCGACCAGGTGTTCTCCTGACCGTCGACCACGCCCGTCTGCAGCGCCTGGTAGACCTCGCTGAACGCCATCTTCTGCGGGTTGGCGCCGAGCGTGCGGAATTGCGCCTCGAGCACGTCGGAGGCCTGGATGCGGAACTTGAGGCCCTTGACGTCCTCCGGCCGCACGAGCCGCTCCTTGTCGGTCGAGAGTTGCTTCATCCCGTTGTGCCAGTAGGCGAGCCCCTTGATGCCCTTCGATTTCATGGAATCGAGCAGCGCAACGCCCTCCGGGCTGTGCTGGAAGCGGTCCACCGCGGCGATATCGTCGAACAGGAACGGCAGGTCGAACAGCTGCAGCTTCTTGGTGTAGCGCGAGAACTTGGACAGCGACGGCGCGATGATCTGCACGTCGCCCAGCAGCAGGGCCTCCATTTCCTTGGCGTCGCCGAACAGCTGCGAGCTCGGGAAGACCTGGACCTGGACCTTGCCCGGCAGCATCTTCTCCGCCAGCTCCTTGAACTTCAGAGAAGCCTGCCCCTTGGGCGTCTTCTCCGCCACCACGTGGCTGACTTTCACGATGATCGGTTCCGCCTGCGCCACGACCGACAACGAAAGTGCAACGGCGCCGGCCAGCAATGCCGGGATGATTCTCATGGTTTTGCTCCGTCAGTAATGAAAAGGGGCTCCTGGTACCTTTCTCTTGCCGGCGGAATCGTATCCATGTAAGCACAATGCAAGCTTGACTTGGGTCAAACGGGGGCGTGGTGGAAGGGCCGCCAACCCGGAACTGCGGGTTGGCCTCGCCCGCCGGCGGGCAGTCCTGAGCATCACGTTCGGCGGCTGGCTGGCCTGAGTCGGCGCGGCGGGGGGCACTCGGGCGTCTACGTGCTGAACGACCATTACGACGACGCGCGCATCGGAACCGACGTCTTCTGCGTGGCGCTGTTCGCCAGCGTGACCGCGGTGAGGTTGTTCACCGCTTAAAAAAAACCCGTAATGGTGCTACTGGCCGGGGGTGCGCGTCACGCTGCGACGCAGCACGAAACAGTAAGGCTCCCGATAGCGAAAGCGTCTAGACTTTCTTTCACGCGCCACGCAACGAAGGATGGTTGCAGTGCGAATTCGCGTTAGGCAAGCGCGCCATATCAACCGCAGGAGGAGATCGCAATGAGCAGGAAGTTCGATCGACGTCGATTTATCAAGACGACCGCAGCGGCATCCGCAGCGGCGATGTTCCCGTACATTCAAACCTCGCGCGCCGCCGGCAAGCTGAAGGTGGCGTTCTGGGACCACTGGGTGCCCGGCGCGAACAAGGTCATGGAGGCTATCTGCCACGAGTGGGCGCATAAGAACAAGGTCGACATCACGATCGACTTCATCACCTCTCAAGGCAACAAGCTCGAGCTGACGATCGCCGCCGAGAAGCTGGCGCAGTCGGGTCACGATCTCGTGCAGCCGAACGCGTGGTCGCCGGCGGCCTACGCGGACGACTTCGAGCCGATCGACGACATCATGCACGCGGCGATCAAGCACAACGGCGCCACGTATCCGATCGTCGACTACTTGGCGCGCCACAAGGGCCACTGGGTCGCGGCGCCGGCGGTAACCGGCAGCCAGGTGAAGCCGCCCCAGGCGCGGATCAGCAGGCTTAAGGAGTACGCCGGTCTGGATGTCACGGAGATGTACGCCCCCCCGGGCGGGCACTCCAACAAGAAGCTGCAGGACGAGTGGACCTGGGAGAAGTTCGTCGAGGTCGCCGAGAAGTGCCACAAGGGCGGCCATCCGTTCGGCCTCGGTCTCAGCCAGACCACCGACTCGGTGGACTGGGCCGGCGCGCTGTTCCACGCCTTCGGCGCGGAGCTCGTCAACGCCAAGGGGGAAGTGACGGTCAATTCCGACAATACCCGGCACGTGCTCGAGTATTCGCAGCGGCTGGTCAAGGTGCTGCCGAAGGACGTGATCGCTTGGGACGACGCCTCGAACAACAAGTTCCTCATCTCGGGGCAAGGCTCTTTGATCATGAATCCGCCGAGCGCCTGGGCGGTCGCGAAGCGCGACAACATAGAGGTTGCCAGGGATACGTGGATCTTCGCCTCGCCCAAGGGGCCGAAAGGCCGCTACGCGCCGGCGCTGCCGTTCTTCTGGGCGGTCTGGAAATTCTCGCCCAACAAGTCGGCGGCGAAAAGCCTGCTCGCGCACCTGCTCACGCGCCATTCGGCCGAGCGGTTCGTCGCGGCGAGCGTCGGCTACGACATCCCCGGCTTCAAGGGCTTGCGCAACTTCAAGACCTGGGCCGAGGTGGAGCCGCCGAAGGGCGTGGTGTACAACTACCCGCCGACCCCGGACCAGATCGTGATGGTGGCGGGGGCGCCGGCGCCGATCCACGTCGCGAACCAGATCTACACGCAGGGGCTCTTTACGCAGATGATGGCCAAGGTCGGCGTACAGGGGGAGTCGATCCCCGAAACCATCGGCTGGGCCGAGAAGCAGCTTCAAGCCTATACGATGATGTAAGCTTCACTCCGGGTTCGGGAAGCGACGGCGCGTGGCGGCGCTTCCCGGCGGCCTGGAGGGGGCCGAACCCGGCCGGTATCGAGTAGCAACCTTAGGAGTAGTCCGATGGCCAACGGCATTGGCGCCAGGGCGCCCGCGTCGAGTCCTGCTCGTCGCATGACGATGCAGAAACTCATGCAGCGCCGGTCGACGATCGCTTTCGCGCTTGCGCTACCGCTGATCCTTCTGGTGGCGGGGCTGGTGATCTATCCGGCGTTCTACGCGGTGTATCTCTCGATGCTCGACCGCACGATGTCGCACTTCACGGGCTTGAGGAACATCCTCTTCCTGCTGCACTTCGATACCTTCTGGATGGTGGTCAAGCAGTCATGCATCTTTGCGATCACGGCCGTCATCTTCAAGGCGCTGATCGGCTTCGTGACCTCGCATTTCGTGCACAATCTGCCGTCCAAGGGGCAGCGCAAGTGGCGCGGCATGCTGCTCGTGCCCTGGGTGATCCCGACCGCAATGAGCACCATTGCGTGGTTCTGGCTGTTCGACCCGTCGTACAGCGCGATCAACTGGATCCTGGCCAAGTTCGGCATAGATTCCATTCCCTTCCTTGGCGTACCGGGCTGGGCGCGCTTCTCGGTGATCCTGGTCAATGTCTGGTACGGCGCGCCGTTCTTCCTCATCATGTACCTCGCCGCGCTGAAGTCGGTGCCAGACCAGCTCTACGAAGCGGCGGCGATCGACGGCGCCAACTGGTGGCAGAAGGTGTGGTACGTGACGCTGCCCATGATGCGCAACATCATTGCCATCACGATGCTGTTTTCGCTCATCGTGACCTTCGCCAACTTCGACATCGTCCGCATCCTGACCGCAGGCGGTCCGGTCAACAGCACGCACATCTTCGCCACGTGGGCGTTCGCTCTCGGGATCCAGGGCAACAACATTCCCATGGGCGCGTCGGTGTCGCTGTTCATGCTGCCAATTCTGGGCGTCGCCGCGTACTTCATCCTGCGCGACATCACCCGGCGCGGAAGCAGCGTCTGACCATGAGCGCGACCGCACAAGCGATCCCGGCATCGGGGACAAAGCGCAGCAGCCTGCAGCGCAGCCGTCGCTGGGCCCTGATTTGGTCCTACGTCTTCCTGGTGTTGTTTGCGATCTTTTTCCTCATGCCGCCGGTCTACATGCTGATCATGGGCCTGAAGACCAGCGGCGAGATCGCGGCGATGACCAACCCGTGGTGGGTGTTCCACCCGACGCTGATGAATTTCAAGGCGCTGCTTACCTCGACACAGTACTTGACCTTCTTTCGCAACTCGGCGGTGATCGCGGTTGCGGTCGTCATCATCACCATGCTGATCGCGGTGCCGGCCGCCTTCTCGCTCGGGCGGATGAGGTTCTGGGGATCGACCACGCTCGCAACCGGGGTGTTCCTGACCTACCTCATCCCGGATTCGCTGCTGTTTATCCCGCTGTTCAAGATCATGGCCTGGGTGCACGAGACCACCGGCATCGCGTTGCTCAACCACTGGTGGGCGCTGATCATCATCTATCCGACCCTCACCGTGCCGTTTTGCACCTGGATCATGATTGGCTACTTCCAGTCGATCCCCAAGGAACTCGACGAGGCGGCGCTGATCGACGGCGCCGGCTACATCCAGATGCTGACCAAGATCTTTCTCCCGGTCGCGATGCCCGGGATCATCGCCGCGACGATCTTCGCCTTCACCGTCTCCTGGTCCGAGTTCCTCTACCCGATGGCGTTCACCGTCTCGGCCGATCAGCTCGTGTTGCCAGTGGGCATCGTCACGACGCTGATCAAGGGTGACGTCTACAACTGGGGCCAGATCATGGCCGCCTGTCTGATGGGCGCCGCGCCGCCACTGATCATTTACGCATTCCTGATGGACTACTACATCGCCGGCCTGACCGCCGGTGCGACGAAGGGATAGACGCATGGCCCAGGTAACGCTGCGAAAGCTGGTGAAGCACTACGACGAGACGCCCGCGGTGCGCGGTATCGATCTCGACATCGCGGACAAGGAATTCGTCGTGCTGGTCGGGCCCTCGGGCTGCGGCAAGAGCACGACGCTGCGCATGATCGCGGGGCTCGAGGACATCACCGGCGGCGACGTCATGATCGGCGGCGAGGTGGTGAACGACATCGCGCCCAAGGACCGTGACATCGCGATGGTGTTCCAGAACTACGCCTTGTACCCGCACATGTCCGTGTACGAGAACATGTCTTTCGGCCTGCGCCTGAAGAAGACACCCAAGGACGAGATCGTGCGCCGGGTGCAGAACGCAGCACAAATCCTCGACATCAGCGAGCTGCTCGAGCGCAAGCCGAAGCAGCTCTCGGGCGGCCAGCGCCAGCGTGTCGCCATGGGGCGCGCGATCGTGCGCGACCCGAAAGTGTTCCTGTTCGATGAGCCACTGTCGAACCTCGACGCCAAGCTGCGGGTGCAGATGCGCACCGAGATCAAGAAGGTGCATCAGAAGGTGCGTACCACGACAGTCTACGTGACCCACGACCAGGTCGAGGCCATGACGCTCGCCGACCGCGTGGTGGTGATGAACGGCGGCAATATCGAGCAGGTCGGTACGCCGAACGACCTTTATCACAGCCCGGCAACAAAGTTCGTGGCCGGCTTCATCGGCTCGCCGGCGATGAACTTCCTTCCCTGCGTTCTGGAGGAGGCCGCGGGCGCGCTGCGCGTGCGGCTGAGCGACGAGCTTGCCTTCCCGGTACCGCAGGATCGCACAGCCCGCTACCGACCTCATGTCGGGCGAAGCAAGCTGCTGTTCGGGCTGCGTCCCGAGCACATCATGGAGCAGCGCCCGCACCTGGAGCCCAATCAGACCCCGTTCGAGGTCGAGCTCGAAGTGACCGAGCCGATGGGCATGGAGACGCTGGTCTATTTCCTGGTGCGCGGAACGGAGGTCTGCGGGCGCGTCAACCCCAACGCCGGCGCACGCGACGGCGGGCGCATGAAGCTGGTCGCCGATCTGAACAACGTGCACCTGATCGACGACGAGAGCGGCAAGGTGCTCTGAGGTTGCTGCGGGCGATTTGTATCGCCCTCGCTTGCGGCTTGGCGGCCGCAGCAAACGCCCGCGCCGCCGAGATCTCGATATCCTGCAGCGCGGTCGGGCTCGAGCTGCGCCTGTGCCGCGACGGCGCCCGGCGCTGGGCGCGCGCGACCGGCAATACCGTACGGCTGGTTTCCACCCCGAACTCGGCCAGCGAGCGCCTGGCCCTGTACCAGCAGCTGCTCGCTGCGGGCTCGTCCGACGTCGACGTGCTCCAGATCGACGTCGTGTGGCCGGGCATCCTCGCGCGCCATCTGCTCGACCTGCGGCCCTACGCGGGCGACCGCCCCACGAAGGATTTCGCCGCGATCGTTGCCAACGACACGGTGCGCGGGCGGCTGGTCGCGATGCCCTGGTTCGCCGACGTGGGGTTGCTCTACTACCGCAAGGACCTGCTCGCCAAGTACGGGGTCGAAGTGCCCCGCACCTGGACCGCGCTCGCCGCGGCGGCGCGGCGCATCCAGGCAGGCGAGCGCGCCGCCGGCACGGCCCGCATGTGGGGCTTCGTCTGGCAGGGGCGGGCGTACGAGGGGCTGACCTGCGACGCGCTGGAATGGATCGCGAGCCAGGGCGGCGGCCACATCGTCGAGCCCGACGGCAGGATCTCGATCGACAACCCGCGCGCGGCAGGCGCGGTCGGCGCCGCCGCGGGATGGGTCGGGACCATCTCGCCGCGCGGCGTGCTCAATTACGCCGAGGAGGAGGCGCGCGGGGTGTTCCAGTCGGGCAACGCGGTGTTCATGCGCAACTGGCCCTATGCGCGGGCACTCGCCGAGAGCGCGGGCAGCCCGGTGCGCGGGCGGGTCGGCGTCGCGGCGCTGCCGGGAGGCATCGGTGCGCTGGGCGGCGCGCAGCTGGCGGTGTCGCGCTACTCGAGGCATCCGCGGCTCGCTGCGAGCCTGGTGATGGCGCTCACCGGGCCCGCCGAGCAGAAGCGGCGCGCGCTCGCCGGCGGCTTCAATCCGACCTTGCCCGAGCTGTACCGTGACGCCGAGATCCGGCGCGCCAACCCGTACTACGGTGTCATGGAGCGGGCCCTCGCGCACGCGGCGGCGCGTCCGGCGGCGGTGACCGGGGCGCGCTACAACCGGGTCAGCAGCGCCTTTGCGAACGCGGTGCACGCGGTGCTGGCCGGCCAGGCCGACGCGGCGACCGCACTGCGCTCGCTCGACGGCCAGCTGATGCGCATTTCGCGCGGCGGGCGATGGTAGCGCGGGCGCGCACCGCGTGGCTGTTCCTCGCGCCGTCGCTCGCGCTGCTCGTGCTGGTCGCGGGCTGGCCGCTCGCGCGCACGGTGAGCTTCGGGTTCACCGACGCGGCGCTCGGCGATCCGTCGTGGCACTGGATCGGGTTCGAGAACTACCTCGCGAACTACGGCGGCCGCTGGTACGGGCTGGTGGTCGACCCGATCTGGTGGCGCGCGGTATGGAACACGCTGCGCTTCGCGGTCCTCTCGGTCGGCCTCGAGACGCTGCTCGGGGTGGTCATCGCGCTGGTGCTCAGTGCCGAATTCCCGGGACGGGCCTGGGTGCGCGCGGCGGTGCTGGTGCCGTGGGCGGTGCCGACCATCGTCTCGGCCAAGATGTGGAGCTGGATGCTCAACGACCAGTTCGGCATCGTCAACCACGTGCTGCTCTCGCTTGGACTACTCTCCCAGCCCCTCGCTTGGACCGCCGAGCCGGGGCTTGCGATGGCATCGGTGATCATGGTCGACGTCTGGAAGACCACGCCGTTCGTGACGCTGCTCGCACTCGCCGCCCTGCAGCTGGTGCCGAAGGAGTGTCGCGAGGCCGCCCGCATCGACGGCGCCGGGCCGGTGCGCGAGTTCTTCAGCGTCACGCTGCCGATCATCCGTCCCGCGCTGATGGTCGCGGTCGTCTTCCGCGCGCTCGATGCGCTGCGGGTGTTCGACATCGTTTACGTGCTGACTTCCAACAGCACCGACACCATGTCGATGTCGGTGTTCGCGCGCCAGCAGCTGATCGACTTCCAGGACGTCGGCTACGGCTCGGCGGCGGCGACGCTGCTGTTCCTCACCGTCGCGCTGGTGGTCGCGCTCGTCCTCACCGCCGGCCGGGTGCGCCTGACCGAGGAGGGGGTGCTGCGATGAAGTGGCTGCGGCGCGCCGGATTCTGGCTGCTGGTGGCGGCGATCCTGCTCTTCTGCCTGTTCCCGTTCTACTACGCGATGGTGTCCTCGCTGCGCCCGCCGGCCGAGCTGTTCCGGCCGGCCCTGCTGCCGCTGCAGTGGACGCTGGCCAACTACCGCGCGGTGTTCGCCGAGCAGCCGTTCGGGCGCAACATCCTTAATTCGATCCTGGTCGCCGGCTCGGTGGTGGCGCTGTCGCTGCTGGTCGGCACGCTCGCCGCCTACGCGCTGGCGCGGCTGCGCTTTCGCGGCCGCGGCGCGCTGCTGGCGGCGATCCTCGCCGTGTCGATGTTCCCGCAGGTGGCGATTCTCTCCGGCATGTTCGAGCTGATCCGCGCGCTGGGACTGTACAACCGGCTGCCGGCGCTGACGCTGTCCTACCTTGTGTTCACGCTGCCGTTCACGATCTGGATCCTGACCACCTTCATGCGCGAGCTGCCGCGCGAGCTCGAAGAGGCCGCGCGAGTCGACGGCGCGGGCCCGTGGCAAACCCTTGCGCTGGTGCTCGCGCCGCTGCTTGCGCCGGCGATGGTGACCGCCGGCCTGCTCGCGTTCATCGCGGCGTGGAACGAGTTCCTGTTCGCGCTTACCTTCACCCTCACCAATTCCGAGCGCACGGTGCCGGTCGCGATCGCGCTCATGAGCGGCGCGAGCCAGTACGAGCTGCCGTGGGGCAATCTGATGGCGGCCTCTGTTATCGTGACGCTGCCGCTGGTCGCGCTGGTGCTCATGTTCCAGCGCCGTATCGTTGCCGGCCTGACCGCCGGCGCCGTCAAGGGTTAGGGCATGAGCAGGTACTACTGGGACGACTTCACGCCGGGCTGGACTTACGAGAGCGGCTCGCGTTCGCTCAGCGCCGAGGAGATCAAGCGCTTCGCACGCGAGTACGACCCGCAGGTCTTCCACACCGACGAAGAGGCGGCCAAGGCCACCCCCTTCGGCGGCCTGATCGCGAGCGGCTGGCAGACCTGCGGCGTGATGATGCGCCTGATGTGCGACGGCTACCTGGTCGAGTCCGCCTGCCTGGGCTCGCCGGGGCTGGAGGAGCTGCGCTGGCTCAAGCCGGTGCGCCCGGGCGACGCGCTGCGCCTTCGCTCGACCGTGCTCGAGCAAACGCCGTCGCAGAAGCAGCCCAACCGCGGTACGGTGAAATTTCGCTGGGAGGTGCTGAACCAGGACGGGGAGGTCGTGTGCTCGATCGTCGGCCGGCAGCTTTTCCGGCGGCGCTAGTCCTCTAGCAGGCGGCGCAGGTTCTCGTTCACGGCCGCGCCCGCCCCGGGACCGAACCGCGTGCGGCCCAGCTCGAAGACGTCGGTGAAGGCGTACTCGAAGCGCTGGTCCTGCAGGCCGAGCGCGCCGATCAAGCGATTTTCCGTCGAGTAGTCATCGTCGTGCGGCACGAGCGCCGGCCAGCCGTCGGGCTCCGGCTCGAGGATCGGGCCGAAGAAGATCGCACCGCCGTCATTCTTGATGCGAAGCGCGCAGCTGCCTTCCGTCACGCCTGACATCGGCAGGAAGTCGATCGTGCGCGTGAGCTTGCGCCCTCGGCCGACGGCGAGATCCACTGTGCCCCCGACGTGCGGGGCCTCGGCCTCGAAGGCGATCGTCTCGACGCCTGCCGCTGCGCGCCAGTGTTCGAGGTCGTGCGAGCCGCGGCGGCTCGGAAGAAAAATGTAGGCGAGCGGGGCGAGCGCGCGCAGCGCCGCCAGCAGCGACTCGTCGAACGGCGGCGCGTTGACCAGCACGCCGCCCGCTTCGCTGTCGGCGATGTAGTAGCCCGCGGGGCGCGTGCCGGTGACGTGGTAGATCGTGCGCTCGCGCAGCGCGACCAGCTTATCGAGCATCGGCGGCCTGCCCCCGCAGCCAGGCGAGGAAGGTCTGCACCGACGCGCGGGAGAGCGCCTCCTCGCGCGCGACCAGGAAATAGGCGTAGGGCAGCTCGACGCGCAGCTCGAACGGCGCCACCAGGCGCCCGTCCTCGAGCTGCGGCCTGGCGAGCTCGGGCAGGGTGGCGACGATGCCGACGCCTTCGACTGCGGCCTCGAGTGCGAGCACGGTGTGCGAGAAATGCACCCCGTGCTTCAGGCGCAGCGAAGCTGCGCCTGTTGCCTCGAGCCACAGGTCCCAGAAGTCATGCCCGTCGAACAGCTTGCCGATGTCGTCGTGGATCAGCGTGAACTCGCGCAGGTCCGTCGGCGCGAGCGTGCGGCCCGCCAGCAGGCGCGGGCTCCCCAGCGGCGTCACCGAGAGGGGCACCAGGCGCTCGACGTGGTAGCCCGGGAACTGCCCGTTCGACAGCAGCACCGCGACGTCGGCGTCGGCGAGCCAGGTGTCGGCCTCGCGCTGCGACTGCGCGCCGACCGAAGTCGACTGGCGGGTGCGCGCGGTGATGCGCACGTCGACCTCGGGCTCCGCGCTCAGGAAGCGGTGCAGGCGCGGCATCAGCCAGCAGGTCGCAAACGATGGTGCCACGCTCACGGTGAGCGTCGATTCGGGTCCGGCTTCGCGCAGCAGGCGCGCGGCGTCGGCAAGCTGGTCGAACCCGGCGCTCAGGCGGGGCAGGGCCGCTCGCGCGGCGTTGGTCAGCTCGATCGCGCGCGGCTTTCGCACCAGCAGCGGGCGGCCGGCAAAGTCCTCCAGCAGCTTGATCTGGTGGCTGATCGCCGCCGGGGTGACATTCAACTCGGCGGCGGCCTTCTTCAGGCTCAGCAGGCGCGCCGCAGCCTCGAAGGCGCGCAGGGCGTTCAGCGGCGGCAGGCCAGCCATCTAGGGGCTCCGGAGGGCGCTGGCTATAGTTTAGCAAAACTAATGCATAAAGCGAATAAGTATCGTTTGCTGCCGCGCAACATAGGGTAGAAGATGCTGTCAAACGGATCAGCGACGGAATTAATGCTTAGGTAATTTAACTTAATAAACGAGGCCCATCATGCTCCATTCGAACAAGCTGCTGCAAGAAAGACTGGCTTCCCTGCAGATCACCGATGCCGAGCGCGACAACGCGTTGAGGCTGGTCGCGCAAGGCGAGTCAATCGCCGACGCGATGCTCGCCCTGGCGCGACTGTTCCATCACGTGCCGGCGCTGCACCACGCCGCGCACTGAGGGGCCGCACAACCGGCTCAGGCCGGGGCCAGCCAGCGGCGCGACCTCCGCAGCAGCTCGAAGGCGATCGCGAGGTTGAGCAGGTTCCAGCCGATGCCGTTCATAAAGGCGGCGCGGTATGAGCCGGTGAGGTCGAAGATCTCGCCGGACAGCCAGCCGCCCAGCGCCATGCCGAACAGCGTGGCCATCAGGACCGTGCCGACGCGCTGTCCCGCCTCGAGTGGCGAAAAGTACTCCCGCACGATGATCGCGTAGGACGGCACGATCCCGCCCTGGAACAGGCCGAACATCGCCGAGATGACGTACAGCGACAGCAATCCGTCGAAGGGAAGGAAAAGGGCGAGCGCGATCGCCTGCAGGCCCGAGCCGAGCAGCAGGGTGCGGAGGCCGCCGATGCGGTCGGAAATCCAGCCCGAGGTGAGTCGACTGACGATGCCGAAGCCGAGCATCACCGAGAGCATCTCGGCGCCGCGCGCGGGGCCGTAGCCCAGGTCGCCGCAGTAGGCGACGATGTGAACCTGGGGCATCGACATCGCGACGCAGCACGCCACCCCTGCCAGGCACAGCAGCCCCTGCAGCTGCCCCGGCGTGAAACCGAGCGGCCGCCTCGGCCATGACGCCGTGCCGCCCTCCAGCGGGGCGGCTTCGGCTTGCGGCGCGCGCCGGCGCAAGAGCAGCGCGAGCGGCAGCATCGCCGCGAAGCAGAACGCGCCGACCCCCATGTAAGTCTGGCGCCAGCCGACGCTGGCGAAGAAGTGCTGCAGCACGGGCGGCCAGACGGCGCCGGCGACGTAATTGCCGCTGATGCAGATCGCCACCGCGATGCCGCGCCGGCGCGTGAACCAGTGCGAGATGTCGGCCACCAGCGGGGCGAAGGTCGCGGCGCTGCCGAGCGCGCCGATCAGCAGGCCCTGCGCGAGACTGAACTGCAGCAGGCTGCCCGCAAAGCCTGCGGCGACGAATCCGGCTCCCAGCGCGACGCTTCCCAGCAGGGCCGGCACCATTACGCCGAGGCGATCCGCCAGCCGCCCCATCAGGACGCCGCCGAGGCCGAAGCCGACCATGGTCAGCGTGTAGGGCAGGGAGGCGTCGGCGCGCGCGACGCCGAACTCGGCCTGCACCTGCGGCAGCGCGACGACCACCGCGTACATGCCCGAGCCCCCTAGCGTCATCAGCAACAGCGCGATGCCGAGGCGAACGCAGGCGTACATCTTCGATCCGATGCGAAAGGAAGCGAGTATCCCAGATTAGAATCGAGGCTCCAATCGAGAGGAGTCCGCCATGCGGATAGAGCTGCTGCTGCACGTGATTTCGGTCGTGGTGTGGGTCGGCGGGATGTTCGTCGCCTATCTGGCGGTGCGCCCCGCCGCGGTCGAGGCGCTGGAGCCGCCGCAGCGGCTCAAGCTGTGGGCAGGAATCTTCGCGCGCTTCTTCCGCTGGGTATGGCTGGCGGTGATCCTGATCCTCGGCACCGGGTTCTCGATGATGGGGCGCATGTCGACGGTGCCAAGCTACGTGCTAGCGATGGCCGCCATCGGCGTGCTGATGGGCGCGATCTTCATGCACGTCTATTTCGCGCCGTTCGGCCGCCTGAAGCGCGCGGTGCAGCACGAGGACTGGAAGGCCGGCGGCGCCGCGCTCGGCCAGATCCGCATCCTGGTCGGGGTCAACCTGGCGCTCGGGCTGCTCAACATCGGGGTCGCCATGCTCGGCTCCATGCTCTAGGGCGGGGCACGATGCAGCTGACTTCCGAGGAGCAGGCGATGCGGCGCGGCGAGCACGGCGCCGCGGTCAAGGACGCGATCGAATACCTGATCAAGGTGGGGGAGTTCTGGGGCGCCGAGCGGCTGGTGCCGGTCACCAACGTCCACATGATGGGCGACATCGAGATCATGGGCGACGGCGGTCTGAAATGGCTCGAGTGCGCGGCGCAGAAGAAAGCACGCTGCGCGGTCAACATCACCACTAATGCGCGCTCGTTCGACTTCCCGCTGGTCGAGCGGCTGCAGCAGGACGTGGGCGAGGCGGCCAAGGAGAAGAAGCTGATCGGCCTGCTGCAGAAGATGAACGTCTCCACCACCGACACCTGCATCAACTATCAGACGCTTTACCAGCCGCACCTCGGCGAGCGGGTGGCGTGGGGCGATACCGGTACCGTGATCTACGCCAACTCGGTGTTCGGCGCGCGCTCGAACTTCGAAAGCGGTCCCGCGGCGTTCGCCGCGGCGCTCACCAGGCGGGTGCCCGAGTACGGCTTCCAGCTCGACCAGCATCGCAAGGGGACCTTCGTGGTAAAGATGGAAGCGGACCTCGAGGATCTGGCCGACTGGGGCGCGGTCGGCAAGCTGGTCGGCGAGCCAAACCAGAGCTATTTTCAGGTTCCGGTCTTCACCGGCATGAAACGCACGCCGAGCTCGGACCAGCTGAAACATCTCGGCGCGTCGCTCGCGAGCTACGGCTCGATGGGGATGTTCCACATGGTCGGCGTGACGCCCGAGGCGCCGAGCGTCGAGGCGGCGCTGGGAGGCAACACGCCGCACAGGGAGATGACCATCGGCAACGCCGAGCTCGACCGGGTCTACCGCGGCTACAACCTCGGCGACGGCAAGTGCGATCTGATCGTGTTCTCGGGTCCGCAGCTTTCCCTGTGGGAGCTCAAGGACCTGGCCGAGCGCTTCGAGGGGCGCAGGATCAGGCCGGGTACGCAGGTCTTCGTTACCTCGTCCAACGGCGTGCTTTCGGCGGCCCGCAAGCTCGGCTACGTGCAAAAGCTCGAGACGGCCGGTGCGACGCTGATGGAAGGCGTGTGCTTCTACATCCTGCAGAACCTGTCGCAGATGCGGCAGCGCAACGGCTGGACCAACATGATCTCCAACTCGGCCAAGATCGTGAATATCATCGGCGCGCACCGCTTCAACACCATCCTGCGCCGAACGCAGGACTGCGTCGACATCGCGGTCGAAGGAAGGCTGCGGTGAGCGAAGTCATCGAGCGCATCGAGGTCGAGCGCGCCTTCGGCGAAACGGTCGAAGGCGAGGCGGTGGTGTCGGAGGAGGGCTTCAGCCCGCGCTACGACCTCGACCGCTGGAGCGGAGTCATCACCAAGCCGGGCCACAAGCTCGAGGGCACGCAGATCAAGGACAAGATCTGCTTCTTCCCGACCGCGAAAGGCGGCATCGCCGCCGGCTGGGCCTTCTACGACATCAAGTGCAAGGGCATCGCGCCGAAGGCCCTGGTGTTCGGCGTCACCAACCCGGTGATGGTGCAGGGCGCGGTGTTCGCCAACATGACGATTACCGAGGGCTGGTCCAGGCCCCCGCGCGAGGTGATCCGCACCGGCGACTGGGTGCGGGTCGATCCCGCGCGCCGCGTCATCGAGTTGTTGAAACGCGGCTAGCGAACCATGGAGATTCGAAAGTGACGGCAAAGCGCTTTTTCCTGGAAATCGGCACCGGCAACGACCTTCACGGCGGGGACTACACCAAGGCTGCAGTGCGCGCGGTGCAGGATGCGATGCATCACAGCTCGCTCGCGCTGTTCCGCAGCCTGGGCATGGATCCCAATTCGATGCAGGTCGAGGTGACGGTCGGCGTGCAGCGGCCCGAAGAGGTCGACCCGGCGCCGGTCGCCGCCGCATTCCCGTATGGCAAGGTGACGGTGAAGGCCGTCCCGGGCGGCCTCGACGTGCCCGATGAAAACGGTCGCGAACCGACAATCATCGCCAGTGCCGCGGTGGTAGTGCGCATTGACCCCGCACTGCTTTCGCTCTCATAGTGGCCTCCGATCGACGAGGGTAGGCTGATGGGCAAGGTCTACGCTGTCGACCATCCGCAGCAGGGGCGCGTTACGTACCGCGACCGCAAGCGATTTTGGTGGTCGCTGTCGGTGGTCTATCCGCTGCTGCCTTTCGTCGGGATGGCAGCGCATGCCTGGACGGGGTGGCAGCTCGCGCTGGGTCTGCCGCTGCTCATCAGCTACGGCCTCATGCCGCTGCTGGACTACTTCATCGGCGAGGACGCGAACAACCCGCCCGAAGCCGTGGTGCCGCAATTGGAGCAGGACCGCTATTACCGATGGCTGACCTGGGCCACCGTGCCGCTGCACTTCGTGGCGCTGATCGGCTGCGCCTGGTGGGTCGGTACGCACGATCTTTCATGGTGGGCTGTGCTGATGCTCGCTTACGTCGCCGGCACCGATTCGGGTTTGGGCATCAACACCGGGCACGAGTTGGGACACAAGCACACCCGGGTCGAGCAATGGCTGGCCCGGTTGGTGCTGGCCGTGCCGGCCTATGGCCACTTCACCGTTGAGCACGGCCGCGGGCACCACCGCTGGGTCTCCACGCCGGAGGACCATGCCAGCGCCCGCATGGGCGAGAGCATCTACCGCTTTTCGCTACGGGAGTTGCCGGGCGGCATCCGCCGCGCCTGGCGATTGGAGAGGGAGCGGCTCCAGCAGGAGGGCAGGAGCGCCTGGAGCGTCCGCAATACCATGCTGCAGTCCTACGCTGTGACGGCCGTGTTGCAGCTGGGTTTGATCGCCGCCTTCGGCTGGATCATGTTGCCCTTCCTCGCCGTGCACAACGTCGTCGCATGGTGGCAGCTCACCTCGGCCAACTACGTGGAGCACTACGGCCTGCTGCGCCGGCGCCTGCCCGGGGGCCAGTACGAGACCCCGCAGCCGCACCATTCGTGGAATACCAACCACTTGGTGACCAACCTCGCGCTGTTTCACCTGCAGCGCCATTCGGACCACCATTCCTATCCTTCGCGGCGCTACCAGTCGCTGCGAGACTTTCCCGACCTGCCGCGGCTGCCAAGCGGTTACTTCGGCATGTTTCCGCTTTCCTATTTCCCGCCGCTGTGGTTCCGGGTGATGGACCCGAGATTAATGGCTCTGCCGCATGTGCGGGGCGATCTGGACAAGGTGAACATCGATCCGCGGAAGCGGGCGCAGATTCTTGCGCGATACAGTTCGGCGCCAAGCCTGCGAAGCGTGTAGGAATTCCTCGTCAGGCGCCTGCCCGAGGCGTCAAATGCCTGCGCGTGCTACCCATGCAGCCGGGAGGGTGGCACTCTCGGCAGAAATGGAAAGAGCCTCCCGAAGAAGGCTCCGCAAATCATGCCGATGAACTTGGCTCCCCGAGTAGGGCTCGAACCTACGACCTGCGGATTAACAGTCCGTCGCTCTACCGACTGAGCTATCGGGGATCCGGCAAACCCGACATTTTAGGGATTTTCGGATGTCCAAGCAATCTCGCGATGCGCGCTGCGATTAGAAAGTTGTTTTGGGCCCTGGCGATCGTTTTCGGGCTGCTCGCCGCCGCGCTCGTGACGCCGTTTCTGGTCCCGCTTTCCGGCTACATCCCCGATCTGACCCGCTTGGTGTCGGAAAGTATCGGCGAGCCCGTGTCGATCAAGGGCCTGCGGTTGCAGCTGCTGCCGACGCCGCGGGTGGCAATCGTCGGCCTGAAGCTCGGGCGCAGGGACGAGGTCAGCATCGAGCGCGGGAGCATCGTGCCCGATCTGCTGTTGCTGCTCTCGGGCGAGAAAGCGGTGCGCGTGATCTTCGCCGACAAGGTGCGGATCAAGGATTCGGCACTGGATCTGCTCGGCAAGCTGTCCAAAGGCGGAGGCGGAGAACGTATCCTGGTGCGCCGGATCGTGCTGCGCCGCGTGATGTTCGAGCATCGCGCGCTGAAGCTGCCACCGTTCAACGTTACGGTGGATCTCGCGCTCGACCCGGCCCGGACGGTGGCGCGCATATCGAGCGACGACGGGGCGTTCCGGGCGACGCTCGCCCCGCAGAGCGGAGGTCGCTCGCGGCTGACCATCAAGGCGCGTAACTGGCGCCTGCCGGTCGCGGCCGCGCCGCTGGATTTTGCGGCGCTCGAGGCGAGCGGCGTGTTGGGAAGCGGCAAGCTCGACCTGTCCGAGGTGAACGGCAAGCTTTACGGTGGCACGCTCGCCGGCAGCGTCGATACGCACTGGGGCAAGCAATGGCGCGTCGCCGGCAAGGCGAGAATCGACGGTGTGGAGATGGTTCCGCTGCAGGCGGCGCTAGGCAAGCCGGCACGGCTTTCCGGACGGCTGAGCGCGCGAGCGAGCTATTCGGCGCGTGCCAGAAACGCGGCGCAACTGGCGAGCACCTTGGTGCTCAACGCGCCGTTCGAAGTCGCCGGCGGCGAGTGGCACGGCGTCGACCTTTCACGCGTCGCCGAGCTGCCGCTCGGCAAGCTGTCCAAGGGCGGCACCACGAAGTTCGCGAAACTGGAAGGGGACCTCGCGCTGCGCGGCAAGCACGTCGAGGTGACCGGTATTTGCGTGCGCTCGCCGTCGCTCACGGCGGCGGGAAGGGTGGCCATCGCCCCGGACAAGACGCTTTCGGGCAGGCTCGACGTCTCGGTGGCGAAGACCGGCGGCTTCGTGGGCGCGCCGATGGCGCTTTCGGGGACCACCTCGGACCCCTCGCTGTCGCTCACCAAGGCCGGCGCGATCGGGGCGGTGATCGGCACCATGCTGCTGCCCGGGATCGGCACCAGCCTTGGCCTCTCGGCGGGCAGCAGCCTCGAGGGCAAGGCCGAGTGCAAGTGAGTTACTTCGAGATGACCTTGGCGATCGCCTCGGCGGCGTAGTCGACGTTCTTCGAGTTGAGCGCGGCGACGCAGATGCGGCCGGTGTCGATCGCATAGACCGAGAACTCCGTTCGCAGGCGCTCCACCTGAGCCTTGGTCAAGCCGGTGTAGGAGAACATTCCGCGCTGCTCGAGGATGAAGCCGAAGTCGGCATCCGGCGCCCGGGTGCGGATCTTCTCCACCAGCGCCTCGCGCATCGCCTTGATGCGGTCGCGCATTCCCGCCAGCTCCTGCTCCCACTGGGTGCGCAGCTCGGGATTGGCGAGAACCGTGGCGACGATCTTCCCGCCGTGCGTCGGCGGGTTGGAGTAGTTGGTACGAACCAGCCGCTTGATCTGCGACAACGCGCGCGCCGCCTCGTCCGCGCTGCCCGCGAGCAGGCTGAAGGCACCGACCCGCTCGCCGTAGAGCGAAAACGATTTCGAGAACGAGCTCGAGACGAAGACCGGGCTGTAGGACTCGGCGAACAGGCGCGCCGCATAGCCGTCGGCGTCGATGCCGTCGCCGAAGCCCTGGTAGGCGAGGTCGATGAAGGGCACCAGCTCGCGCCGCTTGACCACGTCGAGCACCTGCTGCCATTGCTCGCGGGAAAGGTCGACGCCGGTCGGGTTGTGGCAGCACGCGTGCAGGACCACGATCGAGCCTTCGGACAGGTGCTCGAGGGCGGCCAGCATGCCGGCGAAATCCAGGCCCCGGGTCTTGGCCTGGTAGTAGGGGTAGGTGTTGACCTTGAAGCCGGCATTCTCGAACAGCGCGCGGTGGTTCTCCCAGCTCGGCTCGCTGATCCAAACCTGGGCTTCGGGGGCAAGGCGCCGCAGGAAATCTGCGCCGATCTTCAGGCCGCCGGTCCCGCCGAGCGCCTGGACGGTGATGATGCGGCCGCTCTTGGCCGCCTCGGCGCCGAACACCAGCTCCATTACGGCGCGGTCGTAGCTTTGCAGGCCGTCGATCGGCAGGTAGCTGTGCGCCGGCGCCGCTTCGACCTGCTGGCGCTCGGCACGGCGAACGCACTCGAGCAACGGCACTTTGCCGTTGTCGTCGCAGTAGACGCCGACGCCGAGGTTGATCTTGTTCGGGTTCGTGTCGGCGACGAAGGTTTCGGTGACGCCGAGAATGGGGTCGCGCGGCGCCATCTGGACTGCGGCGAGAATCGATTTGCTCATGGGAGTTCTGTTCAAAGTGAGGTACGTATTCTACCGGGCGCCTCGCTGTGGGAAAATCTCAGTTTCCACTGCGTGCTGCGAATGGTGATCAAAACGTATCCCGGCAGCCCCTTCCGGCTGAATCAGATGTTCCCGCCGGCCGGCGACCAGCCGGAGGCGATCGAGAAGCTGGTCGAGGGCGTCCGCGACGGCCTCGCCTTCCAGACGCTCCTCGGCGTGACCGGATCCGGCAAGACCTACACCATGGCGAACGTCATCGCCCGGCTCGGACGGCCGGCAATGGTGCTGGCGCCGAACAAGACCCTTGCGGCGCAGCTGTACGCGGAATTCCGTGAGTTCCTGCCCGAGAACGCGGTCGAGTACTTCGTCTCCTACTACGACTACTACCAGCCCGAGGCTTACGTCCCGTCGCGCGACCTGTTCATCGAGAAGGACTCCTCGATCAACGAGCACATCGAGCAGATGCGCCTGTCGGCGACCAAGTCGTTGATGGAGCGGCGCGACGTGGTGATCGTGGCGACCGTCTCGGCGATCTACGGTATCGGCGACCCGTCCGAGTACCACGGCATGATCCTGCACCTGCGCCAGGGGGAAAAGGCATCGCAACGCGACATCCTCGCACGCCTGGTGGCGATGCAGTACGACCGCAACGAGCTTGACTTCCGTCGCGGTACCTTCCGCGTCCGCGGCGACGTGATAGACGTCTTCCCGGCGGAGCATGCCGAGCACGCGGTACGGATTTCCCTGTTCGACGACGAGATCGAGAAGCTCGAGGTGTTCGACCCGCTCACCGGCCGGGTGCTGCATCCGATGGCGCGCTTCACCGTCTATCCCTCGAGCCACTACGTGACGCCGCGCGAAACGACGCTGCGCGCGGTCGAGGCGATCAAGGCCGAGCTGCGCGAGCGCATCGAATATTTCCAGAAGTCGGGCAGGCTGATCGAGGCGCAGAGAATCGAGCAGCGCACCCGCTTCGATCTCGAGATGCTGGCCGAGCTGGGCTTCTGCAAGGGGATCGAAAACTACTCGAGGCACTTGTCCGGGCGCAATCCGGGCGAGCCGCCGCCGACCCTGATCGACTACCTGCCGCACGACGCGCTGATGTTCATCGACGAGAGCCACGTCACGGTCGGCCAGCTCGGGGGCATGTACCGTGGCGACCGCGCGCGCAAGGAGAATCTGGTCGAGTACGGATTCCGCCTGCCGTCGGCGCTCGACAACCGGCCGCTGCGCTTCGACGAGTTCGAGAAGGTGGTGCGCCAGACCGTGTTCGTGTCGGCGACGCCTGCGAACTACGAGGCCGAGAAGTCCGCCCAGGTCGTCGAGCAGGTTGTGCGCCCGACCGGCCTGGTCGACCCGCAGGTCGAGGTGCGGCCAGCGTCGAACCAGGTCGACGACCTACTGTCGGAGATCGGGCTGCGGGTCAAGAAGCACGAGCGCGTGCTCGTCACCACGCTCACCAAACGCATGGCCGAGCAGCTGACCGATTACCTCGCCGAGCACGGCGTCAAGGTGCGTTATCTGCACTCGGAGGTGGACACCGTCGAGCGGGTCGAGATCATCCGCGACCTGCGGCTGGGGGAGTTCGACGTGCTGGTCGGCATCAACCTTCTGCGCGAGGGGCTCGATCTGCCGGAAGTTTCGCTGGTTGCGATCCTGGACGCGGACAAGGAGGGCTTTCTGCGCTCGGAGCGCTCGCTGATCCAGACCATGGGCCGCGCGGCGCGCCATCTGAACGGCGCGGCGCTGCTCTACGCCGACGTGACGACCGACTCCATGCGGCGTGCAATCGCGGAGGTCGAGCGACGCCGCAACAAGCAGATCGCGTTCAACGCACGGCATGGGATCACGCCGAAGGGAATTTCCAAGGGCATCAAGGATCTGATCGACGGCGTTTACAACGCGGACGAGGCGCAGACGCTGCGGCGCGCGGCGCAGGACGAGGCGCGCTACGAGGCGATGAGCGAGAAGCAGATTGCGCGCGAAATCAAGCAGCTCGAGAAGAAGATGCTCGAGCACGCGAAGAACCTGGAATTCGAGCAGGCCGCCAAGATGCGCGACCAGCTGACGGAGCTCAAGCGGCGCGTGTTCGGTGTCGCCCTGGCGTCGGAATGACAGTGCGGAGGGTTCTTTTCGTCTGCGCCGGAAATATCCGGTAAGACGCGTTATTTCATCGTATTACATCGCTTCGGATACGCGTACGGATACACCACGTCTAACCCGTATACGTATATCCCTGGGCAAGGGCGCGGGCCCGGTGCCGGGCCGCGCTGACGGCCGCAGCTTCGCCACTATGATGGCCTCTTAACGGAAGCTTGTCGTCAGATGGCGACAAGAGACTTGCAATTGTCTGACTTTTCGGGAGTCCTGGCCTCGACGGCAAAAATGGTTTTGGCAACAACATAATGCCGCCCAAATGATAGGCCTTATCGGCCGAAGCTTTGTTCCCCAAAGCATCCAGAGCTTGAGCTATGTCTAGAAATATCAAGCAGAAGGGCGGGACATTCTCAAGTACGAATCCGTTTGTCGTCTGAGGGCGACACAAAGGTGTGGGAAGTCCCTAGCGGTCATATCTTACCTATTGATTTTGCAGAGTTTAACTTTTCGGTACGGAAATTGCTCACGCTTAGCCCCAGCGCACGGACTCACAACTAAAGGCTGAGCTACGGAGGAGAGCAATATGGTGCCGGTAATTATCAGCGTAATGATCGGATGCGTTCTTGGCGTTGTTGCTATGTCGCTCGCGGTTATGTCTAAAAGCGGCGAGCGGAAAGGGCACGAAGCTCTTTAGCTCCGCTAGGCGGAGTCTCAACTTAGGGCTGAGCTACGGAGGAGAGCAACATGTTGGCGGTAATTGTCAGCTTGATGATCGGATGCGTTCTTGGCGTTGTTGCTATGTCGCTCGCGGTTATGTCTAAAAGCGACGAGCGCGAAGAGTACGAAGCTCTTAAGAGGATTGAACGTCGGCACAAATTTACCGGCGCGGAGTCCTGACGGACTGCTAGCTGGTCTATCGGTTCCGGCGCGCCGCCCGCGGCGACGACATATCCAGCACGCGATGCGGTCGGCTGGGGTGGCGCCCCCAAAAACAAGAAGCGCCGCCGTTCATCCTGAAGCGCGCAATTTACCGCCGCACCTCCAAGACCTGGCTAACTAAGCACCCGCTCGTCGCACCCTGCGCCGCGCTCCCACGATCCGAAGGGCATCACCCCAACTAGCACCGCGCGTTGGCACCAGAGGTGGTTGCCGTCGTAGGTGATCGAATGCGCGCAGGTCCAACAGGGCATCACCATTTCAGGAGGAGGCTACGAGCGGCGTTGAGGTCGCCCGCAGTCGCATGACCGTATTTACAGACTGATGCCGACGTCCTACGCTGTTTTATTCGTTTGTACCGGAAATATCTGCCGCTCGCCGACGGCCGACGGCGTGATGCGCCGCTTGGTGCGCGAGGCTGGCCTGGCGCAGACGGTACGCGTCGACTCGGCCGGGACTCACGACTACCACGTCGGGGAGCCGCCCGACGCGCGCGCACAGGAGCACGCGAGGCGCCGCGGCTACGATCTCAGCGGGCTGCGCGCGCGCCAGGTTGCGATGGAGGATTTCGAGTCCTTCGAGCTGATTCTCGCCATGGACCGGGGGCACCTTGAGATCCTACGTCGCATAGCTGCGCCAAGGTACTGGCAAAAGCTTCGCCTATTGATGGAATTCGCCGAAGGCCGGCAGGGTGATGAGGTTCCGGACCCGTACTATGGCGGGTCGGTTGGTTTCGAGCGGGTGCTCGACATGGTTGAGACCGCCGCGCGCGGCCTGCTGGTCGAGCTGGCGGGCGGGATCAAAGCGTCTTGACGATGCGCAGGGTGAGCGGGTCTTCCGGCGCCGAGTGCACCTCGAAGCCGAGCGCATGCGCGAAGCGCAGCATGGGCGGATTGTTGCGTAGCACCAGCCCCTCCATGCTCTTCAATCCGCGCTCCCGCGCGACACGAATCAACGCCTCCATCAGCAGCCCGGCGACGCCGCTCTTGCGCCAGGCGTCGGCGATCATGACGCCGAACTCGCAACTCTCGCCGTCCGGATTGACCACATAGCGAGCCTCGCCGCAGACCTCGGCCTCGTCGCCTTCGCCGTGGACGCAGACGAAGGCCATGTGGCGGTCGTAGTCGATGTCGGTCAGAAAGTGGATGAGTTTGTCCGACGGTGCACCAACCCATTTGTGAAAGCGCATGTAGCGGCTCTCGCCCGAGAGGCCGCTGCGGAGGAAGTCGCGCTCGAGCAGATCGTCGTCAGGACGGATCGGGCGGAGCACGACCTTGCGGCCGTCGAAGAGCGTGCGCTCGTGCACGAGCTGGAGGGGGTAGTCCGTCATGTGACGAGGGTCAAACGAAAAAGCCGGCACATGGCCGGCTTTTTCTGGACGTGGGGTCAGGGCTACTTCCTGGTTTCGATCTGCACCAGCTCTGCCTCCGCTTCCGCAGGCTGGGGCTTGTGCTCGCGGCGCGGTCGACCGAGCCCCTGCTGCGGCTCGGGCTCGCCCTGCACCGTGAAGGCCTTCGACGGGTCGGTCTCGATCATCACCAGGCCCGACTGGTCCAGCTCCGCCTTCGGCTCCACTTGCGGCTCGTACGCCGGCTCGACGGGGGGCAGCGGCTCATAGGTCGCCTCGCGTCCGTCCGGCGCTTGCGGCTCGGTCACCGGTTCCGGTGTCGGGACCATTTGCTCGACCGGGGAGGGCACGGGCTCGGCGGCCTGAGGCGCCGGAAACTCAGGCAGCGACGGCGTGGTGACCGCAAGCACCGGCTCGTTCGCCGAGACCGTCACCGTTTCGGGCACCGGTGCAGGCACCTGGGCGGCGGCGGGCGCAGTCTCCTGCGGCCGCTGCTGGTCGCCGTCGGCAGCCTGCTGCTCGGGACGGCGGTCGCGCCCGCGGTCGCGCCGACCGCGTCGGCTGCGGCGATGCTCTTCGCCTTCGGCCGGAGCGCCTCCCTGCGCCTCGGGTCGCGGCGCGCGAGGTTCCGCCTGGGCCTGTGCTTGCCGTGGCGGGCGCTCGCCGCCCGGCCGCTGTTCCCGTTGCTGGCCGTTGCCTCGATGATCGGCGCGGCCTTGCTGGCCTTCGCGCCGTTCGACGCGTTCAGCGCGCTCGCTGCGCTGGTCACGGCCGCCGCGCCCGCCGCGCGAAGAACGTTCCCCGCGCTCGCCGCCGCGACGCTGGTCACCGCGCTGCTCCGGGCGACGGTCGCGCTGGCGGGGCTCCCGTCGCGGTTCGCGAGGTCCGGGCCGCTGTTCGGTGGCTGTGGCGGGCGCTGCCCCCGTCGTTCCGGTAGAGGCTTGCTCTCGGTTGAACCAGCCCAGGATGCGGCCGATGATTCCGGGACGGGCCTGGGGCGACACGATGGGCGAGGCCGCGCGTTCCGGGCGGCGCGACGACCGCTGAGGGCGCGCTTCCGCCGGACGCGGCTGCGGTTCGGCGATCAACGGCGCCGGCTGGGCCGGCGTGATTGCCTTCACCACCGCCTCCTGGCGCTCCTTGAGCGGCTCGGCCTCGGCGCCCAGCTTCGGCTCCTCGGGCTGCTCGACCAGTTCGTAGCTCGCAGGCACGTGCTCCATGTCATTGAGTTCGTCGTGCCGCAGGCGTTGCACCTTGTAGTGCGGCGTCTCGAGGTGCGGGTTCGGGACCAGCACGATATTGACCTTGAGGCGCCCCTCGAGTTTCTGGATTTCGCTGCGCTTCTCGTTGAGCAGGAAGCTGGCGACGTCGACCGGCACCTGGGCATGCACCGCGCCGGTGTTTTCCTTCATCGCCTCTTCCTGCAGGATGCGCAGGACGTGCAGAGCGGTCGATTCCGTGCCGCGGATGAAACCGGTGCCGCTGCAGCGCGGGCAGTTGATGTGCGCGGTCTCCTCCAGCGACGGCTGCAGCCGCTGGCGCGACAGCTCCATCAGTCCGAAGCGCGAGATCTTGCCGATCTGCACCCGCGCGCGATCGAAGCGCAGTGCGTCGCGGAAGCGGTTTTCCACCTCGCGCTGGCTGCGCTGGGACTCCATGTCGATGAAGTCGACCACAATCAGCCCACCGAGGTCGCGCAGGCGCAGCTGGCGGGCGATTTCGTCGGCCGCCTCCAGGTTGGTGCGCAGCGCCGTTTCCTCGATGTCGTGACCTTTGGTGGCGCGCGCCGAGTTGACGTCGATCGCGACCAGCGCTTCGGTGTGATCGATCACCACCGCGCCGCCCGAGGGAAGGTTCACATGGCGCGCATACGCCATCTCGATCTGGTGCTCGATCTGGAAGCGCGAGAACAGGGGCACGTCGTCGCGGTACAGTTTGACCTTGCCGACGTTGCCGGGCATCACGATCTGCATGAACGTGCGCGCCTGCTCGTAGATTTCCTCCGTATCGATCAGTATTTCGCCGATGTCGGGCTGGAAGTAATCGCGGATTGCCCGGATCACTAGGCTCGATTCGAGGTAGATCAGGAACGGCTTGGCGACGTAGCGACCGTCCGGACCCGGGGTGCGGTCGGCCGCGGCGCTCTCGATCGCGCGCCACAGCTGCATCAGGTAGTTCAGGTCCCAGTTCAGCTCCTCGGCGGAGCGCCCGATCGCCGCCGTGCGAGCGATGACGCTCATGCCTTCGGGCAGCGTGAGCTGGTCCAAGGTGTCGCGCAATTCGTTGCGGTCCTCGCCCTCGACCCGGCGCGAAACGCCGCCGCCGCGAGGGTTGTTGGGCATCAGGACCAGATAGCGCCCGGCCAGACTGATGAAGGTGGTAAGGGCGGCACCCTTGGTACCGCGCTCGTCCTTCTCGATCTGGACGATCAGTTCCTGGCCCTCCTTGAGGGCGTCCTGGATTCTTGCCTTGCCGACTTCTACGTCCGAGCGGAAATAGGCGCGCGCGACTTCCTTGAAAGGAAGAAACCCGTGCCGCTCCTCGCCGTAGTCGACGAAGGCGGCCTCGAGGCTGGGCTCGATGCGGGTGATGATGCCTTTGTAGATGTTGCTCTTGCGCTGCTCCCGTGCTGCAGATTCGATGTCGAGGTCGACGAGCTTTTGCCCGTCTACTATGGCGACGCGCAGCTCTTCCTGCTGCGTCGCATTGAATAGCATGCGTTTCACTTCCTGTTCTCCTGCGCTCGCAGGGGAACCGGCGGTCCGTCGGTCAGGATTCTCCTAGTTTTCGACCAGTCAAAGCCTTTATTCGGTTCGGCGACACAATGCCTGTCGGTTTGCCAAAACCCGGCGGCGGCCGGAATCCGTGCACCCTTCCTTAAGGGGTGCGGGCGTTTCCGCGGGGAAAACCCTCTGCGCTCGCTTCTAGTACTATCGCTACTTCCGGTGAGCGAAATTAACCTTTGCTTCGGGCTCGGCTTCAGCCGGGCGGGAGGCGGGTTGCAGATCCTGGCGGCGCTAGGCGCTTACCGCGAACCTGTGCCTCGCAACTCGAAGCAGCCCCGAGATCATACGGAAAATGAATGACTTAAGCAAGGCTCGGGCGACTCTGCTGGAGGTCGGCGAGGAAAGCGCCGCGCAGCGCATCGACAACTTCCTCATCCGGCGCCTGAAAGGGGTACCCAAAAGCCACGTTTACCGCGTGTTGCGCAGCGGCGAGGTGCGGGTGAACAGCGGGCGCGTGGGACCGGAATATCGCCTGCGCACGGGCGACCGCGTCCGGGTTCCTCCGGTCAGGCTGGCCGAGCGGGCAGGGCGCCCGGCGCCGCGCCCGCTTGAGCTCCCGGTGATTTATGAGGACCCAGCGCTGCTGGTGCTCGACAAGCCCAGCGGCGTCGCGGTACACGGAGGCAGCGGCCTCAGCTACGGCGCGATCGAGTCCCTGCGCGCCGCGCGCCCCCAGGCCAAGTTCCTTGAGCTCGCGCATCGGCTGGACCGCGATACCTCGGGGCTGCTGGTCGTCGCCAAGAAGCGCAGCGCGCTGCTCGAGCTGCACCGGATGCTGCGCGAAGGCGAGATGGAAAAAACCTACCTTGCAGTGGCCGCGGGGCGCTGGCGGGGCAGCGCGAGGGAATTGCGGGAGTCGCTGCACAAGCACGTCACTGCGGGAGGAGAACGAAGAGTGAGTGTACGTGCCGACGGCCAGCAGGCGGTAACCCGCGTTCGACCCCTCGCGACGAGCGACGACCTCAGCCTGCTCGAGCTGCGCCTGCTGACAGGGCGCACGCACCAGATTCGCGTGCACCTGGCGCATGCCGGTCATCCCGTACTGGGCGACGACAAGTACGGCAACTTCGAACTCAACCGGGCGTTATCCAAGCAGGGGGTCAAGCGCCTGATGCTGCACGCGTGCCGCCTGGTGCTGCGCCATCCGACGAGCGGCGCAAGCCTGCGTCTGGAAGCGCCTCTGCCACCGGGTATGCGCGAATTCGTCGAACAACGGTTTCCGGGCCATGGCGGCAGCGGCTGAGCGGCGTTACGCGCTGGTGGTGTTCGACTGGGACGGCACGCTGATCGATTCGGCCGGCACCATCGCCGAATGCATCCAAGACGCGAGCCGGGAAATGGGGCTGGCGGTGCCCGACCGGGAGCGCGCGCGCCATGTGATCGGGCTGGGACTGCACGACTCGCTGCGGCATGCGGTGCCGGATCTGCCGCCCGACGGTTACCGAGATTTCGCGCAGCTGTACCGGCGGCATTTCCTGGCGCGCGAAAGCTCGATGTCGCTGTTCGATGGCGTTCCCCAGCTCCTGGCCGGTCTTCATGGACGCGGCCACCTGCTGGCGGTCGCCACCGGCAAGAGCCGCCCGGGGCTGGACCGCGCGCTCGCGGCAAGCGGACTTGGCCCGTACTTCTGTGCTTCGCGCTGCGCCGACGAAAGCAACCCGAAGCCGCATCCGGCGATGCTGCTGGAGTTGATGCAGGAACTCGACGCCGAGCCGCAGCAGGTCCTGATGGTGGGCGACACGTCGCACGACCTCGAGATGGCGCGCAACGCCGGGGTCGACGCGGTGGCCGTCTGCTACGGCGCCCATCCGGAGCACGCCTTGCGCGCGCTTGGGCCGCAGACTTGTGTGGCGAGCGTGGACGAATTGGCGCAATGGCTGGCACGGAACGGCTGATCTGCGAATCCGCGGCGCTGGCCGAGGCTGGTCGCGGCGTGCGCTTCGAAGTGGAATACTTCGGCGAGCCCGTGGCGGCATTCGTGGTGCGCTTTGCCGGCGTGGCGCGCGGGTATTTGAATCGCTGCAGCCACGTCGCGCTGGAGCTTGACTGGCGCGAGGGGGACTTCTTCGGCGCCGACGGACGCGATTTGATATGCTCGGCGCACGGCGCGGTGTACGACCCGGCCAGCGGCAAATGCCGGGGCGGACCGTGCAACGGCGCGCCGCTCGTGCCGCTGCGCATTGACGAGCGCGACGGCAAGGTCTTATTCCTGGGATTCGCAGATGACTGAAAACGGCGGACAGTGGGAACGCGGGGTGCTCGAGCGGCTCGCGACGGCGGCGCTCAAGGAACAGCGCCGCTCCCGCATGTGGGGGATCTTCTTCAAGCTGCTCTTCTTTACCTATCTCAGCATCATTATCGTGCTGGCGATGGACTGGCGAAGCACCGGCGAAGAGGCGGCGGGCGGCATTCATACCGCGCTGGTGCGACTCAACGGCCTGATCGGACCCGGCACCGACGCGAGCGCGGAACGGATCAACTCGTCGCTGAGGGCGGCGTTCAAGGACAGCTCGACCAAGGCGGTCGTGCTGGAGATCAACAGCCCGGGCGGCAGCCCGGTACAGGCGCAGAACATCTACGACGAGATTCGGCGCCTGCGCAAGAAGTACCCCCGCATCCCGATCTACGCGGTGGTAGAGGACATCTGCGCGTCGGGCGGCTACTACGTTGCCGCGGCGGCGGATCGGATCTACGTCACGCGTTCGAGCATCGTAGGCTCGGTCGGCGTGCGCATGGACGGCTTCGGGGTCACCGGCCTGATGAAGAAGCTGGGCGTGGAGCGCCGCCTGCTGACGGCAGGCAAGAACAAGGGCTTCCTCGATCCGTTCCTGCCCGAGGATGCAAAGCAAAAGTCCTACGCTCAGGCGATGCTCGATCAGATTCACCAGCAGTTCATCGACGACGTGCGCCAGGGCCGCGGCAAGCGGCTGAAGGAGACGCCCGACATGTTCAGCGGCCTGATCTGGACCGGGCAGCAGAGCGTGGCGCTCGGGCTGGCCGACGGCTACGGCACGCTGAATTCGGTGGCGCGCGACGTGATCAAGGCGGAAAAGGTGGTCGACTACACCCAAAAGGAGAACTTGGCCGAGAAGTTCGCGCGCCGTTTCGGTGCGAGCGCCGCGAACGCCCTCGCGGATTTCGCGGTCCGCGACGAGCCGGTGTTGCACTGAGCAAGCCGCTCAGGTCGCAAAAAGCAGGAACACGCTCGGGCGCCGCCCCGGCTGCGGCGGCGCTGAACGCCAGCCGGCAATCGAGCGGACCGCTACGGCTTGCTGCGGCAGCGTGAGGTCGGTGGCGACGCAGAGGCGGGTCTGCGGAGCGCACACGCGTAGCAGGGAAGCCACCATCGCTTCGTTGCGGTACGGTGTCTCGATGAAGATCTGCGTCGCGCGCTCCGTCCTCGATCTTCGTTCCAGCCCCCGGATCCGGTCTTCACGCGCAGCCTTGTCGCGCGGCAGGTAGCCGCAGAACGCGAAGCGCTGTCCTTCGAGGCCGGAGGCCATCAGCGCGAGGACGATGGACGAGGGGCCGACCAGTGGCACCACCCGGTGGCCCTCGCGATGCGCTGCCGCGACGAGCAACGCGCCGGGATCGGCGATCGCCGGACAGCCGGCCTCGGACAGCAGCCCGAGCGGGCGGCCTTCGCGCAGCGGCGCCAGCAGGGCGCGGACCGCGTCCGCTGGCGTGTGCTCGTCGAGCACCTCGACGCGCAAGTCCCGCAACGCGCAAGGCATCCCGACTGCGGCCAGAAAGGCACGCGCGGTCTTCGCGTTTTCTGCGACGAAATCGCGCAGGTCGCGAATGATCTGCAGCGCGGGCCCGGGCAGCGATTCGGCGGCCGGCCCGCCGAGCGGGGTCGGGACTGCGTACAGGCAGGGCGGCATCAGCCGAGAACCGGCATGCCCGCCTGCGCGAGCATCGTGGTCAGGGCGATCAGGGGCAGGCCAACGAGCGAGGTCGGATCCTCGGTCTCGATGCGTTCGATCAGGGCGATTCCCAGCCCCTCGGATTTTGCGCTACCGGCGCAATCGTAGGGCTGCTCGATCCGCAGGTAGCTTTCAATCTGGCGCTCGTCGAAGCCGCGAAACACGACGCGACAGGGCACGAGATGGGTGCGCGCTTCCCCGGTGCGGGCGTCAAGCAGGCTCACCGCAGTGTGGAAATCGGCCGCTTTTCCGCTCAGCTTGCGCAGCTGTTGCAGGGCGTTGGCGTGGTTGCCGGGCTTGTCCAGCCGTTCGTCGCCGAGAGCGGCCACCTGGTCGGAGCCGATCACCAGCGCGTCGGGGAAGCGGCGCGCCACTGTACGCGCCTTGGCCAGAGACAGGCGGCAGGCGGTGTCGGCAGGGCGCTCCGCCGCCAGCGGGGTCTCGTCGATCGCAGGGCTGGTGGACCTGAAGCGGAGCGGCAGACGGCGCAGCAGTGCACGCCTGTAGCGGGAGGAAGACGCCAGCACGAGTTGTCGAGTTTGGTCCATGACTTTGTTTTGACAAGGTTTTTCTTGGATGATAACATTTAAAGCTTATGCCTCACCGGCCCATAATCGACGGATACGAATTCGCCGCCACCCGAGCGAGCCTGAACGGTGTATGGCCGTTGGCGGACTTCGCGCGACTACGCCCGTCGCTGCTGTCGGACGCCGGCGAGGTCGAATACTCGCTCAAGGGCGTCTCCGACGCGCAAGACCGGCCGGCGTTACAGCTTACAATCCGGGGCGCGCTGCGGCTCGGCTGCCAGCGCTGCCTTGCACCGCTGGAATTTCCGCTGCGGATCGAGTCCGTTCTCGCGCTGGCGCGCTCGCAGGCGGAAATCGACGCCCTGCCGGTGCAGGCCGAGGGGCCGGATTGGGTGGTTGCGGGCAAGGGGTTGGAAGTACACGATTTGCTCGAAGACGAGTTGTTGCTTGCGGTGCCTTACGCGCCACGTCACGAGCACTGCGCCGCGCAGGCGCGAACGGGCGGGAGCGCTTCATCTTCCCCGTTCGCGGAGCTGCGCGGAATGCTCGGCACGGGCGAGACGGAAACGCGCGGCAAGCGTAGCTGATTCTCCGCCAGCCGCGGCTGGCGGAGCCACGAACCTGAGAGAAGGAGTTTTGTCATGGCAGTTCAGCAGAACAAGAAATCCCCCTCGCGGCGCGGCATGCGTCGCGCGCACGATTTTCTCGGCAATCCCACGATCGCCGTGGAGCCCACCAGCGGCGAGGTCCATCTTCGGCACCACGTGAGCCCGACCGGCTACTATCGGGGCAAGAAGGTCGTCGAGCAAAAGGGCGAGTAGGCAGCGCAATCCGAGCCGCGCGCACTAGATGTGCGCGGGCGCTTGTTCAGCGATCTCTCCGCGCCGCTGCGCGGCGATCATGCCTTAGGCGCCTGATGGATATCACTGTTGCGGTCGACTGCATGGGGGGAGATCACGGACCCCATGTGACGGTTCCCGCCGTGCTGGATTTCCAGCAGCGGCACGGAGACGTCGACGTCGTCCTGGTGGGGCTGCGCGACGCGATCGAGGCGGAGCTTTCCGCTCGCGGTGCGGGGCCGGGACCGCGCCTGCGCGTGCACCACGCGAGCGAAGTGGTCGCCATGGACGAGCCCCCGGCCGGCGCGTTGCGGTACAAGAAAGACTCCTCGATGCGCGTCGTCACCGATCTGGTGAAGAAGGGCGAGGCGCACGCCTGCGTGAGCGCAGGAAACACGGGAGCGCTTATGGCGATTTCGCGTTTCGTGCTCAAGACGCTGCCCGGCATCGACCGTCCGGCACTCGCGACAGTGGTGCCGAACATGCGAGGAAAGCACACCTACATGCTCGATTTCGGCGCCAATGTGGACTGTACATCCGAGCATCTGCTCCAATTCGGGATCATGGGCGCAATGCTGGTGGCCGCGGTGGAGCACGATGACCGGCCGTCGGTCGGCTTGCTCAACATCGGCTCGGAAGACATCAAGGGCAACGACGCAGTGAAGCAAGCGGCGGAACTGCTGCGGGGGAGCGGGCTCAATTTCTTCGGTAATGTGGAAGGGGACGACATTTACAAGGGAACTACGGACGTCGTGGTGTGCGACGGCTTCGTTGGTAACGTGGCACTGAAGGCGTCGGAGGGCGTGGCTCGCATGATGGCGGCGGCGCTGCGCGAGGAATTCACCCGCAACCCGTTTAGACGGCTGGCGGCGCTTGCCGCGATGCCGGTGCTCGGCGCATTCCGTCGCCGCATGGACCCCGGCCGCTACAACGGCGCCAGTCTCCTCGGCCTGCGGGGCATCGTGATCAAGAGTCACGGCTCGGCCGATACTTTCGCCTTCGGGCAAGCGCTCTGGCGTGCGGTGGAAGAGGTGCGCAACAACGTCCTGCAGCGCATCGGGCAGCGCATGGCGCAGTTGCATTCGACGGTTCGCCAGGAGCGAAGCCAGGCGGCGGCCGAATGAGGTACTCGCGCATCATCGGCACCGGCAGCTTCCTGCCCCCGCGAATCGTCACCAACGAGGAATTCGCCGCACGCCTCGACACCAGCGACGCATGGATCCGGGAGCGTACCGGCATAGTGCAGCGGCACATCGCCGACGAGTCGCAGGCGTCCAGCGACCTGGCTCTGGAGGCCAGCACGCGGGCGCTGCAAGCTGCGGGAGTCGCCGCCGGCGAGATAGACCTGATCGTGCTGGCCACATCCACGCCCGACTACATCTTTCCCAGCACAGCGAGCCTGCTCCAGGCCAAGCTCGGCATCAAGGGCTGCCCGGCATTCGATGTGCAGGCGGTATGCAGCGGCTTTGTCTATGCGCTCGCGAGCGCCGACAGCTTCATCCGGGGCGGCATGTACAAGCGTGCGCTGGTGGTGGGAGCGGAAGTGTTCTCGCGCATTCTGGACTGGAACGATCGCGGAACCTGCGTGCTCTTCGGCGACGGTGCCGGCGCAGTGGTTCTCGAGGCCGGGGATCATCCTGGCATGCATGCCGCAGTCCTGCACGCGGATGGCAGCCAGGCCGACATGCTCTCGGTGCCGGGGAACGTCTGCGGGGGACGGATCATCGGCTCGCCCTTTCTGCAGATGAACGGACAGGGGGTGTTCAAGTATGCGGTCAGGGTTCTCGACGAAGTCGCACGCGAAACCGTGGCGGCGGCGGGGATGGAACTCAGCCAGGTGGATTGGCTAATTCCGCATCAGGCGAACGTGAGAATCCTGGAGGCCACGGCGAAAAGACTCGGGCTGCCACGGGAGCGCCTAGTGGTCACCGTGGACCATCACGGCAATACTTCGGCAGCTTCCATACCATTGGCGCTGGACGAATGGGTGCGAGCGGGCAAGATCCGCACCGGGCATCGGGTGCTGATGGAAGGGGTCGGCGGAGGCTTTACCTGGGGTGCGGCACTGGTGACGATGTGAGGGGCGAAAAAGAATGAAATTGGCGATGGTGTTTCCCGGTCAGGGCTCGCAGTCGGTGGGGATGCTACAGGCCTATGCCGGTCTGCCGGAGGTGGCGGAGGTTGTTGCAGAGGCGCAGAAAGTGTTGGGGCGCGAGTTCGTCGAGCTGCTCGACAAGGGGCCGGCCGAGGCGCTCAATCTGACGATCAATACCCAGCCTGCCATGGTGACAGCCGGCTACGCAGCGTACCGCGCCTGGCGCGCGCTCGGCGGTCCGCAACCGGAACTCGTGGCCGGGCACAGCCTGGGGGAATATACGGCGCTGGCGGCCGCAGGCGCAATCGGCTTCTCGCACTGCTTGCCCCTGGTGCGTTTCCGCGCTCAGGCGATGCAGGAGGCGGTGCCGGAGGGGCAGGGGGCCATGGCGGCGATTCTGAATCTCGACGACGAGAGCGTCAGGGCGGCGTGCGTCGAGGCAGCGCAGGGGGAAGCGGTGCAGGCGGTCAATTTCAACGCCCCGGGTCAGGTGGTGATAGCCGGCCACAAGGCGGCGGTGCAGCGGGCGATGGAAGCCTGCAAGGCGAAGGGCGCCAAGCGCGCGCTCCCGCTTCCGGTGAGCGCGCCCTTCCACTCCAGCCTGATGCAGCCGGCTGCGGAGCGGCTGCGTGCCTACCTGGAAGGCGTTGAGCTCGCAGCGCCGGCCGTGCCGCTGATCAATAATGTCGACGTGGATACGCCCCAGGACCCGATGGCGATCAAGGATGCGCTGGTGCGACAGGCCGCGTCGGCTGTCCGCTGGGTCGAGACGATCCAGCGCATGGCGCAAAGCGGCGTTACGCACGTGGTCGAGTGCGGCCCCGGAAAGATCCTTGCCGGCCTAGTCAAGCGCATTGCGCCGGATCTGCAGGGCATAGCCCTGTCCGACCGGGCCGCGTTCGAGCAGGCCCTGGCCTCGATCAAGGGAGGCTGAAGATGCTCGATGGCAAGGTCGCCTTTGTCACCGGCGCTTCGCGCGGGATCGGGCGAGCGATCGCGACTGAATTGGCAAGGCAGGGCGCCACAGTCGTCGGCACGGCCACCAGCGAAAGCGGCGCGCAAGGGATCACCGAGGCGGTTGCGCAAGCAGGCGGCAAAGGTGCCGGTCGGGTTCTCGATGTGCGGGATGCGGCGCAATGCGACACCGTCGTAGCTGCCGTGCAGAAGGAGTTCGGCGACATCCTCGTGCTGGTGAACAACGCCGCCGTGGTGCGCGACAACCTGGCCATGCGCATGAAGGACGCGGAATGGGACGAAGTGATCGAAACCGACTTGCGCTCCGTATTCCGACTCTCCCGCGCAGTGATGCGCGGCATGATGAAGGCGCGCTGGGGGCGAATCGTGAACATCACTTCGGTGGTGGGTGCCGCGGGAAATCCCGGGCAGGCGAATTACGCGGCCGCCAAGGCGGGGATCGTCGGCATGACGAAGTCGCTGGCGCGCGAACTCGGGAGCCGCAACATTACCGTAAACTGCGTTGCGCCGGGTTTTATCGACACCGACATGACGCGCGCACTGTCAGAGGAGCAGCGTAGCGCGCTTCTGGCACAGATTCCGCTCGGACGACTCGGGCAGGCGACCGAGGTGGCAGGGGCAGTCGCCTTTCTTGCGTCGCCAGCCGGGGACTATGTAACAGGAACCGTGCTTCACGTGAACGGCGGCATGTATATGTAGTAGAAGCGCTTTCTCGCCGCAGGCGAGGACGATCGTTTTGGTAGAATACTGGCCCTCTTGGCCTCAAAGGGAAGGAATCACATGGAAAACATTGAACAACGCGTCAAAAAGATCATCGCCGAACAGCTCGGCGTCAACGAGGCCGAGATCAAGAACGAGTCCTCGTTCGTTGACGATCTGGGCGCAGATTCGCTCGACACCGTCGAGCTCGTCATGGCGCTTGAGGAGGAGTTCGAGACAGAGATTCCGGACGAGGAAGCGGAAAAGATCACCACGGTTCAGCAGGCCGTGGACTACATCAAGGGTCACCAGAAATCCTGAGCAATTTCGGCGTTGCAGGGGTGCAGAACTGCCCCGGTGACTCCTGAGGAGCGAAGTTGTCCCGTCGCAGAGTCGTCGTAACCGGGCTCGGCATCGTGTCGCCGGTCGGAAACGCAGTACCAGAGGCCTGGGAGAATGTGCTTGCTGGCAAGTCCGGCATCACGCGCATCACCCGCTTCGATCCCTCGCGTCTGGCGAGCCAGATCGCCGGCGAAGTGAAGGACTTCGATATCGCCCAGTACGTGTCGCCGAAGGAAGCGCGCCGGATGGATACTTTCATCCATTACGGTATGGCGGCCGGATTGCAGGCGTGGCGCGACGCCGGCGTGACGCTTTCAGCTGAGGATGCCGAGCGCGCAGGGGTCAATTTCGGATCGGGAATCGGCGGCTTGCCGCTGATCGAGCATACACACGACGAACTGCTGAAGAACGGCCCGAGGCGCATCTCTCCTTTCTTCATTCCGGGAACGATCATCAACATGATCGCCGGCAATTTGTCGATCACGCTCGGCCTGAAGGGACCGAACCTCGCGATGGTCACGGCATGCACCACCTCGACCCACTGCATTGGCGAGGCCACGAAATCGATTCGCTACGGCGACGCCGACGTCATGATCGCGGGCGGCGCCGAGGCGACCGTGACCGAGCTCGCGATCGGCGGTTTTGCGTCGGCGCGCGCTCTCTCCACGCGCAACGATGATCCCGCAGGCGCCAGCCGGCCCTGGGATAAGGACCGCGACGGCTTCGTTCTGGGGGAGGGCGCCGGCGCGGTGGTGCTGGAGGAATACGAGCACGCGCGCGCCCGCGGTGCCCGCATCTACTGTGAGGTCTCGGGCTACGGCGTCTCGGCCGATGCGTATCATATGACCGCGCCGGCCGAGGACGGAGACGGCGCGTACCGCTGTATGCGCAACGCGCTCAAGGACGCCGGCCTGGCGCCGGAGGTCGTGGACTACATCAATGCCCACGGCACCTCGACTCCGCTGGGCGACGTGGCGGAAACGGTCGCCGTGAAGAGGCTGCTGGGCGACCATGCCAAGCGGGTCGCGGTGAATTCGACTAAGTCGATGACAGGCCACTTGCTTGGTGCGGCGGGAGGCGTAGAAGCGGTGTTTACCATCCTTGCCACGCATCATCAGGTTTCGCCGCCGACAATAAACCTGCAGAATCCTGATCCTCAGTGCGACCTGGATTACGTGCCGAACGCGGCGCGTGACATGCAAGTGCGCGTTTCAATGTCCAACTCGTTCGGGTTCGGCGGCACCAACGGCTCCCTGGTTTTCGCCCGGGTTTGAGCAGCGAGCGAACTCTTCGCATCGATCTAAAGCCGTCGCGCGCGCTTGCCGCGGCGATCGTCGGGGTGCACAGCGCCGCAGGGGTATGCGCCGGCGCGCTGCTGGAGGATGCGGCTGGAGTCTGCCTCGGAGTGCTGATCGTTGGCCTCGGCCTGGCGGCCGCGTGGGACCGGGCGCTTCTGCTCGGAAGACGGTCGCTGCGAGCCCTGCGAGCGGAAGGGAAGGGGCGCCTGACCCTGGAACTGGCCAACGGAGCGCTGGTGCCGCTGCGGGTTGGGACGCGGCGCTACGTCAGCCGCCTGGTAGTGGTTCTTCCGGCCGCCGCTTCGATGCGGCGCACCATAATCGTCACAGGCGATATGCTCGACCCCGACTCGTTTCGGGCACTGCGTCTGTGGGCGCTCTGGGGTCAGGTACCAGGACCGGCACCGGCGCAGCCCGTTGCCTGAGCCATGATCCGGCGCGAGATCGAACGAACTATTTTCTAAGGCAATTGTCAGTGAAAAAGAGGTGTTGGAGACCGAGGGCGTGCCGGGACACTGCAGTGCCGGCGCCCACGTGTACGGCGGGAGTCGGCGGTGGCTGACCGCGACATCGACGGTCAGCTGGTTGCACGGGCTCAGCGTGGGGACAAGCGGGCATTCGAGCTGCTGGTTGAAAAATATCAGCGCAAGTTGGCACGCCTGTTGTCGCGGTTCGTGCGGGACCCGGCCGAGGTGGAGGATGTCACACAGGAAGCCTTCATCAAGGCCTACCGGGCACTGCCCGGGTTTCGGGGTGACAGCGCTTTTTATACTTGGCTTTATCGGATAGGCATCAATACCGCCAAGAACTACCTCATCGCCTTGGGCCGGCGGGCGCCGACCTCGACCGAGGTAGGCGCTGAGGAAGCGGAGGGCTACGAGGATGCCGAGCAGTTGCGGGACATTGATACGCCGGAGAGTCAGTTGCTGTCCAAGGAGATCGCCGAAACAATGAATGCGACGATCGCCGAGCTGCCGGAGGAGTTGCGCACCGCCATCCAGCTGCGGGAAATCGAAGGCATGAGCTACGAGGATATTGCGCAGATCATGAACTGTCCGATCGGTACTGTCCGGTCGCGCATCTTCCGCGCGCGCGAAGCGATCGCCGAAAAGCTTCGGCCGCTGCTGGGAACGGCTAAAGACAAGAGGTGGTAGACGATGAAAGCGAAAATCTCGGTGCTGATGGATGGCGAGCTCGGTGAACGCGAGGTGGAGGAAGCGCTGGCGGCTCTCTCGACGCCGGGCGAGGCCCGTGCGGCCTGGTGTACCTACCATCTGATTCGGGATGCGCTGCGGGGCGACTGTGCGCTCTCGGCGAATTTTGCGGCAAATATTGCAGAACAGCTGGCGCTGGAGCCGACCGTGCTGGCGCCGCAACGTACGATGCGACACCCTGCGCGCGCGCGCTGGGTCGCGCTATCCGCAGCGGCCAGCGTCGCAGCGGTTGCACTCGTAGGCTGGCTGGCGTTCACCCCACGCCCGGGAGCAGACGGCATTCCGGTTGGCGTGCCCGTAGCACAGGCTCCTCAGAACCCGACCGCGGTCGTGGCCGATACGAAGTCGCTGCAGCGCGTGCCGCTGCCGAGCTCCGCGGACGACTATTTGCTGGCACATCAGGGTTACTCGCCGCGCTTGACGCTACAGGGCGTTGCCCCCTACATCCGCACCGTGTCGGATGAGGCTGTCCAGAGCGATACGCAATGAGGAACTCGCCCGGGGCGGCGCTGCTGGCACGAACACTTTGGTTCGTCCTGGCGACGACGAGCTGCACGGGCATTGCTCATGCGCAGCAGGCCTCGTCGGACGACGCAGTGCAGTGGTTGAGCAAGATCTACAAGGCCACGCAGAGCCTTTCCTATAGCGGGACATTCGTCTATCAGCAAGGCGAGCACAGCGAGACCTCTCGTATCGTCCGTCGCGTCGGAGCGCACGGAAGCGCGGAAAAGCTGGAAGCGCTGGACGGTGCGCCGCGTGAAGTCCTGCGTACCGATGACGCCGTAAAGTGCTACCTTCCGGGCCGACGCACGGTCAAGGTGGACCGTCGAGGCCACCAGCGCACGTTCCCGGCGCTGCTACCCGCGCAGATCGGCGCGCTGGAAGAGCACTATACGATCAGCAAAGGCGAGATCACCCGGGTTGCGGGCTACGAATGCCAGGCCATCTTGCTTACCCCGAAAGACGATTTGCGCTACGGCTATAAGCTGTGGGCTGACGCGCGGACCGGAATGCTGCTGAAGGCAGTTACCCTTGACGAGGCAGGCAAGGCCATCGAGCAGTTCACTTTCACTCAGCTTGCGATCGGTCCGGTACCAAGCAGCGAAGTGCGGCCCCCGCAAACCACGAGCAATTGGCACGTCGAGGATGCCGATGTCATGCCCGTGAACCTTGAGGCTACGGGATGGAGTGTTTCACCGGACATTCCCGGATTCAAGAAAGTGGTCGAAGTGAAGCGTAAACTGCACCAAACGAGGCAGGTCGATCAGGTGGTGTATTCGGACGGGCTGGCAGCCGTGTCGGTTTTCATCGAACCGGAAATACAGGGCGGCAAAGTGCAGCGCATGGGGCTGTCCAGCATGGGAGCCATCAATATCTATACGCGACGGGTGGCAGACCACCTCGTCACGGTCGTGGGCGAAGCGCCCGCGCGAAGCGTGCGGCGGATTGCGGACACCGTGCAGTTCCGCGCCCCGAAGTGAAGTTTTAGAAGGGGATCTAGATGCGAGTATTGAGGTGCTTCGCGGCCGTGTGTCTGCTCGGCCTCGGCGGGCAGGCGGTTGCCCAAGCCACGCTGCCGGATTTCACGCGACTGGTCGAGGAGCAGGGGCCAGCGGTGGTCAACATCAGCACCAAGCAGGAGGCAAAGCACCATGCGCTGCCCAAGATTCCCGGGATCGGAGACGACGAACTGCAGGAGTTCTTTCGCCGCTTCATACCCCGGCAGCCTATCCCGGAGCCGCGCTCGGAGAGCCGCTCCCTCGGTTCCGGCTTCATCATCAGCCAGGATGGCTACATCCTGACCAATGCTCATGTCGTCGAGGGAGCGGACGAGATCGACGTGCGCTTTACGGACAAGCGCGAGCTTCAGGCCAAGGTGATCGGTGCGGACCGCCGCAGCGATGTTGCGCTCATCAAGGTGGAGGCAAGGGGGCTGCCGGTGGTCAAGTTCGGGGATCCCTCCCGCCTTAGAGTGGGGGAATGGGTCGTCGCGATCGGCTCGCCGTTCGGATTCGACAACACCGTAACGGCGGGCATCGTCTCGGCCAAAGGCCGGTCGCTGCCGGAAGAAAATTTCGTGCCCTTCATCCAGACCGATGTGGCGATCAATCCGGGTAATTCGGGCGGCCCGCTGTTCAATATGAAGGGCGAAGTGGTCGGCATCAATTCACAGATTTACAGCCGTACCGGCGGATTCATGGGACTGTCGTTCGCGATCCCGATCGACGTCGCGCTGGACGTCCAGGCTCAGCTGAAAGAGAAGGGCCGCGTCTCGCGCGGACGAATCGGCGTGGTAATCCAGGAGGTCTCCGGGGATTTGGCGACCTCTTTTGGTCTCGACCGGCCGCGCGGCGCGTTGGTGAACACGGTAGAGAAGGGTAGTCCCGCCGCGAAAGCAGGGCTTGAGCCGAGCGACATCATCCTGGCCTTCGGCAAAAAGCCTGTGGAGTCATCGATCGACCTGCCGCGCATCGTCGGGGCGACGCTGCCCGGCTCGCGGGTGTCGGTTGAGATCTGGCGCAAGGGTGCGCCGCGCACGCTCAGCGTAACCGTGGGCGAGCTCCGCGACGACAAGGTCGCCTCGCTCGAGTCGCCGCCGGAGCAGGAGCCCGCGGAGGCCGCGGCAAACCGTCTGGGCATCGTGGTGAGCGAGCTTACGCCGCAGCAGCGCAAGGAATCGAAGCTGACGCACGGCCTCGTGGTCACCGACGTGCGGCCAGGGGCGACTGCCGATCTCCGGCGCGGCGATGTGCTGTTGATGCTGGTTCACAACGGCCGGCAGACGGAGCTCAAGTCAGTCAAGCAACTGGACAGACTGCTTGCGAGCCTCGATAAGGGCTCCGTGTTAACGCTCCAGGTACGGCGCGGCGAAAGCACGGCGTTCGTCGCGGTTTCCGGGCTCGGCGACGGTAGCTGAGCGGTTGTGCGGCTGACTCTCTACGGCCGGACTTACTGCCATCTGTGCGAGGACATGCTGCGGAGTCTTGAGAGCCTGCAAGACGAGTTGCAGTTCAGCGTCGAAACCGTTGACGTCGACGCCGACCCCGCCCTGGAGTCGCGCTACGGCGAGTTCGTGCCGGTGTTGGTCGGTCCCGACGGCCGCGAAATCTGCCATTATTTCCTCGACCTTACGGCCCTGAAAGACCGCCTTGCGGTAAACTAGCGGTCGTTTCCCCGAAGGGTGCCGACGGCACCCTTTTTTGTGATGGCGCAAAGCCACATTCGCAATTTCTCGATCATCGCGCATATCGACCACGGCAAGTCGACGCTGGCCGATAGGTTCATCCAGATGTGCGGTGGTCTTTCGAACCGGGAAATGGCGGCGCAGGTGCTCGATTCAATGGAGCTCGAGCGCGAGCGCGGAATCACAATCAAGGCGCAGACCGCGGCGCTCCGCTTCCAGGCCCAGAACGGCGAAACGTATTTTCTCAACCTGATCGACACGCCGGGGCACGTGGACTTCTCCTACGAGGTGAGCCGCTCGCTCTCGGCCTGCGAGGGCGCGCTGCTGGTGGTCGATGCCTCGCAGGGTGTGGAAGCGCAAACCGTTGCGAACTGCTACACGGCGATCGAGCTCGGCGTAGAGGTCATTCCGGTGCTGAACAAGATCGATCTCCCGTCTGCCGATCCTGAGAGCGCGATTCGGGAGATCGAGGACGTGATCGGAATCGATGCGCATGACGCGATTCGTGCCAGCGCAAAGACCGGAGAGCGGGTCTCCGAAATCCTGGAAGCGATTATTGCGCGGGTGCCGCCGCCGCGAGGCATCGCCGACGCGCCCCTCAAGGCGCTGGTGATCGATTCTTGGTTCGACAACTATGTCGGTGTGGTGATGCTGATCCGCGTCGTCGACGGGTGCCTGCGAACCAAAGAGAAGATCCGTTTAATGAGCACGGGCGGTTCGCACCTCTGCGAACAAATCGGCGTCTTCACGCCGAAGGCCGAGGCGCGCGACGAGCTTTCGGCGGGCGAGGTGGGATTCGTCATCGCGGGCATCAAGGAGCTTCGCGCGGCCAAGGTTGGCGATACGTTGACGCACTCCGACAAGCCGACCCGCGAAGCTCTGCCCGGTTTCAAGGAAGTCAAGCCGCAGGTCTTTGCAGGCCTTTATCCCGTCGAGTCCAACCAGTACGAGTCGCTGCGCGATGCGCTAGAAAAGCTGCATCTCAACGACGCGTCGTTTCACTACGAGCCGGAAGTATCGCAGGCGCTTGGGTTCGGATTCCGGTGCGGATTCCTCGGGCTGCTGCATATGGACATTGTCCAGGAGCGCCTCGAGCGGGAATACGGCATGCACCTGATCACGACGGCGCCGTCGGTCGTCTACGAAGTGCTCATGAGCGACGGCGAGCTGGAACAGGTGTCAAATCCAGCCAAGCTGCCTGACCCGGGCAAGATCGCCGAGATTCGAGAACCCATTATTGCGACGACGATCTTCGTGCCCCAGGAGTACGTCGGCACGGTCATGACGCTATGCACCCAGAAGCGCGGCGTTCAGACCAACATGCACTACTCGCCGAGTCACGTCGTGCTCTCGTACGATCTTCCTCTTAACGAGGTGGTGCTGGATTTCTTCGATCGACTGAAATCGCTGACGCGCGGCTATGGCTCGCTTGACTACGATTTCAAGGAGTACAGGCCCGCCGACATGGTGCGGCTCGACGTGCTGGTCAACGGCGAGAGGGTGGATGCGCTCTCCACCATGGTGCACCGATCCAGCGCGCAGTCGCGCGGGCGGGATTTAGTGACCCGACTGCGGGGACTGATCCCTCGTCAGATGTTTGACGTCGCAATTCAGGCGGCAATCGGATCGCACATCGTTGCGCGCGAGAACGTCAAGGCGCTGCGCAAGAACGTCCTCGCGAAGTGCTATGGCGGCGACATCACCCGCAAGAAGAAGCTGCTCGAGAAGCAGAAGGAGGGTAAGAAACGCATGAAGCAGGTCGGCGCAGTTGAAATCCCGCAAGAGGCATTCCTGGCGGTTCTGCAAATGGGGGACAAGTGAGCTTCGCACTCTTCCTGTTCCTGCTTCTGGTGGTGACCGGCGCTGTTTGGCTGGTGGAAATCGTGTGGTTACGCAAGCGGCGCCCCGCTCAGGCAGCGCAACCATGGTGGGTCGAATACTCGGTCAGCTTCTTTCCGGTCATTGTCGTGGTGTTCCTGTTGCGTTCGTTCGTCGTCGAACCGTTCAAGATTCCCTCTGGATCGATGATCCCGACGCTACACATCGGCGACTTCATCCTCGTGAACAAGTTCGACTACGGCATCCGCTTGCCGATCATCAATCGCAAGATTATCTCGATCGGCAATCCGCATCGCGGGGACGTGATGGTGTTCCGCTATCCCGATGATCCGTCACTCGATTACATCAAGCGCGTGGTGGGCCTTCCGGGCGACACAGTGGAGTATCGCAACAAGCACCTGACGATCAACGGACGGCCGGTGCCGACGCGGGAGATCAGTGATTACCTCTCGAAAGAGAACATGCAGTTCTACAAGCGCTACGTCGAGGATCTCGGCGGTGTGAAGCACCAGATCCTGATCGACCCCAACGCGCCGTCGTACGTTCCCCAGGTGCGCACGTTCCCCTATTCGAAGAATTGCAACTACAATCACGATGGCGTTGTGTGCCACGTCCCGCCGGGGCACTATTTCATGATGGGTGACAACAGGGACAATTCGAGCGACAGCCGGGTTTGGGGGTTCGTGCCTGACGCGAACATCATAGGCAAGGCGTTCTTTATCTGGCTCAACCTGAGCGATCTGAGCCGGTTCGGGACCTTTCATTAACGCTCGCGCTGGGAGGAAAGATGCGCAACAGGCAATTGGGCCTCAGCCTAGGTGGTCTGATTTTCGGGTCGATCGTCCTGATCTTCGTCATCCTGTTCGGCCTGAAGGTCGGCCCCGATTATATGGAGTACTTCACCGCCAAGGAGGCGATCACGGCGATCGCGAATTCAGGGGAGACGTCTCCGGTCGAGATTCGAAAGTCCTTCTCCGCCCGCCAAGCGATCGACGATATGCCGTCACTCAAGCCGAGCGATCTGGATATTTCCCGCGAAGGCGGCCAGGTCGTGATTTCCTTCGCCTATCGAAAGGAGGTCCCGCTGGTCGGCAACATGGGCGTGTATATCGACTTCCAGGCGAGCGCCGTCGGTCGCTGACGTCTCTTGGACCGGCCTGCGACGCTTGAGAGCCGTCTGGGCTACCGGTTCCGCAACGCGGCGCTGCTGGATCAGGCTCTAACGCACCGCAGTTACGGATCGCCGCACAACGAGCGGCTCGAATTCCTGGGCGACGGCGTGCTCGATTGCGTCATTGCGGAGGCGCTGTATCGCCGCTTCCCGTCACTTAGCGAGGGCAAACTGACCCGTTTGCGGGCCGATCTCGTGCGCGAGGAAGCGCTGAGCACGCTCGCACGCGGGCTGGATCTCGGCGGGCACCTTCGCCTCGGGGAGGGGGAACTCGCAAGCGTGGGCGGAGCAAGGCCCTCGATCCTCGCCGACGCCATGGAGGCCGTGTTCGGCGCGATCCTGCTCGACGGCGGGTACGATGCAGCGCGCAAGGCGGTGCTCAATATCTACGGGGGAGCGCTGGCGGAGCTCGATCCTGCCCGGACCGCGAAGGATCCAAAGACCCGCTTGCAGGAGTATCTCCAGGGTGCGCACCGACCGCTGCCCGAGTACCGAGTCACGGCAACCCATGGCGCCGCACACCTGCAGACTTTCGAGGTCGAATGCATTGTCGCGGGCCTCGGATTGCGCGCGACCGGCAGCGGCACCTCTCGCCAGCGCGCGGAGCAGCAGGCCGCGGAAGCGCTGTTGAGAGGGCTCGGACAATGAGTGCCTTTCGCTGCGGTACCGTCGCCATCGCGGGACGGCCGAATACGGGAAAGTCGACCTTGCTCAACCGGCTCGTAGGCGAAAAGCTTTCGATCGTTTCGCCCAAGGCGCAAACCACCCGCCATCTGGTGACCGGTATCTTGAATACCGAGGACTGCCAATTCGTCTTCATCGACTCTCCAGGGCTGCAATCTCAGCACCGGGACGTCCTGCACCGGACGCTCAACCGGCGCGCGGCGGAGGTGGTCAAGGATGCAGACGTGGTCGCCTTTGTTCTCGACGCGCTTCGCTTCGGCGAAACGGATCGCGCCGTCCTGCAGCGGATACCGGAGGCGCGAAAGGTGGTGGCGGTCGTGAACAAGATCGACCGCGTGAAGCGCGCCGAAGAGCTGATTCCCTTCATCGACCGCTTGAGCAAAGAACGCAAGTTCGCCGCGATCGTGCCGGTAAGCGCGCGTACCGGGCGCAACCTGGCCGAGTTGCTGCGCGTGCTGCGCGAGGCGCTGCCGGAAGCCCCTCCGATCTTTCCCCCCGACCAGCTCACGGACCGTGACGAGCGGTTCTTCGCTGCCGAGCTCTTGCGCGAGAAACTGTTTCAGCAGCTCGGCGAGGAGTTGCCCTACCGCTGCGAGGTGGTGATCGACAGTTTCCGCGAGGAAGGCCGTCTGCGGAGGATCGAAGCGACAATCCTGGTCGCACGCGCCAGCCAGAAGGGCATCGTCGTGGGCAGCAAGGGAGCGCAGCTCAAGCGCATCGCCGAAGCCGCGCGCAAGGACATGGAGCGCCTGTTCGGCGGCAAGGTCTACCTGGGGGTCTGGGTTAAGGTGCGCCGCGGCTGGACCGACGACGAGCGCGTGTTGCGGGGGTTGGGCTATGGATAGCCGGGCAGCGCGGCGCAGGGTCGAGCACGAGGCCGGATTCGTCCTGCATACGCATCCCTACAAGGAAACCAGCCTGATCGTGGAGGCGTTCACCCGGCGCTTCGGACGGGTTGCGCTGCTCGCGCGCGGCGCGCGCCGGCCCCGTTCGGCGATGCGAGGCGTACTGCTGGCCTTTTATCCGCTGCGCCTCAGCTGGAGCGCGTCTGGGGAGCTCGGCACGCTGATTTCCGCGGAGTGGGCAGCCGGCCTGCGCTCGCTCGAGGGGCTCGGCCTGATGTGCGGCTTCTACCTCAATGAGCTCCTGCTGCGCCTGCTGCCCCGCGAGGATCCGCACGAGGAGCTGTACGACGCCTATTCAAGCAGCCTCGTGCGGCTCTCGGCGCGGGAGCCGCATGCGCCGGTGCTACGAGAGTTCGAGCGCAGAATGCTGAAGGAACTCGGGTATGCTCCCGTGCTCGAGCGCGAGGCGGTAACCGGCGAGGCGATCGAGCCCGAGCGGCGCTATCTTTACGAGCCGGACCGCGGTCCGGTCGCGACGAACGGCCAGGAAGGACGGCGCGGTCCCGGGGCCGACGTGCTGGTCAGCGGCCGTACGCTGCTCGACCTTGCGCGTGACGACTATGGACGTGCCGAAACGCGCGACGAGGCTCGCGCCCTGCTGCGTGCCCTGATCGCGCACCGGCTCGGCGGCCAGACGCTGCATACGCGCACAGTGCTGATGGAGTTGCAGGAGCTATGATCGAACTCGGCGTCAATATCGACCATGTCGCGACCGTGAGGCAGGCGCGGCGCACCTACGAACCCGATCCTGTCTGGGCGGCCGTCGAAGCCCACTTGGGAGGCGCGGACGGCATCACGGTGCATTTGCGCGAGGACCGGCGACACATCCAGGACGAAGACGTGCGGCGGCTGCGCGAGCTCACGCACATCAAGCTGAATCTCGAAATGGCAGCGACTGACGAGATGCTTCGAGTTGCCTGCGACATCAAGCCGGAGATGGCCATGCTGGTGCCGGAGGGGCGTCACGAGATCACCACTGAAGGCGGGCTGGACGTCGTTTCGCAGGAAGGAAAACTGAAGAACGCGGTGGCGCGACTAGGCGAGGCCGGAATCATCGTGTCGGTGTTCATCGACGCGGAGCCGCGACAGGTCGAGGCTGCTGCGCGTATCGGCGCGGCGGTATGCGAGGTGCACACCGGCCCCTACGCACACGCGTTCCACTCCAAGGGACGCGATGCCGAGAGCCCGGCGGTCGTGCAGGAGCTCGACGAGCTCAAGCGGACCGGAGAGACGATCCGCGGACTGGGAATGAGATTCAACGCGGGCCACGCGCTGAACTATTTCAACGTCGAGCCGGTCGCGTGCCTGGAAGGCGTGCGCGAGCTTCATATCGGGCACGCGATCGTGAGCCGCGCGGTCTTTGTCGGCATGCGCGAGGCGGTGCGGGAGATGAAGCGCCTGATCGTAGAGGCGGCGCGCTCGGCGCGGCGATGATCTACGGCGTCGGCACCGACATCGTCGAGATCGCGCGAGTAGGGCGGGTGCTTTCGCGCTACGGGGAGCGGTTTGCCGAGCGGATCCTGTGCCCGCCGGAGCTGGCGCGCTTTCGCGCCCATCGCCAGCCGGTGGCCTACCTCGCCAAGCGTTTCGCGGCCAAGGAGGCGTTCACCAAGGCTCTCGGCACGGGAATTCATGCCCCGGCGAACTGGCACGGGGTATGGGTCGTGAATCTGCGCTCGGGCCAGCCCAAGCTGGAGTTCACGCCGGCTCTGGCGACGCTGATGGAGCGGCGCGGCGTCGCCCGCTGCCATCTGTCTTTATCGGACGAAAGGGAGTTCGCCAGCGCTACGGTGATCCTGGAGTCCGGCACATGAGCCGGGCACCGGGACCGGCGATCATCGACGTCGTCGGTAGCGAGCTCGCCGAGGGTGACCGGGCGCGGCTGCGCCATCCGGCGGTCGGCGGCGCAATTCTATTCGCGCGCAACTATGAAAGCCCGCCGCAGCTGCTTGCCCTGGTGACCGAAATCCGGGCCGTGCGCCCGGACATCCTGCTTTGTGTGGACCAGGAAGGTGGTCGCGTGCAGCGGTTCCGCGCGGGATTCAGCCCGCTTCCGCCGATGCGCCGTCTGGGGGAGATCTGGGACCGCGACCGCGGCGCCGCGTGCGCTGCAGCGCGAGCAACAGGTCTTGTCATTGCGGCCGAGCTTGGCGCGCACGGCCTGGACTTCAGCTTTGCACCCGTGCTCGACCTCGACTACGGCAGGAGCGGCGTGATCGGCGACCGGGCGTTCCATGCCGATCCTCGGGCGGTGGGGGAGCTCGCCGCAGCGTTCATCGGCGGCCTGCGCGAGGGCGGCATGGCGGCGGTCGGAAAGCACTTCCCGGGACACGGCTATGCCGCCGCCGACTCGCATGTGGACGTCCCGCGCGACGAGCGCCCGCTAGAGGAGATCCTGGTGAGCGACGCGGCCCCGTACGGAGCGGCGATTGCCGCCGGGCTCGCCGCGGTGATGCCGGCGCATGTTGTCTATCCTCAAGTCGACGCCGCGCCGGCCGGCTACTCCCGGTTCTGGCTGCAGGACATCCTTCGCCAGCGGCTTGGGTTCACCGGCATGATCTTCAGCGACGATCTATCGATGGAGGGTGCTGGAACTGCGGGCGGAATTCCCGAGCGTGCGCGCGCGGCGCTCGCGGCAGGTTGCGACATGGTCCTGTTATGCAACGATCCGCGAGGCCAGGAGCGGCTGCTCGACAGCCTCGGCGAGGCGGCTCCGGTCGAGGCGGGACGTTTCGCGCTCCTGCGCGCGGAACGCCGGCTGGACCGCAGGAACGACGCCGCTTACCTCGAGGCTGCGCAGACCGTGCGCAGGCTGGCCTAACGCGCCTCAGGCACGCTCCATGTAGGTGCCGTCGTCGGTATTGACCTTGATCCGCTCGCCCTGATTGACGAACGGCGGCACCTGAACGGTGATACCGGTTTCCATCCGTGCCGGCTTGAAAGTGGTCGTTGCAGTGGCGTTCTTGATCGCCGGCTCGGTATCCATGATCGTCAGGACCACGGAAGGAGGCAGCTCGACACCGATCGCCCGCCCGTTATAGAAGTTGATCTGCACCTCGGTGTTGGGCAGCAGGAAGCCGGACTGACCTTCCAGAAAGTCCGCAGACAGAGACAACTGCTCGTAATTCTCCTTGTCCATGAACACGTAGCTGTCGCCGTCCTGGTACAGATATTCCATGTTCCGCGGCTCGACGAACGCACGCTCCACCTTGTCCTCCGTCCGGAAGCGCTGGTTGGTCTTGGTGCCGGATTCGATGTCCTTCATCTCGACCTGCATGAAGGCGCCGCCGCGACCGCCGACGTGCACGTGATAACACTTCAGAACGCGCCATACGCGCTTGTCCCATTCAAGCAGGTTGCCGACGCGAATCTCGACCGCCGATACTTTCGCCATGGAAGGGTGCCGAATTCCAAAAGCGCAGAACTTTACACGAAATCAGAGGCATGGCGCTAGAATTTCGGGTCACACCATGAGCGAATCGTTCGACCCGAAGGCCTTCGTCGCCGGCCTTCCCGGCCTTCCCGGCGTATACCGCATGCTCGGAGCAGGCGGCGAAGCGCTTTACGTCGGCAAGGCGCGCGACTTGAAGCGGCGCGTGGGCTCGTACTTCAGCCGCAGTTCCGCCATCAGTCCGCGCATACGGATGATGCTGGAGCAGGTGGCGGCGATCGAGGTGACGGTGACGCGCTCCGAGGGCGAGGCGCTCCTGCTCGAGAACAATTTCATCAAGAGCCTGGCGCCGCGCTACAACATTCTGTTTCGGGACGACAAGTCCTACCCTTACCTGATGATCACCGGACACCCCGTTCCGCGAATCGGATTCCATCGCGGCGCGAAAGACCGCAGCACCCGGTATTTCGGACCCTTTCCCCATGCTCACGCGGTACGCGAGGCGATCCAGCTCCTTCAGCGTGTGTTCCGTCTGCGCACTTGCGAGGACAGCGTGTTCGAAAACCGCTCGCGTCCGTGCCTGCTGTACCAGATCCGGCGCTGCACTGCGCCGTGCACGGGCCTGATAACTCCGGAACGCTACGCCCAGGACGTGCGCAACGCGGTGCTGTTCCTCGATGGACGGGAAGACGATGTGATCGGCGCCCTGACTCAGAAGATGGCAGCTGCCGCAACGCAGCGGCACTACGAGGAAGCGGCCGTGTACCGTGACCAAATTCGCGCCCTTTCGCGGGTGCAGGCGCGCCAATACGTCGAGAGCGAGCGCGGCGTCGACGCCGACGTCGTGGCCTGCGTGCTCGAGGGCGGGATGGCCTGCGTCAATCTCGTCATGATTCGCGGTGGGCGGCACGTCGGAGATCGCAGTTTTTTTCCGCAGAACGCGGAAGGCGCCGCTGCGGGCGAGGTTCTGGCCGCCTTCCTCGCGCAGCACTACGCCGATCAGCCGGTGCCCCCGCTCATCCTGACCAGCGACGAGGTGGATCGCGGCGCGCTCGAGGAAGCGCTTAGCGGCCGAGCTACGGGTGGTACGCAGATCCTGTCGCCGGCCTACGGTGAGCGCCGGGTCTGGCTCGATATGGCGCGCAAGAACGCCGAACTCGCCGTCACGCATCGCGAACGCGAGCGAACCACCCAGGAAGCTCGCACCGCCGCGTTGCGTGACGCTTTGGGGCTGCCGGAAGCGGCGCAGCGAATCGAGTGCTTCGACGTCAGCCACACGATGGGAGAGGCGGCTGTCGCATCATGCGTCGTATACGATCATCATGCGATGCAGAACAGCGAATACAGACGGTATAACATTCGAGATATCACGCCGGGTGACGATTACGGAGCGATGCGTCAGGCGCTCGCTCGGCGGTACGAACGCGTTACGGCGGAGGCGGGCAAGATTCCGGATCTCATTCTCATCGACGGCGGCGTAGGACAGGTCCGTGCCGCGAAGGCGGCGCTGGTGGAACTGGGCCTGAACGACGTTGCCCTGGTCGGCGTCGCCAAAGGGCCGCAGCGCAAGCCCGGGCTGGAAGAGCTGGTGATCGAGTCGGAGGGCCGCAGCGTGATCCTTCCGCCGCAGCACCCCGGCCTGCACCTGGTCCAGAGCATCCGCGACGAGGCGCACCGCTTCGCAATCGTCGGCCACCGCGCGCGCCGGGGAAAGGCGCGCACGACGTCATCGCTGAACGAGATCCCCGGTGTCGGCGCCAAGCGGCGCCAGCGCCTGCTCGCCCACTTCGGCGGACTGCGCGAAGTGCATGCCGCGGCGATCGACGAGCTGTGCAAAGTGGACGGCATAAGCCGGGGCCTAGCGGAACTGATCTATCGTCACCTTCACGACCAGGCCGGACGCTGATGCCGCTGAATCTCCCCAATCTGATCACCTGGCTGCGCATCATCCTGATTCCCCTGATCGTCGGCGTGTTCTACCTGCCGAGCGACTGGCTGACGATGCCGAGCAAGAATTTGGCAGCGACCGTGATCTTCGTCTTTGCGGCGATCACCGACTGGCTCGACGGCTATCTGGCCCGGAAGTTGAACCAGATGTCGGCCTTTGGCGCTTTCCTCGACCCCGTAGCGGATAAGCTGATGGTAGTGGGTGCCCTGATCGTCCTGCTTCAGCTCGACCGGGTCGAGTCGGCCGTAGCCCTGATCATCATCGGGCGCGAAATCGCGATTTCTGCACTGCGGGAATGGATGGCCAAGATCGGGAAGGCAAAGAGCGTGGCGGTAGCGTTCATCGGAAAGGTGAAGACCGTCGGCCAGATGGTCGCCATCCCGCTGCTGCTGTACCACGAGGAGATCTGGGGCTCGGTCAACTGCCAGGTTCTCGGAACGTTGCTGATCAATGTGGCCGCCGTCCTTACGGTAATTTCGATGATGTACTATCTGCGCCAAGCTCTTCCGCACGCCTCGGCGGCGGGTTGAGTGGCAGCCGGGATGGCTTTATAATCCGGCGCTCGATAATGCGGGAATAGCTCAGTTGGTAGAGCGCAACCTTGCCAAGGTTGAGGTCGGGAGTTCGAGACTCCTTTCCCGCTCCAGTTTCTGAGGGAAGGTGCTGTCGCACCTTCCCTTTTTAGTTCCGGGCCCGCGCCGAGGCGGGCGCCTCCCACGGGCGGGATGGCAGAGTGGTTATGCAGCGGCCTGCAAAGCCGTGGACGCCGGTTCGATTCCGACTCCCGCCTCCAGCTTTTTCCGCGACAATCCGGGTCTGCCTGGGTGGTGAAACTGGTAGACACAGGGGACTTAAAATCCCCAGGCCGAAAGGCCGTGGCGGTTCGACTCCGCCCCCGGGCACCATTAACAATCAATACATTACGTATACCTTCGCGCACCCGGGCTTGATCGTCCAAGCCACCCGATCTCGCGTTCTGTAGCAGTACCGTAGCAGTATGGCAGTCGCCGCGCCCGGCGAGGATTCGCCAGGATCGCGCAGGCGCGTTGAGGAGCACGTCCGGGCGATGTCTCGCTTGCTGCGAAAAATAAAGCCGCCCTCCGGCGGCCTCCAAACGATGAGCTGGCAGAACGGTTCAATGGCGCCCCCTCCCTTGCGAGAACCCTGATGCCACGCGGCACCGTCTCCTCTCGCGCCTCGAACTCGTCCAGCTACTCCACGTAGGACTTCGCCGGTCCTGCCGCAGGTTCAACGTCGTGCAGTCGCTCGGCACCCGCGAAAATCACCGACCCGGAGCGCCCCGCTGTAGCCCTTCCGCGACTGCTCGGTATACGTCCATTGGTCTTAATCCTCCGGTCCGGAGGGAAACCACCAGCTCGCTGATGAGATTGGCTTCGTGATCGTTTAGCTTTTGCACGGGGGCGCAATGCGCCGCTTTTCCGGACTGGCTCGTTGACTTCCCGTAGATTCTGCATTTCGCCCCCAAATGACTTGTTTCCGCTCATAGTCTGCGCCTGCCCGAGGAACAGTGTCTACCTCTTGGTCACATTAGCAAACGCGAAAATGATCGCAGTCAACGTTGGGATACTTGGCGCAACTGCATAACTCTCTCTGGCTAGATAGCAGAGAGTTGGAGTTCCGCAGGCGCGTCGCTCGGCGCGGGAGGTGGGAAGGGGGGCCAGGACTTGGGCCGTCAGGTGCGGCAGCATCGACCTGCGCGAGCCCAATTCAGCCGATCTAAAGTTATCCCGCGTACGCTTCTGCGGTTTGCCAGTCGCCAGTCCACTTGAGGACGACGTCGAGCTCCGTCGAAGCAGTCTCGGCAGCGGAAACAACAAGATGGAAACAGTATTCGCCGGGCTCTGTGAAAAGGGCATCTGGCCGGATGGAAATCGGAAGCGAGCGCCCGGGCGGGTATATCACGACCTCGTTTTTCTCCGTCAAACAAAACAAGTCCACATATCAGTTTCCACTCGAGCTCGAAATATCCGAATGTTTGTGGAGGACAGGACGCTTCCTGTCCGCATGTCGCGAGCCTTTAGCTTTGTACGATGCTGGCAGCTTGTGCCCTTGTCGAAGAAGCATGCGAGCTTGGGCCTTGGCCTCTGTTCGGCGAGCTCTACTCTTTTCCTCTCGTGTCGCCACATGCGAAAAGGCGTTACCACTAGCGCCAGAAATAAAAAGAAGATGAGCAGCGCAAGAGGCCAATAACGCTGTACCGAAGGCAGTAGGTAAGCAATCCCGGCAGAGCCCAATAGCCCGACAACTGTTGCCCCTACGAGACCGGCCAGGGGGCCGACCTTTTGGCCTTGCGACCAACTGGCAAAGCTGAGCCTGAGGTTTTCCTTAATGTACTCAGCGATCGCAGGCATGTCTTGGGCCCTCGTCCGCCACAATATTCTCACTCTGAATGGTAGGCGAGCGCCAGGTAATGAACGGGCTACCCGCGGCGATCTACGGCTCCCGCGTAAGCTCCCCCGAAACGTAGACAGTCTGGAAGTAGAGCTTTCTGGCACGATGATACGTGAGGGAGGCTCGAATGAAGAAGTCGCGATTTACGGAGCAGCAGATTGTCGGGGTGCTCAAGCAAGCTGAAGCCGGCGTGGCGGTGAAGGAGCTTTGCAGGAAACACGGCATCTCGGATGCGACGTTTTACAACTGGAAGGCACGATACGGTGGGATGAGCGCCTCGGATCTGAAGCGCCTGAAGGAGCTGGAAGCCGAGAACGCGAAGTTGAAGAAGATGTACGCGGATCTTGCCCTGGAGAACGAAGCGATCAAGGGCGTGCTCAACCGAAAGCTGTAACGCCGTCTGAACGCCAGGAGGCAGCGGGAATCATGGTCAAGGAGCATCGGTTGTCGATTGCCCGGGCCTGTCGCGCAGCGAAGCTCTCTCGGGCGGCGTACTACCGGCAAGGGGTGAACTGGGCAGAGCGGGATGCACCGATTATGGAGGCGCTCAACGCCGTGGTGAGTAAACGTACGCGCTGGGGGTTCTGGAAATGCTTCGATCGGCTGTCCAACCAGGGTTGCGGCTGGAACCATAAGCGGGTGTACCGGGTGTACTGCGGCATGCGTTTGAACCTGCCCCGCAGGACGAAGAAGAGATTGCCCTTGAGAATCCGCCAGCCCCTCGCGGTGCCGGCGGCGGTCAACGCGGTGTGGTCGGTCGATTTCATGAGCGACTGCCTGTACGACGGACGGCGCTTTCGGACGCTGAACGTGCTCGACGAGGGCGTGCGGGAGGCCCTTGCGATCGAGATCGACACCAGCCTTCCTGCCAAGCGCGTGGTGCGGGTGCTTGAGCGCCTGGTCGAACTGCGCGGCACGCCGCGGGCGATTCGGATGGATAACGGCCCCGAGCTGATCGCCGAAGAATTCGTTGCCTGGTGCGAACGCCACGACGTGGAGCCGCGCTACATTCAGCCCGGCAAGCCGGACCAAAACGCCTACATCGAGCGCTTCAACCGCACCTACCGCGAAGAGGTGCTCAATGCGCACATCTTCAGCGACCTCGAGCAGGTCCGCGAAATCAGCGCCGAGTGGATCAAGGTCTACAACGAAGAGCGGCCGCATGAGGCGCTCGGAAGACAGCCTCCGGCCGTCTTCCGAGCAAAGATCGAATCAATGAAGATCTCTACTTCTGACCTGTCTACTTGACGGGGGAGCTTACGAACCAATTCGCGTCGCCCGAGCAAACTCGAGCGACGCTAAAGGCGTGGCAAGATGACTACGCTCAATGACCGTCAATCAGCTCATTCGGCCACCTGACCCGGATTGAGTTTGCCGCGAAAGTTCGCGGAGCGACCGCAGAAACGGCCAACTTCCAGTTCAGATGCGCCAAACATGCCAGACCCACCTCAGGGCACGGATCCAAAGTATAAAAATGTGTGCAGACTAAGGGGGCGACTTCTATCCGCTCGTGTGCTCGGGTATAAGAAGCATGCAAACAAACGGGCTAACTTCTATCCGCTCTTGCGCCAGGATTGCTTTATGAACTTCTATTCGTCGGATGAATTCCTAAGACCGCTAGCGGATACCTTTTATCCTGGACATAAACATAGTACGGAATTCGTTCGCGCTGGAGATGTAGCGCTAAGGTTGCTGATTATTGATGACAGAGACGTTATCTCCAGGTTCACTTTTCTTGATTACCATGTTCCGATTTCTTCGTGCAATGTTAATGACTGCACTCGCTCAATA
>Ga0210077_1000010_pt1 | contig 156477 bp, 149 predicted proteins | sample RushMan_CattailN_5_FD_185556 | JGI IMG/M metagenome (GOLD analysis project Ga0210077, IMG submission 185556) | Wetland microbial communities from San Francisco Bay, California, USA, that impact long-term carbon sequestration -... | ecosystem: Environmental > Aquatic > Marine > Wetlands ...
GCCCGTCTGGCCAGACGCGGCGCACGATCACCCGCCGCACCCAAGGCAGCTGCTCGATGCTTCGGCGCACCGCACTCAGGTCGACCGAGAAGAAGTTGCCGGAAATCCGGCCACGCGTTACCTGCTCTAGCTGCGATGCCGAGGTATGCAAGAGCGCGCCATGAACGGTGATCTCGCGCAGCGGAAAAAGGCTCGGGCGCAGCAGCAACTGGGCGCCGACCAGCATAAAGATCAGCAGCGCGATCCCAGTCAGTATCCCGGCCACGTAGTTGAGCAGACGCGGGTTATCCCACATGCGCACCCTCCAGGATCTTCAGGCACAGGTCCTCGTACGAAATGCCGACCGCGCGCGCCGCCATTGGCACCAGGCTGTGCCCGGTCATGCCGGGTGACGTGTTGACCTCGAGGAGCCACGGCTTTCCCGTCGCGTCGAGCATGAGGTCGACGCGCCCCCAGCCGCGGCAGCCGACCAGCCTGAAAGCCTCGAGCGACAACGCCCTGAGCGCGGCTTCCTGCTGCGCCGGCAGACCGCAGGGACACAGGTACTTGGTTTCGTCGCCAAAGTACTTGTGCTGGTAATCGTAGTTGCCTTCGGGCGCTTCGATACGGATAAGTGGCAGCATGGACTCGCCGAGGATGCCTGCCGTGTATTCGGGCCCAGCGACGAAGGATTCCGCCAGCGCGGTGTCGCGGTACTTGTTTGCCGCGAGCTCGTAGGCCGCCGGCAACTGCGACGGAGTGGTGACTTTCGTCAGGCCCAGCGTCGAGCCCTCGTTCGCCGGCTTGACGATGAGCGGCAGGCCGAGATCTCGCGCCACCGCGTCCCAGTCGTCGCTTTCACGCAGCACGCGATAGCGCGGCGTCGGCAGACCGCCGGCCTGCCAGATCATCTTGGTGCGCCACTTGTCCATGGCGACGGCCGAACCCAGCACACCGCTACCGGTGTAGGGAATGCCCATCATCTCCAGCGCACCCTGCAGCGTCCCGTCCTCGCCGCCGCGGCCGTGCAGCGCGATGAAGCAGCGGGCGAAGTCGTCGCGCTTGAGCTCAGCCAGGTCGCGCTCGGCGGGATCGAAGGGGTGCGCATCCACCGCCTTCGCGCGCAGCGCCTTCAGCACGCCCGTGCCGCTCATGAGCGACACCTCCCGCTCGGCGGACGTGCCGCCGAGCAGAACCGCGACTTTGCCGAAGTCGCGGTTCGTCATGCGGCGTGCCCCACGATGCGCACCTCGGTCTGCAGGTCGACCCCGGTGCGCTCGCGAACGCGCACGCGCACGGCGTCGATCAGCCACTCGATGTCGGCGGCCGTCGCCGCACCCTTCGGATTGACGATGAAGTTGGCGTGCTTTTCTGACACGCGCGCGCCGCCGCGCTCGAGCCCCTTGAGGCCGCACGCTTCGATCAGCCGCGCCGCGTGATCAGCGATGGGATTGCGGAACACGCTGCCCGCGTTTGGCAACTGCAGCGGCTGCGAGGCGATCCGGCGCGACAGGAATTCCTTGATCTTCGCGCGCGAGGCCTCGCCGTCTCCCGCCGCAAGATCGAAGTAGGCCGCAACGAACCATTCGTCGCGCCCGAGCATGCCGCCTTCCCGGATCGAGCAATGGCGGTAGGAGATCTCGAACTCGGTTTTCTCGCGGCTGTGCAACTCGCCCGCGCGGTCGATGGTTACTGCGCGGGCCACGATGTCCCAGGTCTCGCTGCCGTAGCAGCCCGCGTTCATCGCCAGCGCGCCGCCGACGCTGCCCGGCACGCCCGTTAGAAACTCGGCACCCGCCAGTCCGCGCAGCGCCGCGAAGCGCGCCACCTTGGGGCTTGCGACGCCCGCTTCCGCGTAGACGCGCCCGAGCAGCATTTCCGGCCGCCGCCCCGCGGCGTGCATCAGCACCACGGTGCCGCGCAAGCCGCCGTCGCGCACCAGCAGGTTCGAGCCCAGACCGACGAACAGCAGCGGCTCGCCGGCCGGCAGCTGGCGCAGGAACAGCGCCAGGTCTTCGAGGTCCGCGGGCACGTAAAGGCGCGCCGCGCGCCCACCGGCGCGCCAGCTGCTGTGGCGCGCCATCGGTTCGTCGAACCGCAGCTCGCCGCGCAAGCCCTCGAAGTTGAGCGTATCGACCATATTCATGTCAGCTGCGCCGGCACGTTGCCAATCGAGCCGGCCCCCATTGTCAGCACCACGTCGCCGTCGCGCGCCACGCGCCGGATCGCGTCGGCCATCTGCGACACGTCGTCGACGAATACCGGTTCCACCTTGCCCGCCACACGTACTGCGCGAGCGAGCGAGCGACCGTCCGCGGCGACGATCGGTGCTTCGCCCGCCGGGTAGACCTCCGCCAGCAGCAGCGCATCCGCGGTGGACAAGACCCGCACGAAGTCCTCGAAAAGGTCGCGCGTGCGGGTGTAGCGGTGAGGCTGAAACGCCAGCACGATGCGCCGGCCGGGGAAAGCGCCACGCGCGGCGGCGAGCGTGGCGGTCATTTCGGCCGGATGGTGGCCGTAGTCGTCGATCAGCGTGAAGCGGCCGCCGCCCGCGAGCGCCACGTCGCCGCAACGTTGGAAGCGCCGGCCAACGCCGTGGAACTCCGCGAGCGACTTCTGGATCGCGCGGTCCGGAACCGCGAGCTCGGTGGCAACCGCGATCGCCGCGAGCGCGTTCTGAACGTTGTGCCGGCCCGGAAGGTTGAGCGTCACCTCGAGCGGGGCAGCCTTTTCGCGCAAGGCGCGAAAGCGCATCGCGCCGGCGGCGTGCTCGACCGCCTCGGCGCGCACCGCCGCCTCGGCGGCGAAGCCGTAAGTCACCACCGGCTTGGACACGAACGGCAGAATCTCACGCACGTGAGCGTCGTCTGCGCACAAGATCGCACTGCCATAGAAAGGCAGGTTCTGCAGGAACTGCACGAACGCCTGCTTCAGCCGGGCGAAGTCGTGCTGGTAGGTCTCCATGTGGTCGGTGTCGATGTTGGTGACCACCGCGACCACCGGCTGCAGATGCAGGAACGAAGCGTCGGATTCGTCCGCCTCGACGACGATGAACTCGCCGCTGCCCAGGCGCGCGTTCGAGCCGGCCGCGTTGAGCCGCCCGCCGATGACGAACGTCGGGTCGAGCCCGCCTTCGGCGAGCACGCTCGCCACCAAGCTGGTGGTGGTGGTCTTGCCGTGCGTGCCGGCAATCGCCACGCCCTGCTTGAGGCGCATCAGTTCGGCAAGCATCAGCGCGCGAGGCACGATCGGCACGCGCCTGGCGCGCGCCGCCATCACTTCCGGGTTGTCGCTGCCCACCGCGGTGGACACGACTACGGCGTCGGCGCCTTCGACGTTACCGGCGGCATGCGAGAACGACAGCTTCGCGCCGAGGCTCGCAAGGCGGCGCGTCACGGGGTTCTCCGCCAGGTCCGATCCGCTCACCTGATAGCCCAGGTTGAGCAGAACCTCAGCGATGCCGCTCATGCCGGAGCCGCCGATACCGACGAAATGGATGCTTCGCACCTTGTGCTTCACGCCGCACCTCCCTCGGCGAGCGCCATGCACCGCTCGGCGACGACGCGCGCCGCGTCGCGCTTTCCCAGCGCACGCGCCTTACGCGCCATTTCGAGCAGCCGCGCGCGATCGAGCGAGCGCAGCAGCTCGGCGAGCGCCCGCGGCGTCAATTGCACCTGCGGCAGCAGGATCGCGGCGTCCCGCTCGGCGAGAAATCGGGCGTTTGCGGTCTGGTGGTCGTCCACCGCGTAGGGGAAAGGCACCAGAATGCCGGCCACGCCGCCCGCGGACAGCTCGGCCACGGTGATTGCGCCGGCACGGCACAGCACCAGGTCGGCCTCTGCGTAACGCCGCGCCATGTCGTCTATGAACGCGACCAGCTCGCCCGCCACGCCTGCCGCGGCGTAGCCCGCGCGCAGCGCTTCCAAGTGCTTCTCGCCCGCCTGGTGCACGACCTGCGGGCGCTGGTCCTCGCGCATCAGCGCGAGCGCCTGCGGGACGGTCTCATTCAGCGCCTGTGCACCGAGGCTGCCGCCGACCACCAGCAGCCTGAGTCTTCCGCTACGCCCGCCGAAGCGCTCTTCCGGCACCGTCATGGCCGCGATTTCCGCGCGGACCGGGTTGCCGGTCCACTCGGCCTTCTTCAGGACGCCGGGAAACGCAACCATCGCCTTGTCCGCGAGCGCGGCGAGAACGCGATTGGCGAGCCCGGCCACCGCGTTCTGCTCGTGCACCGCGAGCGGTCGCGCCAGCAGCGACGCCATCATCCCGCCGGGAAAGGCCACGTATCCGCCCATGCCCAGCACGACGTCTGGCCGCTCCCGAAACATCGCGCAGCCGCTTTCCCAGAACGACCAGAGCAGGTTGGCGGGGAGCAGCAGCTTGGCCAGAAGTCCCTTGCCGCGCAGGGCGCGGGCGCGGATCCAGGCCATGCGGTAGCCCAGCGGCGCCACGATGCGCGCCTCCATGCCGGACCTGGCGCCCATCCACACCACCTCCCAGCCCGCGGCGCGCATGTGCTCGGCGACCGCGAGACCGGGGAAGATATGGCCGCCGGTACCGCCTGCCATGACCATGATCACGCGGCTCATGCCGGCAGCCCCCTCGCGAGCTGACGGTTTTCCCAGTCGATGCGCAGCAGGATCGCCAAGGCGACGAAGTTGACCAACAAGCCGGTGCCGCCGAAGCTCATTAGCGGCAGCGTCAGCCCCTTGGTGGGCAGCAGGCCCATGTTCACGCCCATGTTGATGACCGCCTGGAAGCCGACCCACACGCCGATTCCCTGCGCCGTGAGCGCGGCGAAATGGCGCTCGCGCAACGCGGCCTGGCGGCCGATCGCGAAGGCGCGGAACACGATCCAGGCGAAAAGTCCGACCACCACCGCGACGCCGACGAATCCGAGTTCCTCGGCGATCACAGCGAGCAGGAAGTCGGTGTGCGCCTCGGGCAGGTAGTGCAGCTTCTCGACGCTCGCGCCGAGCCCGACCCCGAACCATTCGCCGCGGCCGAACGCGATCAGCGCGTGCGACAGCTGGTAGCCGGTGCCGAAGGCATCATTCCACGGGTCCATGAAACCGAAGATCCGGTGCATGCGGTACGGCGAGGACAGCACCAGCCCGGCGAAGCCGATCGCAAGCATGACCACCAGCAGCGCGAAATGGCGCCCGTTCATGCCACCGAGGAAGATCATGCCGAAGATGGTGATCGCGATGACGACGAAGGCGCCGAAGTCGGGCTCGCGCAGCAGCAGCCACGACACCAGCAGCATCACCCCGAGCATCGGCAGCAAACCCTTCTTGAAGCTCTTGAGCACGGCGTGCTTGCGCACCGTGTAGTCCGCGGCGTAAAGGACCGCGGCGAGCTTCATCAATTCGGAAGGCTGGATGTTGAACGCACGCAGGTTGAGCCAACGCCGCGCGCCGTTCACCTCGCGCCCAAGGCCCGGCGCGAGCACCAGCACCAGCAGTACCACGCCGGCAACAAACAGCCATGGCGCGGCTTTCTGCCACAGGCGCACCGGCACCAGGAACACCATCGTCGCCGCCAGCAGCGAGGCGCCGAGGAAGATCGCCTGGCGCAACAGGAAGTAGGCCGAGTTGTCGCCCGTGTAGCGGCTCGATCCCGCGATTTCGATCGAGGCCGAGTAAACCATCACGAGGCCGCCCGCCGCGAGTAACAGCGCGGCCCAGGCAAGCGAGCGGTCGTACTCCGCCGTGGGGGTATTGTGGGCGAAGACGTAGCTAGGCATCTGCCAGGCTCCTGACCGCGGCGGCGAAGACCTCGCCGCGATGGCGGTAGTCGCGGAACATGTCGAAGCTCGCGCAGGCGGGCGACAGCAACACAGCGTCGCCGGGCCGCGCGCAGGCCGCGGCTCGCGCCACCGCCTGCTCGAGCGAATCGCACAGTTCGAGCGGAACGCCGCTTGGCTCGAGCGCCCGGGCAATGCGCTGCGCGTCACGCCCGATCAGCAGCACCCTGCGCGCGCGCTCGGCCACCGGCGCTGCCAGCGGAGTAAAGTCCTGCCCCTTGCCGTCACCGCCGGCGATCAGCACCACGCCGCCGTCCAGCCCGCGCAGTGCCGCGATCGTGGCGCCGACGTTGGTGCCCTTTGAGTCGTCGTACCAGGCCACGCCGCCGCGCAGCGCGACACGCTCGAGGCGGTGCGGCAAGCCTCTGAACGTGCGCAGTCCTTCGCCAATCGGTTCCCGGTCTGCACCGACGGCGCGCGCGAGCGCGGCAGCGGCGAGCGCGTTAGCAGCGTTGTGCCGGCCGTGGAGCGGCAACGCCTCGGCTTCGATTAGGTCGGCGTCACCCTGCACCAGCCACTTGCGGCCGCTGCGCGACACGACGCCGAAATCCTCCGATCCCGGCGGCGCGTCCAGGCCGAAGCTGATGCGCCGCCGGCCCGGCAGCGCGAGCGCCGCCGATCGCGGGTCGTCGCGGTTCAGCACTTGCACCCCTTCACCCTGGAACACGCGTGCCTTGGCCGCGCCGTACTCGGCCAGATCCGCGTAGCGGTCGAGATGATCCTCGGAAAGGTTGAGCATCGCCGCGGCGTCCGGCGCGAGCGACCAAGTGGTCTCGAGCTGGTAGCTGGAGAGCTCGAGCACCCACACCGCGGGCGGGCTCGCTGCGTCAAGGCGCCGCATCAGCGCCTCGAGCGCCGCGGGGCCGATGTTTCCCGCGACTTCGCAATCGAGACCGGCCGTGCGCAGAAGGTGTCCGGTCAGCGCGCTCACAGTGGTCTTGCCGTTGGTGCCAGTCACCGCGACGACCCGGCCGGGATTCATGGCGCCGCGCAGGTACCAGGCGAAAAGCTCGATCTCGCCCGCCAGCGGAACCCCGCGCGCGAGCGCCTCCTGCACCAGCGGCTCCGACAGCGCCAGGCCGGGGCTGATGCACACCAGGTCGACGCCCTGCAGCAGACGCGCATCGAACACGCCGGTCACCATTTCGGCCGCCTTTAGGTCCGCGGCTCGCGGCGGTGCTTGCCGCGTGTCGGCCACGCGAACGCGCGCGCCGAGACGCGTCACCCACCTGGCGACCGCCAGCCCGGTATCTCCCAGGCCGAGTACCAGCACGCGCCTGCCGGCGAGCGTCATCGGTTGCGGGCGGGGAAGCAGGCTGAAAACGGGCTGGCGCATCGACATGGTCACCGCAGCTTCAGTGTCGAAAGGCCGAACAGGACCAGCATCATGGTGATGATCCAGAACCGCACCACGACCTGGCTTTCCTTCCAGCCCTCCAGCTCGTAGTGGTGGTGCAGCGGCGCCATTCGGAAGATGCGCTTGCCACCGCTCGCCTTGAAATACAGCACCTGGATCATCACCGAGAGCGTTTCGGCGACGAACACGCCACCCATGATGAACAGTACGATTTCCTGGCGCACGATTACCGCGATGGTGCCCAGCGCGGCGCCGAGCGCGAGTGCGCCCACGTCACCCATGAACACTTCCGCCGGGTAGGCGTTGAACCACAGAAAGCCTAGCCCGGCGCCGGCGAGCGCGCCGCAGAACACGGTCAGTTCCCCCGCCCCCGGAATGTGCGGCAACCCGAGGTACTTCGAGAAGCCGACGTGGCCGGCGACATAGGCGAAGATGCCGAGCGCGCTACCGACCAACACCGTCGGCATGATTGCGAGCCCGTCCAGCCCGTCCGTGAGATTCACCGCGTTCGACGAACCGACGATCACGAAATAGGCCAGGATCACGAATCCCGCCGCCCCAAGCGGATATGCGACATGCTTGAAGAACGGCACGATCAGCTCGGTAAGCGCCGGGGTGCCGCGCGCAAGCCACGCCAGCGCGAATGCGGCCCCGAGACCGATCATCGATTGCCAGAAGAACTTTGCCTTGGCCGAAAGTCCTTTCGGGTTGCGATGCACCACCTTGCGATAGTCGTCGATCCAGCCGATCGCGCCGAACGCCATGGTCACCAGCAGCACGACCCAGAGGAGGGCGTTGGTCAGGTCGCCCCACAGCAGCGTGGTGATTCCGATCGAAAGCAGGATCAGCGCGCCACCCATGGTCGGCGTGCCGGCCTTGGTGAGGTGCGACTTGGGGCCGTCGTCGCGCACCGACTGGCCGATCTTGTAGGTGGTGAGCTTTCGGATCACAAGCGGGCCGAGAACCAGCGAGATCGCGAGCGCGGTAAGGCAGGCGAACACCGCGCGCAGCGTGATGTAATTGAAGACGTTGAACAACCGCACGTCCTTGGCCAGCCAGTGCGCGATCTCGAGCAGCATCAGTGCGCCCTCTCGCTCACGGGCGCGCCGGCGAGCGCCGCGACCGCCCGTTCCATGCGCATGAAGCGCGACCCCTTGACCAGCACCGTGCTGCCCGTGCCGGCCGTCGCGCGCAAGGTCTCGATCAGATCATCCATCGACGCGAAATGCCGCGCGCCGCGGCCGAATCCCCCGACCGCGTGAGCCGTCATCTCGCCTAGCGCGTAGAGCACACCGATGCCGCGCTCGCGCGCGTAACGTCCGACTTCGAGGTGGAAATCGGGCCCCTGCTCGCCGACTTCGCCCATGTCTCCGAGCACCAGCACGGTCGGCCCACCGGCCGCCGCCAGCACGTCGATGGCGGCGCGCACTGAATCCGGATTGGCGTTGTAGCTATCGTCGATCACCGTCGCGCCGGAAGCCGCGTGCTTCACCTGCAGGCGTCCCGCGTAAGGTTGAAATGCGGTGAGTCCGGCGGCAATCGTCGGCACGGGAACGCCGGCCGCATGCGCACAAGCCGATGCGGCGAGCGCGTTGCGCACGTTGTGCAGCCCCGCAATGGCGAGCGTCGCGTCCGCCTCCCCGGCCGGGGTGCGCAGGCGCAGTTCGCTCGCGAGCGGCTTGAGCGCGTAGCTGCCGCTGACCATCGCCGGCGCTTCGAGTCCGAAATCGACCACCCCACGGCCGCGCGCCGCTTCGCGGAACACGGCGGCGTGCGCGTCGTCGGCGTTCACCACCGCGATCCCGTCGGCCGGCAGCCCGCCGTACACGCTCGCGTTCTCCGCCGCGACCTCTTGTACCGAGCCCATGAACTCCAGGTGCTCGCGCTGCGCATTGTTGACCAGCGCGATCGTCGGCTGGGCGATCCCGGCCAGGTAGGCGATCTCGCCCTTGTGGTTCATGCCGAGCTCGATCACGCAGTAGCGGTGCGTCCCACGCAGCCGCAGCAGCGTCAGGGGAACGCCGATGTCGTTGTTCAGGTTGCCCGCGGTCGCGAGCACGGCCTCGCCGCCGCCGTGGCGACGCAGGATTCCGGCCAACATCTCCTTGGTGGTCGTCTTTCCGTTGGAACCGGCGATCGCCACCAGCAGCGGCGAGAAGCGCGCGCGCCAGTGACGCGCCAGCGCGCCGAGGCCGTGCCGGGTGTCCCGCACTGCGAGCAGAGGCAGCGGCGCCGGGCCGGTATATTGTTCGTCGACCATTGCCGCCGCGGCTCCCGCCGCCCGGGCGGCATCGAGGAAGGCGTGACCGTCGAAGTGCTCGCCACGCAGTGCGACGAACAACTCGCCTCCGACCAGCGCGCGGCTGTCGGTCGACACCGCGTTGAAGCCCGTATCGGCGCCCACGCAGCGCGCCCCGAGCACCTGTGCCGCCTCGGCGAGTCGCATCATGGTGGACTCCATCGCGCAAGCGCCGACTCGGCCGTGCCGACGTCGGAAAACGGCAGGCGCTCGCCGGCGATTTCCTGATAGCTCTCATGCCCCTTGCCCGCGATCAGGACCACGTCGCTGACTCCGGCGCATCCGATCGCGCGTGCGATCGCTCTCGCGCGGTCGGCCTCAACCTCGTGTGCAGCGGTGACGCCGGAGCGGATCTCCGCGAGGATCGCCTGCGGGTCTTCGCCTCGCGGGTTGTCGGAGGTCAGCAACAGGCGGTCTGCGAGCCGCGAGGCAACCTCTCCCATCAACGGCCGCTTGGCGGGATCGCGGTCGCCGCCGGCGCCGAACACGCACACCAGCGCGCCGCCGCGTGCGTCGGCGACCGGCCGCAGCGCCTGCAGCACCTTTTCCAGCGCGTCCGGAGTGTGCGCGTAGTCGACCACCACTAGAGGTTTGCCGGGTACCGTCACCCGCTGCATGCGCCCGGATACGGACGGCAGCGAGCCGAGCAGCCCGACGGCGCGCTCGAAGCCTATGCCGTAGGCGAGCAGGCAGCCGAGCACGCCAAGCGCGTTCGAGACGTTGAATCGACCGAGCTGGTTGATACGAGCCCGCGCTTCGCCCCAGCTGGATACGAGGGAAACGTACATTCCGTCGTCGTCGACGAGGACGTCGCGCGCGGCGACAAAATCGCTCACCACGCCGGGCACCAGCGACGACAGCGAAAGCGCGTAGCCGATTGTGCGCTGGCCACGCGCGGCAAGGCGCTGAGCGAGCTGCACACCGAGGAGGTCGTCGAGATTGAGCACCGCGGACTGCAGACCCGGCATGTCGAATAGGGCAGCCTTCGCCGCGCCGTACGCGTCCATCGTTCCGTGGTAATCGAGATGGTCGTGCGACAGATTGGTGAACAGCGCGCAATCGAAGGCGACGCCGTTGACTCTGCCTTGCGACAGACCGTGCGAAGACACTTCCATGGCTGCCGCGGCTGCACCCTCGCGCCTCAATTCGGCCAGCACACGATGCAGCTCGAGCGCGTCGGGCGTCGTATTGCCAAGCGCCGACAGCGCTTCGGGAAAGCCGCTGCCCAGCGTCCCAATCACGCCCGTGCGGGCACCCTCTGCGCCAAGCAGGGCGGCGATCCATTGCGTACACGAGGTCTTGCCGTTGGTTCCGGTCACGCCGCACACCCACATCGACTCCGAAGGCCGACCGTAAAATGCGTGCGCGAGCTTGCCCGCCTGACCCTTGAGGCCACTGAGGCCCAGATTCGGCAGCCGCCAGTCCGGGCGCCAGGCGAAGCCGTCGGCCTCCCATACGACGGCCGCCGCGCCGCGCCGGATCGCGTCGCCGATGTAGCTGCGGCCGTCCGCGGCCTCGCCCGGATAGGCGAAAAACGCGACTCCCGGCGCACAGCTCCTGCTGTCCGAGGAGACCCGTTCGATCATCGCGCCCTGTTTTGCGAGATGGCCGAACACGTCGACTGTCGTAGCACCCACCCGTTCGCCCCGCATCGATTGCACTGCCATGACGCTCCGACCAAGACGGGGATCGAAGCCCAAATCACGTGCCCTCCCTGGCGTCGTCACCCTTGCCCGGTTGCTCGAGCGGCTCGAGCGGGGCGTCGTGCGGCACATTGAGCATTCGCAGGGCTCCCTGCATCACCTGCGCGAATACAGGCGCTGCGACGAGGCCGCCGTAGTACTCGCTTCCCGCGGGCTGGTCGATCATCACCGCGATCACCAGGCGCGGTTTCGACGCTGGCGCGAAGCCCACGAACGACGCGATGTACTTGTTCGGCGCGTAGCCGCCGTTTTCCTGCTTGTGCGCGGTGCCGGTCTTGCCCGCGACGCGCCAGCCCACGATGCGGGCGCGCGGCCCGGTGCCTCCCGGCTGCACCGCCAGCTCGAGCATGGCGCGGATCTCGCGCGCCGTACGGGTCGAGATGACGCGCACGCCGTGAACCGGATTGCCGGTACGCATCAGCGTCAGCGGCACGAGCACTCCGTCTCGGGCGAAGATCGTATAGGCGTGCGCGAGCTGCAGCAGGCTGACCGAGATACCGTGGCCGTAAGCCATCGTGGCCTGCTCGATCGGCCGCCAAGTCTGCCACGGACGCACTTTGCCGCTCGCCTCTCCAGGAAACCGCAGCCGGGGCGGAGCGCCGAATCCGACCTCCTCGAACATGTTCCACATTTGCTGGCGCGGCAGCTTGAGCGCGATCTTGGCGGCGCCGACGTTGGACGACTTTTGTATGACCTGCGCCACCGTCAGCATCGACTCGCGGTGCGCGTCGTGGATGGTGTAGTTGCCAATCGTGAGCGTGCCCGGAGCGGTCTGCATCCGAGTCGCGGGTGTGATGCGGTGGTGCTCCAGCGCCACCGCGATCGTGAACGGCTTGAGCGTCGAGCCGGGCTCGAAGCTGTCGGTGATCGCGCGATTGCGAAGCTGCGCCCCGCTCAGGTGCGAACGGTTATTCGGGTTGTACGAAGGCACGTTGGCAAGCGCGAGGATTTCGCCGGTGCGCACATCCAGCGCCACGATCGCGCCCGCCTTCGCCCCATGTGCGGCGACCGCGCTCTTCAGCGCGCTGTAGGCAAGGCTCTGGATCTTGCCGTCGATCGATAGGGTCAGGTCGTGGCCGTCCTGTGCCGCGTGTACCGATCCCACGTCCTCGACGATACGGCCAAGGCGGTCCTTGATCACGCGTCGGCTGCCCGGCCGGCCGGCCAGGCTGGCTTGGTAGGCGAGCTCGATGCCTTCCTGGCCCGCGTCGTCGACGCCCGTAAAGCCGACAAGGTGAGCGGTCACTTCACCGCCTGGGTAGTAGCGGCGGTATTCGCGCTGCTGGTATACGCCGGGAATGTCGAGCGCCTCGACCTTTTGCGCGGTATCGGGCGCTATCTGCCGTTTGAGGTAGACGAAGTCGCGCTCGGTGTCGGCGAGCTTCGTGTCGAGCTCGCGCCGGTCGAGCCCGAGCAGCGCGGCGAGGCGCCTTTTCTGCGCGCGGCTGGCCTTGACGTCGTCTGGGATCACCCAGATCGACTTTACCGGCGTCGAGACCGCGAGCGCGTCGCCGTTGCGGTCGAGGATGCGCCCGCGGGTGGCCGGAATTTGCATGACGCGGGAATAGCGCGCCTCGCCCTTTTCCTGCAGGAACCCCGTCTTCATGGCCTGCAGGTAGATCGAACGCCCGATGAGCACCACAAAGGCGACCATGAACGCGGCAAGCACGAAGCGCGCCCGCCACACCGGCAGGCGCACCGGCGCAGAAGTCGCCGCAAGGCTCACGGCTTCGCCTCCGCGGGAAGCTTGATCACGATCACCCGGCGCGGGTCGGGAACGTGCATCCCAAGCTTCTCCGCGGCGATCTTGCCGACGCGCGTGTGCAGGCCCCAGGTGCTCGCTTCGAGCTGAAGCTGTCCGTACACGACGTCCAGCTGCCGCTCGCGCTGTTGCGCCTGGTCCAGCTCGGAAAACAGCTTGCGCGCCTTGTACTGCGAGGTGACGAGCCCGAGCGCGCAGACGACGAGAACCAGGAGGAGGAGGAGGTTCAGCTTCGCCACGCGTCGGGCTCGATTCGGTTGAGAAACGACGGGTCGACGGGCGCGCCCGTGCGCTCTGCGGCGCGCAGCGTAGCGCTGCGCGCGCGCGGATTCGCCGCGATTTCAGCAGCCGAGGCGCGAATGGCACGGCCGACGATTTTCAACGGCATTTGTGGCATTTCGCTGGCGCGAAGCGGCAAATCCCGCGGCAGGTCGGCCCGCGAAGCCGCGCGCATGAAGCGCTTGACGATGCGATCTTCCAGGGAATGGAAGCTGATCACCGCCAGCCTGCCGCCGGGTGCAAGATGTGCAAGCGCCTGCGGCAGCGTCAACGACACTTCCTGAAGCTCCCGATTGACGAGAATCCGTAGAGCCTGAAAGGTGCGCGTCGCCGGATTCTGGCCCGGCTCCCGTGTGCGGACCGCCGCACCCACGATATCGGCAAGTTGCTTGGTACGGATGATGGGTTCGCGTTCGCGAGCAGCAACAAGCGCCTTTGCAATCTGTTTAGCAAACCGTTCTTCGCCATAGTCCCCTATCCCCTCCCTGATTTCCTGCTCGGTAGCGGTTGCAAGCCACTGCGCCGCGGTCTGGCCGCGGCTTGTATCCATTCGCATGTCGAGTGGGCCGTCTGCGCGGAAGGAAAATCCGCGCGCGGGATCTTCGAGTTGCGGCGACGAGACACCCAGATCGAACAGCATCCCGTGCGCCTGCGCCACTCCCGCCGCCTCGAGCACCGAAGACAGCTCGCTCATGCGTGCGTGCCAGACCCGCAACCGCGGATCGGCGATCGTGCGCGCGGCCGCGACCGCCTGCGGATCGCGATCGATGGCGATCAGACGCCCCGCGGGACCGAGCCGCTCGAGGATGGCGCGGCTGTGCCCGCCGCGGCCGAAAGTGCAGTCCACATAGACCCCGTCCGGACGCAAGGCGAGCGCCTCGATGGCCTCGGAGAGCAGTACGGCGCGATGCGTGAGCGTCTGGGCGCTCATCGTTCGCTCCCGCCGTCACAGCGAGAAGTCCTCCATGCCGGGCGGCGGCGCCCCATTGCCCGAGAGTGCGCTGGCGAGCTTGGTGTTCCACACGCCGTTGTCCCATAGCTCGAAATAGGTGCCCTGGCCGAGCATCATCGCCTCGCGCTCGAGCCTGGCATGCAGCCGCAGGGCCGCCGGCAGCAGAACGCGGCCCGAACCGTCCGGCGCCACGTGCTCCTCCATGCCGAGCAGCAGGCGCTTCCACCAGCTCGCTTGAGGATTGAAGCTCGGAAAAGTCTCGACCTTGGCGCGCACGGGCTCCCACGCGGCCTCGGGATAGATCAGGACGCAGCCCTCCGGGTGCGCGGTGAGCACCAGTGCGCTGGCGCCGTCGAGCAGCGCTTCACGATGGCGCGTCGGGATCGCCAAGCGGCCCTTCGCGTCCAGCGTGATGACGGTTGCTCCGTGAAATGTTCCGCCCATGGCCCCGTTTTTCCTCGGCGAACTGCGCGCGAAGCACCTGGCTTCGTAATTCGCCACTTTTTTCTACCTTTTCCCACTCTAGGGTAAAGAAATCCGGAGGTCAAGCGCATGGCAGGGAATTTTTCCTGATGAGACAAATACTTAGAGCGAAAATACAACATCAAATCTAGGAGATAAATACCACGATTATTCAATTAGTTAGAAATCTGACTAAAAGTGACTTCTTAGAAGTCGTCCGCCGGCTTCTGTCAGGCAGACGCCGTCGTGCTACCTTGCGCGGCGACATGCAGCCACCGCTCACCGTCCTGAAGCGCTACCCCTCGCACGACCAGACCCTCGGCGGGCTGCTCGCCAGCCGCGCGCGCGACGACGCCGGACGGACGCTGCTGCGCCATGAGGGACAGGCCCTCAGCTACGCGGCCTTCGCCGCGCGCGTGGACGCGGCCGCGCGCGCGCTCGCCGCGCGCGGCATCGGGGCCAGCGAGCGCGTGGCAGCGATGGCGAGCAACAGCGCCGACTACGTGGTGCTCCTATTCGCGCTCGCGCGCCTGGGCGCGATCCTGGTCCCGGTCAATCCGGAGTTCGGACCGCAGGAAGCGGGCTACATCCTGCAGCATGCCGGCGTGCGCGCAATTGCCGCCGCGCCCTCGGCGTTCGCTACCGCGCGCGAGGCCGCACGGCCGATCGAACCCGCGGCCTGGTTCTTCATGCTCGAAGGCGAAAGGGAGGGCGTGCCGCAGTTCGGCGAGCTGATCGCCGAAGCGCCCGCGCTCGTCGCACTGCCGCCGGCGCCGTCACCCGATGCGACCTGCCTGATGCTCTACACGTCCGGCACCACTGGCTTTCCCAAAGGCGTGATGCACAGCCAGCGCAGCTTCGTCATGGCGGGCGAAGGCTTCGTCGCCCGCATGTGGCTGCAGCCCGACGACTGCCTGATGTGCATCCTGCCGATGTTCCACATCAATGCGCTCTTCTACACCATAGCCGGAACATTCGCCGCCGGCGCAAGCGTTGTGCTGGTACCGAAGTTTTCCGCTTCGCAGTTCTGGAAGACAGCGGCCGAGAGCGGTGCGACACAAGTCAACATCATCGCCGCCGTCGGCAACATCCTCGCGCGCCGGCCGCGCTGCGAGTTCGACCCCGGGCACAGTTTGCGCGTGGTCTACGGCGCGCCGATCACGCCGGACCTGGAGCGGACCTTCCGCGAGGAATTCGGCGTGCCGATGCTGATCGAGGGCTACGGCATGACCGAGATACCGGGCGCCTGCAACAACCCCTTCGACGGCGAGAAGCGGCCGCTGAGCATGGGCAAGGCGGCGACGCACCCCGATCTGCGGGTGAAGTTCGCCGAATTGCGCGTCGTCGACGACGATGGTCGCGACCTGCCGGACGGTACGGAAGGCGAGTTGTGGGTGCGCACGCCGATCCTGATGCAGGGCTACTACAAGGATCCCGAGCAGACCGCCGCCGCGATGCACGACGACTGGTTCGCCACCGGCGACCTCGTGCGCCGCGATGCGGACGGCTACTATTATTTCGTCGCGCGCAAGAAAGACATCATCCGTCGGCGCGGCGAGAACATCTCCGGCGCCGAGATCGACCGCGTGGCGGGCGACCACCCTGCGGTGGTGCAGTGCGCCGCGATCCCGGTGCCCTCCGAGCTGGGCGAGGACGAAATCCTGCTGGCCGTGGTGCGCAGGCCCGGCGCCGAGCTAAGCGCACGGGAGATCGCGCACTGGTGCGCCCAGCGTCTCGCACCGATCAAGGTCCCGCGTTACGTCGCCTTCGTCGACTCCCTGCCGCAGACGGCCACCCACCGCGTGGCCAAGTTCAGGCTGCGCGGCGACAAGGACCTGCTCGCGCGCGCAACCGACCTGGCGCGCTAGCCGCGCGCGGCGCGATCGGTTTTCGCGCCCGCTAGGCCGACCTTCTCACCGGCGGCGAGGATGTCCCGCCAGGTGGTCGCATCGACCTCGATGCCGTCGCGGGCGCGCTTGACGCGCGTTTCGCGCTCGGGGTCACCCGCGATGCGCACCTTGTCGAAACCCGCCGCCGGCGGCGACTGCTTGACCCAGTCGATGAACGCGACTGCCTCATTGCCGAAGAACTCCCCCGTTCCGAGCCGGGCGGGGTCGATCAGGATCGACAGCATGCCATTCAAGACGCGCATCTTGCTGCGCTCGCCGGTGCGCTGCGTACCGCCGCCCGACAGCGCGCCGCCGAGCAACTCGCAGGCAACCGCCAGGCCGTAGCCTTTGTGCAGACCCATGGTGGTCAGCGCGCCGAGGGGCTCGATCACTCCGTAGCGCGGGTCGACGGTCGGGTTGCCCTTGTCGTCGATCAGCAGACCGGGCGCCACTTTCACACCCTTGTTGTGCGCGACGCGGATTTTGCCCTGCGCCACCGCGCTGGTCGCCATGTCGAGGATCATCGGCGGCTGCCCCGAGAGCGGGATGCCGATGGTGCAGGGATTGGTGCCGAATCGCGCGTCGCTGCCGCCGAATGGCGCGACGATCGGGCGCGAAATCACGTTGACGAAACTGATCGAGACCAGCCCCTGCGCCACCGCCTGCTCGGCCCACTGCCCGATGCGGCACAGATGGTGCGCATTGGCGAGCGTCATCACGCACACGCCGTGCTGCTTCGCGCGCGCGATCGCCATGTCGGTCGCCTCGAGCCCTATCACCTGTCCGTACCCCGCCTGCCCATCGAGCGCCAGCAATGCGCCGCCGTCGAACTTGATTTGCGGATGGCGGTTGGGCTGCAGCCCGCCCTCCTTAAGCGACTCGATGTAGCGCGGAATCATGCCGACGCCGTGCGAGTCGTGCCCGCTCAGATTCGCCATCACGAGGTTCGAGGAAACGAGCTGCGCTTCGCGCGGCTCGCTGCCGCCGGCGGCGACGATCGCGGCGATCGCGTGCTCGAGCGCCTTGGCTTGAAAAACGTGGGATTCGGCCATGATGTCAGGGTAGATTGGAACGCGGGGGACAAAGTGTACCTTGGCGCCACGGGCCCCGGAGGGGGTGTTTAAAATGCCGAACGCAAGGAGGCACCGCCATGAAAATGAAGCCCGAGGACCTTCGCAGTCACCGCTGGTACGGCGTCAAGGACCTGCGTTCGTTCGGCCACCGGTCGCGCACAGCACAGATGGGGTACGACCGAAGCGACTACCAGGGCAAACCGGTGATCGCGATCATCAATACTTGGTCGGACATCAACCACTGCCACACTCATTTCAAGCAGCGCGTGGAAGAAGTCAAGCGCGGAGTCTGGCAGGCGGGCGGCTTTCCGCTCGAGATGCCGGCCATGGCGCTGGCCGAGACGATGCAGAAGCCGACCACGATGATGTACCGCAACTTCCTCGCCATGGAAACCGAGGAGCTGCTGCGCTCCTACCCTGCCGACGGAGCCGTGCTGATGGGCGGTTGCGACAAGACTACGCCAGCGCTGATCATGGGCGCCACCAGCATGAATATCCCGGCGATCTACATGCCCGCCGGCCCGATGCTCAGGGGCCACTGGCGCGGCAAGACGCTCGGATCCGGCTCCGACACCTGGAAATACTGGGACGAGCTGCGTGCCGGCCGCATCACCGAGCGCGACTGGCAGGAAATCGAGGACGGTATCGCGCGCTCGGCCGGCACCTGCATGACCATGGGAACCGCGGCAACGATGATGTCGCTCGCCGAGAGCCTCGGCCTGTCCCTGCCGGGCGCGGCTTCGATTCCCGCGGTCGACGCCAACCACTCGCGCATGGCGAGCCTGAGCGGCCGGCGGATAGTCGAGATGGTGTGGCAGGACGTCAAGCCGCGCGACATCCTCTCTGCCGAGGCGTTCGACAATGCGATCACCACCCTGATGGCCCTGGGCGGCTCCACCAACGCAATCGTCCACCTGGTAGCGATGGCCGGGCGGGCGGGCCTCAAGCTGCCGCTCGAGCGCTTCAATGAGATCTCCGCGCGGACCCCGGTGCTCGCCAATATCCGACCCTCGGGCGCCGAGTATCTGATGGAGGATTTCTACTATGCCGGCGGGTTGCGCGCCATGCTCGCCGAGCTGAAGGACCTGCTGAAGCTCGACGCGCGGACGGTGAACGGCGCCACTCTGGGCGAGAACCTGGCCGGCGCAGCGATCCATAATCCGGAAGTGATCCGTCCGCGCGCCAATCCCCTCAAGGCGGCCGGCGGAATCGTCGTGCTGCGCGGCAACCTTGCGCCCGACGGCGCGGTGATCAAGGCGAGCGCGGCGAGCCCGCATCTTCTCCAGCATACCGGGCGCGCGGTGGTGTTCGAGGACTACAACGACATGGCCGCGCGCATCGATCGCGACGACCTCGTGGCCGACGCGGACTCGGTTCTGGTGCTGAAGAACGGCGGCCCGCTGGGAGGCCCGGGAATGCCTGAGTGGGGCATGCTGCCGGTGCCGAAGAAGCTACTCAAGCAGGGCGTGAAGGACATGGTGCGCGTGTCGGACGCGCGCATGAGCGGCACCAGCTACGGCACCTGCGTGCTGCACGTGGCGCCCGAGTCCTTCGTCGGCGGACCGCTCGCGCTGGTCGAGAACGGCGATCCGATCGAGCTCGACGTCGAGCGTCGAACGCTCGATCTCAAGATCCCGGAAGCGGAGCTGCAGCGACGCCGCACCGCTTGGAAGCGGCAGCCGCCCAAGTACGAGCGCGGCTACGGCGCGGTATTCTCGCGCCACATCGGCCAGGCCGATCGCGGCTGCGACTTCGACTTTCTTGAAGGAACGGCGCCGACTCCCGAGCCCGAGATTCATTAGCGCTGTCGTGGCGCGCACCGCCTTCGTCACGGGCGCGACCGGCTTCCTCGGCTTGAACCTGGTCGAGGCGCTGGCGCAGGAAGACTGGCACGTCCTCGCCCTGCACCGCCGCAGCTCGAATCTGAAGCATCTCTCCCGGCTTCCGGCCGAGCGAGTGGAGGGGGACGTCACCGACGCCGTCTCGCTCCTGCGCGCATTGCCCGTGGGCGTCGACTGCGTGTTTCACGCCGCAGGGGACACCAACATGTGGTCGCGGCACGACGCCCGGCAGAACCGGATCAATATCGACGGCACGCGCAACGTGGTCGAGGTCGCGCTGGCGCAGCGCGCGCGCCGCTTGGTGCATACCTCGAGCATCTCGGCCTACGGCATCCAGACGGGTCGCATCGACGAGGATTCGCCGCAGCTCGGAGGTCGCTCTTGGATCAACTACCAGCGCTCCAAGTACGCTGCCGAGCAAGAGGTGCGCGCCGGCATCGCTCGCGGCCTCGACGCCGTGATAATGAATCCCGCCGCGATCGTAGGGCGCTACGACACCACCGGCTGGGCACAGGTCATCCTGCGCGTAGACGCCGGCCGCCTGCCCGGCGTGCCTCCGGGCGGTGGCTCGTACTGTCATGCCCGCGCCGTGGCGCAGGCGCACATCTCCGCGGCCGAACGCGGCCGCTGCGGCGAGAACTATCTCCTCAGCGGCGCCGACGCGACGACTCTGGAGTTTGTCCGCATGGTGAGCGAGGCGCTCGGCCGCCCGGCGCCGAAGCGCACGACGCCCGCCTGGGTACTCGGGCTGATCGGGCGCATCGGCGCCTGGACCGCCTACGTTACGAACCGCGAGCCGCGCCTGACTCCGGAAATTGCCGCCACGGTATCTAGGACGATCTACGTGGATTGCACGAAGGCGCAGCACGAGCTCGGTAACGTCCCGACGGGCCTGCGCGCCATGATCGGGGAGACCGTCGCCTGGCTCGCCGCGGAGGGGTTGCTGAGCGAGGAATCGAAACGGCGTGCGCTGGCGCCGCTGGATCGTCAATAATCGGGGCTTGAACAGGAGATCGGCATGGAGCTTCCCCGCAATGCTTTCAAGCACGCCCTCAAGGCTGGCAAGGTGCAGATCGGCCTCTGGTCGAGCCTGTCGTCCAACTACACGGTCGAGGTGATCGCGGGCGCGGGCTTCGACTGGATCCTGCTCGACAGCGAGCACTCGCCCAACGACCTCGAGAACCTGCTCTCGCAGCTGCAGGCGGCCGCGCCCTATCCCGGCACGCCGATCGTGCGGGTGCCCTGGAACGACATGGTGACGATCAAGCGCGTGCTCGACGTCGGCGCCCAATCGCTGCTCGTCCCGTACGTGTGCAGCGCCGAGGAGGCCAAGGCCGCCGTCGCAGCCACGCGCTACCCGCCCGCGGGCGTGCGCGGCGTAGCGGGCACCACCCGCGCTTCGCGCTTCGGGCGGGTAAAGGACTACGCCAAGCGCGCACACGAGGAGGTCTGCGTGCTGGTACAGGTCGAAACCAAACCCGCGCTCGACCAGCTCGAAGCGATTTGCGCGGTCGAAGGGGTCGACGGCGTGTTCATCGGCCCCGCGGACCTGCACGCCTCGATGGGTCATCCGGGCGAAACTGCGAACCCGGCGGTGATGCCGCTCATCGAGGAGGCCATGCGCCGCATCCGCAAGGCCGGCAAGGCTCCAGGCTATCTCTCTCCGGTCGAAGCGGACGCGAAACGCATGATCGACGCCGGCTGCCTGTTCTGCGCCGTAGGCGCCGATGTCGGCATCCTGGCGCGCGGCGCCGAGGCCCTGGCGGCAAAATTCAAGAAATGAGAAAGAACGACATGAAACCCGAAATCGTCCTGACCACTCGCATCTTTACGCCGACGCAGGCGATCCTCGAAAGAGAATTCGTCTGCCACAAGCTCTACGAGGCAGACGACCGAAGCTCGTTTCTCAAGGAGCTCGCACCCAAGGTGCGCGCGCTCGCCACCTTTGGCGCCGCGGGCGCCGACACGAAGCTGATGGATGCGCTGCCGAAGCTCGAGCTGATCTCCAATTTCGGAGTCGGCGTCGACGCGATCGACCTCGAAGCCGCGAAGAAGCGCGGCGTCATCGTCACCAACACACCGGACGTGCTCAACGATTGCGTCGCCGACACGGCGATGGCCCTTACGCTCAACATGATGCGCAAGTTCCCGCAGTCGGAAGCCTATCTGCGCTCCGGATACTGGGCGACCCGCGGCGACTATGAGAAGACGACCTCGCTCGGCGGCAAGACCATGGGCGTGCTCGGCCTGGGCCGCATCGGCGAGGCGATCGCCAGCCGGGCGCTCGCCTTCGGCATGAAGATCCGCTACCACAACCGCAGCAAGAAGGACGTCGCCTACGCCTATGACGGCGATGCGTTGGTACTGGCGAAAAATTCCGACGTGCTGATGGTCGCCACGCCGGGCGGTGCCGCGACGAAGGCGCTGGTGGGCGCCCGGGTGCTCGACGCGCTCGGACCGAAGGGCTACGTCGTCAACATCGCGCGGGGCTCGGTGGTCGACGAGCCGGCGCTGCTCGATTACCTGAAGCGCAGGAAGATCGCCGGCGCAGGGCTGGACGTCTTCGCCAACGAGCCCAACATCTCGCCCGAGTTCTTTGCCCTGGACAACGCAGTAATTCTGCCGCACGTCGGCAGTGCCACCAACGAAACGCGCGGCGCGATGGGCGACCTGCAGATCGAGAACCTGCGCCTGCACTTCGCTGGCAGGCCGGTGCTGACCCGGGTGGTCTGAGCGCCCGCCGAAACCTCTATTCTTCCTTGGCCGTACCGGCCACGTCGGCGCCTTCGGCGAAGGGTTCGCGGGTGATCTGTTCCCCCTTACGCGACGTGGCGAGGAAGAACACCATCACCGCAGCGGCGATGACGAGCAGCGCGAGCGCGAAGAAATTGAATCGCAGGATATGGAAATGGACCGAATTCATCCATGCCATGATTCCGGCGATGAGCGGCCAGGGAAGCCAGTGAACGGGCTTGCCGAGGAAAACCGCCCTGAGGTTCACGGCCGGCCCCCTGCCGCGACGAGGCCGGCGCGCGAACGGATGCGCATCAGATAGATGCCACCCACCAGGGCGGCGCCGGCGATCGTCACCGCGAAACCGGATATGCCCATGAAGCTCAGCTGCGGGGGATAGAGCAGCACGATCGAGGAAAGGAGCATTGCAACCCGCGCCAGCGGCCCGAGCCGGCCGTGCAGCCACCCTTCTATCGCTGCCGACAGCGCCCAGACGCCCGCAAGGGCGGTGACCGTCGAAAACGCGGTCAGCCAAAGGGGGCCCACGAACAGCAGCGACGGGTTGTAGATGAAGATGAACGGCACGAGGTATTTCGCAATCCCGACCTTGGATGCCTCAAACGCCGTGATCATGGGCGGACTGCCCGCGATTGCCGCGGCGGCAAAGGCCGCCAGCGCCACCGGCGGCGTAATGGACGACACCACGCCGAAATAGAACGCGAACAGGTGAGCCGCCATCGGGACGACATCCATGCGCTCCAGCGCGGGGATGATCAGCGCCGCGAGGGTGATGTACACCGCCGTCGTAGTGAGCCCCATTCCGAGCACGATCGACGCCGCCGCGGTGAGAAAGAGCAAGGCGAGCAGGCTGCCGCCGGACAAGTCGATCACCGACTGCGTGAACTTGAGCCCCAAGCCGGAAACGAACACCGAACCGATAATGATACCGGCGCAGGCGCAGGCAATGGTGACCGGCACCGTGCTGCGCACGCCCTCCTCGAGCGCCGAAAACAGATCGACCGAGCTCATGCGGGTGTCGCGGCTGAGGAAGCTCAGCGCGACCACGGTGATGATCGCCCAGAATCCCGCCATCATGGCGCTGAAGCCCACCGCGAGCAGTCCGATCAGGACAGCCAGCGGAAGCAGAAGCGGCCATCCGCGCTTGAGCACATCGCGGAAGCGCGGCAGCTGGGCGCGCGGAATCGTCTGCAAGCCGTGCTTTTCCGCCTCCAGGTGGACCATGAAATAGATGGTGGCGTAATACAGGAAAGCCGGAATTGCCGCGGCGACGATGACCGTGAGCAGGTTGACGCGCAGAAACTCCGCGATGATGAACGCGGCGGCGCCCATGATCGGCGGCGTGATCTGCCCCCCGGAAGACGCGCAGGCCTCGACCGCGGCCGCGAATCGCGGGCGGTAGCCGAGCCGCTTCATCAACGGAATTGTGAACGAGCCCGTGGTGACCACGTTGGCGACCGCGGAACCGGAAACGGTTCCCATCATCGCGCTCGCCACCACCGCGGCCTTGGCCGGCCCACCCGTGCGGTGCCCGGTGAGCGAAACGGCCAGATCGATGAAAAACCGCCCGGCGGCGGAGCGGATCAGCAAGGCCCCCAGGATGATAAACAGCAGAATGTAGGTGGCCACGACCATCAGCGGAATGCCGAAGATGCCGTCGGCGCGCATGAAAATCACGTCCACGTACTTGCGCAGCGACGTCGGCGGCCCGAACAGAAAACCGAAGAAGTGGTTCGAGAAGAGACTGTGCAGCACGAAGAACGAGGTCACCGCCACCATTGCCCAGCCCACTGCGCGGCGCGTCGCCTCCATCACCAGCAGGATATAGGCCAAGCCGACCCACAGGTCGAGCTGCGTAATGTCGCCGCCCCGCATGTTGAAGGCGTCGACGTCAAAAAGCGTATAAACCTGAACGAAGAGGCCGAAACCGATCAGCAGCAGGTCCACCGCGAAGCCTGTCAGCCGCCAAGCATTGCGCGCGTCCCCGGGCACGAGCAGTGGGTCGCGGTGAGACTTCCGGAACAGCGGATTGAGCAGCAGCGCCAGCACCAGCATCACGGTGAGATGGGTGCCGCGAAACGAGCGCGTCTCGGGGGTGCCGTACACGGCGGCGTACAGGTGGAACAGCGCCAGCGCGATCGCCAGCACCGCCGCGACGCCGGCCACCACCACCGCTAGACGGAACTGGCGGTCGCGCAGCACCGTCTCGAGCAGCGAGATCTCCCGGACCTCGTGGTACTCGAGACGGCCTTGCGCCTGCGCGGGCTCAGCCATGTCCGCGCTCATTTGCCGCGGAAATTCACGCCGGGCGGCGCGTTACATCTTCTTGACGCCCAGCTCCTTGTAGCAGCGGGCGGCACCCGGATGCACCGGAATGGCGGCCGCGGACAAGGCGTCCTGAAGCTTCACGTCGTTCCAGATCTTCTTCACCCCGGCGAAGGTGTCGTGTTCCTTCCAGAACACCTTGCACATCTTGTAGACAAGGTCCTCCGGCAGATCGGCGCGCACGATCATCACCGTCGCCGTTGCGAGAGTCGGAACGTCCGCATCCATGCCTTCGTAGGTGCCCTTCGGGATCTTGGTCGCGATCACGCCCGGATTTTTCGCGATGATTCCTTTCATTTTTTCGGGATCGATGCCGACGAAGCGGATTCCGGGCTTGAAATTCAGGTCGATGAACGAAGCCTGCGGCATGGACGTGACCGCGATGAAGACGTCGATGTGGCCGTCTTTCATGAGCGCCACGGAGTCGTTGTAGTCGACATGGTGCACCGTGCCGCCCGCCTGACGAATCTTGTCGAAGCTCAGGTCGTAGGAGTTGAGCACCGTTTCCGCGAAGGCCGTTCCGGTCCAGCCCGACTTCCCGGGGCTGATGTTCTTGCCCTTGAAGTCGCTGATCGAATGGATGCTCGAATTCTTCGGCACAGCAATCTGCACCACGCCGGGATACAGGGTGGCGAAGAATGCGATGTTCTTGTACGGGTGGTCGAATTTGCCGCGCCCGACATACCCGTTGTACGCCGTGTGGCCGTAGCTCCAGCCGATCTCGGCGTTACCTTGGCTGACGTCCTTGACGTTGCCGACGCCTCCGCCCGGACCATTCGAGGTGGCGATGCCGCCGACCTCCTTCTGCATGACCTGCATGATCTTCGCGCCGAGCGGGTACCAGCTGCCGCCCGCCGGGCCGGACACCATGCGCACGAATGTCTGCGCGTTGGCCAGTGAGGCCGTAAGCAGCAGGCCGCCGGCGACTGCCAGGATCTCGATGGTTCGTTTCATGCAACCCTCCTCCAAGTGTCCATATTCACGGAATCTTTACGCAGGGGCGCAAGGCCCCTCGCTCGGACTAGCGGGCCGAGTCTAGCTCGATTTGACGGGAACGCAAAGAATGCGTCAGGTTCCTGACGCCTCTTCCGGCGCGTGGATTGCGCTGCGTCAACGGGGTGGCGTGCGCCCGTCGTCGTCGATATGGCCGATGTCGCGCTCCACCCGGTACTCCCCCTCGATGATCACGTTTTCGCCCTCCCGCGCGGCGCGACGGATCTCCCGCGTGCGCCACCACACCCAACCCCAGATCACCAGCGCCGCCGCCGCGACGATTGCAAGGATCACCGAGGCGAAGATGAACGCCGCGACGAACAGCGCGATGCCGAGCATCACGCCGAGAACGCGCTGCAGAAAATTCGGCGGGTTCAAATCGGGCCGGACTCCGCGATGGGCTTGTGGACCGCTCGAATGTCGCACGCACGGCCGCGATCCGCAACCGCGGCCCGGACGCCCTGTACAATCGGCGCACGCGAACAGACAAGAACATGGCCGCGTCGTCCGACCTCGATTCCCTCGCCGACGAGCTTCTCGACCTGCACGAAACGGGAAGGCTTGTCGCCCCCTTCAGCGAGCGCTATTCCGGCCTCACGGCGGACAGCGGCTATCGCGCTGCGGCGCGACTGCATGCGTCCCGTCTCGGGCGCGGCTGGAAGCCACTCGGGCGCAAGATCGGCTTCACCAACCGAACGATCTGGCCGCGCTACGGTGTTTACGAGCCGATGTGGGGAACGGTCTACGACCAGACCGTCGTTTTCGCGCATTCCAACCGCGCCACCGTCCCGCTCGCCGGGCTGACCCAACCGCGCATCGAGCCGGAGATCTGCTTCCGCCTCAAGGCCGCGCCGCCGGTCACTCACGACGCCGAGGCGCTGCTCGGCGCGATCGAATGGGTCGCGCACTCGATCGAGATCGTTCAGTGCCATCATCCCGACTGGAAGCTCAAGATTGCCGATTGCACGGCGGACAACGGGCTGCACGGGCGGCTAGTGGTGGGAGCGCCGATCCCGGTGCGCGAGCTGCCCGGTCTGGCGACCGAGCTGCTCGCCCTCGAGGTCGAGCTGCGCAAGGGCGAAACCGTCGCGGACCGCGGAACGGGGGCCAACGTGCTCGGCAGCCCGCTCGAGGCGCTCGCCTTCCTGGTCGAGATCCTGTCGCGGCAACCCGATGCGCCGCCCCTTGGGGCAGGCGAGCTGGTCAGCACCGGCACGCTCACCGACGCGCACCCGGTGGCGCGGGGACAGACGTGGCGCACCGCGTTCAAGGGTCTGCCGCTCAAGGGTTTGGAAGTGAGCTTCAAATGATGCGGCCGCTAGACGGCATCACGGTGGTCGCGCTCGAGCAAGTGATCGCCGGCCCGTTCGCGACGCGGCAGCTGGCCGAGCTCGGCGCGCGCGTGATCAAGATCGAGCGTCCGGGCACCGGCGACGCGGCACGCGGCTATGACCGCAGCGTAAAAGGCTTGTCGTCGCACTTCGTCTGGGTCAACCGCTCGAAGGAAAGCCTGGCGCTCGATCTCAAGCACCCTCGGGCGAAGGACGTGCTGGCCCGGTTGGTCGAGCGCGCCGACGTGTTCCTGCAGAACCTCGCCCCGGGTGCCGCGGAGCGCCTTGGCCTGGGGGCGCTGGCGCTGCGCGCCCGGCATCCGCGGCTCGTCTGGTGCGGCATCTCGGGCTACGGACCGGCCGGGCCGTATGCGCACAAAAAGGCCTACGACCTGCTGGTGCAGTGCGAAACCGGGCTGCTGTCGGTCACGGGCACCGAGGATGCGCCGGCGAAGGCCGGAATACCGGTCGCCGACATCGCCGCCGGCATGTACGCCTTCTCGTCGATCCTCGCCGCACTGCTGCGGCGCGAGCGCAGCGGCGAAGGGGCGACACTCGATATCACCATGTTCGAGGCTCTGGGCGAGTGGATGGGCTTCCCGGCCTACTTCACGCACTACGGCGGCAGTGCGCCGCCGAGGCGCGGCGCCTATCACGCGACGATCGTGCCCTACGGCCCGTTCCACGCCAGCGACGGCGGCACCGTCTTTCTCAGTATCCAGAACGACCGCGAGTTCGCCCGCTTCTGCGACACGGTACTCGGCAAGCCCTCACTCGCGAGCGATCCGCGTTTCGCCACGGGCCCCGCCCGATACGCGAATCGCGATGCGACGCACGCCGAGATCGAACGCGTGTTCTCGCGCCTGACCGCGGCGCAGGTGATCGAAAAGCTCGAGGCGGCGGAGATCGCCAACGCGCGGCTTAACACGATGGAGGAGTTCTGGTCGCATCCGCAGCTCGAGGCCCGCGGGCGCTGGCGGACGGTGGATTCGCCGCAGGGACCGCTGCAGGCGCTGCTCCCGCCGTTCAATCTGTCGGGGTTCGAGGCGAAGATGGAACCCCTGCCCGCGCTGGGGCAACACACGCGGCCGATCCTGGCCGAGCTCGGCCTGTCCGACGTCGAGGTCGAGCGTCTCGCCGGCGAAGGGCTGTTCTAGGCCACCCGCGGCCTTTGCCGCCTCACTGCTTCGGCTTGCTGACCTCGATCTTTGCCGCTCGCGCCAGGTCGCGATGGATTCGCGCGACACGCTCGATCTCGCCCTTGGCAGGGAAGCGCTCGTAGAAGCCGTCGTCGCGAAACTCGCGCACCTCGTTCGCCCACGGTGCAAGGCGCGCCTGCCAGCGCCCCACGCGACCGTCCTCCGGCTCGGCATCCTCGCGCGCGAGGTCTGCGCACACCCGCACCATCGCCTTAATGGTCACCGGCTTGGTGACCATGTAGCTGTCCTTGCCCCAGGCGTCGCCCCAGGCCGTGCGGGCCGCCTTGAAGAAATCGCGCAGGATCGCGTAATAGCGCGGCACCTCGTGCGCGCTGCCGCCCGAAACCTGGATGCTGCGCCAGCGCGCCCGCACCCAGCGATGCAGCTCGTTGAAAAGCTCCGCCTGCAGCACCCACTTGTCGCGCTGGCTGCGCCCGCCCAGACGGTTGATGCGGTAGCGCAAGGGGCTGTCGCCCTCGCTGTAGAGCTTCTCGACCAGCCGGGCGGCGAACTTCCGGTCCGGCGCGGCGAACGAGACCCGGTCGTAAAGGTCGACCAGGTGGCTCTTGTTGATGCGCGTGGGGGTCGAATTGATGATCACGAACATCTCGGTCGCGAAGTCCTCGCTGCGGCCGTCGAAAATAATGCACGGAACGTTGATGGTCGCCGCGTCGTCCGGTCGCTCGTGCAGATAGAACTGCAGCGCAGCAAGACGATGCTGTCCATCGATGATCAGGTACTTCGCGGAAGGTTCCGACAGGTGACCGACCGCGCCGTCACTGGCGCGAAATCCAAGCCGCTCGGAGGTAAACAGCAGTACCGTGCCCGGTATCGGCGGCTGCGTGACCGCCGTTTCGTAGAAGTTCTTCAGCGCGCGCACCTTGGCGCGCGACAAGGTCCTCTGGAAGGCCTCGTCGGTACGCTCGATCTTGGCGATGAACTGGGCGATGTCGTCATCATGAGCGATGCGGCTGGGCGCAATCTGCTCGCCCTCGCCGTAGAAGCGGCTGATGAAGCGGACCTTGGCGAGGAGGTCCTTTGCCTTGTAGCTGGCGAAGTAGAAAACCCCGTCCTTTTGCCGGATTTGCGTCGCGAGCACGGCCTTTCCTCCCTTGGTTTTTTCCCTGCTGGAGCTCCGTTATGGGGGAAATATACCCGAGAGAGAAGGGGCCGGGGGACCGGCTAGCCAGGGCAGGCGGGCAGCAGGAGTGCCTGCAGTACCTCGGCGGTGGCACGGTCCTGCACGAAGGCAGCTACCCCCGAATTGCCCGCTGTGGCACCGGGAGGCAGGGACAGGCGGCGCGCTTCGCGCAGCTGGCCTTCGGGTCCGAATTCGAGGGGCCCGACCCAGTTACGCACCACGAAATCGTGCTCCAGGGTGCGCCCCTGGTTCTCCCCAGCATCGACGCGTGATACCAGCCGGCTTTGATAGGCGGCAAGGTACAGCCCAACCGCGTCGCGTGGCCCGCGCCCCAACAATCGCGCGGAGGCCTCTACCTTCAGAACACCTTGTCGCAGCTGCTCGATCGAGAGCGAAATGGCGGCTTTGGCCGGCTGCGCGTTGATTTTGGTCACCGACCGCTCAAATGCGCCGGAGCCCCAGCCCCGGAAATCGCGCCCTTGCAGTATGACCTGAGGGGTGTAGACGAAGCTCTCGTGCTGCAACGCCGCAATCCTCGTCTGCCGCGCAGCAAATTCCGGTTTTGCGTAGGGGTCCTTCCAGCCGATGTAGTCCCAGTAGCCCACGTGCAGCGCGAGCGGCACGATGTCACCCCGCGCCCGCGCTCTGTGCCGCAGGGTCGAGAGCCAGCGGTCCGCAGGCGGGCAGCTGCTGCATCCCTCGGAGGTGTAGAGCTCGACCAGCGCGGCGGTTCGCGGGGAGGATTTCGCGCTGCACCGGGCGGCCTGGGCCGGAACCGTTGCGGCCAGAGCCGCCAGCGCGGCCGCGAATGCAGGCATGAATCGGATGGTCATCGGGGGTATCACTTCCGTATGCAATTCAGGACATACGGCCGCCCTCCGGCGTCGGATGCGCGCGACGACTCCGCGATCAGTGCACCTGCGCTGCGGTTTTGAACATCGCGGGCTCCAGCGCATGGCGCTCAAGCAGGCGGTAGAACTCTGTGCGATTGCGCCCGGCCAGGCGCGCCGCCTGGGTGACGTTGCCTCCCGTGATTTTCAGGATTCTGACCAGGTAGTCGCGCTCGAACGCCCGTCGTGCCTCGTCCAGCGGCGTCAGGGTCGAATCGCGCGAGTCGATCGCCTGGCGCACCAGGGAAGCGGGAACGACGTCGGTGGCCGTCAGCGCCACCGACTGCTCGACCACGTTCAGCAGCTGGCGCACGTTGCCCGGCCACGGCGCCGACACCAGCAGCTCCATCGCTTCGGGAGAAAACGCCAGCCGGCGCCGACCGTAGCGCGCGACCAGTCGCTCCAGGAAATGGTTCGCTAGCAGCGGGATGTCCTCACGCCGCTCGACCAGGGCGGGCAGCGTGAGCTTGACGACGTTGAGGCGGTAGTAGAGGTCCTCCCGGAACTCGCCCGAGGCAGTGCGCTCCTCGAGTCTGCGATGGGTGGCCGAGATGATGCGAACGTCGACCGCAACCGCCTCGTTCGAACCGACCGGCCGCACCACTCTCTCCTCCAGCGCGCGCAGCAGCTTGACCTGCGGCGCCAGCGGCATATCACCGATCTCGTCGAGGAACAGCGTGCCGCCCTCGGCGGCCTGGAACAGACCCCTGCGGTCCTGGGTTGCGCCGGTAAAAGAGCCTTTGCGGTGCCCGAACAGCTCCGATTCGATCAGGCCCTCGGGAATCGCGCTGCAGTTCACTGCCACGAAGGGACCCGAGGCGCGGCGGCTGGCGTTGTGAATCGCATGCGCTAGCAGCTCCTTGCCGGTGCCGCTGGGTCCGTACACGCAGACGCTCGCGTCCGAAGCGGCAACGCGCTTGGCCTGGCCGAGCAGGTCCTCCATTGCGGGCGAGCGGGTGATGATCTCGGCACGCCAGTTTTCCCCTCCTCCCCCTGCTGGAACGCTCGACAAGCGCAGTGCGTCAGCCACTGTATCGAGCAGCACCTTGCCGTCGAATGGCTTGGTGAGAAAGCTAAACACGCCGCGCCGCGTCGCAGCGACCGCCTCCGGGATGGTGCCATGTGCCGTCAATATCACCACCGGGAGGGATGGCGCGTCGCGGTGGATCGCATCGAACAACGCCATGCCATCCATTCCCTCCATGCGCAAATCAGTGATGACCAGGTCCGGACGCGAGACGGTAGCGCTTGCGAGCGCACTTTCGCCGGAATCGGCGGTCACCACCGAGTAGCCCGTCGCTCTAAGGCGCATCGCGATAAGCTGCAGCAGATCCTTGTCGTCATCGACGAGCAAGATATTGGGTACGTCCTTCGTCATGATGTCATCTCCGCTAGTGTCGCAGCTTCTCTTCCCGCTCCACGATGCCGCGCTCAATCGATTTAAGTGCTTCAAGTTGCTCCTGTAGCTTTGCCTCGCGTTGCTCGGCGGCACGCTGGGAGCGCTCGAACCTCTGGCGCAATTCTTCCTCGCGCTGCTTAGCGTCGCGCGCCGAAAGTTCGCGCTCCCGCATTGCCCGCTCGCTTTCGCGCGCCAGCCTCAAGCGCTCGGCGACCTGACCAGCAAGCAGTGCGCCGAAGTTCTCGAATGGCAATTGGCCTTGGACCTCTGCAAGCGGCTTCAACAGCGCATAAGCAGCACTGTCGTTACGCAGGGGATCCGGCAGCACCGCGAAAAGCGTCGCAAGGCGGAGCTGATTGGCAACATTCTGGTCCCACTTGTACGCCTCCTGTGCCACACGCAGAGCCTGCTGCTGCTCAGGCACCGGCGCTCTCGCTGCGGCGACTGCGTCGGCAACGATCTCGCTAACCTTCGCCCGCTCGGTAGCGACTGCATCGGCAACGATCTCACTCGCTTTGGCTGGCTCGTCGGCGCGTGGCGCAGGCATCGCACAGCTGGCAAGCAGAACAACGAGCAGTCCGACCAGCGCCCTCATGCCGCCACCTGCAGCCCCGCCGCGGACTCACGCGGCAGCAACACCCGGAAATGACCACCGCGACCGCCGTCGACTACCGTAATTCGTCCACCATGCGCTTCGACGTACTCGCGAACAATGGCGAGCCCGAGACCGCTGCCCTCGATCCGACCACCCGCCTTGGTGCGGCCGCGAAAGAAGGAGTCGAACACCGAATCACGCTCCTCAGCCGGCACGCCCGGCCCGGAATCGATCACTTCGAGCATCGCTTCGCCTCTGAACTCCCTCGCAACAACCGAAATGGTGCCCCCCTCAGGGGTAAATTTGACTGCATTACCAAGTAGATTATCCACTATCGAGCGCAGCTTCTCCGGATCCGCGCGAACGGTCACCGGTAACAGGTAGAGCGATACGCGCTGCCGCTTCGCCTGTGTCGCCAGCTCGTGCGCACGTGCCGCGTCATTCACGAGCGTACCGAGCTGGACCGTTTGCAGGTCGAGTGAAGCCGCCGCGTGCAGGGCGCGCTGGTAGTCGAGCAGATCCTCGATCAGGCGCTGCAGCTTGACACTGTTGTCGCGCATGATTGCGACAACTTGCCGTTGCTGCGGAGCGAGCGCTCCTGCGATTCCTTCATTCAGCAGCTCCGCACCCTCGCGTAAAGCGGTTAGCGGAGTCTTCAGCTCATGAGACAGATTGCGTAGGAACCGGTTCTTCTGCGCCTCAAGCTCGGTAAGCCGGCAGCGCAGCCAGTCCAGCTGCTCGCCCAGGTATCTCAGGTCCCCGGGACCTCGCACCTTGATGGGCCGGGTGAAATCCGCGCTGCCGAGTTGCCGGATCGAGGCGTCCAGCTCGGCAATCGGGCGCACGATGAAGCGGGTAAGCGCCAGCGCAATCGCGAGCGCAACAGCGGTGCTGAACAGGACCAGTAATATGAGCCGCTGCTGCACAATTTCGGCGCTTGAGCGAAGCCGGTCAACCTCGCGGTCGGCTACGAAGTAGCTGATCGCGAGCATCTCGTACGCATTATCGGCGAGCCGGTCCGCCTCGGTGCTGATTGCGCGCGGATCGAGCTTTGCGCGCGGCTTGGCGGTCAGCCTCTCGTAAAGGGTTTGTTCCTGTTTGACAGTCCGATTTAGCGCAATCAGTTGCTGGGCGTCGAGGGGCAACTGCGTGAGTTCTCTCGCGACCTGTTTGAAGCTGAGATGGACCCGGGCGTAGTCATCCATCAGTACGGGATCTTCGAGCAGTGTCACCTGCTGCGCGAGGCGCTCGATCGAGCCGATACGGTTGACGAGCGAGCGGCTCGCGCGCGCGGCCTGTGCCGCGCTGAACACTGCGTTGCGGCTCTGCTCCGCGAGCCGCTCCGTGTTCCAGGCCGAATAGGCGAGCGCCCCCGCGAGCGGCAGCGCAACCAACGTAAAGCCGGCGAGCAGCAACCCTAGGAACGAGCGCGGATACGGAAGCGCCGTACCCGCAGGAGACGGATGGGCGCCCATCTGCCTATAATTATTGCAAATTTTGGTCGCAAACAGGACGTATGTCACAAACGTCGGCAGAACCCGACAGTCGCCCTTGCGTGCACATTGTCGCTGCAGTTGCCGCCAACGGCGTCATCGGCGCACGGGGCGGGCTGCCATGGCATCTCCCAGAGGACTTGAAGCACTTCAAGGCGCTTACCTATGGCCACCCCGTGATCATGGGGCGCCGTACCTGGGAGTCACTCGGCAGAGCGCTGCCGGGGCGGCAAAACATCGTGGTCACCCGCAGCCGGGCGCTTGAGGCCCCGGGCGCGAGCGTCGCCGCGTCGTTCGAGGCGGCGCTTGCCCTATGCTCGCGGGTACCGCTCGCTTTCGTGATCGGAGGCGGCGAGCTGTACGCCGCGTCGCTGCGCTATGCCGACGTTCTGGTGCTCACCGAGATTCAACGCGACTTCGAAGGCGACGCGCGGTTCCCGCCGCTGGACCGCTCGGGATGGCGCGAAGCCGAACGAGACCCCCACGCGACCGCGGCGGGCCTGCGCTACGATTTCGTGCGCTACGAGCGTCTGCGGCAGGAAGAAACCGGAGCGATATCAAGGCACTAAAACGAGAAGGCGGGCATATAGCCCGCCTACCTGGCGCCTGGCCGGACGACCCGCTCAGGGCCTGGACTCAAATACCCTAACTTCGGGAAGGGGAAAGCCGTTGAACTCGCTCGCGTACGCCGTGGTATAGGCCCCGGCGTTGCGCAGGTAGAAAAAGTCGCCCTCCTGCAGGTCCGAAGGCAGGGGCTCGTCACGCAGGATGACGTCCACCGAATCACAGGTCGGACCGGCGACGTTCCACGTCGTGTCCGGCCCCGATCGATCGGTTCGGATCCGGTATTTGAGGCCCTCGGTGGTCTCAATGATGCCGCCGAACAGGCCGGCGTCCAGGTGCAGCCAGCGCTTGCCTGCGCGCGCCGCGGTCCCCAGCACCCGGCAGACGAAATAGCCGGCGTCCGAGACAAGGTAGCGGCCCGGCTCAGCGATCACCTGCACGTCCGGGGGGAACGCCTTCAGCGCCTCGTTCACCACGTTGCCGATAACTTCGATCGACGGAATCGGCCTGACGTGGCGCACCGGAAAGCCACCCCCGATGTCGAGCAGGCGCGGCCTGAGCCCGAGCTTTGCCATCGAGTCGAACACCGCTCGCGCTTTCTCGATGCCGACCCGCCAGTTCTCCGGGTTGCGGCACTGCGAGCCGACGTGAAAAGTCACTCCCGCAAGATCCGCACCGAGCTTCGCTGCGGCAGCGACGATCTCGCGGGTATCGGCCGCACCGGCGCCGAACTTTCCCGAAAGGGGCCAGTCGCTACCGATGTTGGGCGTGGCGACGCGCAGATACAGCTTGGCATCGGACTTGACCGCGTGGACCCGCCGCAACTCGTCGAGACTGTCGATGACGAACCACTCAACGCCCTTGGCGGCAGCATAGGCGATCGAATCGCGCGATTTGACCGGATTGGAGTAGAACACCTCTGCGGCGGACACCCCCAGTGAAAGGAGGAGGTCGAGTTCAGCTATCGAGGCGATTTCGAAGCCAGTGCCTTCCTCGATCAGGACCTTCAGGACGCGAGGGTCCGGATTCGCCTTGACCGCGTAATGCGGTCGCACACGCGGCATCGTCGCATGGAAGCGCCGCGCCTTTTCGCGCACGATGGCGGTGTCGAGGATCAGGAAGGGCCGCGTGTAATTCTGGCGGGCGGCCTGGCGCACGGTCTCGAAGTCGAGGCTGACCTCGGGGTGCGTATCGAAGAGCTGTTCTTGCGGATGTGCCGATTGCTTGCTGCGAGCGATGCTAGTGGGGCGAGCGCCCATTCACGTCTCCCGGTTCACTAAGTCTCAGGAATTTCCAGAACGCAAACGTCGAAGCGCAGCGTGCATTTAGTCTTGCCTGTCATGATGACCTCCTTGCCCTCGCTGGGGTTGGCTAAAAAACTTGCGCCGATTATAGGGACGACCCCCGCTGAGTCAAGGGCTTAGGCGCGTTTTTTTCAAGGTCGCACAGTCGACGCCGGCCGCTCGCCGCGGCGGCCAAACCACAACATGCGGGAAGCGCAGACGCACTGCGGCGTCATACGGCGCCATATTGTGGTCCAGCGCAAGCGCCGGACCGGGATCAGATCCGCGGCAGCGTGACGCCCTGCTGACCGAGGTACTTGCCGCCGCGATCCTTATAGGAGGTCTCGCAGACCTCGTCGGACTCGATGAAGATGACCTGGGCGACGCCTTCGTTGGCGTAGATCTTGGCCGGAAGCGGCGTCGTGTTCGAAAACTCGAGCGTTACGTGACCCTCCCATTCCGGCTCGAGCGGCGTGACGTTCACGATGATGCCGCAGCGCGCGTAAGTCGATTTGCCGAGGCAGATCGTGAGCACGTTGCGCGGTATGCGGAAGTACTCCACCGTGCGGGCCAGCGCGAAAGAATTGGGCGGAATGATGCACACGTCGCCGCGGAAGTCGGCGAAGGACTTCTCGTCGAACGCCTTGGGGTCGACAATCGTCGAGTTGATGTTGGTGAAGATCTTGAATTCGTTCGAGCAACGGATGTCGTACCCGTAGCTGGAAGTGCCGTACGACACGATCCGTTGCCCCCCGACCTCCTTGACCTGGCCGGGCTCGAACGGATCGATCATGCGCGCGGTCTGCGCCATGCGCCGTATCCACGTGTCCGATTTGATCGACATTCAGGTGTTCTGCACGACGATGTTGGGAAATTTGGAGGTCATATCCCGCTGCGCTTCGGCAATCTTCACCGCACAGCGCCGCGCGATCTTCCGGTACATGTCCGCCACCCGCCCGTCCGGTTCGGCCACCACCGTCGGCCGGCCCGAATCCGCCTGCTCGCGGATGGCGGCATCCAGCGGCAACTGGCCAAGCAGCTCGGTGCCGTAGTCGGCGCACATCTTGTCCGCTCCACCGCTGCCGAAAATGTGGCTCTCATGTCCGCAGTTGGGGCAGATATGGATCGACATATTCTCGACCACGCCGAGGATCGGAATGCCGACCTTTTCGAACATCTTCAGGCCCTTCCTGGCGTCAAGCAGAGCGATGTCCTGCGGCGTGGTGACGATCACGGCACCGGTGACGGGCACCTTCTGCGCCAGTGTCAGCTGGATGTCACCGGTGCCAGGCGGCAGGTCGACCACCAGATAGTCGAGATCCCGCCAGCGCGTGTCCTTGAGCAGCTGCTCCAGGGCCTGCGTCACCATGGGGCCGCGCCAGACCATCGGCGTGTCCATGTCGATCAGGAAGCCGATCGAGATCGCCTGGATTCCGTGCCCCTCCATCGGCTCGAGGCTTTTGCCATCCTTCGATTCGGGCCGCCCCGAGATGCCGAGCATCGTCGGTTGCGACGGGCCGTATATGTCGGCGTCCAGCATGCCTACCGAGGCGCCTTCGGCCGATAGCGCGAGCGCGAGGTTGACGGCGGTGGTCGACTTTCCGACGCCGCCCTTGCCAGAAGCCACGGCAATGATGTTCTTGATCCCGGGAACCAGTTTCACGCCCTTTTGCACCGCATGCGCCACCACCTTCGAGCTCACGTTGACCGTTACGCCGGTCGCGCCGGCCTTTCGCAGCGCCTCGATGACCTGCTTGCGGATCAGCTCGAATTGGCTCTTGCCCGGGTAGCCGAGCTCGATGTCGAGCGACACATCGCCGCCGCTGACGCGAATGTTGCGCGCCGAGCGGGAACTCACCAAATCCGTTCCGGTGTTGGGGTCGACGAATTGCTTGAGAGCTGCTTGGACTTGAGCTTCGCTGATGGACATGGCGGATTCCCCGGTCGCGCCCGGATACTCGATTCGGGCACGGAGAAAAAGGACGCCAGTTTACCGAAAACGGCGCGGCCGCGGCGCGGAAACCCTAGTCGCTTTGCTAGAATCGCCCACTCCGCTTCAGGCCTCACCGATGTCCCGCCGCAGGATCCTCGTCACCTCCGCCCTGCCCTACGCCAACGGCGCGATTCACCTCGGCCATCTGGTCGAGTACATCCAGACCGACATCTGGGTCCGTTTTCAGAAGATGCGCGGCCACGAGGTCCACTACGTCTGCGCCGACGATACCCACGGCACGCCGATCATGCTGCGCGCGGACACGGAGGGAATCGCCCCAAGGCAGCTGATCGAGCGCGTCTGGCACGAGCACAAGCGCGATTTCGACGGCTTTCAGGTGGGTTTCGACAATTATTACTCGACGGACTCGCCGGAGAATCGGGCCTTCTGCGACGACATTTACCTGCAACTGAAGTCTCACGACCTGATCGCGGTACGGTCGGTCGAGCAGTTCTACGATCCGGTCAAGGAGATGTTCCTGCCGGACCGCTACATCAAGGGCGAATGCCCCAAGTGCGGCGCCAAGGACCAATACGGCGATTCCTGCGAGGTTTGCGGCTCCACCTATTCCCCCATCGAGCTGAAGAATCCGTACTCGGTGGTCTCCGGCGCCAAGCCCGAGCGACGCGCGTCCGAGCATCATTTCTTCCGCCTCTCGGACCCGCGCTGCGAAACGTTCCTGCGCGGCTTCACCCAGGGCGGCAAGCGGCTGCAGCCCGAAGCCGCCAACAAAATGAAGGAGTGGCTGGGCGAGCAGGGCGAAAACCGGCTCACCGACTGGGACATCTCGCGCGACCCTCCGTACTTCGGCTTCCCGATCCCCGGCACCGACGGCAAGAAGTTCTTCTACGTCTGGCTGGACGCGCCGGTGGGCTACTTCGGCAGCTTCGCCAACTATGCCGCGAGGTGCCGCGCCGCCGGCGCCGCGATCGATGAGGACGCCTTCCTGCGCCCGGGCGGCGACACCGAGCTGGTGCATTTCATCGGCAAGGACATCCTTTACTTTCACGCCCTGTTCTGGCCCGCCATGCTCGAGCACGCCGGCTACCGGACGCCGACCAGGATCTATGCGCACGGCTTTCTGACGGTGAACGGCGAAAAGATGTCGAAGAGCCGCGGCACCTTCATCACGGCGGAGAGCTACCTGCAGCTGGGCCTGAACCCGGAGTGGCTGCGCTACTACTACGCCGCCAAGCTCGGGCCGACGATGGAAGACATCGACCTCAACCTGGACGACTTCGTCGCCCGGGTGAACAGCGACCTGGTCGGCAAGTACGTGAATATCATCAGCCGCTACGCTGCGATCCTCAGCAAGCACTTCGACGGCGTCGTGCTCGCCGACGACCCGAATTCACCGGCCGGGAACCGCAAGTACGCCGCGATCGCCTCCGCCGCCGAGGGGGCGGTCATCGAGGCCTACGAGAACCGGGAGTACGGAAAGGCCCTGCGCGAAGTGATGCGCGCCGCCGACCTGATCAACCAGAAGATCGATCAGGACAAGCCCTGGGACGTGGCCAAGGACACATCCAGGAAAGCGGAGTTGCACGTCCTGTGCTCCGATTGCGTCAATGCGTTCCGGATACTCACCTACTACCTGGCGCCGGTCCTGCCGGGAACCGCTGAACGCGCGGCCGAGCTTCTCGGTCTCGAGCACCCGTTCGCGTGGGCCGATCTTGCTGCGCCGATCACCCGAATCAAGCCGTACCGGCACCTGATGACCCGAGTCGACGCGAAGCATATGGCGGCGCTGGTCGACGCGAACCGGGAAAGCCTGAAACCCGCGACCCCGCAGCACTCGCAGCAACGCCATGCCGAGCACCAGCAGCACGCCGCCGAGGAGGACGCAGTGAGCGAAACGATCTCTATCGACGAATTCAACAAAATCGAGCTTCGCGTGGCGCGCATCGTGAACGCCGAGCAGGTCGAGGGCGCGGACAAGCTGGTCAAGCTCACGCTCGACATCGGCGACCAGACGCGAACCGTTTTCGCCGGCATCAAGTCTGCCTATTCGCCGGAGAGCCTCAAGGGACGGCATACGGTGATGGTGGCGAACCTCGCGCCGCGCAAGATGCGCTTCGGCGTCTCCGAGGGAATGGTGCTGGCGGCCTCCGGCGATGCGGGCATATTTCTCATCGCGCCCGATGGGGGAGCGCAGCCCGGCATGCGCGTAAAATAAGGACGTCGCGGCCTCCGGCCGCAAATCGGGCGCCGCCCTGCAATGGAGAACTCCGGTCGCACGCTGGTGTGCAGCGTCGTATTCCTCGACATCGCGGAATATTCGAGGAAGCCGGTGGCGGAACAGCTGCAACTCAAGCAGTCCTTCAACGGCATCCTGGCGGGCGCTCTCGAGCAGGTTCCGCTGCGAGACAGGATCATCCTTGATACCGGCGACGGCGCCGCAATCGCGTTCATCGGCGACCCCGAGGACGCCCTGTTCTCGGCGATGTCGATTCGCGACTCCGCAGGTGCGCTGCCGGTTCGACTGGGCATCAATCTCGGGCCCGTGCGGCTGCTGAAGGACCTCAACGGGCAGATGAACTTCATCGGCGACGGCATAAACGTTGCGCAGCGCGTGATGGGGTTCGCGCGACCGGGCCAGTTGCTGGTGTCGCGTTCCTTCTACGAAGTGGTCTCTCGTCTGTCGCGCGACTACGAGGAGCTGTTCTTTCACGAAGGCTCGCGAACCGACAAGCATGTCCGGGCGCACGAGGTCTACTCGGTCAGGTCGGGCATACCGGCGGGTCGCCGCGTGGTCGATACCATGGCTCGCATGCGCGACACCAACGGTCGTCGGGGCTGGCTGTCGGCAACGGGTCCGCTGGGGCTGAATCGCGCGGCGCTGCTTGCGGCGCCGCTCGTGTTCTTCGCGCTGGTCGGCGTCGGCGCGGCCGTGCGCGGCAAGCTGGAGAGCGACATCGCGACGGCTGCGCCGGCCAAGCAGGCGCTTCCGCCCGCCGCCGCCGCCGCTGCCCCGACGACTGAAACGAAGACTGCCGCGCCACCTCCGGCACCCGCCAAGCCGCGCCGGGAACAGAAAGCCAGAATCGCCACCACAGTTGCTGCACGCCCCGAGGCGCGCCATCCGCCGCACGAGGCTGCAGCGAGGCTTGGTACGATCCGGCTCGCGGTTGCGCCGTGGGGCCGCGTGCTGGTGGACGGCACGGTGCGAGGCGTAAGTCCGCCGCTTAGAGAAATCAAGATTGCGGCGGGTGCGCACACGGTCGAAATTCGCAATACGACTTTCGCCAGCCATGTTGCAAAGGTCGAGGTGAAGGCGGGGGAATCGGTCACAATTAAGCATCGCTTTCATTGAGCGACCGAAGGACAGGGGAGCGGGGATGATTCGAATTTTGATTGCGCTGGCTGTGGCCACATCGCTCACGGCCTGCTCGTGGGAGCCGATACGCGACATAAGGGCCTCGCTCTCGGGCGCCTTCCACCGCAATGGCGAACCTGCGCTCGCGGCGGGCATACGCAAGTACGACAACGGAGATTACGCAGCAGCGGCCAAGGATCTCCAGACTGCGCTGAAGTTGGGACTGTGGGATTCGGACCGCGTGCGGGCACACAAGTACCTCGCGTTCATTGACTGCGCGTCCGGCCGCACGGATCCCTGTCGGCACGAGTTCCGCCTTGCGCTCGAGATCGACCCGCAGATGCAGCTGGCCCCCGCCGAGGCCGGGCACCCGATCTGGGGTCCCGTGTTCCGCTCCGTCAAGTCTGGCCACTGAGCCGGCGCGCACGAATTACGTCCCGCATGGAAACGAAGACCATCGGCCGCTACGAAATCGTCGCCGAGCTTGGGCGCGGGGCGATGGGCGTGGTTTACAAGGCGACAGATCCCGTTCTTGGACGCCCGGTCGCCATCAAGACGATCAACATGGCGCTCGAGCGGGATGGCATCGAAAACTACGAAGCCCGCTTCTATCAGGAGGCGCGCGCCGCCGGTGGGCTTAGCCACCCGAACATCATCACGATTTACGATGTCGGCAAGAACGGCGATATCGCTTACATGGCGATGGAATTCGTCGAGGGAGTGGAGCTGCGCGAGCTCCTCACCCACGGCCGGCCGCTCCCTGTCTCGCAGGCGATCTCGATCGCCGCCCAGGTCTGCGAGGGTCTAGCTTACGCGCACGAGCGCGGCATCGTGCATCGCGACATCAAGCCGCCCAACATCATGGTGGCCCCGAGCGGTGGCGTGAAGATCGCCGACTTCGGCATCGCGCGCATGCGCGCGTCCGAGTCCCTGACCCAGACCGGAATGATGCTCGGCTCGCCAAAATACATGTCGCCTGAGCACGTCCTTGGCAAGCGGGCAGATCAGCGCGGCGACATCTTTTCACTCGGCATCATCCTCTACGAAATGCTCACCGGCGTGGCTCCGTTCAGCGGCGAGAACGTGACGGCGCTCATGTACCAGATCGTGAACCTGGCGCCGCCCGCGCCGAGCGTGCGTAATCCCGAGGTTCCCGAGCTGCTCGACTACATCGTGGCGAAGATGCTTGCAAAATCGCTCGACGAGCGTTACCAGAGCGCAGCGGAGCTTGCCTTCGACCTGCGCGAATCTGAGCGGCAACTTGCCGGTCTGGGAAACCATACGATCCAGCGCGAGCTGTTCTCGACGGGCCACGGCGCGAGATCGATGACCTACGCCCCCGACGTCAGCGGGAATACGATCGCCCACGCGCACACCTTCGACCGTACGCGCGTCGACGACCAGGCAACGCAGCCACTCGAAAAGCAGATGGCGCACCGGGTGGCGCGCGGCTTCGACTCGTTCGAGGCCACGCAGCGCCTCGCCGCTCTCACCGACGCGGAGGCAGGTAACGCTGCAAAGGAACAGGCGCTGACAGCCACGCAGATGATCGACTCGGTCCCGGCGCCCCGGAGGCGCGCCTGGCGCCGGCGCGACTGGCTCGTCTTGAGCGGCGCGGCCATTCTGGGCGCCCTGGTCGCGCGCCGTATCGCGCGCGGCGCGAAGCGCTAGCGACCGCCGCAGACCACTAAATCGCGCTTCGGAGCATCCACCAGGACGCTATTTCGTGGTGGGTTACCGCCACACACAATCCTGGAAATCTTTTTTATAACAGCCTGTTAGAATTGCGCGTCACGCATCGGCAGCAGACGTGCACCTGAACTCCCTCGACGCGGCGCTTGGACTTGTCATGGTCTGGGTGGGGCTAGGCCTCGCCGGCCTGCTGGCGCCTTCGAGCATACGACTCGTCAGCCGGTTGCTGTTTCCAATCGGCGCACTGACGGGACTGGCGCTCGCCGCGGTAGCCCTGCCGGCGATCTTCGCGCCTGCGGTGACACGGGTGCTGCCGCTGGGCCTGCCCGACCTGCCTTTCCACGCCCGCCTGGACGCGCTATCCGCGTTCTTCCTGTTGCTCCTCGGGGCGGTATCCGCGGGCGTGTCGCTGTTCGCCTGCGGCTACTTTCGCAAGGGCGAAGGAACCCCGCCCGGCCTGCAAGGCCTTTATTACCACCTGTTCCTGGCCAGCATGGCGCTGGTGCTGCTGGCCGATGACGCCTATTTCTTCATGGTGTGCTGGGAATCGATGGCGCTGTCGTCTTATTTCCTGGTCACCAGCGATCACCGCCACGCGGAGATCCGGCGCGCGGGCTACCTATACCTCCTGATGGCGCACCTTGGCGCGATTTCGATTCTGCTTTGCTTTGGCGCTCTGCAGAGCGGCACCGGGGACTACACGTTTCAGGCCATGCGCGAGGTCGCGCCTTCGGCCGGCTGGGCAAGCGTAGCCTTCCTTCTGGCCCTGGTCGGCTTCGGCGGCAAGGCCGGGCTCCTGCCGCTGCACGCATGGCTGCCCGAGGCCCATCCCGCGGCCCCCTCGCCGGTGTCCGCGCTGATGAGTGCGGTGATGCTGAAGACCGCGATCTACGGCGTGCTTCGAGTCACCCTCGATCTGATCGGCTTCCCGCTGTGGTGGTGGGGCGTGGTGGCGCTCGCCGCAGGCCTGCTGTCGGCGCTCTACGGCGCCGTCTACGCCGCGGTGCAAACGGACATGAAGCGGCTGCTGGCCTATTCGTCGATCGAAAACGTCGGTCTTATTTTCGCCGGCTTCGGGCTGACCCTGCTGTTCCGCGGCTTCGGTATGAACGCGCTTGCGGCGCTTGCGCTTACCGCGACGCTGTATCACTGCCTGAACCACGCTTTCTTCAAGAGTCTGCTGTTCCTGGCCACCGGCTCGGTGCTGCATTCGACCAGCGAGCGCAGCCTCGGACGACTTGGGGGATTGATCCACCGCATGCCGTGGGTCGCCTGGACCGCTCTCGTGGGTACGGTCGCGATCGCGGGTCTGCCGCCACTCAACGGCTTCGTCTCCGAGTGGCTGCTGCTGCAGGCCTTCCTGTTCAGCCCGAGCCTACCGCACTCCTACCTGAACATGCTGGTGCCAATCGCCGCGGCCTCGATCGCGCTTACCGCGGCACTGTCAGGCTACGTGATGGTGAAGTTCTACGGCGTCGTGTTCCTCGGCCAGCCGCGCGAGCCCAAGCTCGCCGAAGCCCACGACGCCGGCCCCTGGGAGCGCATCGGACTGCTATGGCTGGCGGCCGTCTGCGTGGTGCTGGGACTGGTGCCGGCGACGGTGATCGGCATGCTCGACCCGATCACCCGCGCGCTCGCCAGCAGCGGCATCGCGAGCCTGGCGCGCGGCTGGCTGTTCCTTGCGCCGATCGAACCGCAGCGCGCAAGCTACAGCCCGCTGCTCTTTTTTATTCTCACCGCGCTGCTCGTGGCGCTGGCCTGGCTCGCGGTGCGGGCCTTCTACCACGGCCGGGTGCGGCGCAGCCGACCGTGGGACTGCGGCTTTCCGGGCCTCGATGCGCGCATGCAGGACACCGCGGAAGGCTTCGGCCAGCCGGTGCGCCACGTGTTCGAACCGTTCTTCCGCATCGAGCGTTCGGCGCCGACGCCGCAGGACGTCCGGCCGCGCTACCGGGAGGTGGTCGACGACCGGATCTGGCACTTGCTCTACCTCCCGCTCGCGCGCGGCGTCGAGAAACTGACCGCGCTGATCACGGTACTGCAGCGCGGGCGCATCTCCGTTTACCTGATGTACAGCTTCGTGACGCTGCTCGTGCTGCTGTTCTTCATCCGATGATCAATCTCGCAGGAATCGCCGCGCAATTTACCGAGCTGATGCTCGCAATCCTGCTCGCGCCGCTGCTCACGGGCTGGGTCAACCAGTGCCGCGCCTGGCTGCAGAACCGCAGCGCGCCGGGCCTGCTGCAACCCTACCGGAACCTGAACAAGCTGTTCCAGAAAGAGGTGGTGCTTGCGCACAATGCGAGCCCGCTGTTCAGGATCGCGCCGTACCTGATCTTCGGCAGCCTCGCGCTCGCCGCGGCGATCGTTCCGACGCTGGACATCGACCTGCCGCTGAACGCCGCGGCGGACGCCATCGCGCTCGTTGGCCTGCTGGCGCTGGCGAGGCTGTTCATTTCTCTCGCCGCAATGGACATCGGCACCGCGTTCGGCTCGCTCGGCGCCCGGCGCGAGATGATGATCGGATTCCTCGCCGAACCTGCGCTGCTGATGGTTCTGTTCACCGCCTCGCTCATCTCGGGCTCGACTTCGCTTTCGACGATCGTGCAGACGCTCGCGCACAAGGAATTCGTGATTTACCCCAGTATGGCGTTTGCCGGCGTTGCTTTCACCATGGTGTCGCTGGCCGAGAACGCCCGCATACCCGTGGACAACCCGACGACCCACCTCGAGCTGACCATGATCCACGAAGCGATGGTGCTCGAGTACTCCGGGCGGCACCTGGCGATGATCGAATGGGCCGCCAGCCTCAAGCTCTTCGTCTACTCGTGCATGGGGCTCGCGCTGTTCTTCCCGTTCGGTGTCGCCGAGGGCGGCGACTGGGTCGGTATCGTCCTGGCGCTGCCGGCACTGCTCCTGAAGCTCGCCATCGGGGGCGCGGCATTGGCCCTGATCGAGATTTTGAGCGCAAAGATGCGCATATTCCGCGCGCCCGAATTCCTCGGCAGCGCGTTCCTTTTTGCGGTGCTCGCGATGCTCGTCCACGTGCTGCTGGGGAGCTGAGATGCTCGCGCACTACGGACCACAGCTGGTAAACCTGTTTGCAGCGGTGCTGCTTCTGCTCTCCTTCGCCATGTTGTCCCAGCGCAGAATGTTGTCGCTGATCAACCTATTCGCGGCGCAGGGCTTCGTGCTGTTCCTGACCACGAGCCTGGTCGGCGCGCTCACCGGGCAGCACCATCTGTACTGGTCCGCCTTGGTCACTCTCGTGCTGAAGGTGATCGTGCTGCCCTGGATCCTGCACCGCCTGATCCGGAAGCTGAACGTCAAATGGGACGTAGAGACCTTGATTAACATCCCCACCACGATGCTGGTAGGCATCGTACTGGTCGTGCTCGCGTTTAATCTGGCGCTGCCCATCTCGCAGCTCTCGGGCACGGTAATTCGATCGACGCTCGGCATCGCGCTCGCCAGCGTCCTGCTCTCGTTCCTGATGATGATTACGAGGTCCAAGGCGATTCCACAGGTGATTGGCTTCCTCTCGATGGAGAACGGACTCTTCTTCGCCGCCACCGGCGCGGTATACGGCATGCCGATGGTGGTCGAGCTCGGCGTTGCGCTCGACGTACTAGTCGGAGCGCTGATCCTCGGCGTGTTCCTTTTCCAGATCCGGGAACGCTTCGACTCGCTCGATACCCGCCACCTGGAAAGGCTGAAGGAACGCTGATGCTGGAAATGCTGGTCCTTCTTGTCTCGCCGCTCGCTGGCGCGCTCGTCCTCGCGCTGTGCGGGCACCGCAACCGAGCGGCCGAGGTCAACGTGTTCTTCAGCGCCATCACCTTCCTCGCCGCGGCCGCACTTACCGCGCGCATCGTCGCCGACGGGCCGCTGCGCGTGCTGCACGAACAGTTCTTCGTCGATTCCCTGAACGTCTTCCTGGTGGCCCTCACGGCCTTCGTCGGCATGACCACCGCACTGTTTTCGCGCCCCTACATGCGAATCGAGCGCGATCACGGACGGGTTACGCCGGTCGGGCTGCGGCTCTACCACAGCATGTTTCAGATGTTCAGCTTCACGATGCTGCTGGTGCTCACGACAAATAACCTGGGCATCATGTGGGTGGCGATGGAGGCCGCAACACTGACTACCGTAGTGCTGGTGGCTCTTTATCGCACCACCGCCTCGCTCGAGGCGGCGTGGAAGTACTTCATTCTGTGCGGCGTCGGCATCGCCCAGGCGTTGTTCGGCACGATCCTGGTCTATTTCGCCGCGGAAAGGGTCCTGGGTCCCGGCGTCGGCTCGCTGTTGTGGACCAACCTCGACGCGGTAAAGAACAGCCTCGAGCCGACCGTGATGTCGATCGCCTTCGTCTTTCTGCTGGTCGGCTACGGCACCAAGGTCGGTTTGGTCCCGCTGCACAACTGGCTGCCCGACGCGCACGCGGAAGGCCCGACACCGGTGTCCGCCGTACTCTCCGGGCTGCTTCTCAACGTCGCGCTGTATGCGCTGATCCGCTGCAAGGTGATCACCGACGGATCCCTGCACGAGACGGTCGGCGTGCCGTTCGCGAGTTCGCTGATGATGGGCTTCGGCCTGCTCTCCGTCGTGGTGGCGGCGTTTTATCTTTCGCGCCAGCGCGATATCAAGCGCATGTTCGCCTATTCCTCGATCGAGCACATGGGACTGATCGCTTTCGCGTTCGGCATGGGTGGCCCGGTGGCGAGCTTTGCCGGACTGCTGCACATGACGATGCATTCGCTTACCAAGAGCGCCATCTTCTTCGCCGTCGGCCATGCCACGCAGAAGACCGGCACGCAGCTGATGGAAAACATCCGCGGGTTGATGAAAGTCAACCCGACAGTCGGTTGGGGGCTGATGCTGGGCACAGTTGCGATCCTGGGCATGCCCCCGTTCGGAGTGTTCGCCAGCGAATTCCTAATCCTTACCCAGGCCATCGCGCTACATCCCTGGGCCGCACCGATCCTGCTCGGCGCGCTAGGCATCGCGTTCGCGGCCATCTTCGGCAAGGTGCAGCCGATGGTGTTCGGCGAGACCACCGCGAAGCGGCTACCCCATTCGCCGGCGCTGCTGCCGGTGTTCGCGCACCTTGGCATCGTCCTGCTGCTCGGACTGTATATGCCCCACTATCTAGCGGTCTGGTATCGCCAGGCGGCGCTCCTGATCGGGTAATCATGACACCCGCGATCCCAGGACTCCGGCTCGAGCCGCTCGCCGGCGCGATTCCCGCCTGGCGGGTCGCCGTCGACGCGCAAGGCTGGCTCCGCGCCTGCGAAGCCGTCGCCGCCCGGGGCGGCAGGCTGGCAGCGCTTTGGGGAAGCGACACCGCAGACGGGGGCGCCGGCACGTACGTGCGCGCCCTTCTGGTCTCGCATGAAGGCCTGATTTGCCTCGAGCTGCGGGTGTCGGAGCCGGATGCGGGCTTTCCCGACCTGTCGGACATCTTCGCCTGCGCCGGGCGGATGCAACGCGGGGTGTACGATCTGTGCGGCGTACGGGCACTTGCGCGCAGCGGCGAAACCGCGGACCCCCGCCCGTGGCTGCGTCACGGCGCCTGGCCACGCGATGTTTTCCCGCTGCGAACGGAGGTGCCGGCCGCCTCGCGCTGGCCGGCGCAGCCGGATGAATACCGGTTCGTCGCGGTCGAAGGCGACGGCGTGCATGAAATCCCGGTCGGCCCGGTGCACGCGGGCACCATCGAACCGGGACATTTCCGCTTTTCGGTGGTTGGCGAACGCGTGCTGCGCCTGGAGGAGCGGCTCGGCTACAAGCACAAGGGAATCGAAAAACGCTTCCAGCAGATGCCGCTCGCGGAAGCGATCCGGCTTGCCGGGCGCGTCTCGGGCGACAGTACCGTGGCGTACGCCTGGGCCTACGCGATGGCGCTAGAGTCGATTTGCGGCTCGCAGCCGAGCGCGCGCGCGCTGTACCTTCGCGCGCTCCTGCTCGAGCGGGAGCGAATCGCCAACCATCTGGGTGACCTCGGCTACCTGGGAAATGACGGAGGACTTGCGTTTGGCCTGGCGCAGTTCTCGCGGCTCAAGGAAGACTTCGTGCGCGCCAATGCGCGGCTGTTCGGCCACCGTTACCTCATGGATCGAATCGTGCCCGGCGGAGTCGCAGTCGACATGCCGCCCGCTGCGATCGCCACGTTGCTGGACGAGGCGGATCGGCTCGAGCTGGAGGTGCGCTCGCTGCGTGCGATTTACGACGACCACGCAGGCCTGCAGGACCGCTTCGTGACCTGCGGCCGGCTCGCGCCGGACACTGCCGCGCGCCTGGGCGTGGTGGGCCTGGCGGCGCGCGCAAGCGGGATTGCGATCGACGCCCGCGCGCATCCGGGCCACGCCCCTTACACGGAGCTCCAGCCGAGAGTCGTAACCGAGCGCGCAGGTGACGTCGCCGCGAGGGTGACCGCCCGCTTCGAGGAGCTGTTTGAGTCGCTGCGACTCGAGCGCCGCATCCTGCGCCACTTGCCGGCCGGCGAGCTCTGTGCACCGCTCGCCGCCGCGTCCGAGGGCGGATTCGGCCTCGGGTGGATCGAGGGATGGCGAGGCGAGGTGTTCGTCGCCCTGGAGGCAGGCGCCGGCGGCGAGGTGCGCCGCTGCCACCCGCACGACCCCTCCTGGCAGAACTGGCCCGCGCTCGAGCACGCGATCCTAGGCAACATCGTTCCCGACTTTCCGTTGATCAACAAGTCGTTCAATCTCTCGTACGCCGGGCAGGACCTCTAGGCATGCACAAGCTGCTGCGACAGATCGTGAAGACCGGCATCAGGACCGAGGCTGCACCGCAGCCGGATGACTCACTGCGCCAGATCGCGGGCCGCCTCAACGACGAGGTGCTGCGCCTGCTCGGGCGCGCGCTCGCGATTCGCCATGTCGACGCGGGATCGTGCAACGGCTGCGAGCTCGAGATCCACGCCCTGGCAAACCCCTACTACAACATCGAAGGCCTTGGAATCCGGTTCGTCGCCAGTCCGCGTCACGCCGATCTGCTGTTGGTGACCGGGCCCGTCTCGCGCAACATGGAGGAAGCCCTGCGCCGCACTTACGAAGCGATGCCCGAGCCGAAGCTCGTGCTGGCGATCGGCGACTGCGGCTGCACTGGAGGCATCTTCGGCGAAAGCTACGCCAGCTGCGGCCGGGTCGCGAACGTGATTCCAGTGGATGTCGCGGTGCCGGGCTGCCCTCCGACGCCGGCCGCGATCATGCAGGGCGTTCTTACCGCCGTGCAGGCACCCGGTCAGGGCTTCAGGTAGGCGTAGCCTTCGCGCTGCTGCAGCCGAACGATCTCCGCCACGCCGGAAGGAACGAAAGTGGCGTAATCGATGAATTGGGCCTTCGACAGCCTGCGCTCGCGCAGCGTGATCTCGCAGACCTCGAACCGCACGCCGCCCAACGCGAGACGTTCGACACGGTCTTCGTACTTGTTGCCGTTCTTGTCCCTGGCGCCCTTGAGCAGGAAGTCGACTCCGGCGGCATGCGCCACCGCCACGATTTTCGCCTCTGGATCCACCTCCAGCTGGTTACGCATATAGCGCAGGCCGTTGCCGGCCTGTTCCAGCCCGTCACTGAAATGGTAGACGACCTTTTCGTGCGGGCTGGCCTCGTTCCCAAGGCCAGCGCACCCCGCGGTCGCCAACGCCAGCAAGCAGCCGACAATTACCAAGGCGGTTCTGATTGCGGCCATAAGCTAAGCCGCCGCTATCAGTGTCCGCCACAACCCGCGGGCATCGCATCGTTTGGGAAGCCGCGGCAGCGCCAGCTCACCTTGCCGCCCGCCAGCACCGGAGTGACGGCGATCTCGATCGCGTTCTTCTCGTTCCAGCCGCGGATCGCACCGTTATCCTCCACGACCCACTTGAACTCGCCATGCTTCGGATCCGACCTCGGAGCCAGCTTGATGCCGCGGCCGGCGCCGGCAAGGCTGCCCGCCTTCTCGGCCGTCGCGGCAATCTGCTGCTCCGCGGGCCTGGCGCCGGCGATCAGCGCCTGCGCTGCCCCTTTTGTTTCCGCGCTCTCCATCCACGGCAGCACGACCGCCACCACCACGAATCCAGCCAGCGCCAGTCCTGCCACCACCAACAACACGATTCGCATTGCCGCCCCCATGGTTCTCGTCGCAGCACCGGAAATACTCGTGCCAATGTATCACGTGAAATACGGCCCTACACCATTCCCCGCGAGCGCGCGACAATCTGCCCCATGATCACGCGTCGCTTGCGCATCGAGGGGTTCGTGCAGGGCGTCGGCTACCGTGCGGCAATGAACGAACGGGCACAGCGACTGGGCGTGACCGGCTGGGTCCGCAACCGCAGGGACGGCAGCGTCGAGGCGATTGCCCAGGGGTCGGCCGAAACGCTAGAGCGCTTCGTAGCCTGGGCCCGCCAGGGCCCACCGGCTGCGCGGGTCAGCTCGATTCGCGTCGCAAACGCCGAGGAGGAAACGCAGCAGCATTTCATTCGCTTCGAGCAGTTGCCGACCGCATAGCCCGCTCAGTGCGCCTTGCGGCGCTTGAGCGCATTCACCACCGAGAATTCCCAGGGCCTGCAGGCGACCAGCAATGCCATGCCGACGCGGCGGCCGGCCGGCGTGGCAGCGTCGAGCTCCGCCAGCTCATTGCATTCGGCGACGACACGCTCCAGTCGCCGCTTGAGCACGGCAGCCGATTCCGCCGACATTTCCCGCGATTCGAAGCGCAGCAGTTCAAGGGACGCGTCGAAACGTGCCTGCAGAAACTCCTGGGTCACGCGCCGGCCGTAAGCCTTCTTGACCGGCCCCCCTGCGCGCCAGCGGAAACCCTTGGGCACGCGCAGCCGCACCCGCTCTCCCGCTCCCCAGTCGACGAGCTTCAGCCGGGCCAGACGCCCGAACGCGAGCGTCAGCTCTGTCTTCGAGATCGAGAACTCCTCCAGGATGTCGCCGAAGCGCCATCCGTTGTTGATCAGCCAGAACACCGACAGCAGTCGCTCGTCCTTCGCCAGCGCCGCCTCCTGCTCGAGCGTCAGCTCGCTCGGAGCTTCGTCCGCGCTACGACTCATTCGCGCGACTTCGTAGAGGTCGAGCTCAAGCACCGCCAGGATCTCGTCCAGCCGGGCCAGCGTGAACGTCCCGCGCGAGAACATGCGCTTGACGCTCGGCTCAGACAATCCGATGGCACGGGCGAGCTGCGCATAGTTCATGCCGCGCGCCCGTACGCACTTCTTCAAGGCGTCGACGAACCGGCCCCTCGCAGACATGCGACCAAGAGTATCAAAATACGATACTTCTTGCATTCGTATTGCATCCTTGCCGCCGACCGAACAGCATGTTCCGGCACGCGTCGATCGAGGGAGGGGACAATGTACGCTACACTTTCTCTATCCGGATTCCCGGAATCCGAAGCACCGAAGCAACGCCAGGTGCGCGTCCGTTCGGCGGAGGACTTGCGCAAGGCGATGGAACACGCTCGCCACTGCGCGGTGCGGGTGGATGCCTCCGGGCTGGACCGCATCCTGCGTCTGGACGCCACGCGCCAGCTGCTGGAGGTCCAGGCCGCCACCCCCTGGCCCGCGCTCGCCGCCTACCTTGGCGCTACCGCGCCCGAGCTCGCGGCGCTGGTCAGGGATACGGGCCTCGCGCCGACCGTCCAGGAGAGCGTAGCGATGAACGCACCAGGCCCGGATGGTCGACCGATTTGCGCGCACGTGGAGTCACTCGCGCTGGTGACCGCAGACGGCGAGCTGCGGCGCGCGGACCGGCGCTTGAATCGCGAACTGTTCGCGCTCGCCGTCGGCGGACAGGGGGTGTTTGGAGTTCCTTACAGCGTGACGCTGCGAGTGGCATCGTTGCGGGAGAGCTGCGCGGCGCCGACGCCCGAAGCCAAGCTCGACTGCGGCACGCCTGCCTGCAAAGCGGAATCCGCCCTCACACTGCTCGTGCCGCCCGAGCGACTCGATGCGCTTCTTGTGAAGGTCCGCGAACAGACCGCGGAGTGGCGGATCCCGATCGCCGGCGCCGTTGCGCGGCGCACGCTGCCCGAAGAGGAGACTTTCCTTCGTTGGGCGCGCCGCGAGTACGCGCAAGTCCGGTTATGGCTCGCGACAACTTCCGGGCTCGGCGCCCGGGTGCGCGCGGCGCAAGTGCGGCGCGAGCTCATCGACGCGGCAATCGCGGAAGGCGGCGGCTTTCCGCCCGCAGGCATCCTCGACGCATCGCGCGCTCAGGCCGAGGCCTGCTACCCGGAGCTCAAAGCATTCCTGGCGGAGAAGCGGCGCCTCGACCCCGCCGACCGCCTTTACAACCCCTGGTATCAGCACGCGCGCGGCTTGCTCGGCCGCGATCCGGTTACGGTGCGCTGGGAGGTATGATGCTCAACTCGCAGCGCCGTTCGCGTAGACGACGCGGACATTCTCCGGCCTAAGCCAGAGCGAAAGCTGCTCGAGCAGCTCGGCGTCGAGCCGCACGCGCCAGGCTTCGCCGAGAGCGACATCGCAGGAGGCGGATCCGTTTATGTAGTGTACGGATACCGAGCAGGCACCGCTGCCCGCGCCCCTATAGGGCGAGAGCAATTCCGCCAGGCGCTTGGCGTCCGCCTGCCCGTTCATATCGAGGCGCAGGCACGCTGCGAAGCGCTCGCGCACAGCCGCCAGATCGAGCAAATCCTCCGCGGTAACCCGGAAACCGCCGGAGTACTCGTCGCGCTGAATCTTGCCCTGGACCACCAGCAGCGAATCTTCCTTGAGCTTCTCGCGGTGCTTTTCGTAAAGCTCGTTGAACGCCGTTACTTCGAGTTGCGCGGTGCCGTCGTCGAGCGTGACGACCATCATCCGGCCGCGCCGCGTCATCTGGTTGCGCGCCGAGGTAACGATGCCCGCGAGCCAGGGGCGACCGTCGGTCGCCTGCACTTTCGCCAGGGGCAGGCGGGGAAAATTCGCGAGCTCGCGTTCGTAGACGTAAAAAAGATGGCCCGAAAGGCAGAATCCGAGTGCTGCTTTCTCCTCCATCAGCATCTGCTTCTGATCCCAGGGCACTGCAGCTACCAGCGCCAGTGCGCCGCCGCGGGCCGCCTCGGCGTCGCCGAACAGGCTGACCTGGGCCGCCTGCCGCTCGGCCTGCTCCGCGGCCTCCATCGCACGGCCGACAGTCGCGAGCACGCTGGCGCGGTTCGATTCGACGGAATCGAACGCTCCCGCCCGCGCCAGCGCCTCGATCGCACGCCGGTTGACCAAGCGCTTGTCGACCCGCCGACAGAAATCAAACAGATCGAGGAACGGCCCGGCTTCGCGTGCTTCGACGATCGCCTGGATTGCAGACTCTCCCGTCCCGCGGATCGCGCCCAGACCGTAGCGAATCGTCTGCCCGTCTACGGGAACGAAGCGGTATTCGGCTGCGTTCACGTCCGGCGGAAGGATGCGCAGCCCGTTCTCCAGGCAGTCCTCGTGAATGCTGCGCACCTTGTCAGTGTCGTCCATCACGGCCGACAAGTTGGCCGCCATGAAGGCGGACGCGTGGTGCTTTTTCATGTACGCGGTCTGGTACGCGACCAGCGCGTAGGCGGCGGCGTGAGATTTGTTGAAGCCGTAACCCGCGAACTTCTCCATGAGGTCGAACAGCTGGGTCGCCTTGCCTCTCGACAAACCGTTCTTTACCGCGCCCGAGACGAAAATGTCGCGGTGCTCGGCCATCTCGTCCGCCTTCTTCTTGCCCATGGCGCGGCGCAGCAGGTCGGCCCCGCCCAGCGTATAGCCGCCGATCACCTGGGCGATCTGCATGACCTGTTCCTGATAGACCATAATCCCGTAGGTCGGTCCGAGTATCGGTTCGAGCCGCGGATCCAGGTACTCGACGCGCTGCTGTCCGTGCTTGCGCGCGATGAAGTCGGGGATCAGGTCCATAGGACCCGGTCGGTACAGCGCCACCAGCGCGATGACATCCTCGAAGCGATCGGGTCGGGCGCGCTTGATGAGGTCGCGCATGCCACGCGATTCAAGCTGGAACACCGCGGTGGTGTTTCCCGCGGACAGCAGCGCGTAAGCCTCCGGATCGTCGAGGGGGATCCGTTCGAGGGAGAAATCGGGCTCGCCAAGCCGGCGCACGAACCGTTCGGCCCAGTCGAGAATCGTCAGCGTCGTCAGTCCGAGAAAGTCGAATTTGACCAGTCCGACGGCTTCCACGTCGTCCTTGTCGAGCTGCGACACCACGTTGGCCGTACCTTCCGCAGCGTAGAGCGGGCAGAAATCCGTCAATTTTCCCGGCGCGATCAGCACGCCCCCTGCGTGCATGCCGACGTTGCGCGTCAGTCCTTCCAGCTTCTCGCCCAGCTCGAGCAATTCCCTGACTTCGTCCTCCTTCTTCTCGCGCTCGGCCAGCAACGGCTCCATCTCGCGCGCGTCCTCGAGCGTGATCGTCTTGCCCGGCTGGAACGGAATCAACTTCGCGATCTGATCGCAGAAGTTGTAGCCCAGATCGAGCACGCGGCCGGTATCGCGCACCACCGCGCGCGCTGCCATGGTGCCGAACGTCGCGATCTGCGACACGCTGTCCTCGCCGTAGCGTTGGCGCACGTAGTTGATCACCTTGTCGCGCCCGTCCTGGCAGAAGTCGATGTCGAAGTCGGGCATCGAAACCCGCTCGGGGTTGAGGAAGCGCTCGAACAGCAGGTCGTACTTGAGCGGATCTAGATCCGTGATGCCGAGCGAAAAGGCGACAAGCGACCCCGCGCCCGAACCTCTTCCGGGGCCCACCGGAACGCCGTGCGTCTTCGCCCAGGTGATGAAATCGGCGACGATCAGGAAGTAGCCCGCGAAGCCCATCTGCACGATGGTCGCGATCTCGAAATCCAGCCGTGCACGATAGCGCGGCGCCTGTTTCGCGCGCTCGGCGGGGTCGGAAAACAGTTTTTCCAGGCGGGTAGCGAGCCCAGTTTGCGCCTGCTGCGCGAGAAAGTCCTCAAGCGTCACCCCGGGCGGGGTCGGAAAATCCGGCAGGCGGCTCTTGCCCAGCTCGACCTCGAGGTTGCAGCGCCGCGCAATCTCGACCGAATTGTCGAGCGCCTGCGGAATATCCGCGAACAGCAGCGCCATCTCCTCCTGGGTCTTGAAGTGCTGCTCCGGCGTGAACAGCCGTGGACGGCGCTGGTCGCCGAGCACATAGCCTTGAGCGATGCATACGCGCGCTTCGTGCGCCTTGAAGTCGCCGGGGTCGAGAAACTGGACCGGATGAGTCGCCACGACGGGAAGTCCCAGTTGCGAGGCCAGCTCGACGGACCGCGCCACCAGCGTTTCGCCGTGCGGCAGGCCCGCTCGCTGCAGCTCGACGTAGTAACGGCCGGGAAACAGCGTCTGCCAATGCCGCGCCAGCCGCTGTGCCGCCTCGCTATTTCCGGCCGCCAAGGCCTGGCCGACGTCGCCCGCGCCCGCGCCCGAGAGCACGATCAGCCCTTCCGTGCTCTGCTCGTCGAGCCAGGCGCGGCTTATCTCGGCGCGCGCACGGTGCTGGTTGGTGAGCCATGCCCGCGAAAGCAGCTCCGACAGGCGCAGATAGCCTGCGCGCGAGGCGCACAACATGACGATGCGGTGCGGCTTGTCGCGATCGGAATCGTTCTGGATCCAGCAGTCCGCCCCGAGGATCGGCTTGATACCGGCGGAGCGCGCCGCCTTGTAGAACTTAACCATGCCGAACACGTTGGCCGCGTCTGTGATCGCCAGCGCAGCCATTCCGTCCGACGCGGCGCGCTCGACCGCCTCTTCGATGCGGACGATTCCGTCCGTCACCGAGTACTCGCTGTGCAGGCGGAGATGGACGTAGCGCGGCACGGGCATGGATCGGAAAAATTCTAACACTGCGGCGCACCGCGTGAGGCAGCGGACTCTGCCTTAATCGACGCCTTAGCGCGACAGCGACGACGAACCCTGCATATTCGGGTGCGGTCCAACCGGTAACGTGAGGATTGTTAAATGAAACGCCTGGTTCTCGCACTCCTCGCGCCGGCGCGCAGCAGCGGTTAACATCGCGTGCCCATGCCACCCGCCGACGATACCGCTCGCGCAAGCACGACCGCAGGTGCGGGTATCGCGCTCGCGGCGCTTCTGGTCGGCGCAACCTGCATCGCCCTGTCGCCCATTTGGGTGCGCGTCTCCGAGACCGGCCCGACGGCGTCGGCATTCTGGCGCGTCGCGCTTGCGTCGCCGGTACTGTGGCTGCTGCAGGGCTTCGCCCGTCGCACGGGACCCCCGGCTTCGGCGCATTGGAAACTTCTGCTCGCCGCCGGGATCGCCTTCGCAGGCGACCTCGCCGTCTGGCACACTTCGATCAAGCTGACCTCGGTGGCGAACTCGACGCTGCTCGCCAACCTCGCCTCGATCTTCGTCACCCTCGCCGCATGGCTGCTCTGGAAACAGCGCCCGCGCGCCCTCTTCGTGGTCGGGCTGGTAACGGCGCTCGCCGGCGTCGGGATGCTGGTCGAGACCAGCGCCAGACAGTCCCCCGGCGCGCTCGGCGGCGACGCGCTCGGAGTGGTCACGGCGATGTTCTACGCCTGGTACATCCTTGCGGTAAAACAGCTCAGGGACCACGGCGCGGCGACCCTCAGGCTGATGGCGGTCACTACCACCATCACCACTTTTCTGCTCTTGCCCGTGGCGCTCGCCTCGGGCGAGCAGATGCTTCCCGACACATCGCTCGGGTGGTGGAAGCTGGTCGGCCTCGCGCTCGTGTCGCATGCCGCCGGCCAGGGCCTGATCGCCTATGCGCTCGCGCACCTGCCGGCGACGTTCTCATCGGTGAGCCTGCTGTTCCAGCCCGTGATGGCCGCCGTGTTTGCCTGGGTTTTGCTGGGCGAGCCGCTCGCGCCGCTGCAGATCGCGGGCGGCATCGTCGTGCTGGCGGGTATCTACCTCTCGCGCCGGGGTTCGGACTAGACCACAACGCAATCGGGCTCGGCGCCCGCTCGCGCCTCAACGCGACCGATCTCGTACACCGTTTCGCCTTCGCCACGAAGCAGCTCGGCGGCGCGCTCGGCGTCGGCGGCGGCGACGCCGACGACGAGCCCGATGCCGCAGTTGAACACGCGGTACATCTCGTCTTCGGCGACGGCACCCTGCTCCTGCAACCACTCGAAGAGCGGCGAGCGCGGCCAGGACTGTCCTCGCACCACCGCGCGGGTCGCCGGCGGCAGCATCCGCGGCACGTTGCCCGTGATCCCGCCGCCGGTGACGTGCGCCAGTCCCTTTACCGGCACAGCCTCAAGCAGCTTCAGCACAGGCTTCACGTAGATGCGAGTCGGCGCGAGGATCGCGTCGCCCAGCGGACGGCCGTGAAAATCGGCCGCCAGATCGGCGCCAGAGCGCTCCAGGATCTTCCTCACCAGCGAATAGCCGTTGGCATGCGCGCCGCTCGAGGCGAGTCCGAGCAGCACGTCACCCGGCCGGATGTCTCGTCCGCCGACAATCCTTTCCTTCTCGACCACGCCGACGCAAAAGCCCGCCAGGTCGTATTCACCCGCCGGATACATGCCCGGCATCTCGGCCGTTTCGCCGCCGATCAACGCGCAACCCGCCAGCTCGCAGCCCCGAGCGATCCCCTTCACCACGTCCGCGGCGACCCTCGCGTCGAGCTTGCCGCAGGCGAAGTAGTCGAGGAAGAACAGAGGCTCCGCACCTTGGACCAGAACATCGTTCACGCTCATCGCCACGAGGTCGATGCCCACCGTGTCGTGGCGCCCCATGGAGAAAGCAAGCTTCAGCTTCGTGCCCACGCCGTCGGTGCCGGAAACCAGCACCGGATTGCGATACTTCTTAGGAATCTCGCACAGCGCGCCGAAGCCGCCGATGCCGGCCAGTACCTCGGGACGCATGGTGCGCCGGGCAAACGGCTTTATCGCGTCGACGAGCGCATCGCCGGCGTCGATGTCGACGCCCGCATCGCGGTAAGTAAGGCCGTCCGGCATAGGAGGATTCGCGCGGCGACGCGCCGCAGCAGCGTGATAAAGTTTCGCGTTTCGACGAATTCTACTCCGCAATGGGCACACCCGTGTTCGCCAACCCCCAGCTGTGGGCCTGGGTCGCCATCGCGGCCGTGGCAGGCTGGCTGGTCTGGCTGCTGTCGCCCATCCTCGCGCCGTTCCTGTTCGCCGCCATCCTCGGCTACGTACTCGATCCGCTGGTCGAGAAGCTGACCGCCCGGCGCTTACCGCGCACGCTTGCCGTGTTGCTGGTACTGGTCCTGCTGTTGGCGCTGCTGGGAGCGCTGCTGCTGGTGGTGCTGCCGCTGTTCTACAAGGAGCTGCGTCTGCTCGCGGACAGGTTGCCGGGATTCCTCGCCTGGATCAACAACCACCTTGCGCCCTGGCTCAAGGCCCATTTCGGAATCGAGTTCCAGCTCGATACGGCGAGCGTGCGGGAAGTCGCCTCCGAAATGCTGTCGGGGAACCAGGATGTCGCCGCCCGGCTGCTGGGCTCGCTGAAGATTGGAGGCCTCGCGCTAATCGCGTTCTTCGCCAACCTCCTGCTGGTGCCGGTGGTGCTGTTCTACCTCCTGCGCGACTGGAACGAATTTCTTGAGCGCATCGACAACATCATCCCGCGGCACCTGCACGCCAAAGCGCGCCAGCTGCTGCACGAGGTCGACGCCGTACTGGCCGAATTCCTGCGCGGACAGCTTGCGGTAATCGTGGTCATGTGCGTGTACTACGTAACGGCGCTTTGGCTCGCGCGGCTCGAATTCGCGTTGCCGATCGGCATCATCACCGGCGTTCTCGTCATTATCCCGTACGTCGGCGCGTTCACGGGCTTCATGCTCGGCACGGTCGCCGCCTTGATGCAGTTCGACAGCGCGGCGGGTGTGCTCTGGGTGTGGTTCGCATTCGGCATCGGGCAGGCACTCGAGGGCACCACTGTGACCCCTCTGCTCGTAGGCGAGCGAATTGGACTGCATCCGGTCGCCGTGATCTTCGCTCTGCTCGCCTTCGGTCAGGTGTTCGGCTTCTTCGGCGTGCTGCTCGCCCTGCCGGCGAGCGCGGCGCTGCTGGTCGGATTGCGTCACCTTCGCGGGGCATACCTGGATAGCGCGCTCTACAAGAAGGAGCCACGCTAGAGCATGCAGCAGCTCCCGCTCGCCATCTCTCCGGCCCCGGCGCCGACATTCGACAACTTCATCGAAGGCGCAAATTCCGAAGCGCTGCTGAGGGTACGCGAGCTCGCCGAGGGAGACCTGCGCGAAACCATCGTTTACCTATGGGGAGGGCCAGGCAGCGGGCGCAGCCACCTGCTTCGCGCCGCCGCAGCCAGGGCGGTGCCGGAGCGGCAGCTGGTCGTGGCGGATGACGTCGACGCACTCGACGGGCCCGCCCAGATTTCCCTCTTCAACGCCATCAACCTGGCGCGCGAAGGGCGCGGTGCGGTGCTGGCGGCAGGAAACGCTCCGCCGGGGCAGCTCGCGCTGCGCGACGATCTGCGCAGTCGCCTCGGATGGGGGCTCGTTTACCAGCTCAAGGCGCTCACCGACGACGACAAGGCACGCCATCTACGGGCGGAAGCCGAGCACCGCGGGCTACGGCTTTCGGACGAGGTGATCCAGTACCTGCTCAACCGCCTGCCGCGCGACCTGCCGAGCCTGAACTCGGCAATCGAGTTGCTGGACCGCTACTCGCTCTCGCGGCAGCGGCACATCACGCTGCCGCTGGTGCGGGACGCGTTGAAGGCCGACGGCCAATGAACCTCGCGCTGTTCGACCTCGACAACACGCTGCTCGCCGGCGACAGCGATTACGAGTGGGGCCAGTTCCTCGTCGATCGCGGCGTGCTCGACCGTGAAGACTACGAGGAGCAGAACAAGGCCTATTACGACCAGTATGTCGCCGGTACGCTCGACATCCACGAATATCTCGGCTTCGCGCTCAGGCCGCTGGCGCAGCATACCAGCGAAGAGCTCGCGCGCTGGCACGCCGACTTCATGCGCCTGCGCATCACGCCGATGATCGGTGCCCCCGCGCGCGAACTGGTGCAAGGACACCTGCAGGCGGGGGATCTGTGCGCGATCGTCACCGCTACCAACAGCTTCGTCACCAGGCCGATCGCGAACGAGTTCGGCGTGCAGCACCTTATTGCCACCGAACCCGAAAATCGCGACGGGTGCTTCACCGGTCGCGTCGCGGGGACACCCTGCTTCCGCGAAGGAAAGATCGAGCGGGTCGAGGGCTGGCTCGCGCAGCAGGGGCATACGCTGGCCAGTTTCGCCCGCAGCACGTTCTACAGCGACTCGCACAATGATCTGCCTCTGCTTGAGCGGGTGAACGGCCCGGTCGCGGTCGACCCGGACCCGCAGCTTGCGGCCGAGGCCCGCCGCCGCGGCTGGGCCCTAATCTCCTTACGCGGGTAAAATCCGGCCCCTCTATGATCAAGAGATTCATCCGCCGTGTCCTCGGGCTCAAGTCCGGGGTGCCAGTGAGGGTGCCGCGAACGAAGCACCGGCTTGCGCGCAGCGCCATCAGCCAGCCCGCCCTGAAGACATGCGACGGATTGCGCGAGGCCGGGTTCGCGTCCTACGTGGTCGGCGGAGCGGTTCGCGACCTGCTGCTGGGCATCGAACCGAAGGACTTCGACGTCGCCACCGACGCGCGCCCCGAGCAGGTCAAGCCACTTTTCCGCCGCGCCCTTCTGATCGGACGGCGGTTCCGCCTGGTGCACGTCATGGTGGGCAAGGAAACGGTGGAAGTCTCGACCTTTCGCGCCGCCGACCCGGAGACCGCCGAAACGAACGAGCACGGTCGCGTTCTGCGCGACAACGTGTTCGGCTCACAAGAGGAGGACGCGAGGCGGCGGGATTTTACCGTCAACGCCCTCTACTACGACCCCGCGACAGAGGAGATCGTCGACTACCACGGCGGGCTGGCCGATCTACGCAAGCGCGTGCTGCGAATGATCGGCGATCCGGAGACCCGCTTTCGCGAAGATCCCATCAGGATGCTGCGCGCGGTGCGTCTCGGTGCCAAGCTTGGTCTGACGCTCGATCCGGACACGCGTGCGCCGATTCGCGAGCTTGCGCCGCTTCTGGAGCTCGTGCCGCCGGCGCGACTTTTCGACGAAATGCTCAAGCTCCTGCTCTCAGGACACGCCAGCGCCTGCCTGCGGCAGCTCCGGGACGTCGGACTGCATCACGGGCTGCTGCCACTGCTCGACGTTATTCTCGAGCAGCCACTCGGAGAGCGCTTCGTTACGCTCGCGCTGGCGCAAACCGACGAGCGGGTTCGCACGGACCGCCCGGTATCTCCCGCATTCCTGTTCGCCGCACTGCTTTGGCACGAGGTGCTGGCGGCCTGGAAGGCGCACCAGGCGCGCGGCGAGCGCCCTCTTCCGGCGCTCGATTCGGCCATGGACGAGGTACTTAATGCCCAATGCGAAAAGCTCGCCATCACACGCAAGCTCACGGCAACCATGCGCGAGGTGTGGAGCATGCAACCCCGATTCGACCAGCGCTCCGGCCAGCGCCCCTATCGCCTGGTCGAGTCACCGCGCTTCCGGATGGGCTATGACTTCCTCGCGCTGCGCGCCGCAAGCGGCGAGGTAAGCGCCGACGTAGAAGCATGGTGGCGCGCGTTCCAGCAGGCCGACGCGGAATCGCGGCAGGCGATGCTGATGCCGGATACCGCGCCGAAGAAGCGGCGCCGCCGGCGCCGCAAAAAACCGCCCGTCGCCGGCGACGCGCAGAATTCGTGACCTTAGCGACCGCTTACGTCGGCCTGGGCTCGAACCTCGACTGCCCGCGTGAGCAGGTGCTGGCGGCGTTCGACGAGCTCGCAGGCTTGCCGGATACGCGGCTGGTGGGCCGATCCGGGCTGTACCACAGCGCGCCCCTGGGCTACGAGGCGCAGCCCGACTTCGTCAACGCGGTGGCACGGCTCGAGACCGGGCTGTCGCCGCCCCGTCTGCTCGCGGCAATGCAGCAGATCGAAATGCGCCACGGGCGCGTGCGACCTTTCCCGGGCGCCCCGCGAACCCTGGACCTCGATCTTCTGCTCTATGACGACGCGGTCATCGCCTCGCCTTCGCTCACGGTGCCGCATCCGCGTATGCACGAACGCGCTTTCGTGCTGCGGCCGCTCGCCGAGATCGCGCCTGCTGCCAGGGTCCCGGGCCGCGGCACCGCCGAGCAGCTATTGCACGGCTGCGGGACGCAGGACGTGGAGCCCATAGCGTGAGCGAGCGCTTCGGCTACCTGGTCGTTGAGGGGCCGATCGGCGCAGGCAAGACGAGCCTGGCGCGACGGCTCGGGGCGCGGATGGGCGCGGAACTCCTGCTCGAGCAACCCGCCGAGAATCCCTTCCTCGCGCGCTTCTACCAGGACATGCCCCGCTATGCGCTTCCGACGCAGCTGTTCTTCCTCTTCCAGCGCGCCAAGCAGGTCGAGCCGCTCGCGCAGACGGACATGTTCAGGCGCCCCACGGTATCGGATTTCCTGCTCGACAAGGATCCCCTGTTCGCGCGCATCACGCTGTCGAGCGACGAGTTTGCACTCTACCAGCGCATCTACGACGCCATGCGTCCGCACGCTCCGGTGCCGGACCTGGTGGTGTACCTGCAGGCCCAGCCTTCTATTCTCGTCGAACGCGTCAAGCGCCGTGCCGCGCTCTTCGAACGAGGAATCAGCGACGATTACCTGGCCATGCTCGCCGAAAGCTACGCGCGGTTCTTCTACCATTACGATGCGTCGCCGGTACTGATCGTGAACTCCGAGAACCTCAATTTCGTGGAGCGGGAGGACGACTTCGAGCTCCTCGTGGCGCAGATACGCGGCATGAAGAGCCGCCGCGAGTTCTTCAACCTCGGCTGAAATGCGCGTCATCAGCGACATTGCGGGAATGCGCGCAGAGAACTCCGGCGGTCCGGTTGCGTTCGTGCCCACCATGGGCAACCTGCACGAGGGCCATTTGTCCCTCGTCCGGCGCGCGCGGAGGTACGCTCCCAGAGTAGCCGCTAGCATATTCGTGAATCGGCTGCAGTTCGCGCCGAACGAGGATTTCGAGCGCTACCCGCGCACATTCGCTTCCGACTGCGAGAAGCTCGCCGCCGAGGGCGTCGAGCTCGTGTTCGCCCCCGACGAAAGCGTGCTCTACCCGGAGCCTCAGGTTTACGTCGTCGAGCCACCCGCCATGGCAAACGAGCTGGAAGGGCAATTCCGCCCGCGATTCTTCCACGGCGTAGCTACCGTGGTGCTGAAACTGCTCAATTGCGTCCGGCCCGCGGTAGCCGTGTTCGGCAAGAAAGACTATCAGCAGCTCATGATCGTGCGGGGAATGGTGCGCCAATTCAACCTTCCGATCGAAATCGTCGCGGCCGAGACGATACGCGAAGCGGACGGTCTGGCAATGAGTTCGCGCAACGGCTATCTCGGCCCGTCCGAGCGCGCCGAGGCGCCGGCGCTGCAACGGGCTCTGTCCCGAGTCAGGGCGCGCCTCCTGGAAGGCGAACGCAACTTCGATGCGCTCTGCGCCGATGCGATGCAGTCGCTTGCAGCGGCGGGATGGAAGCCGGACTACGTGGAAGTCCGCAGGCAAGACGATCTGGCGAAGCCAAACCGCGGCGATGCGCGACTTGTGGTTCTGGGGGCCGCGCGGCTAGGCGGTACACGGCTGATCGACAACGTCGAAGTCTGATCAGGCCGGATAGGGCTCGAAGGTGATCGATTCGACCGGGCATCCCATCGCCTTGGCGAGCCCGTCCATCGCGTCATCAGTGAGCTGCAGCGCCTGGAACTCGGCCTCGCCGCCCTTGGACGAGATGAATGTCTTGGCTGCGTCCTCCGAATACCAGGTTACTACCGGGTCCGGCGTCACCCCCGGTATCTGACGGCAAACCGGAAATCCATCAGCCTTATAGACGATCGCGTACATTCAGCCCCCTGGTTGCAACCTGCGCGCGAAGCGACCCTGCCCCCGAATCTAACCGATGCCGAGCCAATGTTCCATCGGCGAAAACATCACTCGCGGGGCAAGCGAAGTGTGAATTTCGTCACATTTTCGCGGCCCGGAATCGGACGAGAAGATAGGTAGCCGCGGCGCAGCGTGCCAGCCCAGGCGCCAAATTCGGCATGTGACCGATTGCACAGACGCAGCAACCAGCGTTTAATTGCCGCGGGAGGCCCGACTGGCTGTGGGGATCTGGCGCGTTCGGGCCAAGGCGAATTGCCCCCTTAAACGGGGGCATTTTAATCAGGGAAGGAGAACCACATGAGCAACCTGCGAGACGCCGAAGGCCTTCGCACGCCGTATGGCAAGGCCAATAGCCAGTACCAGACTGAATTTGAGCCGGCGACAGGAACCATATGGGGGTATTTCAACCCGAAGGGCACTGCTTGCTTTAGCCTGGGGCTGCTGAAGGACATCCGCGCACACGACAGCCAGCTGGCGGTGAACGGCGGACAAATCGACTTCAGCGGTGAAATGCAAAAGGTCAACTACTACGTCGTTGGGTCGCGCATCCCGCGCGTCTTCAATCTCGGAGGCGACCTGGCGCTGTTCGTGCTTTTGATCAAATCACGCGACCGCGAAGCGCTTGCGCATTATGCGCGGCTCTGCGTCGACAACATGTTCCCGCGCATCCAGAACTACTACGCGCAAAACATGGTGACGATCTCGATGGTCCAGGGCGACGCGCTCGGCGGCGGCTTCGAATGCGCGCTTTCGTCGGACGTGGTCGTGGCCGAGGAAAGCGCCCAGCTTGGGCTCCCCGAAATCCTCTTCAATCTGTTCCCAGGGATGGGCGCTTACAGCCTCCTCGCCCGCCGGATTGGCATGCGTGCAGCCGAGGAGTTGATTCTTTCAGGCCGAATGCTGCCAGCCAAGCAGCTCCACGATATGGGCGTCATCGACGTTCTGGCGAAGGACGGTGAGGCCGAAATCGCGGTGCGCGACTGGATCGCGAAGAGCTGGAAACGGCGCAATGGCACCCAGGCGGTGCTGCGGACCCGTCAGCTCATTCAGCCGATTACGCGCGAAGAGCTTGACGCTATTACCGAAGTCTGGGTGGACGCGGCCCTTCGCCTCGAGGACAAAGATCTCAAGATGATGGGTCGAATCGTGCGCTCGCAAATGCGCCGTTTGGAGCAAGGCGACGTGACGGACATCACGGCGGGGATCGATATCGACGCCATAGCCGAAAAAATCGCGGCCTCGGCCTGAGTCGGCGCGCGGAACATGCCGGGGGGTCGCCTCAATTGGAGCTGTTCAGCAGAGGACCGCCCTCGCGAAACAGTTGGCCGAATTGGTGAAAATTGACGCGCGTGGCGTTCACTATTGCATCCTGTGCGGCCTGGTCTTCGATTGTCTTGACCAGGCGGTTCAACTTCGCCATGTGGTCGACGTCCATGGTGGCGTGCGAAGTCAGGAACTTGAATCCTCCCGCATTCACTTCACGTCCGACTGCGCGAGATATCGAATCCGAGACCCTGCCGCCGTAGACCGATGAAACAACCTCGAGCATGTAAAGCATTCCGAGTACCGAAGTGGGGTGCACATGCTCTGCAGCGTAGTAATTGAACGCGATCATCGCCTGTGCCGGCGCGCTGGGCTGGAGCTCGCGTGCGACCCGGACATCGCCTCCCATCGCCTCGATGTCCTCGAGAACCCAGGTCTCGTGCCCCTTTTCCTCTTCGATACGCTCGTAGAGCTCGTAGCGGACTTCTCGGAACCGATCGTCGCATCGAGCGGCCGATGCCGCCATCACGGGGCAGAAATGCCAGACAATATGATAAAGATCATGCAAAAACGCTCGATACTCGTCCACCGTCAGCCCGTGGTGGATCATCGAATTCACCTTCGGGATCAACTCCAGCTCCCGGCGATTCGCGTCCGTCAACTCGATGAGCGTAATGAAGAAAGACATTCCTGCCAGCCCCAGGGTAAGAAAACAAGATCATGAGCGCACGGCACGTTCGCGCCGCGGCAGAAAATTTTTGCTGCAGAGGATTGTAGCGGACTAGCCCGCGGACCGCTGCTTGTCGCGCAAATAAGATTCGAGCTGCGTCCGGGCTGTCGCAAGCTCGTCTGACAAAGTCTTTCCCAAGCCCGTAGCCTGCAGTCTTATCTCTGCGTCTGAAAGCTTGCCGAGTTCCGTGCACATTTTCGTGAGCCGGTCTGTCCCCATGCTTGCGGAAGATCCCTTCATCGCATGCAGCAGAGAGCGGAACTCCTGCGCGTTTCTCGCAGCCAACGCGCCTTCGATCTTGGTGAGCAAGGCCGTGTTGTCGGCAAGGTAAACGCCGATCAGCTTTTCGATAAACGCAACGGAAGAGCCGAGCTCCTCCAGGTGTGCCAGTGTTTCCGCGTTTACCACGTCTGTCCGCGATGTACGGCCGGGATGAGCCACCACGCGGGGACCTTCTATTGGCGTCGCCCGAGCGCTTTCCGCGGGACGATTGCCCGCCAGCGCCTGCAGTTCATCCAGCAGTCGAGCCGCCTCGACCGGCTTGGACAGGAAGACATCGGCTCCCGCCTCCAGGCACTCGCGACGCGCTTCCGGCGTGACATCCGCGGACAAGATGGCGATGGGCGGCCGATCGCGCCCGCCAAGCATCAGCCGCATCGCCTGAAGGGCCTCCAGCCCCCCCATGCGCGGCATGTTCCGGTCCAGCAAGACGACGTCGTAGGAATCGTGCTCGACGGCATCGAGCGCCTGCTCGCCATCGTCGACCAAAGTAACGTCATGTCCGCCCCGCTGAAGGATCTTGCCCAGTACCTCGCGGTTGGTCGGGTTGTCGTCCGCGACCAGGATTTGTAGCTTTCTCGCCCCCGCGGTCCGGCGGGCATAGTCCTGCAAGCGCACCACGCCGGCGCCCATCTCGTCGCCGGCGCTGACGGAATGAAGCACGTTGAAAAGCTGGCGTTTGTCGAAGGGAAGCTCGAGCACCGCGGCAAAGCCCGCGGAGAGCGCCTCGAAGCGCGGCACGTCGGCGTCGCGCGGCACAGCCAGAACCGTCGCCGGTGCAGGGTCGGGGGCTACGCGCCGGAAGCGTTCCGCCAGCTGAAGGTCCTCGCCCTGCGCGTAGAGCAGAGCACTATGGTACGGTTTTTCGAGGCTGATCTCTGCGACCAAGCGCGCCACGGCCTGATCGATCCCGGAAACGGCGACGGGCGTTGCACCCCACCCCGCCAATGCCTGCTCGAGCGCGGCGCGTTGCTCCGGGGGCAATCCCACCAGCATGATCCGCGCCCCTGCAAGCTCGCCCGCGACGGTCTCTGCCCGCTCGGGTTGCTTGTTCAGGTCGATTTCGAACCAGAACGTGCTGCCAAGCCCGACAGCACTTTCGAGCCCGATTCGCCCGCCCATCAGCTCGACCAGCTGCTTCGCAATCGTTGTGCCGAGCCCGGTGCCACCAAAGCGCCGCGTAGTCGACTGCTCGCCCTGCGCGAAGCTCTCGAAAATGCGCGCCTGCGCCTCCGGTGAAATTCCGATTCCGGTATCGCGCACCGAAAACTTGAGGTGCACCTTCGCGTCGGTCTCCTCGTGCGCGGAAACATGCACCGTGACGCTGCCGCGTTCAGTGAACTTCACAGCGTTACCGGCGAGATTTATCAGGATCTGGCGCAAATAGTGCGGGTCGCCACGGACGGCCGGCGGAACCTCGGGCATTATCGAAATCACGAATTCCACGTTCTTTGCTGCGGCCTGGGTGGCGATGATGCGGCAGGTGCTGTTGACGAGAGCGTGCAGATCGAAATCGGACTGATCGAGCACCAGCTTACCCGCCTCGATCTTGGAAAAATCGAGCACGTCCTCGACCAGACCCAGCATCAGTCTCCCCGATCCACGCAGCGTCTGCAGCATGTCGGCCTGCTCGCGGTTGAGCGACGTATCCCGAAGCAGATCCGACATACCGATGATGGCGTTCAAGGGCGTGCGCATCTCATGACTGACCACGGAGATGAAGCGGCGTTTTGCGTGATTCGCCGCTTCGGCACGTGCGAGCGCATCATTCATCCGATTCACTAGGCTCAGTACGTATATCGACAGCGCGCCGAGACCGACCATGAGGCCTACGCCGCCTACGAGGTAGGTGCGCCAGAAATCGTTCATCGCGAGGACGATGGCGAAACCCGCGACGCTCAATGTCACGCAGAACAGCAGGTATCGTGCCCCATATCGGAACCCGTTGGCGAGCGTAACCCATACGTAAACCAGGAATAGCGGCAAGCCGTAAGGACCTGATACGGCCATGAAATAGGTTACTGTTCCGATGTCCCCCACCGCCGCGACGACACGACGCGTGTGGGAAATCTGCGGCCGCAGCAGGATGCCGACGAAGGTCGCCGCGGCGAAGGCGAGAAAACAGAACATCGCCAGCATGTAGCCGTGACCAAGATCGAACCGACCGCCGGAAACCGTCAATGCCTGAGGCAGGAGGTAGAAGAAAAGCACCACGCCCACCACCAGGCGGACCATTGCCTGCTCATGCTCGCTGTCGGGCCGTGCAGCCAGGCGGGCGCGCAGACGTCCGAGCGACAGCGCCAGCCTCCTCATCAACCTTTTGACTCCGCTGTCGGCGTATCGCTCCACTCCTGTTGCACGCGCAATACCTCATCGCGCACTCCGAGGAAGGCGTCCACCAGGCGGGGATCGAAATGCGCGCCGCGCTGCGAGCGAAGGTGCGCGAACGCATCCTCGCTCGGCCAGGCCTCTTTGTACGGCCGCACGGAAGTGAGCGCATCGTAGACATCGGCCACTGCGACGATCCGCGCGCACAGAACGATGTGGTCCCCGACCAGGCCGTTAGGGTAGCCGGACCCGTCGTATTTTTCATGGTGGCCGAGCGCGATGAGCGCGCCCATGCGCACGTACTTCGAGGCGCTGCCCTTAAGGATCTCATGGCCGATTACTGGGTGGCGGCGCATCACCGACCACTCGGCTTCGTCGAGCCTGCCCGCCTTGAGCAGAATCTGGTCGGGAATCCCGATCTTGCCAATGTCGTGCAGTGGCGCCGCAAGCTCGATGGTCTCGGCCTCGTTTCGATCGAGCCCGATGGCATCTGCGATCAGACGCGAGTAGCGCGCCATTCGTATCAGGTGGTAGCCGGTTTCGGCATCGCGGAATTCCCCCGCCCGCGCCAAGCGCAGCAGGGTCTCCTTCTCGCGCTCGCGGACTTCCCGCGTCGCCTCTTCGACCATGCCTTCGAGCAAGCGCTTGCGATCCTCGAGCGCGAGCTGCTGGCGGCGCAGCGTAAGCAGGTTCCGGCAGCGCGCAAGACACTCGCGCGCATCGATCGGTTTGGCCAGAAAATCGGTTATCCCGGCGTCTAGCGCGGAATAACGCACCTTGCGGTCGTCGTGCACCGTGACCATCACGATCGGCACATGCTCGTAGCCCGGCAGCGCGCGCAGGCGCTTGACGAACTCGATGCCGTCCATGTCCGGCATCATGTAATCGACTAGCACCAGGTCGGCGATGTGCCGTGTCGCCCAGACCACCGCATCGACGGGGCGCGCGAATCCCTCCACCCCGACGCGCTGGTCGACGCTGCGCACCACCTGTTCGAGTATGGCCCGCCCGGTCGACTGGTCGTCGACCACCATGACGGTATTACGAGCCAATGGAAGAGCCCTGATTTGAGCCTGGGCCAAGCGGATCCCCCTCGGTGTCGCGCCCAAGCCTACGCCCGGGGCTAGAGGAAGTCTAGCAATCGGGCAGTCGCGGAAGTCGCGACTTTTCTGGCTTTCTTTTCAAATCTTGACGAGCCCGCTTGCGTGAGCGGTAAATCGCTCCAATCGCCCGCTGGGCTGGTGCCGGAAGGGGGAGTCGAACCCCCACGGTGTTGCCACCGGCGGATTTTGAGTCCGCTGCGTCTGCCTGTTCCGCCATTCCGGCGCGGTGGGTCGGGATTATCCCGGAGTTCGTCGGTGCGGGGAAGCGCCGGCCCTATAATGCGGCGCCATGCGCGTCGCCGACTTCGACTATGCGCTGCCCGAGGAACTGATCGCGCAGCAGCCCGCCGCCGAGCGCAGCCAGAGCCGCCTCCTGCACCTCGACGCGCGCACGGGTGCGATTGCAGACCTGCGATTCACCGACTTGCCGCGCCTTGTCGCGCCGCGCGACGTGCTGGTTCTGAACGACACTCGCGTGATCAAGGCGCGGCTCGCGGGACGCAAGGTCACCGGCGGCCGCATCGAGCTGTTTGTCGAGCGCGTGGGCGGCGAGCGGGAGGTGCTGGCCCTCATCCGCGCCAGTCACGCGCCGCGCCCCGGCGACCGTGTCGTGGTCGGCGACGGTGTTCGCGCAGAGGTGCTCGCGCGCGAGGATGATCTGTACCGCCTTCGATTCCTGGACGCCGGCGCAGCGGAGCTGCTCGAGCGCTGCGGCGAGGTTCCCTTGCCGCCTTACATCACCCATCCACCCGGCGCGGACGACGCAGAGCGCTACCAGACCGTCTACGCGGCTCGGCCAGGGGCGGTCGCAGCGCCGACCGCCGGCCTGCACTTCGACGCGGAAATGCTCGACCGCCTGGCGGCGCAAGGAGCGCGCATCGCCAAGCTCACGCTGCACGTGGGTGCGGGCACCTTCCAGCCGGTGCGCACCGAGACCGTCGAAGCACATCGCATGCACCGCGAGCGGTTCGACGTCCCGCAGACGGCGGTCGATTTGATCGGCGCCGCCCGGGCCGCGGGCGGCCGCGTGCTCGCGGTTGGAACCACCGCGCTGCGCGCGCTCGAGAGCGCGGCGCGCGGCGGCCGGCTACAAGCGAGCGCGGGCGAAACGGACCTCTTCGTTTACCCGGGATTCCAGTTTCGCGTCGTCGACCGCTTGCTGACCAACTTTCACCTGCCGAAGTCGAGCCTGCTGATGCTTGTTGCGGCGTTCGCCGGCGCCGATAACATCCGCCGCGCTTACGCGCATGCGATCGAGCGGCGCTACCGCTTCTTCAGTTACGGCGACGCGATGTTGATCGAGAGGGCGGAGTGAAGTTCGAGGTCTCGGATCGCAACGGTGCGGCGCGCCGCGGCAGGCTTGAGCTGGCGCACGGCACCATCGATACGCCCGCGTTCATGCCGGTCGGCACCTACGGCGCGGTCAAGGCGATGGCCCCCGCCGAACTGGCCGAGATCGGCGCCCAGATCGTGCTCGGCAACACTTTCCACCTCTGGTTGCGCCCCGGGCTCGACGTGATCGGCAAGCACGGCGGGCTGCATCGCTTCATGGGCTGGAACGGGCCGATTCTCACCGACTCGGGGGGATTCCAGGTCTTCAGCCTGGGCGCCCTGCGCAAGATCAGCGAGGAAGGCGTGCGATTCGCCTCGCCGATTAACGGCGATCGCCTGATGCTAACGCCGGAAGAATCGATGCGCATCCAGCGCGTGCTGGGATCCGACATCGCGATGATCTTCGACGAATGCACGCCGCATCCCGCCACCGTGGACGAGGCGGCGAGCTCGATGCGGCTGTCACTGCGCTGGGCCGAGCGCTCGCGGCGCGCGTTTGAGGGTTCGCCGAACGCTCTGTTCGGAATCGTGCAGGGCGGGATGTTCGAGCCGCTACGCGACGAATCGCTCGCGGGCCTGACGGCGATCGGCTTCGACGGCTATGCGATCGGCGGGCTCTCGGTGGGCGAGCCCAAAGCCGACCGCAGTCGGATCCTCGCACACACCGCGCCGCGCCTGCCCGCGGATCAGCCGCGCTACCTGATGGGCATGGGCACGCCGGAGGACATCGTCGAGGCCGTTTCGTCGGGGATCGACATGTTCGACTGCGTGCTGCCGACGCGCAACGCACGCAACGGCTGGTTGTTCACGCGTCGCGGCGACGTCAAGATCCGCAATGCGCGCTACCGCGACGACACGCGGCCGCTGGACGAGTCTTGCGGCTGCTACACCTGCCGCCATTTCAGCCTCGCCTACCTTCATCACCTTCAGCGCACCAACGAAATCCTTGGTGCCCGCCTGAACACGCTGCACAACCTTTACTACTACCAGACGCTGATGCGCGAGCTGCGCGAAGCCGTCGCAGGCGGCAGGCTGGCCGAGGTCGCATCGGGCATTCTCGCGGCGCGCCGCGAGCCGATGCTATAATTCGCCGCTTTTCTCGCCACTCCAAGGAGTTAGCTGTGCTGATCTCCTCCGCCTTCGCCCAAGCCTCGGGAGGGGCCTCGGGACAATCCGGATTGCTCGGTCTGTTGCCGATCGTCCTGATGTTCGGGCTGCTGTACTTCCTAATGATCCGTCCGCAGATGAAGCGGGCGAAAGAGCAGCGGCAGATGATCGAGGGCCTGCAGAAAGGCGACGAAGTCGTCACCTCGGGCGGGATGGTCGGGAAGATCACCAAGCTCGGGGAAGCCTACCTCACGGTCGAAATCGCCCCCAACATCGAAATCAGCGTGCAAAAGGCGGCGGTGCAAACGCTGCTGCCCAAGGGCACGATCAAGTCCCTGCAGTGACCGGCCCGCGGGCAAGGGAGCGGGCGTAAGCCGATGAACCGATTTCCAGCCTGGAAATACGCGCTGATCGGTCTCACGATCGTCATCGCGTTCATCTACACGCTGCCCAATTTCTACGGCGACTCGCCCGCCGTACAGCTCTCCAACGCCAAGGCCACCGTCAAGGTGGACGACGCCCTGGCATCGCGCGTCGAGTCGGCGCTCAAGTCCGCCGGCATTCCTTATACAGGCGTCCTGCTCGACACGAACAGTCTTCGGATACGCTTCGCCGACACCGATACGCAGCTCAAGGCCAAGGATCTGATCAGCAAGACCATCAACCCGGATCCCTCGAACGCCTCATACGTCGTCGCGCTGAACCTGCTCTCCTCGTCGCCCTCCTGGCTCACGGCGATCCACGCGCTGCCGATGTACCTGGGACTGGATCTGCGCGGAGGCGTGCACTTCCTGCTCCAGGTGGACATGAAGGCCGCGCTCACCAAGCACCTCGACAGCATCACGGGCGAGCTGCGCCGCCACCTGCGCGACAAGGACATTCGCTACCACGGCATCGAGCGCGACGGAGAATCGATCAAGATCCGCTTCAGCGATCCGGCGATGCGTGCGCGCGCCGAGGCGCAGATACTGGCCACGGAGCCCGACCTCACGGTTGACGAGCGCGACGCAGGCAAGGATCTGCTGCTGGTCGCGAAATTCAAGCCGAGCGCCGCGAAGGCCACCGAAGAACGCGCGATCAAGCAGAACATCACAACCCTGCACAACCGGGTCAACGAGCTCGGCGTGGCCGAGCCGATCATCCAGCAGCAGGGCGCCGATCGCGTAGTCGTGGAGCTGCCCGGGGTGCAGGACACCGCGAAGGCGAAGGAGATCCTGGGGCGTACTGCGACCCTCGAGGTGCGGCTGGTGGACGAAGAGGCGATGCGCGGGAGCAGCAAGCTTGGCGACGACGTCTTCCCGGAACGGCACCGCGACGGCAGTGTCGAAATGGTCCCGGTGAAGAAGCAGGTCATCATCACCGGTGACCAGTTCACGGACGCGCAGGCGACCTTCGACCAGGACCACCGGCCGGCAGTCTCGGTTACGCTCAACAACTCCGGCGGCGCCATCATGCGGCAGGTCACGCGAGAGAACGTGCACCACCTGATGGCGATCGTCCTTTTCGAGAAAGGCAAGGGCGAGGCGATTTCCGTCGCCAGGATCCAGAGCGAGTTCGGCAGCCGTTTCCAGATCACGGGCAACTTCACTCCGAACGAGACTGCTGACCTCTCCCTGCTGATCCGCGCGGGCTCGCTCGCGGCACCCATGGATATCGTGGAGGAGCGAACCGTCGGACCGAGCCTGGGCAAGGACAACATTCAGAAGGGATTCGATTCGACCAGGTGGGGCTTCACCGCGATCGTCATCTTCATGTCGATCTACTACTCTCTGTTCGGCGTCGTCGCCGCGGTCTCCCTGGCGTGCAACCTGCTGTTCCTGGTGGCGCTGCTGTCGATGCTGCAGGCGACGCTGACCCTGCCCGGCATCGCGGCGATCGCGCTCGCGCTGGGCATGGCGATCGACGCCAATGTGCTGATTAACGAGCGCATAAGAGAGGAGATCCGCGGTGGCCAGACGCCTCAGGCCGCAATTCACGCCGGCTACGAGCGCGCCTGGGGGACCATTCTCGACTCGAACATCACCACCCTGATCGCAGGCCTGGCCCTGCTGATCTTCGGCGTGGGGCCGGTGCGCGGCTTCGCGGTGGTGCACTGCCTGGGCATTCTCACCTCGATGTTCTCCGCGGTGACGGTGTCGCGGGGAATGGTCAACCTGATCTACGGGCACCGTCGCCGGGTCGCCAAGCTGGCGATCGGCAACACGACCTGGAAGTGACCGGCGCGGGATAGATAACCATGGAATTCTTCAAGATCCGCCGCGTTATCCCGTTCATGCGGTATGCGTTGATCTTCAACGTCATATCGCTGATCACTTTCCTCGCCGCGGTGTTCTTCCTCGCCACCAAGGGCCTGAACTACTCGATTGAGTTTACCGGCGGAACACAGATCGAGGTGCACTACAAGGACAGCGCCGATACCGACAACATCCGCCAGACGCTGGAAAAAGCCGGCTACAAGGTCGAGGTGCAGAACTTCGGCTCGTCGCAAGACGTGCTGCTGCGCATGCCGATCGCGAAGGGCCAGTCGAGCTCGGATCTCGGGCAGCAGGTCATCAATCTGCTGCAGGGCCAGGACAAGAGCGCGGAGCTGCGCCGGGTGGAGTTCGTCGGTCCCCAGGTCGGCGCCCAGCTTGCCCAGTACGGCGCCCTCGCGCTGATGGTGACGGCGATCGGCATCGTCGTTTACCTCGCGCTGCGCTTCGAATGGAAGTTCGGTCTGTCCGCGATCATCGCCAACCTGCACGACGTGGTGATCATTCTAGGCTTCTTCGCCCTGTTCCAGTGGGAATTCTCGCTGCCGGTTCTCGCTGCGGTGCTGGCGGTCCTGGGCTACTCGGTGAACGAGTCGGTCGTGGTCTTCGACCGGGTACGCGAGAATTTCCGCAAGATGCGCAAAGCCTCGACGCCAGACGTCATCGACTCCGCGATTACCGGCACCATCTCGCGCACCATCATCACGCACGGCAGCACACAGGCGATGGTGACGACGATGCTGCTGTTCGGCGGCCCGGCGCTCCACTACTTCGCGCTGGCCCTCACCATCGGCATCATGTTCGGGATCTACTCTTCGGTGCTGGTCGCGAGCCCGCTCTTGATGTGGCTGAAGGTCACCCGCGCCCAGTTCATCAAGCCGCCCAAGAAGGACCGCCGCGACGAACACGAAGGCGCGGTAGTCTGATAATCAGATCCGCCTGGCGAGCTCCGCGGCGAGCCCCACGTAGCGCGCCGGAGTCAGCGCGAGCAGGCGCTTCTTCGCCGCCGCGGGGATCGGCATCCGGCGAATGAACGCCGCAAGCTGCCGCCGGTCGAGCCGCCTGCCGCGCGACAGCGCCTTCAGCTTCTCGTAGGCCTCCGGCACGCCGTAACGGCGCATCACCTGCTGCACCGGCTCGGCCAGCACCTCCCAGTTGGCGTCGAGGTCCTCGGCGAGCCGCTTCGGGTCGGCATCCAGCTTGCCCAGTCCCCGCAGGCAGGCGACGTACGCGAGCAGGGAATGGCCGAGCGCATTGCCGGTATTGCGCAGCGCGGTCGAGTCCGACAGGTCGCGCTGCCAGCGCGACACCGGCAGCTTGTCCGAAAGGTGGCGCAGCAGCGCATTCGCCACCCCGATGTTTCCTTCGGAGTTCTCGAAATCGATCGGATTGACCTTGTGCGGCATCGTCGACGATCCCACCTCGCCCGCCTTCGGCCGCTGCCGGAAGTAGCCGAGCGAAACGTAGCCCCACAGGTCGCGGTCGAGGTCGAGCAGCACGGTGTTCGCGGCCGCGTAGGCGTCGAACAGCTCGGCGAACGAATCGTGCGGCTCGATCTGGATCGTGTACGGGTTGAATTCGAGCCCGAGCCGCTCGACGAAGCGCCTGCAAAAGCGCTGCCAGTCGATCCCCGGATATGCGATCAGGTGCGCGTTGTAGTTGCCCACCGCGCCGTTGATCTTGCCGAGAATGCGCACCCCGGCGATTCGCTCGCGCGCCCGGCGCAGGCGGTGCACGAAGTTCGCCATCTCCTTGCCGAGCGTGGTCGGCGAGGCGGGCTGGCCGTGAGTGCGCGAAAGCATCGGCAGCGCGGCGTGGCGGTGCGCGAGCCTGCGCAAGGCCTCGACCAGCTCGTCCAGGCGCGGCAGCATGACGTCGTCCCGCGCCTCGGACAGCATCAGCGCATAGGCGAGATTATTGATGTCCTCCGAAGTGCACGCGAAATGGATGAACTCGAGCGCGCGTTTCACTTCGGGGTTGTCGCCCAGCCGGCCCCTGAGCCAGTATTCAATCGCCTTGACGTCGTGATTGGTCTGCGCCTCGATGTTCTTGATGTGCTCGGCATCGCGCTCGGAAAAACCCGCCAGCAGACGCTGCAGCGCCGCGGTGGTCCGGCGCGAGAAGGGCTTAAGCTCGCGTATCCCCCGCTCCGCGGCGAGCGCGCGCAGCCAGGCGATCTCGACCTTCACGCGGGCGCCTATCAACGCCTGCTCGCTGAAGTGCGCCCTCAGGGGATCGACGGACTTGGCGTAGCGGCCGTCGAGCGGCGACAACGCGGTGAGCTGGGAGGGCATCTTTTCCTGCAATCAAGGGCTCTTGACGCCGTATTATAAGGCTCATGCCCGGCCCGCCTTCGCTTGCGCGCGTCGCGCGCGAGGCGCGCGCCTGCCGGCTGTGCGCGAAAGCGCTGCCGCTGCCGCCGCAGCCCGTTTTTCACGTCGGGCGCCGCGCGCGCCTGCTGATCGTCGGCCAGGCGCCCGGGCGTCGCGTGCACGAAACGGGCATCTCATGGAACGACCCTTCGGGCGATACGCTGCGCGCCTGGCTCGGGATCGGGCGCGAGGACTTCTACGACACCGCCAGAATCGCGATCGTCGCGACAGGCCTCTGCTATCCTGGCACCGGGCGCGGCGGTGACCTGCCGCCGCGGCCCGAATGCGCGCCGACGTGGCAGCCTCGCTTCCGGGCCGCGCTTCCCGCGCTCAGGCTGACGCTGCTGGTCGGCGCTCACGCGCAGGCCTACTACCTTGGCAAGCGGCGCAAGGCCACCCTCGCCGCGACGGTACGCGCCTGGCGCGAGTACCTGCCCGAATACTTCCCGCTGCCGCACCCGAGCCCGCGCAACAAGCTGTGGCTCAGGAACAACCCCTGGTTCGCGCGCGACGTCATTCCGGCGCTGCGCCGTAGAGTTGACAGAGCATTGCGTTGAAGCGCGGCGCCGGAAGGTATAATCCGCGCCCTCACCCCGCGAAGCGTCGGCATGAAACTGCTCGTCTCACTCCTCAGTCCCTACGGGCGCAAGGTGCGCATCGTTCTCGCCGAGAAACGCATCGAGTGCGAGCTCGAGCTGGTGGACGTAACCCCGGCCGAGAGCCCGCTCAATGAGCACAACCCGCTGGGCAAGATTCCGACCCTGCTGCTGGACGACGGCAGCGCTCTTTACGACTCGAGGGTAATCGTCGATTTTCTCGACGCGGTCTCGCCGATCGGCCGCCTGATCCCGAAAGGCAACCGCGAGCGCGTCGCCGTTCTGCTCTGGGAAGCGCTGGCCGACGGCGTGCTGGACGCGGGCGTGCTGCTGCGCCAGGAAACGCTGCGACCGAAGAAAGAGCAAAGCGAGGCCTGGATCCAGCGCCAGCGCGGCAAGGTTGAGCGTGGCGTGGCGGAAATGGCGCGCGACCTCGGCGAGCGCGACTGGTGCCACAACGAGCGCTTCACGTTGGCCGACATCTCGCTCGGCTGCTGCCTCGGCTGGATCGCCTTTCGCCATCCCGACCTGGACTGGCGCGCCAAGTACGCCAACCTCGCGCGCCACTACGACAAGCTGTGCCAGCGGCTCTCGTTCGCCGAGACCGCGCCCCGGTAAGCGCCCTTGCGGACTAGGCGATGATCGCGCCGCCGAGGCAGACCTCGGCGTCGTAGAGCACGACCGACTGGCCGGGGGTGACCGCCCACTGCGGCGCGTCGAAAGACACCGAAATCTCCCTCCCCGCGACGCGGCTGAGCGTGCAGGCCGCGTCCGCCTGGCGGTAGCGGGTCTTGGCCCCGTGGCGTGACCCCTGCGCGGGCGGCGCGCCTTCGATCCAGCTCGCGTCAAGCGCCTCGAGCGACCCGCGCAGCAGCAGCGGGTGATCGTGACCCTGCACCACGGTAAGCGTATTGGACGCCATGTCCTTCGCCGCGACGTACCAGGCCTCGCCCGAGCCGCCCTTCGCGCCGCCCAGGCCAATGCCCTTGCGCTGGCCGATGGTGTAGAACGCCAGCCCGATGTGCTCGCCGACGCGCCTGCCCTCGGGGGTCACGACCGGTCCCGGCTTTTTCGGCAGGTAGCGATTGAGGAACTCGCGGAACGGGCGTTCGCCGATGAAGCATATTCCGGTCGAGTCCTTCTTGGCGTGGTTGGGCAGCCCCTCGTCCCGTGCCAGGCGCCGCAGCTCGGCCTTGTTCAGATGCCCGACCGGAAACATGACGCGCGAGAGCTGCGCCTGGTTGAGTCGGTGCAGAAAGTAGCTCTGATCCTTGCTTCCATCCGCGCCGCGCAGCAGCTGGACTCTGCCGTCCAGCATCCTTGTCCTCGCATAGTGTCCCGTCGCGATTCTCTCTGCGCCGAGCCGCATCGCATGGTCGAGAAACGCCTTGAACTTGATCTCCGCATTACACAGGACGTCCGGATTGGGAGTGCGCCCGGCAGCGTACTCGCGCAGGAACTCCGCGAAAACGCGGTCCTTGTACTCGGCGGCGAAATTCACCGCCTCGAGCTCGATGCCGATGGCGTCGGCGGCGGCGGCAGCGTCGATCAGGTCCTGGCGCGTCGAGCAGTACTCGTCATCGTCGTCGTCCTCCCAGTTCTTCATGAACAGGCCGACGACCTCGTAGCCCGCGCGCTTGAGCAGCAGCGCGGCGACCGAGGAATCGACGCCGCCCGACATGCCGACCACCACGCGTTCGGCCATGCCGGTGCCTCAGGCGAATTCCCGCGACAGGACCTCGAGCGGAAAGCGGGCTCCGGCAAGGTAGTCGGCCACGCACCGCGCCACCAGCGGCGAGCGGTGCATCTCCTGCCGCGCAGCCAGCTCCGCGGGCGTGAGCCAGTGCGTGGCGACGATCTCCTTGTCGAGCTTGCGCGCGGGGTCGGGACCGCTCGCGCTTCCGGCAAAAGCGAAGCGCAGGAAGGTCGTGTCCGCCGGCTCGTAGCGCCAGCGGTAGATCCCCACCAGCGCGGTCGGCTCGAGCGCGTGCGCGGTCTCCTCGAGGGTCTCGCGCACGCAGGCCTCGAGCAGGGACTCGCCCGGATCGAGGTGGCCCGCCGGCTGATTGAGCACGCGCCGGCCGCTGGCGATTTCCTCCACGAAGAGGAACTTGCCGTCGCGCTCTACGACCGCCGCGACCGTGACGCTGGGTCGCCAGACCTCGCTCATGCAGCCTTTTTGGTGTTCTTGCGGATGAACGCCGCCATGCGCGCAACGCCCTTCTCGATGGCGTCCTTCGAGGCGGCGTAGGAAAAGCGCACGTGCTGCCCTTCGCCGGGCACGCGCATGCCGAAATGAATGTCGGCGAGCAGCGCAACGCCCGCCTCGTTCAGCAGGCGCTTGCGGAACTCCTCCGAATCCACCGCTCCGATCAGCCGGCAGGCCTCGGTCACGTTCGGCCAGACGTAGAACGCACCGCCCGGCACCAGGCAGCTGACCCCGGGCACCTCGTTCAGCAGACGCACGATCAGGTCGCGCCGCGCGAGGAAGCTCGTCTTCATCGCTTCGGCCGCATCCTGCGGCCCGTTGATCGCCTCCACCGCCGCCCACTGCGAGATCTGCGATGCGCAGGACTCGGTGTTAGTGATCCAGCGCGTGAAAACCGGCGCCAGCAACGGGTTGGAGGCGAAGCCGATGCGCCAGCCCGTCATCGCCCAGGTCTTGGAGGCGCCGTCCGAGATGATGGTGCGCTCGTACATGCCCGGCACTTGGGCAATCGAGAAGAACGCCTCGCCGTAGGCCAGGCGCGAATAGATCTCGTCCGCGTACACCCAGACCTGCGGATGGCGCCTGAGGATCGCCGCGATCTGTTCGAGCTCCTTGCGCGAGAGCAGGCCGCCGGTCGGGTTGTGCGGGTAATTCAGGATCAGCAGTTTTGTCCTCGGCGTGATCAGCCGTTCCAGTTCGTCCGGATCAAACGAGAATCCGCGCGCCTCGCGCAGGTGGATCGGCACCGGCCGCGCGCCGCAGGCGAGAATCTGCGACTCGTAGATCGGGAATCCCGGATTCGGGTAGATCACTTCGTCCCCCGCGCCGTGATCGGTCACCGACAGGATCGCATAGGCGATGAACGGCTTGGCGCCGGCGGCCACCACAACGTCGGCGGGCCGGATCGGCAGCCCGCCGCGCATCCGCGCGAGGTAGCCCGCGGCCGCCTCGCGCAGCTCGTCGATCCCAGCGGAAGGCGTATAGCCGTGCTTGCCCTCGCGGATCGCCCGGATCCCCGCCTCCTGCACGTTCTGCGGCGCTGGAAAATCCGGCTGCCCGATGCAGAACGAGATGATGTCCTTGCCCTGGCGGGCGAGCTCGTTCACCTCCGCGAGCACGACGAAGGCATTCTCGGTTCCTAGGCTGCGGGCACGGCGGCTGATATCGGGCATGGCGGCTGCCTGGGAGGGGGCAAAGATGGGATTTTAGCCGATGGCGCTATGATTGCAGGATGCTGATCAACTGCGCTGCCTACCAGGACGGCAGGAAGCTCTCCGACATCGGCCGGCACGAGATCAAAGCCTACCTATCGCGCCCGGGCTGCTTCGTCTGGGTGGCGCTCAGCGACGCCGACGAAGCCGAGCTGCACGCGATGCAGCAGGTGTTCGGCCTGCACGAGCTCGCGGTGGAGGATGCCCACCACGGCCACCAACGGCCCAAGATCGAGGAGTACGGCGATTCGGTGTTCGCGGTCCTTCACACGGTCGACTACGAGGAAGAAGAGCTGGGCATCGGCGAGCTGAACGTGTTCGTCGGTCCGAACTACGTCCTGTCGGTACGCAACCGCAGTTCCAGGGGCTTCCAGGACGTGCGCCAGCGCAGCGAGCGCGAGCCCGAGCTGCTGCGCTACGGCTCGGGCTACGTGTTCTACGCGCTGATGGACGCCGTGGTCGACCGCTACTTCCCGGTCCTGGACGATCTGGAGACCAAGCTCGAGGCGCTCGAGGAGCAGATCTTCAGCGGCCGCCTCGCGCGCACCAACATCGAGTCCCTGTATGCCCTCAAGCAGGACCTGATGACCCTCAAGCACGCCGCCGGTCCGTTGCTCGATGCGGTCGGCAGGCTCTACGGCGGCCGGGTGCCGCACGTGTGCGCCGGCATGGGGGAGTACTTCCGCGACGTCTACGACCACCTGGTGCGGCTGAACTCGACCATCGACTCGATCCGCGACATGGTGACGACAGCGATGAACGTGAACGTGTCGCTCATCTCGCTGCAGGAAAACGAGGTCACCAAGCGCCTTGCCGCCTACGCCGCGCTGGTCGCCGTGCCGACGCTGATCGCTGGAATCTACGGCATGAACTTCAAGCTGATGCCGGAGCTGCAATGGAGCTTCGGCTACCCACTCGCGCTCGGTGCGATGGCGGTGCTCGACGGCTATTTCTGGTACCGCTTCCGGAAGGCGGGCTGGCTCTAGCAGCCGCTCACCAGATTTTGGGCTGCCAGTTCTGGTCCGCGCCGTTTCGCAATTCGCCGATCCTGATCACGTTCCGGCTTTGGTAGTAGTAGGGGGGCACGGGAAGGTTGAGCGGCGCCGGCGAGCCGGCCACCACGCGCCCCGACAGATCGTACATTGAGCCGTGGCAGGGGCAATAGAAGCCTCCCGGCCAGTGCGGGTCCACCGATCCGGCTTGCGGCCGGTAATCCGGGATGCATCCAAGGTGAGTGCAGACGCCGACCAGAACCAGATATTCCGGGCGCACCGCGCGCGCGCCGCTGGCGAGATGGAGGTCCATCCCCGGCGGCTGTTGCTCCGTCTGAGATTTCGGATCCGACAACGCCAGGTTCGAGTGCTCGGCCGTATGCAGCTCCTTTGGCGAGCGGCGCAGGATCCAGATCGGCTTTTTGCGCCACGTCACGGTCGCCAGCTGCCCCGGCTCGAGCTTGCTTACGTCGAAGCTGACCGGGGCGCCGGCAGCCTTTGCGCGCGCGCTCGGCAGCAGAGAGGCGACGAAAGGCACCGCCGCGGCGACGAGCTCAACTGCTCCGAGTGCCGACGTGGCCGCGACCAGCATGCGGCGCTTGTGGTTGGGGGAAGCGGGGGCCTTTCTCGTGTTCATGTCTTTCTCGTCCATGTCTTTGGGGACACGAAGATTCGCCCTGAAGTTCAATTCCGCTATGCTTGGCGCTGCCTTACTTGCAAATCGGTAAACCGTCATGAGCATGACGTTTCGTAAGCTGCATCCGCAGTTCGTGGCGGAAGCGGGCGAGATCGCGCTGCGCCATGTCGAGGGCCGCGCGGCGCTGGGGGCGATCCGCGCCGGGATGGACGAATTCAGGGTGCTGGTGTTCCGCGCGCAGGAATTCAGCGACCAGGAGCAGCTCGAATTCGCGCGGCGCTTCGACGGCCGGTTGCACGCCAAGACCGGCTCGGCTGCGCTCGGCGTCAACCGCTTCGGCAACGAGGCGCTCACCGACATCTCCAACGTGAGCGCCGACGGCCGCATCATGGCGCGCGAGGACCGCAAGCGCCAGTACGCGCTCGGCAACCGACTCTGGCACACCGACGCTTCGTTCCAGGACCCGCCGGGGCGCTACTCGATGCTGCACGCGAGAGTGGTGCCGGCAGGCGGTGCCGACACCGAATTCGCCGACATGTGCGCGGCCTACGAAGCGCTCGATGCGTCCATGCGGGCGAAACTCGAAGGGCTGCGCGTGCACCATTCGATCGCGCACTCGCGCCAGACGCTCGGCTTCGAGTTCTCGCCCGAGGAACAGGAGTTGCTCAAGGGCGCAGTTCATCCGCTGGTGCGTGTCAACCCGCGCACCGGGCGACGCTCGCTCTACCTCGCCTCGCACGCCTCGCGCATCATCGACTGGCCGGTTCCGGAAGGGCGGCTGCTGCTGCGCGACCTGATCGAGCACGCCACGCAGCCACAGTTCGTCTACCGCCACGCCTGGCGCGTCGGCGACCTCGTGATCTGGGATAACCTCGCCACGATGCATCGCGGGCGCCCGTTCGACGACGCCGTGGAGCGCCGCGAGCTGCGCCGCGTGACCACCCTCGACATCGACGCGCCCGCGGCGTGAAGGATCAGGAAGGCGGACGGTAGCTGCGCAGCTCGACCACGTCTTCGGCGGTCAGGGACTGCGCGAAAGCGTCCGCGGACCAGATCTTTTGCACCATCTTCACGAACCGCTTGACCTCGGGCGCATACCAGATCGTCATTTCGAACCTGCCCGTCGCCGAAGCGCGGGTGTGGAAGCCGTTCGACCGGCGCCCGCTGACCGTCACGCGCAGCGCGCGGAAGGTTCCCGCAGGGACGGTCACCTGCTCCCAACCGTGCTCCGTCACCGTGGCGATGAATCCGGGATACCCCGCGCCGCCGCTCGGGTAGCCCTGCGGGTCGGGGACGTCCCCCGGCGCCTTGCCGTCGTTGGCGGCAAGCAGGTAAGGCGACAGCTCGATCAGGTCGTTGTTCGAATCGAGCGGATAGTCGAGAAAGCGCGAGTCTCTCGCGTTGACGACGCGACGCGTGTCCTGGGCGCCAGGTGCGTTGCTCGTCACCTGCTCCTCCACGACCGTGCCGTCCACGCGCACCGCCCGCACGGTCACGTCCATCTCCTGCCCGCCGAAGACGCGCTCGACGAACCCGTAGGTCCAGGTCGTGCCCGCGGCCGGCAGCCCGGGCGCGCCAACGGAGGCATCGGACTTCGAGCCGCGCCTGGCCAACGCCGCCTTCGCGCGCGCCGGAATATCCGCGATCCAGTCCGCCGGCAGCGCGATATTCAGGTTCTGCGCGAAGGGGCTGTACAGGGTGGTGATCCCCACCAGGCGGCCCTGGGTGTCGAACAGCCCGCCGCCGCTCGAACCCGGCGAAATCGGCGCAGTGGTCTGGATGACCTCGTCCACGCCTTGCGCGACGAGCCGCCCTGTCATCGGGCGCAGGCCCGAGATCAAGCCGTCGCTGAGCGTCACCTCCAGCCCCTCCGGATTGCCAATCGCGAACACGTGTTCGCCGACCTTCAGATCGGCCCTCGGCCGGATCGCCGCCGGCGGTGCGTCGAAATTGTCGACTCTCAGCAGGCACAAATCGCGCCGCACGTCGGCGGCCTCGAGAGAGGCCTCGTAGCTCACGTTCTTGCGGCGCACGTGCACGTACTTGGCCTTGACGAGAACGTGGCAGTTGGTGACGAGCTTGCCGTGCGCCACGACGACCGCGCTGCCCAGCCCCACCGGACGCTGGGCGGCATCCCAGGTCTTCACCACCCAGACGCTCGGCGAGACCTTGTCGAACACCTGCGAGGGATCGAGCGCGAGCGCGGGACCGGAAACCACGGCAAGGAGCGCGCAGGCGCGCGCGAAAATTCGGGAAATCGGCAGGCGGCGGGTCATTGGTGCATCAGGTCCTTGAGATCTTCGAGCCGCACGGGGCCCGTCGCGGGTGGGGGCGAGCCAGGCGCCGCGGCCTGGGTGTTGGCCGGCAGCGCCGGAAACTTGCCTTCGATGCGGCGGTACTTCGAGGGAATACTCGGGCTCGGGTGGCCGGAGCGCACTTCGGGGCCGAGCGTGGCCACGACGTCGCGCGCGTCGAAGAGGCTCGGGTCGACGATCATCATGTCCTTGCGGTACATGCGGACCACTCCGGTCGCGCTGTACCGCCTGACAGTCCCCGCTGGAATGTACGTATAGGTGGGCACCGTGTAGGACGCTCGCATGAACCGAGGTTCCTGAACGGGGCCGCGCAGCGCGACGTGCCGCGCCGAGAAGAGCTCGAAGTAGGTGTAGCCCTGCTGCAGCGTCAGCTCGGCGCACCGGTAGAGGAAATACTTGAGCACCACCGGCCGCGACGTATAGCCGTTGCCGAAGAAGCTCACGCGGTAGGTGTCGTCGGCGAGCTTCACGTCCTTGTAGCCGCCGGTCGTGCCTTCCGCCTGATAAGCGGTGGCGCACCCCCCGAGCGCGACCGCCAGCAGCACCCCTGCCAATAAGACCCGTCTCCCAACCCGCATCGATCCGCCTCCCATTAGCGCGCCCTTGTACGGCGCCTTATGAGCTTCGGATTCTAGCCTGAACGCGGCGCGTGGCGCCGCAGCACCCGGCCAGCGCGCGCGCCGCTCGGACGGCCGTCGCGCCACGCAATCTGGCCATTCACCATCACCAGCTCGATGCCCTCAGCCGGCGCTGTCGGGCGCTCGAAGCTCGCGGCATCGCGAATCCGCGCAGCGTCGAACAATGTCAAATCCGCGTAAGCGCCCACCGCGACGACTCCCCGTCCCTCGAGCCCGAAGTTGCGCGCCGACAGGCCGGTCATCTTGTGCACTGCCTGCTCGAGCGTGAACAGCCCCTCGTCGCGCGCGTAGTGGCCGAGCACGCGCGGGAACGTGCCCCACAGGCGCGGGTGCGGATGGACGTCATGGGGCAATCCATCGGAGCCGATCATCGTCGGCGCAAAGGCGAGCACGCGCCTCACGTCTTCTTCGCTCATCTGGAAGTACACCGCGCCGGCCGGCTGCAACCTGGCCGCCGCCTGCTCGGGTCCGCAGCCCAGCAGTTGCGCGACCTCGTCCAGCGTCTTGCCGGCGAGCTCGGGGTGCGCCCTGGACCACGTCACCAGGGTCTTCGACGCGCGCGCGGCCATGTCCCAGCGCAGCACGGTCGACGAGGCGGCGTAGGGATAGGCGTCGAGCGCAACCCGCTGCGCGCGCATCGCCGCCTCGATCGCGGCCAGGCTCTGGCGCGTCTTGCCGTGGTTCGCCACCCCCGCGGCCTTGTGGTGCGAGATGCAGGCGGGCACGCCCGCCTCGCGCCCGATGCGGAAGGTCTCCTCGAGCGACTCGAGCAGGTGGTCCGCTTCGTCGCGCATGTGGGTGACGTAGAGCCCGCCCCGGGCGCGCAGCGGTTCGCAGAGTTCGATCACCTCTTCGGTCGGCGCGGCGTTGGCCGGCGCGTAGAACAGGCCGGTCGAGAGCCCGATCGCGCCCGCATCGAGGCTTTCGGCGACGATTGCGCGCATGCGCGCGATCTCGGTCTTCGTCGCCGCGCGGTCGAGCCGGTCCATGGTCGCCACGCGCAGGGTGCTGTGGCCGACCAGCAGCGCGGCGTTCAGCGCGGCGGGGCGCGCGGCGAGCTCCTCGAGGAAGTCGGCGAAGCGCGCAAAGCGGTAGGCGCCGCCCGCATCGAGCAGGTCGAGCGGCGGCGGCACGCGGTCGGCGACCAGCGGCGCGAGGCTGATGCCGCAATTGCCGCCGATCACGGTGGTCACGCCCTGGCTCAGCTTGGGCGTCATCTGCGGCTCGGCGAGCAGCAGGCGGTCGTCGTGCGTATGAACGTCGATGAAGCCGGGCGCGAGCACCCGGCCGGACGCGTCGATCTCCGTTTCAGCACCCCATCCCTCGAGCCGGCCGAGCGCGGCGATGCGCTCGCCGAGCACCGCGACATCGGTCTCGCGCCGCGGCGAGCCGCTGCCGTCGATCAGGGTCGCGTTCCGGAACACAACATCGCAGCGCTCGCCCGCCATGCCTCCGCCTCCGTGTCAGTCGGTCAGGCTCAGCTCGGCGCGAACGCGGTCCCAGCCCACCGCGACGCGCGCATCGGCGCGCCGCTCGACCAGTCCCAGCTCGACGAGCCGCCTGACGTCGGTATGTACGTTCTTGTAGTCGCGTCCCAGCCGCCGCGCCAGCTCGTAGACCGACAGCGGCCCGGCCGCGCGCAGGCGCTCGAGCAGCTGCCAGCGCGCCGGGCTCAGGTTCTTCAGCAGCGCCGGCAGGTCGGGCAGGGTCAGCACCGAGAGCGGCTGCATGCGCCTGCCCTCGGCGGTGCGATTCCACGCCGCCTCGAAGCGGTCGAGCGCGTCACCCGGCGCGCCCACGCGCAGCTCAAGCGCTTTCGTCAAGCGTTCCTCCGGCCGCCTCGACGTCGCGCTCGAAGTCGTAGCGCAGCTGCTCGACCGAGCGGAATTCGTAGGGCAGCTCGCGCCCGCGCACGCAGCGGCGATGGTTCGCGTACTCGACCAGCGCGCCGTAGCGCAGCAGGTAGCCGAAATCCGCGGCGAGCTCGATCTCGAGCAGCGCGCCGTCGCCCAGCAGCACCTTTTCCTGCAGCAGCAACATATGGCTTAAGATACCATAGTCTAGGTAGGCTAGAATGACGCAAATGGTCACCCGGGACACCTTCTTCAACCTCTACCGCCACGGCTTCGCGCGCGTCGCGGTCGCCACGCCGGCGCTGCGTGTTGGCGACCCGGCGTACAACGCCGCCGGCACGCTCGCACTGATGCGCCAGGCGGCGCACGACAAGGCGATCGTGTGCGTGTTTCCCGAGCTCGGGCTGTCGTCGTACACCGCGGACGACCTGTTCCACCAGCAGGCGCTGATCGACGCCTCCGAGGCGGCACTCGCCGGCCTGCTGCAGGCCACGCGCGTGCTGCCGCTCGCCGCGCTGGTGGGTCTGCCGGTGCAGGTCGACGGCCTGCTGTACAACTGCGCCGCGCTGGTGTGCCGCGGCAGGCTGGTCGGCGTCGCGCCCAAGACCTATCTGCCGAACTACCGCGAGTTCTACGAGCTGCGCCAGTTCACGCCGGGCGACACCTGTCCGCGCCGGGAAGTCGTGCTCGCCGGCCAGCGCGCGCCGTTCGGCAACGACCTCGTGTTCCGACTGGAAGAGCAGCCGCGGCTGAGGCTTTTCGCCGAGATCTGCGAGGATCTCTGGGTTCCCGTGCCGCCGTCGACTTTCGCCGCGCTCGCCGGCGCCACGCTGGTCGCCAACCTGTCGGCCTCCAACGTGGTGATCGGCAAGCATGAGTACCGCAGCGAGCTGGCGTCGAACCAGTCGGCGCGCTGCATCGCCGCCTACCTTTTCAGCGCTTCGGGCCCAGGCGAGTCGACCACCGACCTCGCCTGGGACGGTCACGCGATGATCTGGGAAAACGGCACCCTGCTCGCCGAGTCGGAGCGCTTTTCGACCCGGGCCGGATTGACGCTCGCCGACGTCGACCTCGACCGGTTGGCGGCCGACCGCATGCGGCAGAACTCCTTCGGCCAGTCGCTCGCGCGCCACAAGGGCGAAGTTTCGCGCTTTCGCGAAATCGGTTTCTCGCTCGCGCTGCCCAAGGGCAGGCTGCCGCTCGCACGCCCGATCGCCCGCCATCCCTACGTCCCGGGAGATCCGGCCACGCGCGACGCCCGCTGCGAGGAGGTTTACCGCATCCAGGTGCAAGGCCTCGCCACGCGCATGCGCGCGAGCGGCACCGAAAAGCTGGTGATCGGCGTCTCGGGCGGGCTCGACTCGACCCAGGCGCTGCTGGTATGCGCCCGCGCGATGGACGAACTGGGCCTGCCCCGCCGCAACATCCTCGCCTACACCATGCCGGGCTTCGCCACCACGACGCGCACGCGCAGCCAGGCCTGGCAGCTGATGCGCGCGATCGGCGCGAGCGCCGAGGAGATCGACATCCGGTCTTCGTGCCTGCAGATGCTGAAGGACCTGCGTCACCCCTACGCGCGCGGGCGCAAGGTGTACGACATCACCTTCGAGAACGTGCAGGCCGGCGAGCGCACCAGCCACCTGTTCCGTCTGGCGAACCTGCACGGCGCGCTCGTAGTCGGCACCGGAGACCTGTCCGAGCTCGCGCTGGGCTGGTGCACCTACGGCGTCGGCGACCAGATGTCCCACTACAACGTGAACGCGAGCGTGCCCAAGACGCTGATCCGCTACCTGATCGGCTGGGTGGCGAAATCGGGCCACTTCGAGCGCACGGTCGGGCGCACGCTCGAGCGCGTGCTCGCCACCGAGATCAGCCCGGAGCTGGTGCCGGGCCGCAAGGACGGCCAGCCGGCTCAGCTCACCGAGCAGACCATCGGCCCCTATGCGCTGCAGGATTTCCACCTCTACTACACGCTGCGCTTCGGCTACGCGCCGTCCAAGGTGGCGTTTCTGGCCTGGAACGCGTGGCGCGGCAAGGACGGCTACCGGATGGGCGAGATCCGCAACTGGCTTGGGGTGTTCCTCAAGCGCTTCTTCCAGACCAGCCAGTTCAAGCGCAGCGCGCTGCCGAACGGCCCGAAGGTCGGCTCGGGCGGCTCGCTCTCGCCGCGCGGCGACTGGCGCGCGCCCTCGGACGGCGTGGCCGACGCCTGGCTGGCGGACCTCGAACGGGTTCCCGCCCGCGATTGACATTTGACCAGCGTCAAGCCGACGCCCCGCGGGGCCGCTAGGCTGAAGACATGCTTCGCGCCCCGATCATCGCCGGATGCCGCCCGTCCCTCCTCCCTGCGTACGCGCAGCGGGCGGAATAAGGCGAGTCCATCTACGGCGCGGAGCTGCTTATTCGCTGAAAGGAAAACGGGCCGACCCAGAAGGGCCGGCCCGTCTTGAAGCACGGTGAAAAGAGGGGGGCCGTACTTCGATGTCTATGCTAAGGCAGGCTGCTGTCTAACGCCTGAGTCCGCGCTGACATCTTTCTGAAACTCCGGAATGGCGCAACGCACCGCGTCCTCGACCTTTTCCAGCAACACGAACTCAAGCTTCGCGCGCGCCTCGGCCGGTACGTCGTCCAGGTCCTTTTCGTTCCGCTTCGGCAGCATCACGGTGCGGATGCCGGCGCGCAGCGCCGCGAGCACCTTTTCCTTCACGCCGCCGATCGGCAACACCAGGCCCCTGAGCGAGATCTCGCCCGTCATCGCGACGTCGCTTTTCACCGGCTTACCCGCCAGCAGCGACACCAGCGCGAGGTACATCGCCACGCCCGCGCTCGGGCCGTCCTTCGGCGTCGCCCCGGCCGGCACGTGGATGTGCACGTCGATCTTGTCGAATGCCTCGGCCAGGCTGACCTTGGCCACCGTGAGCGCGGCCTGCGCCGACTCCTTCATGACGTCGCCCAGCTGTCCGGTGAGGATCAGCTTGCCCGTGCCGGGCACCTTGGTCGCCTCGATGAACAGGATGTCGCCGCCCACCGGCGTCCACGCCAGGCCGGTCGCGACGCCGGGCACGCCGGTCATCAGCGCCGCCTCGCTCTCGAACCTGCGCGCGCCCAGGATAGGCTGCAGGTCGTCGGCGTCGACCGCCACCGACTCCGCCTTGCCCTCGGCAATTCTCATCGCGACGTTGCGCAGCACCGAGCCCATCTCGCGCTCGAGGTTGCGCACACCCGCCTCGCGCGTGTAGTCGCGCACGATCGCCCTCAACGCGGCGTCGCTGAGCGAGGCCTGTTCCGGCTTCAGGCCGTTCGCCTCGAGCTGGCGCTTGACCAGGTAGCGCCGCGCGATTTCGAGCTTCTCCTCTTCCGTATAGCCCGGAAGCTGGATCACCTCCATGCGGTCGCGCAGCGGCCCCGGGATCGTGTCGAGCACGTTCGCGGTCGCGATGAACATCATCTTCGACAGATCGAAGTCGACGCCCAGATAGTTGTCGCGGAACTTCGAGTTCTGCTCCGGATCGAGCACCTCCAGCAGCGCCGAGGCCGGGTCGCCGTGGAATCCTCCGGCGCCCACCTTGTCGATCTCGTCCAGCATCAGCACGCCGGCGCGCGTTTCCGCACGGCGGATCGCCTGGATGATGTTGCCCGGCAGCGCGCCGACGTAGGTGCGCCGGTGGCCGCGGATCTCGGCTTCGTCGTGCAGGCCGCCCAGCGCGACGCGCTGGAACTTGCGTCCGGTAGCGCGCGCGATCGACTGACCGAGCGAGGTCTTGCCCACGCCCGGCGGGCCAACGAAGCAAAGGATCGGGCTCTTGCCCTCCGGATTGAGCTTGCGTACTGCGAGGTATTCGAGGATGCGGCGCTTGATCTTCTCCAGGCCGTAGTGGTCCTCGTCGAGCACCTTCCTCGCCCCGGCGATGTCGATCGGCTTGGGCTGCTCGTCCTTCCACGGCAGCTCGGTGAGCCACTCGAGGTAGGTGCGCAGCATGCCGTACTCGCCGCCGCCCTCCTGCATGCGCTGCAGGCGCTTGAGCTCCTTGTTGGCGTGCTTGGCCACGTCCTCGGGCATGCCCGACTCGTCGAGCGCCTTCTTCAGCTCCTCGATTTCAGCGGCCGTGTCCTCGCCTTCGCCCAGCTCCTTCTGGATCTGGCGCATCTGCTCGCGCAGCACGTGCTCGCGCTGGCGCTCGTCGAAGGCCTTGCGCGTCTGGTCGCCGATCTCCTTCGACAGCCTGAGCACCCCGACGCGGCTGCCCAGCAGCGCGAGCACCTTGTCCAGGCGCGCGCGCACGCTGAAGGCCTCGAGCAACTCCTGCTTTTGCTCCGGCTTCACATCGAGGAAGTTCGCCACCATGTCCGCCAGCGCGGCGGGCGAGTCCATGCCCTGCACCACCGCAGCGAGACCCTCGGGCGCGTTCGGCAGCAGCTCGATCGCCTCCGCGGCCTGCTGCTTGAGCTGCATGAAGCGCGCCTCGAGCTCGGCGCCGGACTCCTGCACCTCCTCGACCATCGCCACCCGCGCAGCGAGGAACGGCCAGCCCTCGAGGAACTCGAGCACGCGAAAGCGCGACTGACCCTGCACCACCAGATGGTGCGCGCCGTCCGGCGCGGTGACGTAGCGCGCGATCTGGCCGGCGGCGCCGACCCAGTGCAGGTCGTCCGGACCGACTTCGTCCTTGGACGGGTCGCGCTGCAGCAGGAAGCCGACCTGCCTTTCGCCCTTGGCCGCCTCCTGGGCCGCGGCGACCGACTTCTCGCGCCCGATCGTCACCGGCGCGATGACGCCGGGGAACAGCACCGTGTTCCTCATCGGGATGAGTGCGATCGCGTCCTCGGGCAGCGGCTTGGCTGCGCCGCTCGCCTGCTTGGGCGCCGGCGCGCCGGCGGGGGCGGCTTCTTCGCCGGAGAGCATCTGCTGGGATTTCGGCCAGAGGTTCATGCGGCCTCCTTGCGTTTGGCGAACGTGAGGGTGAGCAGCCCGTTCGCGAGTGATCTTCCGGTCAGCTCGAGCGCGTGCATCGGCAGCGCGATGCGCCGCTCGAAGCGGCCGTAGGGAATTTCCAGGCGGTGGATCCGGGCGCCGCCTTCGGATGCGGGGAACGCCCGCAGCGCCGAGACCGTGACCGCGTCGTGCTCGAGGCCAATCGCCACCGATTCGGTGCCCACGCCAGGCAGGGCGACGTGCACCCGAAGCGCATCGCCGCTCTCGATCAGATCCACCGGCGGCTCCCAGGTTCTTACAGCCGCCGAGGATCCGACGCGAAAGAACTGCCGCTGCAGGCGCTCGGCCTGCTCGAGCAGCGAAAGGGCTTCGCCCCACATCAGACTGTGCAAATCGCGCGATCTCATGGACGCTAGATGGCGCTGCCTCGCCCCGGATTCAAGTGAGGCGACAAAAGAGATGCCGCATCAAGGCGTTACCGGACTCAGGCGTAGGAGCGCATGCGCTCGGCCAGCTCCCGCAGCGGAGCGATTCCGCTCGCCTCGGCGCGCCGGCACCAGTCCTGCAGGCGACCGACCAGCTGCTCGCGGGTGGCGCTGGAGCGCCCCCATACGGCGGCGAGCTCGCGCCGCATCGAGATCATGGTCTGCAAAACGGGCGACTTCGGCAGCGCCTCGGCCAGCGCCTTGCGCTCGGGCTCGCGCAGCGTCTTCTCGTCGCGCGCCAGCCATTGCTCGATGCGCGCGAACTTGCGCGCGTCCTCGGGCGCGCGCGCTCTCAGCCTGCGCAGCTCGCCTGCCCAGGCAAGCCGGAGCGCTCGGGCATACCTTGCAAGCACGTCGTAGCGATAGGCGATGACCGCCTGCAAGGTGACCGGATCGACGGCGGGCTTGAGGGGCGCCACGTGCGGCGTCGGCGCAACGTGCTTCACGCGCGCCAGCCCGAGCGTCTCCAGGATGACGATGTACATCCAGCCGACGTCGAACTCGAACCACTTGCACGACAGCTTGGCCGAGGTCGGAAACGCGTGGTGATTGTTATGCAGCTCTTCGCCGCCGATCAGCACGCCCCAAGGCACGATATTGGTGCTCCAGTCGGGCGTAGGCCAGTTGCGGTAGCCCCAGTAATGGCCGACCCCGTTGATTACCCCCGCGGCCCAGAACGGGATCCACAGCACCTGGGTCAGCAGGATCAGCAGGCCCGGCAACAGGCCGAACAGCATCACGTCGGCCGCGCCGGTCAGGACGATTCCCACCACCTGGAAGCGGGAGTACAGATTGCGCTCGATCCAGTCGTTCGGCGTGCCATGGCCGTAGCGCTCCAGGGTCTCGGGCTTGCGCGCCTCTTTCACGTAGAGAAACACGCCCAGCCACAGTACCCGGTTGATGCCGTACACCTGCGGGCTGTGCGGATCGTCCGCGGTATCGCACTTGGCGTGGTGCTTGCGGTGCACCGCAGCCCACTCCCGGGTCACCATCCCCGTGGTCAGCCACAGCCAGAGACGGAAGAAGTGGCTCGCCAGCGGATGAAGCTCGAGCGCGTGGTGCGCCTGATGGCGATGCAGGAAGATCGTGACGGAAACGATCGTGACGTGGGTCAGCGCCAGCGCGACCAGCGCGTAGCCCCACCACGGAAGAACGAAAACGCCCCCGAACAGTAGTGAGTCCATGGCCGCTCCAATACCATTCCCATTTTCCGATAACGTTAGCAGCTGTTCCGGAGGGCCTCTTGATCCAACACAAAGAGCGCGCCGCGGGCGCCGTGATCTTCCGCCGCACTGCGCACGGGGTGCGCTACCTGGTGCTGCGCGCCTACGCAAACTGGGATTTCCCGAAGGGCATGGTCGAGGCCGGAGAGAGCGAATTTGACGCCGCGCGGCGCGAAGTTACCGAGGAAACCGGCCTCGCCGACCTGGATTTCCCGTTCGGCGATGCGAACCGCGAGACCCTGCCGTACGCGAACGACAAGGTCGCCCGCTATTACCTCGCCGAGACCGACCAGGCCGAGGTCACGCTGCCGGTGTCGCCCGAGCTCGGGCGGCCCGAGCACCACGAATGGCGCTGGGTCTCCTACGACGAGGCCGAGGAGCTGCTGCCGCCGCGCCTGTCGCGCGTGCTCGACTGGGCGCGCGCAACGATCGCGGTATGACCTTCGCTCAGGCGGCCTCGACCGCCTCGCGGTAGGCATGCCAGGCGCCGTGTCCGATCAGCGGCAGCGTCACCACCAGGCCGAGGTACCACGACGCGAAGCCCAGCCCGGTGAGCGCGACGATCATCGCTGCCCACAGCAGCATCGGCGCGAAGTTGAGCCGCAGCACGTTGAAGCTCACGATCATGGCAGAGATGACGTCCATGTTCCCGCGGTCCAGCAGCATGGGCAGCGAGACCGCCGAGGTGGCGAACACCAGCAGCGCCAGGCCGGAGCCGGCCGCCCCGTAGGCGAGCACGAAAAACCATGCCTCCGGCGAACGCGCCAGCTGGGCGATGAAATCGGCGGCACTCGGCACGCGGTCCGGAAAGAACAGCGCCACCATCACCACCGAAACCCGTATCCACACCGCCAGCGTCAGCATCAGGGCCAGCGCGAAGAACCCGATCGCGGGCGGATTCGCGCGCCACGCGCCGAGCGTCGGCGCGAGGCGCGGGGCCTCGCCCCGCTCGCGCCGGCGGCTGACGTCGTACAGCCCGATCGCCAGGAACGGGCCCACCAGCAGAAAGCCCGTGACGAATGCGAGCTCGACCGCATCGTCGTAGTGGCGCCTGAGCAGATAGCCCATCAGCGCCATTACGGCGCCGTAGAACAGGCTCGCCGCCGGCGCCGCGCGCAGGTCGGCCAGCCCGGCGCGCAGCCAGCGCCACGGTGCGTCCATGCCGATGCGGCGCACCTGCGGCCAGACGAAGGGCGGCGTATCGTAAAATCGTTGCGGCTCGTTCATCCCCACCCCATGACCGTCAGCGACAGCGTATTTTGCGACACCCATGCTCACGTATTCGGGCCTGAGCGAAGATACCCCTACAACCCTGCGCGCGCCTATACCCCGCCCGACGCCCCGCTCGAGGCCTGGTTCGCGCTGCACGCGAAGCTAGGCGTCGGACGCGGCGTGCTGGTGCAACCGAGCGTCTACGGCACCGACAACCGCGCGATCCTGGACGCGGTAGCACTGCACCCGCAGCGGCTGCGCGCGGTGGTCGCGGTCGGCGCGATGGTGAGCGACGCCGAGCTCGAGCGCCTGCACGGCGCCGGCGCGCGCGGAATCCGCGTCAACCTGGCCGACAAGGGCGGCAACCCGTTCGCCTCACCGGCCGAGCTCGAGCGCATCGCCGCGCGCATCGCGCCGCTAGGCTGGCACGTCGAGCTGCTGGCGCACGTGAATGAGATGGAGGAGTGGAAGGACGTGCTCGCGCGCCTGCCGCTGGATGTCGTGTTCGGCCACTACGGCTACATGCCGGTGGCGCTCGGCGCGGACCATCCGGCCTTTCGCGCCTTCCTTGCGCAGCTCGAACGCGGGCGCTGGTGGGTGAAGCTCACCGCGCCCTACCGCCTCACGGCGCGCAGCGCGTTGCCTTTCGACGACGTCGAGCCGTTCGCCCGCGCGCTCGCCGCCGCCTGCCCCGACCGGCTGCTGTGGGGCACCGACTGGCCGCACCCCTACATCCGGACCAAGGCCGTCTCGCCCGACGACGAGGGCATGTTCGCCCAGCTCATGCAGTGGATTCCCGACCCGGCGCTGAAGCGGCGCATGCTGGCCGACAATCCGGCCCGGCTGTACGGGTTCTGAGCTCAGGACAGCTTGGCGGGCAGCCAGAGCGCAATCTGCGGGAAGGCGATCAGCAGCGCGATCATCGTCATCAGCGTGATCACGAACGGCGCCGATCCGATGATGACGTCGTAGATCTGGCCGCGCGAGCGTACGCCCTGGACCACGAAGAGGTTGAAGCCGACCGGCGGGGTGATCAGCGCGGTCTCGATCAGCAGCATCATCAGCACGCCGAACCAGATCGGGTTGAAGCCCAGCCCTGCCACCACCGGAGTGATGATCGGCACCGTCGCCACCAGCATCGAGAGCGACTCCATGAACATGCCGAGCACGAGGTAGAACAGTACGATCACGATGATGGTACCGGTGGGCGACAGCCCGAAGCCGGTGACGTAGCTCATCACTTTGCCCGACAGTCCGATCGAGGTGATGATGAAATTGACGAAATAGGCCGCGATCAGGATCGCCATGATCATCGCGGTCGTCTTCATGGTGCCCTCGAAGGTGTCGCGCAGCATCGCCCACGACAGCCGCCGGCGCCAGGCCGCCAGGCCGAAGGCGGCCACCACGCCGAGCCCCGCCGACTCGGTCGGCGTCGCGACACCGCCGTAGATCGAGCCGATCACCACGATGAAGATCATGAGCGGCGGGATCAAGTCGGGAAGTGAGCGCAGGCGCGCGCCCCAGTCCGTTTCGACCTTGTGCCCGCCCCAGCGCGGGCGCGCGATGCAGCCGACGATCACCGTCAGCATGAACAGCACCGTCAGCACCACGCCCGGCAGGATGCCCGCCAGGTAAAGCTGCGGAATCGAGGTGTCCGTCAGCGCGCCGTAGACGATCATCGGGATCGACGGCGGGATCAGGATGCCGATCGTGCCGCCGGCGGCGATGGTGCCGAGATAGAGGCGCTCGTTGTAGCCGTACTTGTCGATCTGCTCCACCGCCACCGTGCCGATGGTGGCGGCCGTGGCCACGCTCGAGCCCGACACCGCCGCGAACAGCGTGCAGGTACCGATGTTGGAGTGCATCAGGCCGCCCGGCAGCCACGAGAGCCAGTGCGTCATCGCCGCGTACATCCGCTCGGCGATGCCCGAGCGGAGCAGGATCTCGCCCAGCAGGATGAACAGCGGGATCGCGAACAGGATGAAGTTGGTCGAGGTCGACCAGGTGATCTCGCCGATCGCCAGCCGCAAAGGCAGGAAGGAATAGGCGTAGTCGAGAATCACGCCGAGCACCAGCAGGCCGGCAGCGACGGGAATGCTGAGCGCCAGGATGGCGAGCAGGACGATGATGGCGGTCCAGACCAAGATCGCCCCTCAGTCCTTGTAGCGCTCGTGGTCGTGCAGAACTTCTTCCAACTCCTGCTGCGCGGTGCGCGGGCCGAGCAGCCGCTGCACGTCCTCCCAGCGTCCGCGCGCGAGAAGCATCACCGCGCGCACGAACAGCAGCAGCAGCACCGCCGAGAACAGCACGAATCCGGCCACCCACAGCAGCTGCGGGATCGCCAGCGGCGTCGCCAGCGGAGTCAGCGAATGGGCATCGACCTGGATCGAGTTGACAAGCACCTTGCCGCCCTGCCACGTGGTGAAGGCGGCGAACACCATGAAGGCGATCAGCGCGAGCATGTCGAGCAGCGCGCAGAGCCGCACCGGAAGCACCGTGTAGAGCGAGTCGATCCGCACGTGCGCGCGGTCGAGCAGCGTCAGCGCGAGCGCCCAGGCGGTGCCGATCGCCAGTACGTAGCCGGATATCTCGCTCGAGGCACCGATCGGGACGCCGAGCAGCTTCCTCGACAGCACGTCGACCGCGATCATGAACGCGGCCGCGGCGACCATCGCGCCGCCGAACCAGCAGCCGGCCCGCGCGACGAGTCGCGCGAGCCCGAGCAGCCTAGTCACTTCTTATCAGAGCTTGTCGAGCGGGATCTTGAGGTGCACGACCTTGCCGACGGTCTCGTTCCACTTCTCGGCGCATGCCTTGCCACAGCGCTTGCCCCAGTTGACCAGCACCACGTCCTGGACCAGCCTCTTCTTGCGCGCCTCGTCGGCCTTGGAGATCTTCACCAGGGTCATCTTGCCCGGCTTGCCCAGCGTGCACGAGCCCTTGCCGGTATTGCAATTGACGCCCTCCTCGGTCGCCTGCGCACCGATCTTCCACAAGTCGTTCTCGAGCTGCTTGAACTCCGTGGTGAAGAAGTCGCGCACCGAGGCCGGGTAGTTGTCCCAGCTGTTCAGGTTCGCACCTTCGTAGGCGATCGACCAGCCCACCGTGAGCGGGAACAGATACTTCGACACTTCGGGCCAGCCCGCGGTATTGCCCGACAGGGTGCCGGTCAGCGCGCAGTCGACCACCCCGCGCTGCAGCGCCGGAACCACCGACGGGAAGGGCATGGTCACCGTCTCGCCGCCCACCGCGCTGACAAAGTCGGTCTGGGTCTTGTTGAACACGCGAACCTTCTTGCCCTTCAGGTCGCTCAGGCCATTGATCTTGTCGCGGCACCAGAACACGATCGGCGGGTTCGGGGCGAGCAGCATCAGGCCGGTCTTGAACTTCGCCTTCATGTGCTCGGCCATCACCGGCTTCCAGGCTTCGCAGGCCTTGCGCGCGGTGTTGATGTCGTTGGTGATGCCGGCCAGGTCGCAGCCTTCGAACACCGGATCCTCGCCCGCCATCTTGCTGATGTCGGAGGCGGCGAAGTCGGTCACCCCGAGCTGGGTCATGTGCAGGATCTGGAAGTCGTTCACCCCCAGAACGTCCATGTTGTTGTAGTCCGCGGTGATGCGCCCGCCCGAGTCCTTCTCGATCTTCTCGGTCCAGAACGGCCGCTCGACGCGCTTGGTCTGCGCAAGGTTGCTGAAGTAGCCGATGACCTTGACGTGGGTCTTGGGCAGCTCGGCGCCGAGCGCCGGCGCAGCGAGCAGAGCGGACGCGGCCAGCGCCGACGCCCAAGTGGCGAGCGATTTCATGTCGGGTTCTCCTCCGGAACGGGTTCGCGCGCAGCTTAGAACGGGCGGGCGAGAAGCGTCAATGGCGCGGGTTGACGTGTTCGCAAAGCGGGCGGAACATCGTCGCATGGCCATCGCCCGAGCCGTCCGAGCCGAGGTTTTCGACCGCGCCGATCCGCGCGCCACGCGTCGCGCGATCCGCGCCGGCGCGCACCTCACCCAGACCGCGGGGCTCGCTCCCGGCTACGTGCAGGGAAACGTCTGCATCCTGCCGCGCGACTTCGCGCACGACTTCTTCGTCTACTGCCAGCGCAATCCCAAGCCCTGTCCGCTGCTGGCCGCCTCCGATCCGGGTGACCCGGGGCTGCCGGCGCTGGGCGAGGACCTCGACATCCGCACCGACGTGCCGAGCTACCGCGTGTTCCGCGACGGCGAGTACGTCGAGGACGTGGACGACATCCGCGACCTGTGGCGCGGCGACCTGGTCGCCTTCGTGCTGGGCTGCTCGTTCTCGTTCGAGGAGGCGCTGCTCGAGGCCGGCGTGCCGCTGCGCCACATCGCCGAGGGCAAGGGCGTGCCGATGTACCTCACGAACATGGAGACCGCGCCCGCGGGGCGGTTCCGCGGCGGCATGGTGGTGTCCATGCGTCCGTTCGCTCCGGCCGACGCGATCCGCGCGGTGCAGATCACCACGCGCTTTCCGACCGTGCACGGCGCGCCGGTCCACATCGGCAAGCCCGAGCTGCTCGGCATCGAGGACCTCTCCAGGCCCTGGGTCGGCGATCCGACCGAGGTGCGGGACGACGAGTTGCCTGTGTTCTGGGCCTGCGGCGTCACGCCCCAGTCCGCGGTGCGCCACGCGCGCCCGCCGCTATGCATCACCCACACGCCGGGGCACATGCTGGTCACCGACCTGAAGAACGCAAGCCTCGCAGTCCTCTAGGAGCAAACCCGTGCAGCACTCGAAATGGACGATCGGCGGCGAGTACATGGAAAGCTGCAACTGCGACTACCTGTGCCCGTGCATCTACACCAACCCGCAGGCGCCGGTCACCTACGACCAGTGCACCTCGCTGCAGGTCTACCGCATCGATCGCGGGCATTGCGGCGACGTCGTCCTCGACGGCCTCGCCTTCGCCCTGGTGATCCGCTCGGGCAAGGTGATGGCCGACGGCAACTGGGTGCTGGGCGCGGTGATCGACGAAAAAGCGGACGAAGCGCAGCGCGACGCGCTCGGCGCGATCGTGAGCGGCCACGCGGGGGGCATCCCGGCGCGCATCCGCGAGGTCCTGGTGAGCGATTTCCGCGGCGTCGAGGTGCGCCCGATCGAGTTCCGCATGGACGGGCTCAAGCGCTCGGCCTCGATCCCCGGGCTGCTCGAGTTCGCGATCGAGGGCGTCGCGTCGCGCGCCAACAACGGCGATCCGCTCTATCTCGACAATACCGCGCATCCGGCCGGCCGCAGGCTGGCGCTCGCGCGCTCGAGCGAGACCCACGTGCACGGCTTCGGCCTCGAGCTCGACATGGCGGCGCAGGGCAACAACGGCCATTTCGCGCCCTTCAGCTGGGCGGGTTAGCCGATTCTTCTCAGCTTAAGCGACGCGCAGCTCGCCTACGGCCTGCTGCCGCTCCTGGACGGCGCCTCGCTCGCGGTGCGCGAAGGCGAGCGCATCGGCCTCATCGGCAGGAACGGCAGCGGAAAGTCCTCGCTGCTGGCGGTGATCGCCGGCCGCGCCCAGCTCGACGGCGGCGAGCTGCGCCGCCGCGACGGCCTGCGCGTGGCGCTGGTCGAGCAGGAGCCCGTGCTGCCGCCCGCGGCGAGCCTGCGCGAGAGCCTCATCGCGCGCGGCGCGCTGGAGGCGATCCGCGACGAGCGCGAGCGCTGGCGCGCCGAGGCGCGCCTGACCGAGTTCCTGCACCGCTTCGGCATCGACGGCGAGCTCCCGCCGGGGGAGGCTTCGGGCGGCGAGAAGAAGCGCGCCGCCCTTGCGCTGGCCTTCGCGCTCGAGCCCGACCTGGTCCTGCTCGACGAGCCGACCAACCACCTCGACATCGACGGCATCGCGTTGCTCGAGCAGGCGCTGGCGAAGGGGCCGGCGGCGATCGTGGTTACCCACGACCGCTGGTTCCTCGACCGCTTCGCCACGCGCATCGTAGAGCTCGACCGCGGCGTGCTGCGCTCCTACGAGGGTAACTTCTCCGACTACGCGCGCATCAAGGAGAGTGAGGTCGCCGCCGAAGAGCTCGCGACCCGGAAATTCGACAAGTTCTGGCGCGAGGAAGAAGCCTGGATCCGCAAGGGGATCGAGGCGCGCCGCACCCGCAACGAGGGGCGGGTGCGCAGGCTCGAGCGGCTGCGCCGCGACCGCGCCGAGCGGCGCGAGCGGCTGGGCGAAGTGAAGCTCGCGATCGACGCCGGCGGGCGCAGCGGCAAGCAAGTCGCCGAGCTCGAGGGCGTCGGCAAGCGCTTCGGCGAGCGCAGCATCGTGCGCGACCTGTCGCTGCTGATCCGGCGCGGCGACCGCATCGGCCTGATCGGGCCGAACGGCGCAGGCAAGACCACCCTGATCCGAATCATCCTCGGTGCGCTCGCGCCGGACGCGGGCACCGTGCGGCTGGGCGCCAACGTGGTGCCGGCCTACTTCGACCAGATGCGCGAGCAGCTCGACCCCGACAAGACCGTGGCCGAGACCGTCAGCCCGGGCTCGGACTGGGTCGAGGCCGGCGGGGCGCGAAAGCACGTGCTGTCCTATCTCGCGGATTTCCTCTTTCCGCCGCGGCGCGCCGATGCGCCGGTGCGCATGCTCTCGGGCGGCGAGCGCAACCGCCTGCTGCTCGCGCGGCTGTTCGCGCGGCCGGCCAACGTGCTGGTGCTCGACGAGCCGACCAACGACCTCGACCTGGAGTCGCTCGAGCTGCTCGAAGCGGCCCTGCAGGACTACACGGGCACGCTGCTGCTGGTGAGCCATGACCGCGCCTTCCTCGACAACGTGGTCACCCAGACCCTCGCGGCCGAGGGCGGCGGCGCATGGCGCGAATACGTCGGCGGCTACAGCGACTGGCTGCGCCAGCGCGGCGAGCCGCAGAAGAAGGTGTCGGGCGAAAAGAAAAGCTTCCCCGAGGAAAGAACGCGACCGCGAGCAAAACTCTCCTATAAGGAAACCCGGGAGCTCGAGCGGCTGCCGGGCGAGCTCGAGGCGCTGGAGGCCGAGCAGCACGCGCTCGCAGCGAAGATGAGCGATGCGGACTACTACCGCCAGGCCCCGGAGGCGATCCGCAACGACCAGCGCCGCACCGAGGAGCTCGAGGCGCTGATCCATGCCGGGCTCGAGCGCTGGGAAGCGCTCGAGGCGAAAGCGAAGGCCGCCGCCTCCTAGCGGCCGAGCATCCGGTCCAGCTCGCCGCGCGCCATCAGCCGCTCGAGGTCGTCGGCGCCGCCGACCAGCACGCCGCGCACGAACACCATCGGGAAAGTCGGCCAGCCGGTCCACATCTTGAGCGCGTTGCGCCGCCGCCAGCCGGAGAGGTAGCTGCCGTGAGCGATGTACTTGTATTCCAGCTTCGCGTTGTCGAGCAGCCTGCGCGCCTTCTTCGGAAAAGGGTTCTGCGCCATGCCGACCACCACGATGTCGTTCGCCGCCGCGGCTTCGATCACCTCGCGCACGAAGTCAGCGTGGTGCGCGGCGATCCGGTCCCGCACCGCTTCGTGGATGTGTTCCTCGTCCAGGATGCTTCTGCTCATTGGCCCTAGTCTAGAATGCCCGCTTCATCCAGAGCGAGAATCATATGGCATCCACCACCACCGCAAGCGGACTGAAGATCGAGGAAGTCGTCGAAGGCAGCGGCGCTGAAGCCGCCGCGGGCCAGAAAGTCACCGTGCACTATACCGGCTGGCTCACCGACGGCGTGATCAAGGGCCGCAAGTTCGACTCCAGCAAGGACCGCGGCGACCCGTTCGACTTCCCGCTCGGCGCCGGCCACGTGATCAAGGGCTGGGACGAGGGCGTACAGGGCATGAAGGTCGGCGGCACCCGCCTGCTCACCATCCCGCCCGCGCTCGGCTACGGTGCGCGCGGCGCCGGCGGCGTGATCCCGCCCAACGCCACCCTGCTGTTCGAGGTCGAGCTGCTGAAAGTCAGCTGACACCCTCGGGGCGATTCCCGGCGCTCTTCAGCAGCTCTTAAGGCTGATGTAGGACGTTGAGGCGCAAGGAGTCGCCATGCTTCGAGACCGCCTAAATCGCGAAGGGACATACCGGCTCACCCTGACAAGCCTCGTCGCGCTGATCCTGTGCGCGATGGTGGCGGGCGTGATCCTGGAGCGGCAGGTGCTCGCGGACTTCGATCCACGCGCTTCGGCCATTGCGTCGAAGCTCGATTTCGGGCTCATGGCCCGGGCGGCGCAGCTGATCGAGCGACACTACGTGGACCGCGGCGCCATCCGTCCGCGGCGCATGACCTACGCCGCGATCAGCGGCATGGTGGATTCGCTCGGAGACACCGGGCACAGCACCTTTCTCACGCCCGCGATGGTGCGCGCGGACGAGCAGGTGCTGAAGGGACGCTTTCACGGCATCGGCGCCGAAGTGCGCATGCGCGACAAGCAGGTGGTGATCGTCGCCCCGCTCGACGGCTCACCGGCGCAGAAGGCGGGGCTGCGCGCAGGAGACATCATTTTCAAGGTCGACGGCCGCGGCGTCGCCGGAGAAACGCTCGAGCAGGTGGTGGACAGCATACGCGGGCCCGCGGGAACGAAGGTCGCGCTTTCGATCCGCGAGCCGCGCACTGACCGCACCCGCACTGTCGACCTGGTCCGGGCGGACATCCACGAGCAGCGCGTCAGCTGGCACTTCGTGCCGGGAACCCGGATCGCGGACCTTCGCATCGCCGCCTTCAGCGAAGGCACCGCGAAGAGCCTGCGCCAGGCGGTCGACGCGCTGCGCTCGGCCGGCGCGCAGGCGCTGGTGCTCGACCTGCGGGACGACCCGGGGGGATTGCTCACGCAGGCGGTGGCCGTCGCGAGCGAGTTCCTGCAGGGCGGCAACGTCCTGATCGAGAAGGACTCCCGCGGCAAGCTGAAACCCATGGCGGTCGAGGCGCGGAAAGACCGGCTGCGGCTTCCCATGGTGGTGCTGGTCAACGCCGGAACCGCGAGCGCGGCGGAAATCGTCTCCGGCGCACTGCAGGACGTCAAGCGCGCGGTCATCGTCGGCGAGAGAACCTTCGGCACCGGGACGGTGCTCGAGGAGTTCGGCCTGCCGGGCGGATCGGCGCTGATGCTGGCGGTGCGGGAATGGCTCACGCCCGCCGGACACACCATCTGGCACAAGGGCATCGTGCCGGACGTGAAGGTGGCGCTCGGCGCCGGCGCGGCGCCGGTTTTTCCCGGGAGGCTCGCGGCGCTCAGCCCGGCGCGGCTCGCGGCGAGCCGGGACGCGCAGCTGCTCAAGGCGCTCGCGCTGCTGCGATAGCGCGGGCGGCAGCGCCCGGCGCCCGTTCAGGCGACTTTCTTCGCCCGCTCCCCGAGCAGGCCCGCGTCGACCAGCGCCCGGCGCACGCGCTCGATCTCCGCGGGCGGCAGTTTCGCCAGCGGCGGGCGCACGACGGCCCGCGGCAACTTGCCGAGCAACACCAGCGCCTCCTTCATGCGGTTGTGCATGTCGACCCAGGGCTCGCTGTAGAACACCTCCGCGGTGGGCCAGATGCGGTCGTTGATGCGCCGCGCTTCGGCGAGGTCGTTCGCCTGAACCGCGCGCCAGAGCTGCGCCTGAAGGTCGGCGATCACCGAGCCGCTGCCCGAGAGCAACCCGTTGCAGCCGAGCACCAGCGAGCTCATCAGCCAGGCACTGTGGGTGGTCAGCACATTGACCGCGGGCTTGCGCGACTGAAGCACGCGGATGTGGCGCTCGTGCAGCTGCGGGTTGGAGCACCAGTCCTTGATCGCGCGCACGCTCGGCGCCGCGTCCAGGATCTCGAGCAGCGTGGCGAGCGGATAGCCCTGCCCGCCGGCGAGCGGATACTGGAACAGGATGATCGGCAGGTCGCTCGCGTCGGCGACGCGGCGGAAGTGATCGACCGCCATTTCCGGGCGCTGACCGAAGGTGAACACGCCCGAGGGGAACACCAGCAGCGCCGAGGCGCCGCCGTCTTGCGCCATTCTCGCGATGCGCGCCGCCTCGGTGCCGTTCTCGGCGTAGACGCCGTTGACGACCGGCATGCGCGCGCCGACCTCGTCGACGGTGACCGCCAGCACGCGCTTTTGCTCCTCGAAGCTGCACGAGGCGACTTCCGAGGCGTGCGCGTTGGTGGTGACCGCCGAGACGCCTTCGACCGCGCAGACGTCCTTCAGGTGCGCGCGGTAGGACGCTTCGTCGATCGAGAGATCTTCGTTGAACGGCAGCAGCACGGCGGGGATCACCCCGTGCGGAATCCAGCCCGGTTGTTTCGCCATGATCGCCTCCCGCGCGGACGGCATTCGACGCGGCCATTGTAAACTGGCCCGATGCCGCTCGAAACGCCCCACGCCCCGCCGCCGTCGCTGCGCCAGCTGCTGGCCGACTTCGGCAGCACCTACGCTGTCAACGGGCTGGTCGCGTTCATCTTCGCCGCCTCGGGACCGGTCGCGATCATCCTCGCGGTCGGCACGCGCGGCGGGCTGTCGGAGTCCGACCTCGCGTCGTGGATCTTCGGCGCGTTCTTCCTCAACGGCCTGGTAAGCATCGCGGTGTGCTGGTGGTACCGCCAGCCGATGGTGTTCTTCTGGACCATCCCCGGCGCGGTCCTGGTCGGCCCGGCGCTCGGGCACCTGAGCTTCCAGCAGGTGATCGGGGCCTACCTCGCCACCGGCGTGCTGATGCTCGCGCTCGGCCTGTCGGGCTGGGTCAAGCGCTGCATGGACGCGGTGCCGATGCCGATCGTGATGGGGATGGTCGCGGGCGTGTTCCTGCGCTTCGGCCTCGACCTGGTGTACTCGATCCGGGACGCGTTCTGGATCGCCGCGCCGATGGCGGTCGCTTTCTTCGCGCTCGCGGCGATGCCGCGCCTGGGGCGCCGGCTGCCGCCGCTGATCGCCGCCATGATCGTCGGCGGCGCGATGATCGCCGTGCTCGGGCGCTTCGACCTGCACGGCCAGGCGATGGCCGCGCTGGCGCGGCCGAACTTCTACGTCCCGGTATTCTCCTGGCAGGCGATGGTCGAGCTCGTGGTGCCGCTCGCGGTGACGGTGCTGGTGGTTCAGAACGGCCAGGGCATCGCGGTCCTGCGCGCCACCGGCCACGAGCCGCCGATCAACGCGATCACCGCCGTATGCGGCCTGGGCTCGCTCGTCACTGCCTGTGTCGGGACCGTGTCGACCTGCCTCACCGGCCCGGTCAACGCCATCATCACCGCCTCCGGCGAGCGCGAGCGGCACTACACTGCGGGCATCCTGGTCGGCGTGCTCGCGCTCGGCTTCGGGCTGCTCTCGCCGCTGTTCACCCACCTGCTGCTCGCCACGCCGAAGCCGTTCATCGGCGCGCTGGCCGGGCTGGCGATGCTGCGCGTGCTGCAGACCTCGTTCGTGGTCTCGTTCAGCGGCAAATTCACCTTCGGCGCGCTGGTGACGTTCCTGGTCACCGTCGCCGACGTGCCGATCTTCAACGTCGGCGCCGCCTTCTGGGGCCTGGTGTTCGGCTTCGCCGCGTCCTGGCTGCTCGAGCGCGGCGACTTCAAGAAGTAAAACCGGGGACAGACCCCGATTTCCGCCGTAACGCCATGATCTGCGGGAAGGAAATCGGGGTCTGTCCCCGGTTTTCTCAGAGCACGGCGGACGCGCCGCCGTCGAGGTTGATGCTGCTGCCGCTGACGTAGCTCGCTGCGTCCGACGCCAAGAACGCGATCACGTTGGCGACTTCCTCCGCACGCCCCACGCGCCCGAGCGGGATGTCCTTGCCCATCGCGGCGTAGAGCTGCTCGATGTCGACGCCGGTCCTGGCCGCCTTCGCCTCGTGCTGCCCGGCGCGCACCAGCCCGATGCACACTGTGTTGACCAGGATGTTGTCGGGCGCGAGCTCCTTCGACAGCGCCTTGGTGAAGGCGAGCCCCGCGGCGCGCGTGACCGTGGTCGGCATCGACTTGGCGCGCGGCTGCTTGGCGCCGATATTGGTGAGATTGACGATCCGCCCGCCGCCCTGCCGCTTCATGTGCGGGATCGCGAGCCGCGCGAGGCGGATCGCGGCGAAAAGCTTGAGCTCGAAGTCGGCCTGCCAGATCGCGTCGGTCGCCGCGGCGAACTCGCCGGTGGCAGAAGTGCCGGCGTTGTTGATCAGGATGTCGAGCCGGCCGAAAGCCTCGAGGGTCTGCGCCACCACCCGCTCGCAGTCCGCCGCCTTGCTCACGTCGGCCTGGACCGCCGCGACGCGGCCTTCCGCGGCGCGGATTTCGGCCACGGTCTGATCCAGGCGCTCGCGTCCGCGCGCCGCTATTGCGACTGCAGCGCCCTCGCGCGCGAGCAGCCGCGCGGTCGCCCGGCCGATGCCCTGCGTTGCACCGGTGACGATCGCGACCTTGCCTTTCAGTCCGAGCTCCATGTCGATCTCCAGAATTCTTCCCAAAGGGGCTCGCAGTTTGCCGCAGTTTCGCGTAGAGTGCGCCCCTTGCTGCGTTGCAGCACCGCCTCCTGGCGGTCAACTGTTGGCTGTCCCGCCCCTCTCGCAGTCCCGTCGAAAGCGCTCCTTTCGGTTTGGCATCGCGGCTTCAGGTTGGCGCCGATGACACGAAAGGAATATCCAATGAGCTTCTCGACGCTCGGGCTGCACCCGTCCCTCACCGAAACCCTCGCTGCGCTCGGCTACACCGAGCCCACCGCCGTGCAGCGCGCCGCGATTCCGGCGGTGCTCGCCGGCGGCGACCTGCTGGTGTCCTCGCAGACCGGGAGCGGCAAGACCGCCGCTTTCATGCTGCCGGCGCTCCAGCGCCTGCTCGCGTCGCGCGCGTCCGGCGCGCCGTGCGGCGGCGCAGGCCCGCGCGTGCTGGTGCTCGCGCCCACCCGCGAGCTGGCGCTGCAGGTGCAGAAGGCGACCCACGGCTACGGCTCGCGCCAGCGCCTGCGCACCGCCTGCCTGGTCGGCGGCGTGTCCTACGGCCTGCAGCTGAAGCAGCTCTCGCGGCCGGTCGATATCATCATCGCCACCCCCGGGCGGCTCAAGGACCACCTCGAGCGCGGCCGCATCGACTTTGCGCAGCTCGAGCTCCTGGTGCTCGACGAAGCCGACCGCATGCTCGACATGGGGTTCCAGGAGGATATCGATGCGATCGTTGCGCGTACCCCGGCTGCGCGCCAGACGCTGCTGTTCTCGGCCACGCTCGAAGGCGTGGTCGGCCGCCTGGCGCGCCGCGTGACGCGCGAAGCCAGGCGCATCGACATCGCCCGCGAGGCCGCGCGTGCGCCAAAGATCGAGCAGCGCGCGCTCTACACCGACGATCTGGCGCACAAGAACCGGCTGCTCGACGTGATCCTGCGCGACGTCGACCTGAAGCAGGCGCTGGTGTTCACCGCCACCAAGCGCTCGGCCGAGGAGCTCTCGGGCTCGCTCGTGCGTCAGGGCTTCGCCGCCGGCGCGCTGCACGGCGACATGCGCCAGCGCGAGCGCAACTCGACCCTTCAGCACCTGCGCGACGGGCGCATGCGAGTGCTGGTGGCGACCGACGTCGCCGCGCGCGGGATCGACGTCCCCGGCATCACCCACGTAATCAATTTCGACGCGCCGCGCCAGGCCGAGGACTACGTGCACCGAATCGGCCGCACCGGCCGCGCCGGCCGCACCGGCATCGCGCTGACGCTACTGAGCCACCGCGAGAAGCATCTGGTGCGCGACATCGAGCGCTACACCGGCGCCGCGCTGCGCGTGGCGGTCATCCCCGGGCACGAGCCTTCGGCGCGCGGCGCGGCGCGCCCGTTCCGCCGCCGCTAGGACCTGCTCAGGCGAGGTTGCCGGCGACGTAGTGCTCGAGCTGCTGGATGATCTCCTTCTGCTCGGAGATGATGTCCTTCACCAGGTCGCCGATCGAGATCACGCCGACAATGCGCCCGCCGTCCACCGCCGGCAGGTGGCGCAGGCGGTTCTGCGTCATCAGCGCCATGCACTCCTCGCTGGTCTGGTCTGGGCGCACGGTCATAACGGGCGCGGTCATGATGTCGCGCACCGGCGTGTCGCGCGAGGAGCGCGCCATCAGCGCAACTTTGCGCGCGTAGTCCCGCTCGGTGATCATTCCGACGATCTCCTCGCCAGCGAGCACTACCAGCCCGCCGACGTTGCGCTCGGCCATCAGCTTGACCGCCTCCAGCACCATGGAGTCGGGCTTGATCGTGGCGACCCGCTGATCGGGTTTGGACTTCAGAATCTGCGCGACGGTCGTCATCGGCAACCTCCATTGAAGTACGCGGGAAAAGTGTGCGCGTCCCGTCAGCTTACCGCAAGGGGGCAACCTCACCCCGCGAGCGCGGCCCAGGCACTCGGGGGAAGAATGCGAAACGGCGTGCGCCGCGCCAGCTCGAGTAGCGCGCGGTCCTTGGTCAGCAGCAGGTCGGCGCCGCAATCGCGCGCGAGCTCGAGGAACTTCTGGTCGTCCGGGTCGCGGCAGGCCGGCAGCGCGCCCGCGGCCGACGCGGCGTGCCCGCCGCGGCTCGCGACCCGCCGGCACTCGGCGAGGCAGGCGGCCTGCGCTGCCGCGTCGAGGCGGAGCCGCCCCAGCGGATAGGCGAGCACGCGCACCAGCTCCGCCTCGCAGGCGGCATCGATGAACACACGGGCGCGGCCCTGATCCACCGCGGCTCGCAGCGACGCCACCTCCGCATCGCCGAACACCAGCCAGTCGAGCCAGACGTTGGTGTCAATGACCAGGCGCATGCCAGCAAGGGTACCGCAGCCTCCGGTATGCTCCGCGTTTTCGCCATCCGTCTCGGGGAGGAATCATGCCGGCCGTCGTCAACCACGCCAAACGCCAGCTGCGCGAGGGCAAGCTCGCGATCGGACTTGGCCTGCGCCAGGCGCGCACCGTGGATAGCGCGCAGCTGTTCAAGACTGCGGGCTTCGACTGGCTTTTCATCGACTGCGAGCACGGCTCGATGAACCTCGATACCGCGGCGCAGATCTCGGCCGCGGCGCTCGCGGTGGGCATCACGCCGGTGGTGCGGGTGCCTGGACTCGAGCACCATCACGCCTCGCGCGCGCTCGACAACGGTGCGCAGGGCATCGTCTTCCCCCACATCGACACGCCCGAGCAGGCGCGGCAGGTCGCCGACTACTGCCGTTTTCCGCCCGCGGGGCGCCGCTCGATGGGCGGCGCGCTGCAGCAGACCGGCTTCGCTCCGCAGCCGGTGGGCGAGACGGCGAAGCAGGTCAACGAGGAAACGCTGGTGGTGGTGATGATCGAGTCGCCGCAGGGCGTGGCGAACGCCGAGGCGATCGCCGCGGTGCCGGGCGTCGACGCGCTGCTGATCGGCACCAACGACCTGACCTTCGAGATGGGCATCCCGGGCAAGTTCGACGACCCGCGCGTGGCCGACGCGTATGCCGACGTGATCGCCGCCTGCAGGAAGCACGGCAAGCACCCGGGCATGGGCGGCATGTACACCCCCGAGCTGCTCGAGCGCCACATCGGGATGGGCGCGCGGCTGATCCTTTCCGGGTCGGACTTCGCGCTGCTGATGCAGGCCGGCAGCACGCGCGCGGCGCTGGTGCGCGGCTTCGAGGCCCGCGCACGATGACGGAGCGCAAGGCGGTGCCCGCGACCAAGCACGTCAAAATGCCCGGCAAGTTGGTGATGGTCGGCTTTGGCTCGGTCGGCCAGGGCGTGCTTCCGCTGCTGCTGCGGCACCTCAAGATTCCGCGCTCGCACGTGATCGTGATCACCGCCCATGAGCGGGGTGCGCGCGAAGCGACGCGTTACGGCGTCACCTTCATGGTCAACGCCCTCACGCGCGGCAACATCCGCGCGGTGCTCGACCCCATACTCAAACCGGGCGACTTCCTGCTCAACGTCTCGGTCGACGTCTCGAGCGTCAACCTGATCGAGCTCTGCCAGGCCAAGGGCGTGATGTACCTCGACACCTGCATCGAGCCCTGGGCCGGCGGCTACGTCGACCGGCGCCTGTCGCCCTCGCAGCGCTCGAACTACGCGCTGCGCGAGGCGGCGCTGGCGCTCAACAGGAAGCACCGGCACGGCGCCACTGCGGTGCTCACCCACGGCGCCAACCCGGGGCTGGTGTCGCACTTCGTCAAGCGCGCGCTGCTCGACATCGCGCGGGCCACCAAGCTGCGCGTGCCGCGCCCCCACAACCGCGAGAAGTGGGCCGAGCTGGCCGAGAAGCTGGGCATCAAGGTGATCCATATCGCCGAGCGCGACACGCAAAAGGCGGTACCGGACAAGCGCCACGGCGAGTTCGTCAACACCTGGTCGGTCGACGGCTTCGCCGGCGAAGGCTGCCAGCCCGCCGAACTCGGCTGGGGCAGCCACGAGAAGGAATTCCCGCGCGACGGCGGGCGGCACAGCTTCGGCTCGGGCTGCGCGATCTACCTCGAGCGCCCCGGCGCCTCGACCCGGGTACGCACCTGGACCCCGATGGAGGGGCCGTTCCACGGCTTCCTGGTCACCCACAGCGAGTCGATCTCGATCGCCGATTACCTCACCATCAAGAGCGGCGAGCGGCTGCGCTACCGGCCGACGGTGCACTACGCCTACCATCCCTGCGACGACGCGGTGCTGTCGGTGCACGAGCTGGCAGGCAGGAACTGGAAACCGCAGGAGCGCCAGCGCGTGCTGATGCGGGAGATCGTCGACGGCGTGGACGAGCTCGGCGTGCTGTTGATGGGGCATGCCAAGGGCGCCTACTGGTTCGGCTCGCAGCTCTCGGTACAGGAAGCGCGGCGGCTGGCTCCGCACAACAACGCCACCTCCCTGCAGGTGTGCTGCGCGATCCTGGGCGGCATCGTGTGGGCGGTCGAGAACCCGCGCCGCGGCATCGTCGAGCCCGACGAAATGGACCACGAGCGCGTGCTCGAGATCGCCGCTCCTTACCTCGGCAAGCTGACCGGCGCCTACAGCCAGTGGACGCCGCTGGTCGACCGCGGGCTGCTGTTCCCCGAGGACGTCGACCACGAGGACCCCTGGCAGTTCAAGAATTTCCGCGTCGACTGAGCGGGTTCGCGAGCGGGGTCAGGCCCCGTGATGGGTTTCGACCATGATGCCGATCCTCTTCAGTAACGGCGTCGGCAGGTCGCCGCCGGCGCACACGATTACCGCGTCGTTCGGCATCTCGCGTTCGGTCTTGCCGGCGCGGATGCGGATCCGGTCCCCCTGGATGGCGGTGATCTGGGACTCCAGCATCAGCGTGACCCGCTCTTCGGCCAGGGCCTGTTCCAGGCGCTTGCGGTTCTTGAGCTTGACCCGGTTGAACGCCGCGCCCCGGTAGGTAAGCAAAACGCCCGTCCCGGGCTCGCGGCAGAGATCGAGCGCCGCCTCGAGCGCGCTGTCGCCGCCGCCTACCACTGCGACGCGCTTGCCCTGATACTGCTCCGACTCGATCAGTCGGTAGACCACCTTGGGCAATTCTTCGCCCGGAACGCCGAGTTTGCGGGGCGTCCCGCGCCTGCCGATCGCAAGCAGCACGCTGCCGCAGCGATAGCTGTGCTTCGCGGTGCGCACGACAAAGCCCTTTCCGTCGCGCCTGATCTCTTCCATGCGCTCGTTGTAATGGATCGGCAACGGCACTTTCGCCATGACGTCCTGCCATAGCTTCATCAGCCCTTCCTTGCTCACCTCGCGCATCCTGATCTTGCCGATGAAGGGCAAATTCATCGGCGCGGTCATTACGATCTTGTTGCGCGGATAGTGATAGGTCGTGCCTCCGATCGAGTCCTCCTGCTCCAGCGTCACGAATTTCAAACCCTGCTTGCGCGCGGCGAGGGAAGCAGAGATGCCGGCAGGGCCCGCGCCGATGATCACGAGGTCGAACTCGGCCTCGCCGCGCGGCCGCTTGGTGATGTACTCGATCGCTCGAGTGCCTTGCTCCGCGGCTTTGCGGATCAGGCCCATGCCGCCGAGCTCGCCCGCAATGAAGATGCCCGGCACGTTGGTCTCGAAGTTGGGATTCACCTTCGGGATGTCCACGCCGCGGTCCACGGTGCCGAACACGAGCTTGATCGCCTTCATCGGACACGCGCTCTCGCAGGCCCCGTGGCCGATGCAGACCGCCGGATTCACGAGGGTGCCCTTGCCGTTGACGATCCCGATCGCCTGCTCCGGGCAGGCCTTCACGCAGGCGCCCGAGCCGAAGCACTTGGCGAGGTTGAACTCGGGATGCAGCGTCGGCGGCTCGAGCAGCCCGCTGTCGGCCGCCTCATCGAGAACGCTATAGGACAACTCCTGATGCCTGGACCGCGAGCGGCTGTAGATAAGAACCAGCAGCAGAAGCGGAACAAGGTACAGGGCGTAGTAGTACGAGACCGCGGGCATTGCGCGAATTATCTACCAACCGACCAAGGGGAAGAGTGGCGAGAATTCTCATATACCGACAGCGGCTGCGAAAAAAGTCACGCCAGCGAGCAATCGTCGTGCAGCGGCGACGCGTACCAATGGTCGTGCAGCGGCGACGCGTACGCGAGCACGACCTCAGGCTACTATAGGCAACTCTATGGACAGAACTTCTGAGGTCGCCCTTTTTCCGCCGCATCGCATGAGTTCGGCGACGATCCCCTCCGAACTGGTCGGCCGGCCGCTATCGCCGTGGCAGCGCATCCTGCTCTACGTTACCGGCGGGGCGGTACTGGCGCTGGCGCTATGGGTATGGCTGGCGCGCCCCTACACTCCCGGCTCGCGCCTCGGCTACGACCTCGGCCTGGTCGGCGGCTGCATGACGCTCGCGCTGCTCTTGTATCCGCTGCGCAAGCACTGGCGACGCCTGCACAATTTCGGCTCGCTGCGCGCATGGTTCATCGTGCATCTCGTCTTCGGGATCTGCGGTCCGCTGCTGGTCGTCTTCCATTCCGGCTTTCGCCTGCATTCCTTCAACGCCAGCGTCGCGTTCTGGTGCATGATAACCGTCGCGCTGAGCGGGGGGGCGGGGCGCTACATCTATCTGCGCGTCTACAGCAATCTCTCGCGCACCAACGCGCTGCTCTGGGAATACGAGGGATCGATGGAGTCGACTGGCGAGGAGATTCACCCGCTTGACCTCGTGCCCCGCGTCCGGCAATGGCTCGAGGACTATCGCAGACACCCGTTCGCCAGGCGCAGCAGCTGGTTCGAGAAATTGAGGCGCGTGTTCGCGTCGCCAAAACGCGGCAGGCGCAGGTCGCGGCGCGCGCGCCGTCTGGTCCTTGAAGCGCTCAAGCGCCATGCGAAGCGCATGGGCTGGCCTGCACAGAAGCTGGCCCGGGAAGAGCGCGCGGTCGACCAATTGGTCGTCGATTACGTCCAAACGGTCGATGCAGCGGTAAGGCTGTCGTTCTGGGAGCGCGTGTTCTCGGCCTGGCATATTCTGCACGCGCCGGTGGTATACGTCCTCGTCATCAGCGCGGTGGCGCACGTCGTCGCGGTTCATGTCTACTGATGCTGCGCCGACTGCTTGTCCGGCTATGCGGGGTGATCATTTGGGCAGCGCCCCTGGGCGGCGGACTCCACGCGCAGACGCTGGAAGGCGTGCTGTTGCCGGGTCCGGTCGTCGCAGGCCATGCCAAGCTTGAGCAGGACTGCCGCAAGTGCCATGTTCCTTTCGACAAGGCAGCCATGCAGCGCCTGTGCGCCGACTGCCACAAGAAGATCGCAGCTGATATTCGCGATCACACGCACTTCCATGGCCGACTGAAAGACACGAACTGCCGCAGCTGTCACACCGATCACAAGGGCCGCAAGGCGAACATCACGGTTCTGGATCCCGACACCTTCGACCACAATCAGACGAACTACCCGCTCGAAGGCGGACACAAGAAGATCGCTCGCAAATGTTCGAGTTGCCACGCGCCGAGGGCCAAGTACCGCGACGCGCCGCACGCCTGCAACGCGTGCCATAAAAAGGACGATGTCCACAAGGGGGCGCTCGGCGCAAAGTGCGAGCAGTGTCACAGGGTGGAGAAGTGGAAATCAACCAGCTTCGACCACGACAAGACCCGCTTCAAGCTCGAGTTCGGGCACAGCAACGTCAAATGCAACAAGTGTCACGCCGACCAGCGCTACAAACCCACGCCCCTCGCCTGCGCGTCCTGCCACAAAAAGGACGACGAAGCCAAGGGCCACAAGGGGCGCTTCGGGCAGAAGTGCGAGACCTGCCACACGGTCCGCAAGTGGACCACGATCAAATTCGATCACGACCGCGACACCAAGTACATTCTGCGCGGCAAGCATGAGAAGACGAAGTGCGATGCCTGCCACACGACCCCGCTGTACACCACGAAGACACCCAGCGCGTGCGTGGCCTGCCACAAGAAGGACGACGACAAGAAGGGTCACCGCGGCAGCCTGGGCGACAAGTGCGGCAACTGCCACAACGAGTCGAACTGGCGCCAAACCAAGTTCGACCACGCCAAAACCGATTTTCCGCTGAAGGGCAAGCATACCAAGGTCCGCTGCAACGACTGCCACACCGCGGGCGTCAGCGCGGCCGCAGGCAAGGCGCGCGTCAAGCTGCCGACGAACTGTTACGCCTGCCATCGCAAGGACGACCAGAAGAACGGGCACAAGGGCAGGTTCGGCCGCAAGTGCGAGACCTGCCACACTGCGAAGAACTGGAAGGACATCATCTTCGATCACGGCCGCGACACCAAATACCCTCTGCGCGGCAAGCACGAGAAGACGAAGTGCGGTGCCTGCCACACGACTCCGCTGTACGCCACCAAGACGCCCGGCACGTGCTTCGCCTGCCACAAGAAGGACGACGACAAGAAGGGCCACAAGGGCAAGCTCGGCACCAAGTGTGGCGCCTGCCACACCACCGACGGCTGGAAGATCGAGGCCTTCGACCACAACAGATCGCGCTTTCCATTGACCGGCGGCCACGTGCGCGTGGAATGCGGCAAGTGCCATACGAAGGGACTCTCGTTCAAGGACGCACCGACCGACTGCGACGGCTGCCACCGCAAGGACGACGTTCACAAGCGCACGCTCGGCTCCGATTGCGGCACCTGCCACAACACGCGCATCTGGAAAAGCTGGGACTACGATCACTCGAAGACCGGGTTCCCGCTCGACGGGGGGCACCGCGTCGTCGCCTGCAAGGACTGCCACAAGACGCCGTTGAAGAAAGGTCCGCCGGCGCCGGTACGCAGCTGCAATGCCTGCCACGCGAAGGACGACGTGCACCGCGGCGCGTTCGGGCCCGCATGCGAACGCTGTCACGTCACCAGCACGTGGCCCGCGGTGTTCTCGCGCTAGCCCGAGGCGATGGCCTGATTGCCGCCGGCCGCTCGCGCCTGTTGCATGCGCGCATTGGCAAGGTCGACTAGACGCCACCAATCGTCGGTCGCGTCCCGCTGCCGCTCGGCGAGACCGATGCTCGCAGTCAGCGGCACGCGATCGGGGCGAACCCCGAGCCCCTTTGAGAGCAGACGCCGGAGGGCAACTTCAGACTCCGCGAGTGACGCGTTCGGGAGCACGAGCAGGAACTGGTCTCCGGTCCAACGTACCAGCAGGTCGCCCGAGCGCGGGGCGTCGTGCAGCAGTTCCGTCGCGTTCCTGAGCATGGTGTCGCCGTAGTGGTAGCCGAAGCGATCGTTAACGGTCTGAAACTCGTCCAGCGCAAGCAGTGCGAGCGCAAGCCGCGAGTCCGCGCGCTCGGCAAGCGCGTACTGCAGGTCCAGCAGCTCTTCGCCGAAGCGGCGCGAGTAGCACCTGGTGAGGTTGTCGTGGATGCCCTCATGCAGGTTCACGATCAGGAACGCAAGCTGCGATAGCCCCGCGAAAAGTGCCACCGAGGCAATCAGCGCGAGTACCCAGAACGACGCTATGAACGCGGGCCAGTCGGGATTCGGCCAGTTCGTCGCGATCGTTGCCGAGTGCATCAGCAGCATGAGGCCGGCGAAGCAGGCGCCCTCGAGCGCCGTGAGCGGAAACAGTGCCAGAGCCGAGAGCATGACCATCGGAAGGTAGGCATAGCCGGCCAGAAAGCCGTTTATCGCTCCGGATTCGAGCCCGAGCACCCAGGAGTAGCTGGCGACGAAAAAGATGGCGGGAATCGCGTAGAGCAACGCGAGCGCCTTGTATGCGTCGCGAAGCGTGTGCATGCCGCGGATCAGCACTAGCGCGGCAGCGAATGCCACGGCGGTCAGCAAGCGCATCGGAACGAGCACATGCCAGACCGAGGGCGCCAGCGCCAGGACGTCGTTTACGATCCACAGTGGCGTAAGCACTGCGAACAGACCGGCAACCAGCCGTGCGCGCGCGACGATGATTGCGACCCGGCGCGCCGTCAGGCGCCCGGTATGCATGTGCGCACGGATCAGCCCCCCGGTTTCGTGAGCACCGATGTCGCTGAGTGCCAAAGACCAGGCGTAAGTCCACAGCTTCGACAGATTGGATCTGAGCATGCGGCGCTATCTTATCCGCCGCACGCCGTCCCCGGATCGGAGCGCCCGGCTAGTTCGACCAACGGCTGTAGGCCGTGCCCCTGCTGCCCAGCGGCCTGTGGCAGCCGGACTGCGAGCAGTCGGTGACCCCGCTGGACTTATCATGGGTCAGCGACTTCTTCTGCATATTGCCGAGATAGCTCGTGCCGCTCTGGTGGCAGGCCTTGCACCAGCCAGAGCCGTTGCCGAGGCTGTTGTTGTGGTTCATCCGCTCGGACGTCCATGCCGAGGTGCTGAGGTGGCAGGCGTCACAGCTCATGCTTGCGCCGCCGAGCAGCTGTGTGTCGTAGGGAATGTGATTCACCGGCTTGCCGTCCGCTCCGGCCGCGGTGTAGGCGCCGCTATGGCAGGTCTGGCACTGGCCCGTGATTCCGGTCGCAATGTGCTGCACCTGGGTCCAGACCGTGGTGCTGGCGTGGCAGGCATCGCATTGCGCGCTGGTCGGGATGTGCGAAGCCGACTTCATCTGCGCATTCTCGGACAGGTAGCCGCCGCTGTGGCAAGTCGAGCACTGGCCGGCCAGTCCGGTGTGATTCATCGTGCGCTGGGTCCAGTTCACCGTGCTGGTGTGGCAGCTGTTGCACTCGAGCGTCGTCGGAATATGGCTGGCGCCCTTCTGATCCGCATTTTCCGACTGATAACCGCCGCCATGGCAGGTCGAGCACGTGTTGGTCGCCACCACGGTGTGGTTCATCGTGCGGCTGGTCCAGGTGCTGGTCGAAGTGTGGCAGCTGTCGCACTGCGCCCCGGTCGGTATGTGAGTGGCTCCCTGCGGATTCGCGTTCGTGAACGCGTAGGTCGAATTGTGGCAGGTCGAACACTGCCCGGTCGTACCGCTGTGGCTCATGGACGCCGGCTTGAACGCGGTGTAGTTGGTATGACAGGTGTCGCACTGCTGCGACGTCGGAATGTGGTTGGCCGGCTTCGACAGGCCGCTTCCGCCCGGATAGTGGCAGGTTGAACAGGTGCCGGCCGCGGTCGCAGGGTGCGTGAAGCCCGCGGTCGCCCAGCTCGTGGTGCTGCTGTGACAGGTGCTGCACTCGGCAGTTGTCACGACGTGCGTGGCGGGTTTCGTCTGGGCGTTCGCCGCGACGTAGGCGCCGCCGTGGCAGGCGGAGCAAGGCGTTGCGACCACGGCGGTGTGGTTCATTGTCGCGGGAGAGAAGACCGACGTATTGTGGCAGGTGCTGCACTGCAGGGTCCCGACCGGAATATGGTTGGCGCTCTTCGTTTGCGCGTTCTCGGTCAGGTAAGCCCCGCCGTGGCACGTCGTGCAGGACGTCGAAGCCACGACCGTGTGGTTCATCGTGCGAGCGCCCCAGTCCGTCGTGCTGGTATGGCAGCTGTCGCACTGCGCGGTGGTCGGAATGTGCGTCGTGCCCTGCGGCTGCGCGTTCGTCGAGGCATAAGCGCCGTTGTGGCAGGTCGAACACTTGCCGGCCATGCCCGTATGGTTCATCTGCGCCGGCTTGAACGAGATGTAGTTGGTGTGGCAGGCGTCGCATTGCGCGGTGCCGATCGGGATATGCACCGTGGGCTGCGTCAGCCCTGGTCCCGTCAGGTGGCAGGTCCGGCAGTTGCCGACCGCGGTCGCGGCGTGCGTGTAAGTGGCGGTGGCCCAGGTCGTCATGTTGAAGTGACAGGTGTCGCACTGCGCAGTGGTGGCGACGTGCGTGGCCGGCTTCATTTGCGCGTTTTCGGTCAGGTATTGCCCGCTGTGGCAGTCTGAGCACCTGGCGGCGGCGTTCGTCGGGTGTACGAAGTTGCGCTGCGTCCACACCGTGGTGCTGGTGTGGCAGGTGTCGCACTGGCGAGAATCTGGGATGTGGGTCGCGCCCTGGCGATCGGCGCCGGCGAACACGTACGAGCCGTTGTGGCAAGTCGAGCACAGACCCACCGTGCCGGTATGGTTCATGAACGCGGGCTTGAACGCGACGAAGTTTGTGTGGCAGGTGTCGCACTGCTGCGTTGTCGGAACATGGTTGGTCGGCTGCGCGAGTCCGGTTCCGCCCGGCTTGTGGCAGGTCGAGCAATTGCCGAACGCGGTGGCATCATGCGTAAAGGACGACGTAGCCCATGTCGTCGTGCTGTTGTGGCAGGTATCGCACTGGGCGGTGGTCGCCACGTGGTTGAGCGGCTTCATCTGCGCGTTCTCGGACAGGTAGCCGCCGCTGTGGCAGGTCGAGCACTGGCCGTTGAGACCCGTATGGTCCATGGTCGCCGGCGTGAAGGCCACGAAATTGAGGTGGCACGCGTCGCACGAGCGGCTGGTAGGAATGTGCGTCGCCGACCTTCCTTCCGCGTTGGCGAACGTGTACGCCCCGTTGTGGCAGGTCACGCATTGCCCCGTCGTACCGATGTGGTTCATCGTCGCCGGCTTGAAGGCGGTGTAATTGGTGTGGCAGGTGTCGCACTGGAGCGTGGTCGGGATATGCGTCGTCGGCTTCGACAACCCGCTGCCTCCCGGCGCATGACAAATCGAGCAGCGGCCGACCGCGGTCGCGTCGTGTGTGTACGTAACGGTGGCCCAGCTGATCGTACTCCCGTGGCAGGTGTCGCACTGCGCGGTCGTCGCCACGTGGTTGACCGGCTTGGTCTGCGCGTTCTGCGCCAGATAGGCGCCGCTGTGGCAGGTCGAGCACTTCCCGTTCAGGCCGGCGTGGTTCATCGTCACGGCGCTGAAAGTGACTTCGCTCGTATGGCAGGTATCGCACTGCGAGTTGGTCGGAATGTGGTTGGCCCCCTTGCCGCGCGCGGTGTTGTAGTTGTGGCAGCTCGAGCAGCGGCCCCAGCTCGAGGGGTCGTGCGTGTAGAGCGCGTTCATCCACGTCACAGTGCTGGTATGGCAGGTATCGCACTGAGCGGTCGTCGGCACGTGGAACGGCGGCTTGCCGGAGGCGGTCTTGCCATTGTGGCAAGTCGAGCAGCGGCCCACGGTCGAGGCGTCGTGCACGACCGCCTTGGTCGGCGTCCACGCGCCCGTGGTATGGCACGCGTCGCAACTCGCGGTGGTGGGCAGGTGCGAAGGCGGCTTGCCCGTCGCCTGGCTGTTGTTGTGGCAGCGCGCGCACTGGCCGACCATGTCGCCCGTGTGCTGCATCACGGCCGGAGTCCACGCGTTCTGGTTGTGGCAGTCCGAGCACTGCTGCGTCGGCGACGTGGGGATATGCAGCGGCGACTTGAACGTGCTCGCGCGCATCGCGCCCTGCACGTGGCAGGCGTTGCAAGTACGCGGCAGGCCCTTGGCGGGCAACCCGCTCTTGTGGCAGTCCTCGCAAGGCACGCGCGCGTGCGCGCCGACGAGCGGAAACAGCGTCGAGTTGTGATCGAACGCCGCGCCGCCGCCCTGCGCCGCCGCGCCGCCCGCGGTCAGCGCTAAGCCGAGCAGAAGCGCAACGTAGAACAGCCCATCCCTGAGCTTGAAGGCACGCATCGCGGCGGCATCAAATCGTTAATTTAAGAATTACGCAAGTGTCGCCGGGAAGAGACGCTTTTTTGTTCTTTATATGCATTATGTCTCTGTATTGAAATAAAAATTGAACTCGCGAAAAGCTTAGGGCAAGATCGCTTTGGCTCTCCCGTAATCGCGGTGCAAGCCGATTTCTTAATAACATGAAAGCATTTCGCGACGTAGGGAATTGTTCACTTGACCGGCGCGCGCGCCTGCGGCGCCGAAGCTTCCTGCGTGCGGCATTTGCGACATCGGCGCTGCTCCTGGGCGCACGCGCCGCGCGCGCCCAGCTACTGGACAGCGTGGACGTTCAGGAGGGAGAAGGTCCGGCCTCGCAGATTCTCGTGCGCTTCACCGCGACGGTGCAGTACCTCAGGCATACGCCGCCCCATTCGGGGACGACCCTGCGGATCTTCCTCCAGGTGCTCGGCCCGGGCTTACAGCCGGAAGATCTGGTGCCCACCACCCTCCAGTACCGCGGCAGCGATCGCGTACCAGGCTTCACCGTTTCCTATCCTGAAACGGATAACGCGATGGTCGTCTCGTTCGCGCGGGAGGTCCGCTTCAGAGTCGGGCCCGGACCGGACAGCCGCAGCATCGTGATCGCCGTCACGGCGTCGCGCGACTAGATGCCGTTCGGTTGGCGTCGTTGCGCGGCCCTTGGCGCGTGCCTCGTTGCCGGCCTGCTCGGCGCGGCGAGCGCTGCCCAGGCGCAGCTCATCGACAGCCTCGACGTCGAACGAAGCGGCAAGGAAGCACGCATCAGCATCCGCTTCACGACCACGGTCCAGCACCTGCGGCACACGCCGCGGGACAGGGGAAAGACGCTGCTGATCTACCTCCAGGTTACGGGGGTAAGCGCGCAAAGCGCAGACCTGGGGCCGCAAACGGTATCGTTGCCGCAGACCGACCTGGTACCGCACCTAAGCGTGACCTATCCGGTGGCCGGCAATGCGCTGGAAGTCGATTTTTCCCAATCAACCTCCTACAACGTCTCATGGCCGGTCGACGGACGCAGCATCGACATCACGGTGCCGATCCTGGCGGGGGCGAGGGACTGGGCGGTGCAGGTGAAGGCGCCGGCACCCGCCCCGCAGGCGCCGCCGGTCGAGGCGCCTGCCCCACAAACATCCTCGGCGACAGTCGCGCCGACCGCCGCAGCGGGCACAGCAGCCGCGGCGACTCCGACTGCCCCCGTGCCTGCGGCGGTTGCTGCCGCGCCGGCCGCGACTGCGGCGGCTGCTCCAGCACCGGCGCCGGCTCCCGAACTGTCAGCACCGGCGCCGACGCAGATGCCGGCCACAACCAAGGCGATGCCCAAGATCACCCCACTGACGCCGAAGGAGGTCGAGCAGCGCGCCAAGGAATGGATGGACGCGGCGCGCGCCGCGATCGCAACGCGCAAGGGCGTAGTCGCCGCGGAACGGCTGAACCAGGTGCTCAGCCTGCCTGTCAACAGCCGGACCGAGGACGCCCAAGCGCTGATGGGCCAGGCGCGCGAGCTGAGCGGCGAGCTCACCAAGGCAAAGCTCGAGTACGAGCTCTACCTGAAGCAATACCCGAAGGGCACGCACGTCGCCGAGGTGAGAGAGCGCCTCGCCAAGCTCGGCAAGACGGTGGCCCGTGAGGGATCGGCCCGCGGCCCCGGCGGTCGGCTGCTGCCGCCGCCGACCTGGATGACGTTCGGCAGCGTGTCGCAGTACTACTACACGGGCAAGTCGCAGATCGAGACGATCACCCCGCCGCCGCCCGGGCAGCTGGTGTTCAACCGCGACACGCTCTCCCTCACCGATCAGAACGCGCTCATCTCGACCATCGACGTGCAGGGTCGAAGGGCCGACGCCAACACCGATACGCGCATCGTCTTCCGCGATGCCGACACGCGCAACTTCCTGACGGGGCAATCCTCGTACAACCGGCTGAACTCTGCCTATGTCGAGCAGACGTACAAGCGGACCGGGCTGTTCTACCGCGCCGGGCGGCAGATCGGCGCCGGCGCCGGCGTATTCGGGCGCTTCGACGGCGCGAATCTCGGCTACAAGCTCACCCCGACCTGGCGCCTGAACGCGGTCGGAGGCGTCCCGGTCGAGTGGAACACTCCGTTCCATCGAAGCTTCTACGGCGCGAGCGTCGACTACTCGCCGCCGCCGGGGCGCCTGGGGCTGTCGGGCTACGTCATCCAGCAGAAGCTCGAGGGTTACGAGGACCGGCGGGCAATTGGCGCGGAAGTTCGCTATTTCGATCCGCGCGCCACGCTTTACGGCACGATCGACTACGATCTCAACTTCAAGCAGCTCAATATCCTCATGGTGCAGACGAACTGGCGCTCCGACGGAGGGACGAACTATTTCGCCAACCTGGACGTCCGCAAGTCGCCCCCGCTCAGCCTGATCACCGCGCTGCCGGGACAGATCTCACTCGATCCGACCCAGCCGACGCTCGATTTCAGGCAGCTCTTTTTCACTTCGGTCGCGAATCTCGGCGTCGAAGGGCTGCGTACCGAAGCGCTCAGGCTCACCACCGACTCGTACCTGTTCGGCGCCGGGTTCACGCACCCGGTCTCCAAGCACTGGCAGCTCGGTGCCGACTACCGTGCGGCGAACGTGACCGGAACCGAGGCGAGCGGCATCCTGCCCGCATCGCCCGGCAGCGGAACCAGCCACGTGCTCTCGGGGCAGGCGCTCGGCAACAGTCTGTGGATGTCCAACGACACGCTGGTCTCGAATGTGAGCCTGATCGTCGCGCCGACCTACAACGGCCTCGCGACGAACGTGACCTACGTCCTGCCACTGCACCGCTGGCGCCTGGACAGCACGCTCGTGCTCTACGTCCAGCGCGACGACCAGTCGCAGCGCCAGACGCGCGTATCGCCTTCGCTGCGCCTGGTGTACGACTATACCCGCAGCGTGCATTTCGAGCTGCAGACCGGCGAGGAGCGCTACGACGACACGGGTCCGCTGCGCGAGACGCACACCGTACGCTGGTACACCTACGGCGGCTACCGTTGGGATTTCCATTAAAAAGGAAGCGTCATGTCGAGTTTCGCCGTCGCCTTGATCGTCCTGCTCTCCGTCTCGCTCGCCGGCTTCGCGGCGGGGGGCGGCTTCCAGCGCGGGCGCCTGGCGTGGCTCGCGGTGCCGCTGGGCGCCTCGCTTGCCGGCGCCGCGCTGTACGCGCTCATGCCCGCCTCGGCGCCCGGTCCGGACGCCGCCGAGACGCAGCTGTCGGCGATTGCGGCCCCGTCCGCCGAGCCGGAGACGCCGCTGACACCCTCTGCGCATGCCGGCGTCGACTCCGGCGGCGAGCGCAATGCCGGCGACATGAACGACATGGCTGCCAAGTTGGCGACGCGCCTCGCGCGCAACCCGAACGACGGCCCGGGCTGGGCGCTGCTCGCGCGCGCCTACGCGTGGATGGGCCGCTTCGCAGAAGCAGACGCGGCGTTTGCCAAAGCGGCGAAGCTGAAGGTCGACGATCCGAAACTCCAGGCCGATTGGGACGCAGCCCGCGCCAAGGAGGGTGCCGGCGCGCAAGCCGCACCTGCCGCGGCTGCAACGGCGGCGGCGTCCGGCGGCGCCTTCCTGTCGGGCACGGTATCGATCGCCGAGGCGTTGCAGCACACGCTGCACAAGACGGACACCGTATTCGTCTTCGCGCGCACGCCCGGCGGCGGGCCCCCGCTTGCGGTCAAGCGCTTCAAGGCCACCGACCTGCCGGCACAGTTCCGCCTCGACGACGGTGACGCGATGGTGCCTGGCCGCAACTTGTCTGCCGTCTCCCAGGTGCAGCTCGTTGCGCGCCTGTCGGCCAGCGGCAGCGCGATGCGCCAGCCGGGCGACATCGAGACCCCTGCGCTGAGCGTGAAGCCCGGCGCCACCGGCATCACGCTGGAAATCGGCGCATCGCAATAACAATCCGGCAACAATGACTACGCCGGCTGAAGTCCGCCGGTTACCTCCGTTTCCTAGCATGCCGGCATGGAAACGAACCTCAATTCGAAAAGCACGGGCGCGATCGCGCTCACCGCGGCCGCCGTCGCGCTGCTCGCCGTCACCATGGGCACGCGCTCGGTCTTCGGCCTGTTCCTGTCGCCGCTCAACTCGGCCACCGGCCTCGGCATCGCGACGATCAGCTTCGCGGTCGCGCTGAGCCAGCTCACCTGGGGCGCGGCGCAACCGTTTTGCGGCATGCTCACCGAGCGCTACGGCCCGGCACGCGTGATCGCTGCCGGCAGCCTGCTCGCGGCGCTGACCGGCGCGCTGCTGCCCTTCGCCCACACTTCCGCGACGCTGATCGCGGTGCTCGGCGCGGGCGGCATCGCCGCCACGGTCGGCAGCCCGTCGCTGCTGGTCGGCACGGTTGCCCAGCGCGTCGCGCCGGAGCGGCGCGGGCTGGTCGCCGGCATCGTCGGCGCCGGCGGGCCGCTCGGCCAGCTGGTGCTGGCGCCGGCCACCCAGGCGCTGATCTCGCTCGCGGGCTGGATGAGCGCGGCGTTCGCGCTCGCCGCGCTGTCGCTCGCCGCGCTGCCGCTCGCGCTCGCCTTCCGTCGCCCCGCCGCGCCGGCCGCCGCGGCCGCGCAAGGCGCGGCCCAGCCGAGCGCCACGCTGCGCGCCTCGCTCGCCAACCCGCAATACTGGCTGATCAACGCTACGTTCTTCGTCTGCGGCCTGCACGTGTTCTTCCTCGTCACCCACCTTCCGGGGGTGATCGAGCTGTGCGGGCTGCCCTCTGGCGTCTCGGGCGCCGCGCTCGCGCTGCTGGGCCTGTTCAACATTGCCGGCAGCATCGGCTCGGGCTTCGTCATCCAGCGCTATTCGATGAAGCGCACCCTGTCGGCGCTGTTCGCCGCACGCGGCATCGGCATCGCGCTGTTCCTCGCCGCGCCGAAAACCGAGCCCACGGTGCTCGCGTTCTCGGTCTGGATGGGGCTCACCTACATGGCCGTGCTGCCTCCCGTCACCGGCCTGATCGGCAGGCTGTGCGGCGCCGCGCGTCTGCCGACGCTGCTCGGCATCACCTTCGTGGTGCATCAGGTCGGCGCCTTCCTCGGCTCCTGGCTCGGCGGCGTGGTGCTCGAGGCGACCGGCAGCTACGACGGAATGTGGATGATCGACCTGGCCCTCGCCGCGCTCGCGGCCGCGGTCAGCCTGACCGTGCGCGAGCAGCCCGCGCCGCCGCGCCGGCCGCTCGCACCGGCCCGGCTCGCTGTTCAAGCCTGAGCCGCCTGTGTATGCTCTGCCCTCCGTTTATTTGTTTACCTGGAGGAGGGAACGATGCTGCGGACGATTCTGCGCGCCCTGGGCGCGCTGCTGCTAGCAAGCGCGCTGGCGAGCCCGGCCGCGTTGGCGGCCAAAGGCAAGACTGAGCTGCACTGGTACGGCCAGGCGGCGTGGAAGATCACCACGCCCTCGGGCGGAGTGATCCTGGTCGATCCCTGGCTCACGGTGCCGACCAACCCGGACAAGAACTCGATCGCCGAGCTCGGCCGCGTCGACTACATCCTGATCTCGCACGGGCACAGCGACCACGTCGGCAACGCGCTCGAGATCGCCAAGAAGACCGGCGCCAAGGTGCTCGCGCCCTACGGTCTTTCATTCAACCTGGTTTCGGTGGCCGGCTTGCCCAAGGATCAGATGATCTACGGCGGCAACGTCGGCGGCACCATCGACCTGCCCAAGGCGGGCGCCAAGGTGATGATCGTCAATGCGATCCACGGCTCGGAGCTGGTCCCGCCGGTGTACAAGGCCGAACCCGGCCAGCCGGCCGCGCTCGCGAGCGGCAACCCGGTGGGCTACGTGATCATGATCAAGGGCGGACCGACCATCTACCACACCGGCGACACCGCCGTGACCGAGGACATGAAGCTGATCCCGATGTTCCACCACATCGACGTGATGCTGGCGTGCATCGGCGGCTACTTCACGATGGACCCGGTCGGCGCCGCGCTCGCGGTGCAGTGGGTCAAGCCCACGCACGTGATTCCGATGCACTTCGGCACCTTCCCCTTGCTCGCCGGAACGCCCGAGCAGTTTCGCGCCGCGCTCGCCAAGCGCCACATCGCGAACAAGCTGATCGTGATGAAGCCGGGGGACGACCGCTCGTTCTGACGCGCGCGGTGAGCAAGCCGGCCGGCGAGACCTGGGATTACGTCGTCGTCGGGACGGGCGCGGCAGGCTGCGTGCTCGCCGACCGGCTTAGCGCCTCCGGGCGCCACCGCGTGCTGCTGCTCGAGGCCGGCGGCGGCGACCGCCGGCTCTGGATCCGGATCCCGGCCGGATTCAGCCGCACCCTGCTCGACCCGTCGCTCGGCTGGAGCTATCTCAACCAGCCGGGCGCGGGCACCGGCAACCGCATCATCGCCTGTCCGCGCGGACGCGTGGTGGGGGGCTCCGGCTCGATCAACGGCCACCTGTACGTGCGCGGCCAGGCGCAGGACTACGAGGACTGGGTCACCGCCGGCGCGACCGGCTGGGGCTGGAACGACGTGCGTCACCATTTCAAGCGCGCGGAGGAGCGGCTGCACGCGAGCGAGCCGCCGCTGCACCACCCGCTGTGCGAGGCCTTCATCGATACGCTCGGCGCGCTCGGCGTGGCGCGCAACTCGAACTACAACTCCGGCCACCAGGAAGGCACGGGCTACTACCAGACCCTCATCAAGGACGGTCGGCGCTGGAACGCGACCGACGTCTACCTGCGCCCGGCGCTCAAGCGCCCGAACGTCGCCCTGCGCAAGCGCGCGCATGTCACGCGTGTCATCTTCGAGGGCAAGCGCGCCGCCGGCGTAGCCTACCGCTGGCGCGGCGCGCGTCGCGTGGTGCGCGCCGCACGCGAGGTGATCCTCGCCGCCGGCGCGGTCAATTCGCCGCAGCTGCTGCAGCTCTCGGGCGTGGGCGACCCCGAGCACCTGCAGCCGCTCGGCATCCAGGTGTTGCATGCCCTGCCCGCCGTCGGCCAGGGGCTCGCCGACCACTACGCGGTGCGCATCGCCGCGCGGGTGCGCGGCGCAGAGTCGCTCAACGGGCAGGCGCACGGCGCGCGCCTCGCGCTCGAAGCGCTCAAGTACGCTTTCAAGCGGCGCGGCCTTTTCGCCTCGCCGGTGGCGCACGCCTACGGCTTCGTGCCGGCGGACGAGGATTCGCCGCGCGCCGACCTGCAGCTGCTGTTCGCACCCGCGAGCTACGAAGGCGGCCGCATGGGCCAGGCGCAGCTCGAGCGCGAGCCGGGCATGACCTGCGGCGTCGCGCAGCTGCGCCCGCACAGCCGCGGCTACGTGCGCATCGCGCTGCCCGACCCCACTTCCTCGCCCGAGATCCAGCCCAGCTTCCTCGCCGACGAGCGCGACCTCGCGGCGCTGGTGAAGGGCATACGCATCGCGCGCCTGGCCTTCGCCACCGAGCCGCTCGCGCGCTACGTCGAGCACGAGAGCTGGCCCGGCTCGCAGATCCTCAGCCCGCAGCAGCTGGTCGAATTCGCGCGCGGCCAGGGCTCGACGCTCTACCACCCGGTCGGCAGCTGCCCGATGGGAATCTGGGAGCACCAGCCGCTCGACCTCAGGCTGCGCGTCAAGGGGCTCGCCGCGCTGCGCGTCATCGACGCCTCGGCGATGCCCGCGATCGTCTCGGGCAACACCTACGCCGCCACCGTCATGATCGCCGAGAAAGGCGCCGACCTGGTGCTCGCCGACGCCAAGTAAAACCGGGGACAGACCCCGATTTCCCCCACAGCTTCTTGATTTTCCGGAAGGAAATCGGGGTCTGTCCCCGATTCAAGCCATGTTGCGGCAGCGCAGGTCGAGCTGCTGCGCGAGCCGCTCGATCATCGCCTCGCTCATCGCCGGCTCGCGGGAAAGCTTGCCGAAGAAGTGTCCGATGCGGCGCGCCGCGAGCACGGGAATGCCGGACACCGCGGTGCGCTTGACGCTCCATCCCGGCAGCACCAGCAGCGGCTGCACCGGGATCATCTCGCCCACCGTGGCGGACAGCCAGGTGCGCACCCAGTCGGCGCGCGTCACCGCCTGCTCGAGCGGACGCGTTTCGCGCCAGCCGGGAAAGTGCAGGCTGCTGCCGTCGTAGGCCACTTCCCACTCGCCGCCGTCGGCGCGCGCGCGGCGCGCCGCGCGGCCCTCGGTCTCGACCGCGAACACCCCCGCCGGGCCGACCACCACGTGATCGACGCTGAAACCGCGCTCGGCCACCGGCATGTCATGGAACACGCGGTAGCCCAGCGGCGCGAGCCGCTCGAGCTCCTGCCCGGCGGCCACTTCGGCTTCGTACTCGAGCGCGAGCGAGCGGGCGCGCCCGAGCGTGCGCCACAGCCGCCACGCGAGCCAGGCCTGCAGCAGGGCCGCCGCACTCGCCAGCGCAATGAGCGGCTCGCGCGCGGGCAGGCGCCCGTCGCCCGCCCACTGCGGCGCGAGCAGCGCGGCCGCGAGCGGCAGCGCGAACAGCGCGAGCGCGGCGTATTCGGCGGCATCGAGCGTTGCGCCGGCCATCCGCGCGCGCAGCGATTCGCCGGGGCTGCGCAGCAGCGCGTGCGCAAGCGGGTTGCGCGCGACCGCGCGCGCCGCACGCCGGCGCCACACGCCGAGCACCGCGAGCGTGGCGGCGAACGCGAGCCCGATCGATGCAGCCGGGATCCACTGCCAGAAGTTCATGCCTCAATGTACACCGAGCGCGCGAGGCGCACCCGCGCGGGTGACGCCGCGCGGCGACAGTCTAATTCGACCCCGGTTCAGGCTTGGCTCAGCCAGCTTTCTTCATGAAGTGCAGCGGGAACAGCCGCTCGACCACCGGTCCGTCGGCGGCCCAGGCCTTGCACCCGTCGATGAAGTAGGGCTTGCGCCGGTCGGTGTCGGGGGCGGCCTCGGTGGCGACCTTGCCCGCCTTGGGCCAGCTGCCGATCGTCTGGAACGCCACCGTCGCCGCCGGCATCAGCAGCTCCTTCAAGTGCGTGCAGCCCTTGGTGCCGCCGACCGCATCCTGCACCGCGCGGCGCCAGCCGCCGCCGACCTTGGCGCCGACAAGGTTCTTGAACGCCGGCGCCACCGTGAAGCACGGCTCGTAGGGCGCTTCCTTGGTCGCGACTTCGATCCCGCGCACCGTCATCTCGCGATCCAGGGTGAGCCTGAGGTGCATGTCGTGCACGTGCTGGCCCGCCTCGCGCCGGCCGCGGTAGGGCTCCTCGACCGCGTAGGTTTTCTGGTCGACGATGTTCGCCTCGATGTCGAACAGCCCGTCGTCGCGCTCGAAGCCCACGCAGCGGATGGTGCGCGTGTGCAGGTGGCGCCGCGGCGCAGAAGGTGAAAGGCTCATAGCGTGGTCCATGAAATCGGGGTCAGACTCGGATTTTACGGAATTCCGACTCTGACCCCTGATTTCGCGGAAATTTGACTCTGACCCCGATTTCGAGCTGCCTCCGCTGTGCGCCGGCGCAACCTAGGCGACGGTTTCCTGCGCGTAGGCCGCCGGCCAGCTCAGGCGATGCCCGGTGCTGGCCGCGAAGCGGTCCAGGTCCTCCGGCGTATCGATGTCCACGCTGTAGCGCCGGTTGTCGGTGTCGAGCCAGTGCACGCGCTCGGGGTGCCGCTCGCGCCACTTGCGGCAGGCGAGGTCCGCCGCGCCGGCGAGCCACTCCTCGCGCAGCGCGGCATCGAACATGACCGGGTTGCCCGGCTCGGTTGCGCCGTCGGCGCGGCGCACGCGCGGCACGACCATGGCCGCCTCGCCGCGCTTCCTGAACGCGCTGATCAGAGCGACGATGTCCTGCGCGTCGATGAGCGGCTGGTCGGCGAGCGCGACGATGACGGCATCGAGCCTCGGTGACAGGGCCTGCAGCCCGAGCCGCACCGACGAGGCCTGCCCGTCCCCGGGCGAGGGATTTCTCACCAGCGTGATCGGGAATTGCCGAACCGCGGGCTCGATCGCGTCCGCGTGATGGCCGAGCACCACGGCGACTTCGTCGACGCCCGCGCCGGAGAGCGCGATCAGCTGGCGCAGCACCAGCGGCACGCCGCCCAGCTCGAGCAGCGCCTTCGGGCGCCCGCCCATTCGTGCTCCGGCGCCGGCCGCGAGCAGCACCGCGCCCACCGTCATGCGGCTGTACAGCCCGTTCTGCTTGAACATGCATCCCATCTGCGGACTCCTTCAGTGCAGCGCTTCGATCAGCTCCGGCAGCACCGCGCGCAGGCTCGCCAGGTCGCCGCCGGGCGCGAGCAGGTCCAGGTGCGGCATCGCGGCCTGCATGCCCTGGCAGACCGGCGCGTAGCCCGGCCGGCTCGAGAGCGGATTGATCCACGCCACGCGCCGCGCGCGGCGCCGCAGCTGGACCAGCGCGTCCGAGAGCTGCTGCGGCTCGCCGGTGTCGTAGCCGTCGCTGAGAATGATAACCGCAGTTCGCCCGTGCACGACGCGCGGCGCGTGCTCGCGGTTGAACTGCTCCAGGCTCTCGCCGATTCGCGTGCCGCCCGCCCAGCCCTGGGCGACGAGGTGCAGCCGCTCCTGCGCGCGCCAGGGATCCGGGTCGTGCAGGGCCTGCGAGACCGAAGTGACGCGGGTGTGGAAGATGAAACTGTGCACGTCGGCGAGCTCGGCCGCGAGCGCGCGCGCCAGCCGCAGGTAGAAGAAGCTGTAGAGCACCATCGAGCGGCTGACGTCGATCAGCAGCACCAGCCGCGGGCGCACGCTGCGATGGTTGCGCCACAGCAGGTGAAACGGCGTGCCCCCGCTCGCCACGCTGCGCCGGATCGTCCCCGGCAGGTCGAGCCGCCGCCCGCGCCTCGCGCGCGCCTCGCGCCGCAGCCGGATCGATTTCAGCTGCCGGGCGAAGCGCCGCATCAGCGCCTCGATCTCGATCGCGTGCTCGCGCTCGGTGAGCGCGCTGAAGTCGGCCGAGGTCAGGGCTTCCTCGCGGCTCGCGGTGCGGCGCGGCCGGGCGTCGTCGTCGTCCGGCCTGTCGCCCTCGCCCTCGCCGCCGGGATGCGCGGCGCTCTGCGCGCCGTCGCCGGCGCCGCGCCGTTGCGGCGCCTGCCAGCGGTTGGCGGGCAGGAACCAGGCCTCGAACAGTTCGTCGAAGCGCTGCCATTCGTCGCCGCGGCGGCAAAGCAGCGCCTTCAGGCTCCAGCGCAGCACGTCCTGGTCGAGCACCCCCGAGCGCTCCGCGGCGCGCAGCGCCTGCACCGCATCACCGCCGCCGACGCCGAAGCCGTTGGCGCGCAGGAACCCCGGGAACTGCACGAGGCGCTCGCTCGCGCTCAGCATGCGGCCGCCAGGCGCGCCACCACCTCGCGCGGGAACGCGACGCGGTCGTCGCGCGTCTTGATCAGGGCGCTGAGCGTGTCCATGATGCGCTCGGCACCGTCGATATCGATCACCGAGATGCCCAGGCGCAGCAGCGCGGCCGTCCAGTCGAGCGTTTCGGCGATGCCGGGCTTCTTCTGCAGCTCCATGCGGCGCACGGCCTGGACGAAGGCGACGATCTGCTGCGCGAGCCTCGCCTCCGCCTCGGGCGCCTTCTTGCGCACGATGGCGAGCTCCTTGTCGTAATCGGGATAGTCGATGTACTGGTACAGGCACCTGCGGCGCAGCGCATCCGAGAGCTCGCGGGTGCCGTTGGAGGTGATCACCACCAGCGGGCGGGTCTTCGCGCGCACGGTTCCCAGCTCGGGAATCGAGATCTGGAAATCCGACAGCAGCTCGAGCAGGTAGGCCTCGAAGGCCGCATCCGCCCTGTCGATCTCGTCGATCAGCAGCACCGGCGCCCGCTCATCCGAGATCGCCTCGAGCAGCGGGCGCTTGAGCAGGTAGCGCTCGGAGAAGATGTCCTGCTCCTTCTGCGCCAGGTCCTTCGCGCCCGCGCGCTCGTCGTGCTCGAGCAGCTTGATCGCGAGCAGCTGGCGCTGGTAGTTCCATTCGTACATCGCCGCGTGCGCATCCAGGCCTTCGTAGCACTGCAGGCGGATCAGGCGCGTGCCGTTTATGTCGGCGAGGACTTTCGCGACCTCGGTCTTGCCCACGCCGGCATCGCCTTCGAGCAGCAGCGGCCGCTCGAGATCGCGCATCAGCAGCAGCGCCGCCGCGAGGCTCGGCTCGGCGACGTAGCCCGCGCGCGCGAGCTCCTGCTGCAATGCCGCGATGTCGAGCGCGCGCTGCGAGGTCATACGTGGATTCTAGGCGCCTTTGCCGCCGCGCATCACCTGCCGATCATCGCGCGCAGCCAGCCCTTGATCACGGCCCAGGCGAGCGCGAGGGCGTTGAGCGGCTTGGCCTCTGGCGCCGGCGCGGCCGCTCCCTGCGCCGGCGCGGCCGCGTCCTGCGGCGGCGCCTGCTTCAGGCGCCCGGCGAAGTTCGCGGCGAACTGCCCGATCACCTGGTCGGCGACCGGCCCCATCATGCGCGCGCCGAAGCTCGCCGCCTTGCCGCTCATCGAGACCTCGCTGTCGCCTTGCAGGTTGCACGAGGCGGCGTCGAGCGCGTCGATGCGCGCAGTCAGGTCCATCGAGGCGGCCGAGCCGCCGCCGGTGTCGGTGCCCTTGGCGAACAGGTGCAGGGTACGCGTGGCGGCATCGACGGCCTTCACCTCGATTTCGCCGCGGAACGACAGGCTCGCCGGCCCCAGCTTGACCGCGACCGTGCCCTTGTAGTGCGTGGCGTCGACCTGCTCGGTGATCTTCGCGCCTGGCATGCAGGCCGCGACGCCGGCGATGTCCTGCAGCAGGGCCCAGGCCGCATCGGCCGAGGCGGGCATCGGGAACGTCTTCTCGAGCCTGACCTTCATCGAGCCCCTTGCGTCATCGCTTGTTCACGCCGAGCGCGCTGCATTGCTGCCAGACGCGCCAGGCGCTGTGCGGCATGTCCATGTGCGTCACGCCGAGGTGGGCGAAGGCGTCGATCACGGCGTTGCTGAAGCACGGGATGCCCCCGACGTGCGGCGACTCGGCCACGCCCTTGGCGCCCAGCGGATGGTGCGGGCACTGCGTCACGGTGTGGTCGGTCTCCCACTTGGGCGTCTCGACGGCGGTCGGCAGGAAGTAGTCCATCAGGCTGTTGCCCAGGTGGTTGCCGTTCTCGTCGAACGGGATCTGCTGCCCCATCGCCACCGCGAAGGCCTCGGTCAGGCCGCCGTGGATCTGGCCCTCGATGATCATCGGGTTGATGCGCGTGCCGCAGTCGTCGAGCGCGTAGAAGCGCCGCACCTTGACCTCGCCGGTGAACTTGTCGACGTCGACCACGCACAGGTAGGCGCCGAAGGGGAAGGTCAGGTTGGGCGGATCATAGTAGGTGACCGCGTTCAGCCCCTGCTCCATGCCCGCGGGCAGGTTGCCGGTGTGCGCGACCATGCAGATCTCCTTCATGGTCTTCGCCTGGCTCGGGTCGCCCTTTACCTTGAAGCGGTCGATCTCCCACTCGAGGTCGCCCTCGCTCACCTCCAGCAGGTGGGCGGCGATCTTCTTCGCCTTTTCCTTGATCTTGCGCGCGGCCATCGCGGTCGCCGCGCCCGACACCGGGGTCGAGCGCGAGCCCCAGGTGCCCGCGCCGTAGGGCGCCTTGTCCGTGTCGCCCTCCTCGACCACGATGTCCGAGGCCGGCAGGCCGAGCTCGGTGGCGATGATCTGCGCGTAGGTGGTCGCGTGGCCCTGGCCCTGGCTCATGGTGCCCAGGCGCGCGATCACGCCGCCGGTGGGATGCACGCGGATCTCGCAGCTGTCGAACAGGCCCACGCCGAGGATGTCGCACACCTTGGTCGGGCCGGCGCCGACGATCTCGGTGAAGGTCGAGATGCCGATTCCCATCAGCGTCGGGCTCTTCGGGTCGGCGCGCTTTTGCGCCTGCTCCTTGCGCAGGCCCTCGTAGTCGACCGCCTTGAGCACCTTGTCGAGCGCCGTGTGGTAGGCGCCGCTGTCGAGCGTCCAGCCGAATGCGGTGGTGTAGGGGAATTGCTCCGACTTCACGAAGTTGCGGCGCCGGATCTCGGCCTTGTCGAGGCCGAGCTTGAGCGCAAGCACGTCCATCATGCGCTCGATCAGGTAGATCGCCTCGGTCACGCGCAGCGAGCAGCGGTAGGCGACGCCGCCGGGCGCCTTGTTGGTGTAGACCGCGTCGACCCGCGCGTAGGCGTTGGGGATCGCGTAGGAGCCGGTGCAGATCGAGAACAGCCCCGCGGGAAACTTGGTCGCGGAGACGTGCGAGTTGAACGCCCCGTGGTCGGCGAGCGCGGTGAAGCGCAGCCCCTTGATGCGGCCGTCCTTGTCCGCCGCGAGCTCGCCCACGCCGTGGTAGTCGCGCGCGAAGCCGGTGGTCGAGATGTTGTCGATGCGCGACTCGATCCACTTGATCGGCACTCCGGTGACGATCGAGGCGACGATCGCGACCACGTAGCCCGGATACACCGGCACCTTGTTGCCGAAGCCGCCGCCGATATCGCCGCCGACGACGCGGATCTTGCTCTCGGCAATGCCCGAGAGCATCGCGAGCACGGTGCGCACCAGGTGCGGCGCCTGCGAGGTCATGTAGACCGTGAGGTAGCCGGTGGCCTTGTCGAACGAGGCCACGCAGCCGCAGGTCTCGAGCGGGCAGGGATGCACGCGCGGGTTGAGGATTTCCTCGCGCACCGTGACCTCGGCCGACTTGAACGCCGCGTCGGCGGCGGCCTTGTCGCCCGCTTCCCAGGTGAAGATGTGGTTCGGGTGCGTGCGCGGGCCGTGGCCGACCTCCTTCTTGTCCTCGATGTCCTCGCGGATGATCGGCGCGTCGGGGGCCATCGACTTCTTCGGGTCGACGATCGCCGGCAGCTCCTCGTAGTCGACTTCGACCAGCCCCGCGCCGTCATAGGCCGCATAGCGGTCGCTGGCGAGCACCATCGCCACTTCCTGGTACTGGAAGCAGACCTTCTTGTCGGCGAGCACCGCTTGCACGTCCCCGCCCAGGGTGGGCATCCAGTGCAGGTTGACCGGCTTCAGGTCGTCGGCCGTGAGCACCGCGACCACGCCGGGACAGGCGAGCGCCTTCGCCTTGTCGATGCCCTTGATGCGCGCGTGCGCGAAGGGGCTGCGAACGATCGCGCCGAACAGCATCCCGGGGAGCTTGATGTCGTCGACATAGCTGCCCTGGCCGCGGATGAAGCGTGCGTCCTCCTTGCGCAAGAGGGACGTGCCCATGCCTTGCAGTTTGTCTTCGCGTTCCTTCACGTCGGACATGTCGCCCATGGGGATCTCCGGTGGATTCCGAGTCGGATCGCGGCGCGACTAAGCGGCCGCGAGCTTCTTCGCGGCGGACTGCACCGCCTTGACGATGTTCTGGTAGCCGGTGCAGCGGCACAGGTTGCCCGAGATGCCGCTGCGGATGTCCTGCTCGCTCGGATTCGGGTTCTCCTTGAGCAGCCGGTAGGCGCGGGTGATCATGCCGGGCGTGCAATAGCCGCACTGCAGGCCGTGCTCCTCGTGGAACGCCTGCTGCAGCGCGTGCAGCGCGCCGCCCTGCTCCATGCCTTCGACGGTCGTCATCTCGGCGCCGTCGCACTGCACCGTCAGCACGGTGCAGGCCTTGACCGACATCTCGTTCAGGTCGACCGTGCAGGCCCCGCAGTGCGAAGTCTCGCAGCCGATGTGCGGGCCGGTGTGCGCGAGCTTCTCGCGCAGCGTGTGAATCAAGAGCTCGCGCGGCTCGACCGTGACCTCGACCGGCTTGCCGTTGAGCTTGAACGAAACCTTTTTCGCAGTCGCCATGGCTCCTCCCGTCCTATCCCTTGGCCCGCGCGTGCGCCGCCTGCAGCGCGCGCCGCGTCATCTCGCCGCACATGGCGCGTTTGTACTCCTCGTCGCCGCGCTGATCGGGCGTCGGCTGGCAGATCGACATCGCCAGGCGCGCCGCTTCGTTCAGGCTCGCGTCGTCGATCGCCTTGCCCGTGAGGTAGGCCTCGGCGTCGCGCGCCTTGAGCACCGTGGGCCCGGCGTTGGTGAGCGCGATCGCGACCTTGGCGACCTGCTTCCCCTTCATCTGCAGCATCACCGCGGTCGCGGCGGTCGCGAAATCGCCGGTCTTGCGCTTGAGCTTGTGGTACGACCAGCCGCTGCCCGCGGGCGGGACCGGGATGCGGATCTGCGTCAGGATCTCGTCCTCGGCGAGCTGCGTCGAGTACAGGCCGAGGAAATAGCCGTCGGCCTTGACCACCCGCTCGCCCTTCGGGCCGGCGAGGACGAACGAAGCGTCCAGCGCGATCATGAGCGCGGGCTGGTCGTTCGCCGGGTCGCCGTGCGAGATGTCGCCGCCGATGGTCCCCTTGTAGCGCACCTGCGGGTCGGCGATCCAGCCCGCGCCCTCGACCAGCAGCGGAACCTTCTCGGCCAGCAGCTTCGAGTTGAGCAGCTCGTGCTCGGTGGTCATGGCGCCGATGCGGATCTCGTTGCCCGACTGCGAGATGCCGCGCAGCTCGGCGATCCGGCCCAGGTCGACCAGATGGCCCGGCTCGGCGAAGCGCAGCTTCATCATCGGCAGCAGGCTGTGGCCGCCGGCCAGCAGCTTGGCCTCAGGGCCGAGCTCGCCGAGCAGCTTGACCGCGTCGGCCACCGAGCGCGGCGCGTGATAGTCGAATCCAGCGGGAATCATCGGCCCTCCTCCTCTCCTCTTTGGTGCTTCGCCGCCGCGGACGCGGCGCCGAGCGAAGACTTTCTTTTGTCGGCGCACGATACCGCAGCGTATGACCCGCAGCAAGGCGCAGCGCGGCGCATGCTGCGCCGCGGCGAAGCTTTGCAAGCTTCGCGACTAGATTCGCGCGCCGGAGCGCGGTTGCGTCGCCGCGACGCGCAGGGCGATGTAAACGCGGTAGATCGACACGCTCACCACCATGCCCCAGACCATGCCGCCGATCATGCCGCCGAGCATCTCCGGCACGCCGCCGACGCTGCCGATCCAGGCGGCGATGCGGTAATAGACCATCACGCCGGCGACCATGCCGACCATCATCCAGCCGGAGCAGGCGATGTTCTGCAGGAAGCGCGCGCAGAACTGGCGCCGGCAGCCCGGGCGCGCGCGGCGCAGCCAGGCGAGCGCCCCCATCCCCCCGGCGACCATGCCGAGGTGCATCGCCGGCAGCCACTCCAGGTGCAGCTTCGCCAGCGCGAGGAAGTCAGGCGCGTGCACGGCGCACAAGGTCGCGATCGCGACGAGCCCGGAATTGTGCGCGTCGATCGTAAGGCCGCCCAGCATGCCGAGCGTGCCGAGCAGCATCATCGCCTGCGGCGCGGTGATCCCCACCCGCGTCGGGCGCAGCCAGCCGAGCGCGGCGAACCCGGTCAGCACCGAGAACGCGGTGATCGCCATCCACACCAGGTCGCTCGGCTGCCGCAGCGCCGTAATCTGCCACCACCACGCGGCGCCGAGCACAACCAGCGCACTTGCCGCCATCGTATGTCGGCGCAGCGTTCCCGCGAGCGAAAGCGCGAACCCGGTCATGCGGGCAGCTTGGACTAGAAAAGACCGCGCGTCAAAACCGCGCGACTCAGGCTCCTTCGACGACGCGCACGTCGCGCACCGCGGCGTTGCCGAGCGCGCGCAGCGCCTCCTGGTAGCCGGCGCTGTCGTGTCCCGCGATCGCCGCCTCGACGCTCGGCCACTCGGTGATCACGGTGCGCTGCATCATCCCCTGCTCGTAGGTCTTCGCCGGCGCGCCGCGCACCAGGAACTTGCCGCCCGCCGCGGCGATCGCCGGACCGGCAAGCTTCGCATACGCCTGCAGTGCGTCCGGGTTGGTGATCGAGTGATAGCAGGTAATCCAGTAGGCCTTGGCCATCTTCGTCTTCCTTTCAGAAAAATCGGGGTCAGAGCCCGATTATCTCAGCGATGCTTCTGGTAGGTGCCGATCAGGTGTGTCTCGGCCAGGACATGGCCGCGCATTGCCGCTTCGAGCTGCGCCTTGGTGGGGCGCGCGAGCGCGAGCGCGCTATCCAGCGCGTAGAGCTTGAAGAAGTAGCGGTGGCGGCCGACCGGCGGGCAGGGCCCGCCCCAGCCGGTGCGCTGCCAGTCGTTCAGGCCCTCCTTCGCGCCGGCGGGAGGCGGCGCGCCCTCGGCGATGCCGGGCGCTGCGGGCGGGATGTCGTACAGCACCCAGTGCACCCAGGTCATCTTCGGCGCGGCGGGATCGGGCGCATCGGGGTCGTCGACGATCAGGGCGAGCGTGCGCGTGCCCGCCGGCGCGCCCGACCAGGCGAGCGGCGGCGAGATGTCGCGCCCCTCGCAGGTGTAGCCGCGCGGAATCGCGCCGCCCTCGGCGAACGCGGTCGATGTCAGCCGAAAGCTCATCGAAGCACCTCCCTGCGCGAGCGCCGCGGCCGCGGCGGCCGCGAAAAGAAACGCCATCAACGGGCGCAGCGCATCCATCGTCCCTACAATGTTGCCTCCATTCGCAACCGGGCGCCAGCATGTCGAACGAAACCGAGACCCTCGACGTCGCCTCTGTCGAAGCGCTGTGCGCCGAGGTGCTCGAAGCCGCGGGCGCGCGCCCCGCGCACGCGACAGCCTGCGTAAGGATCCTGGTCGAAGCCGAACTGATGGGCATCTCGACCCACGGCGCCGTGCGCGTGCCCGACTACGCGCGGCGGCTGCGCTCGGGCGGCATCGACGTCAACGCCGAGCCGAAGCTCGAGCGCCGCGCGCCTTCGCTCGCGCTGGTCGACGGCGCGAACGCAGTCGGCCCGGCGGTCGGCCTGCGCGCGCTGGAGGCCGCGACCGAGATGGCGCGCGAGACGGGAATCGCCTACGTCGGCTGCCGCGCAAGCAACCATTTCGGTGCCATCGCACCCTATGCGCGTCAGGCCTGCGACAGCGGGTTCGCGATGATCGCCGGCACCAATGCCTCGACCACCATGCCGCCGGCCGGCGGCAAAGCGCTGCGGCTGGGCAACAACCCGCTGTGCATCGCCGCGCCCGGCGCCGGCGGCGCGCACTTCATCCTCGACATGGCGATGAGCGTCGCCGCGCGCGGCAAGATCCGCGCCGCGCTGAAAGCCGGCCGTGCGATCCCCGAAGGCTGGGCCGCCGACAAGGACGGTCGCCCCACCACCGATCCGGCGACGGCGCTCGCCGGGTTCCTCTTGCCCTTCGGCGGGCACAAGGGCTCGGGGCTGTCGATGGCGGTCGACCTGCTTTCGGGGGTGCTCTCGGGCGCGCGCTTTCTCACCGACGTGGTGACCTGGGTCGACAACGCCACCCAGGCGCAGGGCACCGGCCACTTCTTCCTGCTGATCGACCCCGCGCGCCTCACCGGGCGCGAGGCCTACGCGGCGGCGATGGCGCGCTTTCGCGAGCTGATCAAGCAGACCCCCGCCGCCGACCCTTCCGAGCCGGTGCTGCTGCCGGGCGAGCGCGAGCTCGCGCGCCGCGCGCAGGCGCTTGCGCACGGGGTCGAGCTGCCCGCTGCGCTGCTCGCCGAACTGCGCGCGGCGCGGCAACGACGTCAGCCACGCAGGCCGTGAGCTTCTTCGCGTAGTCGACGTGCAGGAATTCGTTCGGCCCGTGCGCGTTCGAGCGCGGCCCGAGCACGCCGGTGATCAGGAACTGCGCCGCGGGAAATCTACTGCCCAGCATCGCCATGAACGGGATCGTGCCGCCCTCGCCCATCCACATCATCGGCTTGCCGTAATGCGCTTTCGAGGCGCGCTCGAGCGCCTCGGCGAGCCACGGCGCGGTCTCCGGCGCGTGCCAGCCGCTCGCGGCCTGGCCGTATTCGAACGACACGCGCGCGCCGTACGGCGGGTCGGACTCGAGCAGCGTCTTCAACGCGAACGCCGCGCGCGGCGCATCGACCGTCGGCGGCAGGCGCATCGACAGCACGAGCGAGGTCTTCGGCCGCAGCACGTTGCCCGCCGCGGCGGGCAGCGGCAGGCCGTCGGCGCCGGTCACCTCCAGAAACGGCCGCCAGGTGCGCGCCAGCACCAGGTCTTCGAGGTCGCCCTCCATCGGGTGCATGCCCTCGACGAACGGAAACTTGCGCCACACCTCGCGCCCGATCACTTTCGCCGCGCGCTGCGCCTCGTCGGCGCGCACCGGCGGGATCGGCGCATGGAACGCCGGGTGGCGCACGATGCCGGTAGCGGGCGCGTCGATGCGGTCGAGCAGCATGCGCGCGACGCGAAAGCTCGAGGCGACGATCCCGCTCGCGTCGCCCGAGTGCACGCCTTCGCTCAGCACCTCGATTGTGAGCACGCCGTTCACCAGGCCCCTGAGTGACGTCGTGCCCCAGAGCTGCTCGTAGTTGCCGCAGCCCGAATCGAGCCCGATCACCAGCTCGGGCGTGCCGATCCGCGGCGCGAGCGCTTCCAAATAGGCCGGCAGGTCGTAGCTGCCGCTTTCCTCGCAGCACTCGATCAGCATCGCCACGCGCGGCCGCGGCCGGCCCTCGGCCTCGAGGTGGCGCAGCGCGGCGAGCGCGCAGAACACCGCGTAGCCGTCGTCGGCGCCGCCGCGCCCGTAGAGCCTGCCATGTTCCAGCACCGGCTGCCACGGCCCGAGACCGTCGCGCCAGCCGGTCATCTCGGGCTGCTTGTCGAGATGGCCGTAGACCAGCACCGTGCCAGGCGCTCCACCCGGCGCATCGACATAGAGCACGGGCGTCCTGCCCTCGAGCCGCACCACTTCGAGCGTCATGCCCTTCACCGCGTGGCGCCGGCACCAGCCGGCGGCCAGCTCGACCGCGCGCCCGATGTGGCCGTGCGCGTCCCAGGCCGGATCGAAGTGCGGCGACTTGGCCGGAATGCGGATGTAATCGACGAGGGCGGGAACGATCGCGTCGTCCCAGAAGCGTGCGATGGCGTTCATGGCGCCGTTATTGTCGCGCAATCGCGTCAGATTGCATGGAAACCGGGGACAGACCCCGATATATTCCGCAAATCGGGGTCTGTCCCCGATTATCGGGAGGAATCAATGCAGCAATTCGTTCGGATCACCGTTGGTGCGGTCGCCGCCGCAGCGCTCGGCGCGTGCGTGGTCGTTCCCGCCCACCGCGGCCCGCCGCCGCCGGCCTACGGCCGGGTCGAGTACCGCGCCGCGCCGCCGCCGCCTGCGCCGGCGCGGGTCGAGATGCGTTTTCACGAGCGCCAGCGCGAAATGGCGCGCGAGTACTACCGGCGCGAGTACCACGGCCGCGGGCGCTGCCCGCCGGGACTGGCGAAGCGGCACAACCGCTGCACGCCGCCGGGACACGAGCGGCAATGGCGCCGCGGCGAGCGGCTGCCGCGCGACGTGCAGGTGCATGCGGTGCCGCGTGATCTGGAGGTGCGAATCGGGCCGCCGCCGCGCGGCTACCGCTACGTGCAGGTCGCGGGCGACATCCTGATGATCGCGATCGGCACCAGCATGGTGGTCGACGCGATCGACGACCTGAACCGCTAGCCGCCGCGTCGCGGCCCGAATCGTGGTCAGACCACGTTTTCCGTAAACGTGGTCTGACCCCTTACGGAGGCATCGATCAGCCGCTCGAGCGCGGCCGCGAAGCGCCGCGGCTCGAGCGCCCTGCCGGCCAGCTCCCGGCAGGACACCGCGCGGCGGCGCAGGGCGGCCTCGTCTTCGGGGTGTCCCATCACGCCGCAAAGCAGCGGCCAGTCGGGGTCGGCGACCAGCGTCCCCGCGACCAGCAACACGCCGTCGCGTTGCCGCCTCTGCGCTAGGCCGACCAGCTTGCGGCCGTCCGGGGCCACTACCTCCCACGGCGACAAGGCGCCAAAGCACGCCCAGCTCACCGCGCTCGCCCCGAGCGCGGCATCGGCGCCGCGCAGCTCGTGCGACCGCAACGCGCGGCCGCGCACGCCGCACTCGGCAAGCGCTTCGACGTGCAACTGCCCCAGCCAGCGGTAGCACTCGATCAGATTGCCGCGCAGCAGAGGGTGCCCCGAGGGCAGAACGATCGAGAGACTGATCATCCAGGGACCCGCCAGCACCGCGCCGCCGCCGGCGGGCCGGTCGACCAGCGCAACCACGCCCTCGGCTCGTCGTTCGATTGCGGGGCGCAGGGATCGCTGGGCGCAGCCGAGTACGACTGCGGGCGAGCGGTGGCGCCACACGCGAACGAGCGCGACCGCCGCAACCGCCGCGAGCTGGCGCAAATTCCACGCCTGCTCGTCGGCCGCCGTGCTCGCGCTCATTCGCTCAGCAGAGCGAGGGGCCTGCCTTTGCCGAAGGTCTCGTCAGCCTTGACCTGGATCTTCTCGATGCGGCCATCGGCCGGCGCGACGATTTCCTGGTGCGCCTTGACGATCACGACCTCTGCAATGGGTTGGCCGGCGCGGACAGTATCGCCCTCGCCGACCAGCCATTTCTCGACCAGCGCCTCCGTTCCCGGTTCGACGTCCTGCCAGACATCGTCGGGCAACGTGATCTCGATCATGCCACCATGCGCTCACCGACACGGGCCTTGGCGAGCTGCTGCGCAGCCTCGACGATCCCCTTCACTTGCGGGATCACGAACTGCTCGAGCGGCCGGCTGTAGGGAATCGGCACGTTCGGCACCGCGAGCCGCCTGACCGGGGCCTTCAGGCTCAGCGAGTCCAGATTCTCGGCGACGATCGCCGAGATCTCGCCCGTCATGCCGAAGCCCAGGTAGTCCTCGTCGGCGATCAGCAGGCGCCCGGTTTTCGCGACCGACTTGAGCACCGCGTTCCGGTCGAGCGGAACGAGCGTGCGCAGGTCGATCACTTCGGCGTTGACCCCCTGGCGCGCGAGCTCATCGGCCGCCAGCAGCGCCTTGTGCACCATCTGGCTGAGCGTGACGATGGTCACGTCGCGGCCTTCGCGCACCACCTTGGCCTGGCCGAACGGGATCGTGTAGGACTCCTGCGGCACGTCGTTGCTGCTGCCCTCGAAATACGCCATCCACGGCAGGCCCATGATCCCCTTGTGGTACATGAACATCACCGGATTGTCGTCGCGGATCGCCTGGATCATCAGGCCCTTCGCGTCGTAGGCGTTCGAGGGCACCACCACCTTGATTCCCGGCATGTGGGCGAAGGTCGCGTACAGGCACTGCGAGTGCTGCGCGGCGTCGTTGTAGCCGCCGCCGATCGCGGTCGTCAGCACCACCGGCAGCTTGATGTTGCCGCCGGCCATGTAGATGTTCTTGGCGAGATGGTTGTAGATCTGGTCCATGCACACGCCGAAGAAGTCGACGAACATCAACTCCACGATCGGCCGCATGCCCGCCGCGGCCGCGCCCGTCGCCGCGCCGATGAAGGCGGTTTCCGAGATGGGCGTATCCATGATCCGGTCCTTGCCGAACTTGTCGAGCAGGCCGCCGGTTGCACCGAAGATGCCGCCGTACTTGCCGATGTCCTCCCCCATGACGAACACCTTGGGGTCGCGCTCCATTTCCTGGGCGATGCCTTCGGCGATCGCCTGTGCCATTGTCAGCTTGCGGGTTGCAGTCATTTTCCGCTCCTCGTTCGGTTCGCTTCAGGCTGCGACGAATACGTCATTGAGCGCATCCCGCGCTGCGGGATACGCGCTCTTGCGGGCAAAGTCGAAGGCATCTGCGACGCGCTTCTTCGCGCGCGTCACGATCGCCTTCTCCTCGTCATCCGTCATCATGCTGCGCCCTTTCAGATCGCCCGCCAGCTTCCCGATCGGATCCGCTTTGCGCAGCTCCGCAACCTCGTCCTTGGGACGATAGACTTCGGGATCGCCCTGGAAATGGCCGAGATAGCGATCGGTCTTGACTTCTATCAGGGTGGGTCCTTCGCCGCGCCGCGCGCGCTCCACCGCGGGGCCGACCGCCTGGTACACCTCCGTTGCGTCGTTGTGGGCAACCTTGATCCCGGGAATGCCGTAGGCCGAAGCACGGTCCGCAACCCATGCTACGGAAGTCGCTTCCGACTTGGGTACCGAGATCGCCCACTTGTTGTCCTCGCAGATGAAGATCACCGGCAAGTGCCAGAGGGCGGCAAGGTTCAGCGATTCGTGAAACGAGCCCTGGTTGGCGGCGCCTTCGCCGAAGAACGCGACCGCAACCCAGTTCTTGCCCATCTTCTTTGCCGCCAGCCCGGCCCCGCAGGCAGGCGGCAGGCTTGCGCCGATGATCCCGCTGCAGCTGAACTTGTGCTCGGGATCAAACAGGTGCATATGGCCGCCCTTGCCCTTGCCGAGGCCCGCGGCCTTGCCGAACATCTCGGCGGTCATCGTGTCGAGCGGCACGCCCTTGGCGATCGCGAAGTGATGCGGGCGATGCGTGCCGACCACCGTGTCCTCCTTTCCCAGGTGGGCGCAGGTGCCGACCGCGACGGGCTCCTGACCGGCAGCGAGGTGCATCTCGCCGGGAACCGGCCCCGAGCCGATGTCGAACGCCAGTCCTTTCTGGATATTGGGCGGCAGCTTGCCTTCCATATAGACGTTGGCCATGGTCTCTTCGTAGTCGCGGATCTCGACCATCTTTTCGTACATCCAGAGCAGCTTCTCTTTGGTGGGTTGCATCGCGGTTTCCTCCAGGTGGTGGTGCTTCGTCCAACGCTGGGAAATTGTGACGTCCTGCAGGGGAGCCGGCCGGGGGGACGGGTCGGGGCCGGCTCAGGCGAGCAAGATGAAAAATGCTACGCCCGCCCGCCGCGTCCCCACAAGCGGCGCCGCGCGGCGGGCGCGGGACTGATTGCCTTTGCGCAAGGAAAACCGGGGTCAGACCCCGGTTTCTCGGGCCTCGGCCAGCGGCGCGCCGCAGTCCGCGCAGTAGCGCGCCTGCGCCGGGTGCCCGGCGCTGCCGCAGGCCTCGCAGGCCCGCCCGCCGCTAGGCTGGCTCAGGCGGCGGCTGGTCATCTCGGCGGTGACGATGCCGGTCGGCACCGCGAGGATGCCCCAGCCGAGCAGCATGATCAGGCTCGCGATCGCGCGCCCGAGGTCGGTCCTGGGCGTGATGTCGCCGAAGCCGACCGTGGTCATGGTCGAGATCGCCCAATACACCGCCACCGGGACGCTGGTGAAGCCGTTCGCCGGCCCCTCGACCACGTACATCACAGTGCCGAGCAGCGTCACCAGGATCGCCACCGTGCCGATGAAGACCAGGATCTTGCGCCGGCTCGCCGCGAGCGCGAGGCTGAGCGTGCGGTACTCGCGCACGTAGGCGGTGAGCTTGAGGATCCGCAGCGCGCGCAGCAAGCGCAGCATGCGGATGTCGATCAGCGTCTGCAGCCCCGGAAAGAGCAGCGCGAGATAGGTCGGCAGCACCGCGAGCAGGTCGACCACGCCGAAGAAGCTGCGCACATAGCGCACGCGCCGCTCCACGCAGGCAATCCTGAGCGCGTACTCGAGCGAGAACACCAGCGTGAAGCCCCACTCGAGCACGTCGAACAAGAGCGGGTAGCGCCCGCCCACCGATCGCACGCTGTCGAGCATCACCGTCAGCACGCTGGCCACGATCACGATCAGCAGCGCGACATCGAAGCGCCGCCCGGCCGGCGTGTCCGCCTCGAAGATCACCTCGAACGCGGTGCGCCGCCAGCCGCGCGCGGGCTTGCCCAGCAGCCTGTCTTCGGAGGAGGTATCGGAAGTCTTGCCCGCCATGTCCTAGTTAAGGTACCAGATCGCCGCGTTGAGAACCGCGGCGAACGCGGTCCACGCCGCGTAGGGCGCGAGCAGCCACGCGGCAGCGCGGTCCACCAGCGCGGCGAGCCGGACCGTGATCCCGATCGCGCCGAGCAGCAGCACGATGTCCGCCAGCGCCAGGCCGGGCAGGCGCGCGCCGAAGAACACGAACGACCAGGCGAGGTTGAACGCGAGCTGCAGCGCCCACCAGCGCAGCGCGGCACGTCCCGCGGGCGCGGCGCGCCGGCGCCACAAGCGCCAGCCGGCCAGCGCGATCAGAGCATAGAGCACGCTCCAGACCGGCGCGAACAGCCAGTCGGGCGGGTTGAAAGCGGGCTTCGCGAGCGCCTGGTACCAGCCGTGCACCGAGGTCGCGGTCACCGCGCCGCCCGCGGCCGCGACGGCGAAGCACAGCGCGAGAAAACCAAGCAGGGAAAGAACGTCGCGGGCCATGGCGAATGATATGGGGACAGACCCCGATTTTCCTCTCGGAAAATCAAGACGCTGTGCGGAAAATCGGGGTCTGTCCCCGGTTTTCAGACGCCGAGGTAGACGCGGCGGATGTAGTCGTCGCCCGCGAGCGCCTGCGCGGCGCCCTGGTGCACCACGCGCCCGTGCTCGAGCACGTAGACGCGATCGGCGACCTCGATCGCGGAGCGCGCGTCCTGCTCGACCAGCAGGATCGCCATGCCCTTGCGGCGGATGCCGCGGATGGCCTCGAAGATCTCGGTCTTCAAGCGGTGCGCGATGCCGACCGAAGGCTCGTCGAGCAGCAGCAGGCTCGGCGCGCCCATCAGCGCGCGGCCGATCGCCACCATCTGCTGTTCGCCGCCCGAGAGGGTGCTCGCCTGCTGCTGCGAGCGCTCGCGCAGCACCGGGAACAGCGTGTAGACCCGCTCCAGGTCCGCCCGCACCGCGTCGTCGTCGCGCCGCAGGTAGGCGCCGAGCATGAGGTTCTTCAGCACCGACAGCTCGGGAAACAGGCGCCGCCCCTCCGGGCAATGGCACACGCCCTCGGCGACCACCCGGTGCGCCGGCAGCGCGTTGAGCGAGCGGCCCTTGAGCTCGATCCGGCCCGTGCTCGGCACGGCGCGCGAGATCGCCTTCAGCAGCGTGCTCTTGCCGGCGCCGTTGGGCCCCAGCACGCCGACGATCTCGCCGTCCTCGACGCCGAGCGACACGCCGTCGAGCGCGAGCGCCTTGCCGTAGTGGACGACGACGTCGGCGACCTCAAGCAATGGCATGGGCGCCCTTGCCGATATAGGACTCGATCACCCGCGGGTGGCGCACGATGTCGGCCGGCGCGCCGATCGCGATCACCTCGCCGAAGTCCATTGCGATGACGCGCGAGACCAGCTGCATGAACTCGCGCAGCTTGTGCTCGATGATCAGGATGGTGAGGCCCTGGGTATCGTGCAGCCGGCGGATGAGCTGCACCAGCGGCTCGATCTCCCCCGCGCCGAGGCCGGCGAAGGGCTCGTCGAGCAGCAGCAGCTGCGGCCGGGTGGCGAGCGCGCGCGCGATCTCGAGGCGGCGCAGGTCGCCGTAAGGCAGGATCTCGACCGGCTGCTCCGCCTTGTGCGCGAGGCCGACCTCGCCGAGGATCTCGGCCACGCGCTGCTCGAGCCCGCCGCCGGCGTGCACGCGCGGCGCGAGGCAGCCGACGACGACGTTCTCCCGCACCGTCATGCCGTGAAAGGGCCGGCAGAGCTGGAAGGTGCGTGCGATGCCGCGGTTGACGATCACGTGCGGCGCGGCCCCCAGGATCGACTTGCCCTCGAAGCGCGCCGCGCCGCCGTCGCTCGGCAGGAAGCCGGTCAGCAGGTTGAACAGCGTCGTCTTGCCCGCCCCGTTGGGGCCGAGCACGCCGGTGATTTCGCCCGCGCCGAGCGTGAAGGAGACGTCCTTGACGGCGGTAACGCCGCTGAAGCGCTTGGTGAGGCCCTCGACTTCGAGCAGCGCGCTCATGCGTTGCCGCCCCTCAGGCGCCGCCACAGCGGCGCGACGAACCCCTCGCGCATGAAGAACAGCACCACCATCAGGATGACGTAGTAGACCCAGAGCCGGTATTCGCCCAGCCCGCGCATCAGCTCGAGCATCAGGTTGAGCAGGATGCCGCCGCAGGCCGCGCCCCAGATCGTGCCGATGCCGCCCACGTAGGCCATGATGATGACGCTGATCGAAAGGAAGACGTCGAAATCGTCCGGCGTCACCGCCTGCTGGTAATGGGCGAACAGCACGCCGCCCAGCCCGGCGAACGCGGCGCTCACCGCCAGGCTCGCGATCTTGTAGAAGGTCACGTTGATGCCGGCGGCCTGGCAGGCGGTCTCGTCGCCCTTGATCGCGCGCATGATGGTGCCCCAGCGCGATCTTGCGATCAGGCTCAGCACCACGACCGTCGCCACCAGGATCGCGAGCACGAGGTAGTAGGAGCCGAGCGAAGAATCGATCAGCGTGTCCAGCCCGTAGATGCCTTCCGAGCCGCCGGTGTACTGCCACAGGTTGATCGCCACCTGCTGCATGATGGCCGCGGAGGCCAGCGTGGCGAGCGCGAAGTAGGGACCTTTCAGGCGCAGGGTCGGAAAGCCGACCAGCAGGCCGAACACCACCGCGACCGCGATTCCGGCCGGGATGCTGAACCAGGGGTTGAGCCCGAAATTGCCGTTGAGGAACGCCGCCGCGTAGGCGCCGCCGCCGATGAACAGCGCATGGCCGAAATTCTCCCGCCCGGTGAGCCCGGAGAAGAAATCCCAGCTCGCGGCCCAGATGCCGTCGATGGCGCAGACGATGAACACACCGGTCAGGTAATGGTTGTGCAGCAGCGGCGGCAGCGCCACGAGCAGGCCGAGCAGCACCCCGGCCCCGACCATGTTGCGCTTGCCCATCGCGCTCAAGCGTTGACGACGCGTCCCATCAGCCCGGAAGGCCGCAGGACCAGCGTGAGCAGGATCGCGACCAGGGAAACGGTGCCGGTCCACTCCGGGTTGAGGTAGAAGGCGACGAAGGTCTGGCTGTAGCCGATGATGCAGGCGGCGAGAATGCTGCCCGGGATCGAGCCGAGCCCGCCCACGATCACCACCGAGAAGGCGGTGATCATGGCGGTCTGGTCCATGGTCGGGCGCACGCTCAGGAACGGCCCGGAGATCACGCCGGCGGCGCCGGCGAGCGCGGCCGAGAGGCCCATCACGATGGTGAAGATCCGGTTGGACGGGATGCCCATGTACTGGGCCGCCTCCGGGTCCTGCGAGACCGCCAGGATCGCGCTGCCCAGGCGCGTGCGCTGGATGAACAGCCACAGCGCCCCGATCAGCGCCACCGCGATGGCGAGCGCGAGCAGGCGCTGGCCGTCGACCGACACGCCGTGCACGTTGATCGGGAAGTTGACGAACGCGGGCACGTTCTTCGACTGCGAGCCGAAGACGACGAACAGCACCTGCTCGACCGTCAGCGCCACCGTCAGCGTGATCATCAGCACGGCGAGGCTGGACTGGCGCAGCGGCCGCACCAGCACGCGCTCCATCGCCATGCCGAACACCGCCACCAGCGCGACCGCGAGCGCCGCCGACACGACGAGCGGCAGCTTGAGCAGCGCGGTGAAGCTATAGGCGCAGTAGGCGCCGAGCGCGTAGAAGGCGCCGTGGGCGAGGTTGAGGATCCTCGCCACGCCGAAGATGAGGGTGAACCCCACCGCCAGCATGGCGAGAACCGCGCTGGTCACCGCGCCATAGATCAGGACCGTCAGCACGGCGGCCTCCCGGCGCCGCGCTTACTTGGCCGCGACCCAGGGCGGCAGGACCACCTTGCCGGTTGCGACCGACTTCGGCCAGATCACCGCGCGCTCGCAGCCCTTCTGCCACTGCACGAACAGAAGGTTCTGGTAGCCGGGCCCGTCGACGTCGTCATGCAGCTTGTTGAACTTGATCTTGCCGCCCACGCCGAGGTAGTCGGCCTTCTCGAGCTGCTTGATCACCTTGTCGGCGTTGGTGGTGCCGGCCTTCTTCACCGCCCAGGCGTACAGGTAGACCGCGTTGTACGCGCCCGGCGCGGTGTACACCGGCGCGCGGCCGTTCACTTTCACGAACTTGTCCCAGAACGGGATCGTCTTCTTCGTGATCGGCGCGCGCGTGATGAAGTTGACCGTCGTCTCGCCGACCGCGTCGCCGTTCACCCGCGAGCAGAAGTTCGGCGTCATGCTCTTGACGTCGATGCCGCCGTAGGGCATCGGCAGCCGCGCTTCGTAGAGCTGCTTGACGAACACGTCCGAGTTGGCGTGCGACAGGATGACGAGCAGGTACTTCGCGCCGCTGTCCTTCACGCGCGCGAACAGCGGCGTGAAGTCGGTCATCGTCTCGTCGAACAGCTGCTGGTAGGCCACCTTCATGCCGTGCGCTTCCAGCCCCTTCACCAGCACCGGCACCAGGCCGCGCACCCAGACCGCGCTCTCGCCCAGGATCGCGACCTTGTCGCGGTGCATCTGGCCCTTCACCACGTGGGTGGCGAAGTCGACGATCTGCGAGGCCTGCAGCGCCGAGTTGAGCGGGTTGACGCGGAAGATGTACTTGTACTTGCCGTAGTCCCGACCGACCAGCGCCGTGATGTTGGGCGAAGCCGCGCCGACGCCGAGCCAGATCGTCTTCGAGCGCGCGATGTGCGGCTCCTCGGCGAGCTGCACGCCGCTGGAGTAGCCGCCGATCAGCACGTTGACGTGGTCGTCCGACGTCAGCTTGTTGATCGCGCTCACCCCGAGCTGCGGGTCGAGGCCCTCGTCGGCCACGACGTAGGCCAGCTTGCGGCCGAGCACGCCGCCCTTGGCGTTGATCTCGTCGATCGCCATCTTCGTCGCCGCGATCGTGTCCTTGCCGACCTGGTCCTGGATCGGCGTGTCGAGGCCGATCAGGATCGGTTTGCCCGCGGCGTTCGCCTGCACGCTCATCGCCAGGCTGCCGGCGAAGACCGCGGATGCTACGAGGGGAAAGATTCGTCTCATGTTGCACCACTCCTCTGAAAAGAAGATCTCCGCTGCTGACCGTGACGGCGCGTGAATGCGCTTCTTCTTTTTTCAGTTTACTGCGACGCATCGCAACAAACTTTGCACCATCCTGACGTTGCGCTAGGATCGTCCGCCATGGAAGGAACATCGTTCCTCGAAGTGAACGGCAGACGCTACCGCTGGATGCGCGAGCCGCTGGTGGTGGTGTGCGTCGACGGCTGCGAAGGCGCGTACATCGACGAGGCGGTTCGCGCGGGCGTCGCGCCGTGGTTCGCGCGCACGCTGACCGAAGGCTCCGCCTTCGTCGCCGACTGCGTGGTGCCGAGTTTCACCAATCCGAACAACCTCTCGATCGTGACCGGCGCGCCGCCTTCGCTGCACGGCATCTGCGGCAACTATTTCTACGACCGCGACAGCGGCCGCGAAGTAATGATGAACGACCCGAAGTACCTGCGCGCCGGAACGATCCTCGCCGCCTTCGCGCAGGCCGGCGCCTCGGTCGCGGTCGTCACCGCCAAGGACAAGCTGCGCGCGCTGCTCGGGCACGGCCTCGCCGGCGAGTGCTTCTCGGCCGAGAAGGCGAATAAGGTGCAGCTCGCGCTGGCCGGCATGGCGCGCCCCTCGGTCTACAGCGCCGAGCTGTCGCAGTTCGTGTTCGCCGCGGGCGCGAAGCTGATGCAGACTCGCCGCCCGGACCTGATGTACCTCTCGACCACCGACTACGTGCAGCACAAGGCCGCGCCCGGCGCGCCGGCGGCGAACGCGTTCTACGCCATGATGGACGGCTACCTCGCGCGCCTGGAGTCGGCGGGCGCGGCGATCGCGCTCACCGCGGATCACGGCATGAACGACAAGCACGGCCCCGACGGCTCGCCGAACGTGATCTACCTGCAGGACCTGCTCGACGAATGGCTCGGCGCGGGCGCCGCGCGCGTCATCCTGCCGATCACCGACCCCTACGTCGTGCACCACGGGGCGCTCGGCTCGTTCGCCACCGTCTACCTGCCCGAAGGCGCCGACGCGCCGGGGCTCGCCGCGCGCATTTCAACGCGGCACGGCATCGAGCTCGCGCTCGAGCGCTTCGACGCCTGCTGCCGCTTCCAGTTGCCCGAAGACCGGCTGGGCGAGCTGGTGATCGTCTCGCGGCGCGACACCGTGATCGGCACCTCGAAGTCGCGCCACGACCTCTCGGGCCTCGACGCTCCCTTGCGCTCGCACGGCGGCGTCTCGGAGCAGAAGGTGCCGCTCCTGTTCAACCGCCGCATCGAAGGCCTCGCCCCGGGGCGCCGGCTGCGCAACTTCGACGCCTTCGACCTCGCGCTGAACTACGCGGCGCGACCTTAATTTCCGAGGTACGCGACCGCCTCGATCTCGACCAGCGTTTCCGCGCCGGCGAGCGAGCGCACCTCGACCAGCGTGGAGGCCGGAAAGTCGCCGCGGAAGAACTCGCGCCGCGCGCGCCAGACCTCGGTGTTCTTCCTGATGTCGACCATGAAGATGGTCATCTTGACCAGGTCCTCGAGGCTGCCGCCCGCGCCTTCGCAGATGCGCTGGATGCGCGCGAAGATGTGCTTCGCCTGCGCGTACTCGTCCTCGCCCACCAGCGTCGCGCCGCCCTCGAAGGGGCGCGCGACCTGGCCGGAGATGAACAGCAGCTCGCCCGCGCGAATGCAGTTCGACCACAGTCCCGGGTCGGCTTCCGCCAGCTTGGGAATCGTCAGTTTCGTTCTCGGCATGTGAGCGGGGACCTTTTTTGAAAAATGCGACTCTGACCCCATATAACGGCCATGACCAGTCCCCTCAGCACCGCGCACCGGCTGCAAAACGCGCTCCAGACGCTCGCCCTGCTCGCGGCGATGGCCGCGCTGGCGGGCTTCCTCGGCTGGACCCTGTTCGGCGAGGTCGGCCTGTGGGCCGCCGCGTTGGGGCCGGTGCTCGCGCTGCTCGGCAGCGGCGGCTCGGCCGAGATGATCCTGCGCCTGACGCGGGCGCAGCCGCTCGCGCCGATGCAGGCGCCGGGACTCTATCGCCTCGTCGGCGAGCTCGCCGGGCGCGCCGGGCTGCCGCGCACGCCGCGCCTTTACCGCGTTCCGGCGCCCGCGCTGAACGCCTTCGCCGCCGGCAGCCGCGACAACCCCGCGGTCGCCGTCACCGACGGCCTGCTCGCGAGCCTCGAGCCGCGCGAGATCGCCGGCGTGCTCGCCCACGAGCTCTCGCACGTGCGAGCGCGCGACGTCTGGGTGATGTCGCTCGCCGCGGTGGTCGGGCGCATGACTTCGGTGCTGTCCTTCGTCGGCCAGATCCTGCTCTTCGTCCTGATCCCGGTGTCGCTGCTCAGCGGCCACGGCGTTCCGCTGCTCGCGATCCTGCTTCTCATCTTCGCGCCGACGATCTCGGGCCTGCTGCAGCTCGCGCTCTCGCGCACCCGCGAGTACGACGCCGACGTGGGCGCGGTCGAGATCACCGGCGACCCGCGCGGGCTCGCCTCCGCGCTCGCCAAGCTCGAGCGCCAGCGCGGCGGCTGGATGGAGCGCTTCTTCATGGCGCGCGCGCCGGGCTGGCTGATGACCCACCCCTCCACCGACGAGCGCATCCGGCGCCTGATGGAGCTCGAGCGCGAGCACGCGCTCGCTTAAAACCGGGGACAGACCCCGATTTCTCTACCTGCAGATCAAGGCGTTACGGCGGAAATCGGGGTCTGTCCCCGGTTTTCGGCCTTGGCCTCGGTCCAGCGGTCGAGCTTCTCGCGCGCGCGGTTCTGCGCCGGGTCCATCGCGCGGTCGTGGCTCGGTTGCTTCGCGCACAACTCGACCACGTAGCCGTTGGGGTCGCGGAAGTAGATCGAGTGGATGAAGCCGTGGTCCGACACGCCGCGCGTCTCGAGGCCCTGCGCGCGGCCCTTCTCGAGCATCTTCGGCAGCACCTGCGGCTCGACCTCGAGCGCGATGTGCAGGTCGTAGTCGTGCTGCGGCCTGAACTCGAACGGCATGTCGGGCGCCTCGAAGAACGCGATGTGCGAGCCGTCATCGAGCCGGTAGAAGGTGTGCAGCGTGTTCGTCGCGCGGCCGGTCTTGCTCTCCTTGATCTCGAGCGTTCCGGCCAGCGGCAGGCCGAGGAAGTCCTCGTAGAAGCGCCGCGTCTGCTCCGAGTCGCGGCAGCGGTAGGCGCTGTGATGAAGCTTACGAATCATGTTCAGGCTCCTTTGCGCAGGATACGACGCCGACGAACGATTCTATCCGCGTCACCCCTCGGGCGCACCTCGGCGGCAAGCGTGGATGGCCGCGGCGACGCCGCAGCGTCGCGGAAGCCGATTGTTTCGCGCAACGCTCTAATGCGACTGCGGAATTTCCTGCCTAATTTCTAGCCCGCCAGGAAAAGGCGCGTTTCTCGCGCGGCGGCGATACCGGTTATCCAACGCTAATCCACAGCTTTGTCCACAGATCCTGTGAATAACTGGCGCGGTCCCGGAAATCGGGGTCTGACCCCTATTTCCCCGCGCCGGCGTCCCAATACGGCTCGGGGCCGAAGCGCTCGATGAGGAAGTCGATGAAGCTGCGCACCTTGGGCGCGAGGAACTTGCGGTTGGGATAGACAGCGAACACCCACAGCTCCTCGGACTGCCAGTCCGGCAGGATCCGCACCAGTGTCTTCTCGCGCAGCGCCTCGTAGACGAGGAACGTAGGCTCGAAGATCACCCCCAGGCCGTCGATTGCGGCGCTCACCAGCGAGTCGCCGTTGTTGCCGCGCAGATTTCCGCTCACGGGGACGATGCGCTCCTCGCCCTCGCGCTTGAAATGCCAGCCGCCGTGGTGGATCGGATGCGCGTAGACCAGGCAGTTGTGCGCGGCGAGCTCTTCGGGCTCTTGCGGCGTCCCGTGCGTTTTCAGGTACGCCGGCGAAGCGCAGGCAAAGGCCCGCACCGGGGTGATGCGCCGCGCGATCAGCCCCGGATCGACCCGCACGCCCACGCGCACCGCGAGATCGAAGCCCTCGTCGACCAGGTCCACCACCCGCTCGTTGAGCGAAAGCTCCACCTGCACCTGCGGGTGGCGCCTGACATAGGCACTGATCGCCGCGCCGAGGTGGCGCGCGCCGAAGATCACCGACGAAGTGACGCGCAGCGTGCCGCGCGGCACCGAGGCGTTCTGCGCCGCCGAAGTCTCGGCCTCCTCGATCATCGCCAGCACCTGGGTCGCGCGCTGGTAGTAGTCGCTGCCCGCCTCGGTGAGCGAGAGCCGGCGCGTGGTGCGGTTGAGCAGCCGCACCCCCAGGTGAGCCTCGAGCTGCGCCACGTAGCGCGTCGCCATGCCCCGCGACAGGTCCAGTTTGTCGGCCGCGCCGGCAAAGCTCTCGGCCTCTACCACCGAAGTGAACACTCGCATTGCAGCAACGACGTCGATCGCCATGACTGTTTACTTTTTGTGCATAGTTAACTTGCATTTTGGACGTTTATTTCCTCCAAGGCAATTGATGTAATGGCGCCGCAACTCAACCAAAAGGAGGTTTCACATGAACGCCAAAGCGTTCGTCGTCACCCCGATGAACCGTCCCCAGGAGCTCAACGTCGTCGGCGAGCGGATCACGGTGCTCGCCTCGGGCGCCGCCACCGGCGGCTACGAGATCTTTTTCCAGGAAGGCCCGGAAGCGAGCGGCCCGCCGCCGCACAGCCACCCCTGGGACGAGTCGTTCTACGTCGTCAAAGGCAGGATCGAATTCGGCATCGGCGAGGACAAGCTGGTCGCGGTCGCGGGA